>Ga0316204_10001687_pt1 | contig 56895 bp, 48 predicted proteins | sample 6monrhotite_MG_2_FD_205661 | JGI IMG/M metagenome (GOLD analysis project Ga0316204, IMG submission 205661) | Microbial mat bacterial communities from mineral coupon in-situ incubated in ocean water Damariscotta River, Maine, United States -... | ecosystem: Environmental > Aquatic > Marine >... | reverse complement strand
CAGTCAAGCCAGTCCGCTAAGGTATTAAAACGCATCGAGGTTATGCACCTCTACATGTTAGTTGAAGATAGGTTATCGGAAACAGGTTCTACGGAAAATGGTTCAGGGTGTTGGCTGGTGGGTCAGCATTGTCAGTATACTGGCAATACGATCACGCAACTCCCGCCGATCCACGATCATATCCACCGCGCCATGCTCAAGCAAAAACTCACTGCGCTGAAACCCTTCAGGCAGGGTTTGCCGCACTGTCTGCTCAATTACCCTTGGGCCTGCAAAGCCGATTAATGCTTTAGGCTCAGCAATGTTAACATCACCCAACATTGCCAGGCTGGCCGAAACGCCCCCCATCGTGGGGTCGGTTAATACTGAAATAAAAGGGATACCCTTTTTACTCAAACGTGTTAATGCCGCACTCGTTTTAGCCATCTGCATGAGGGAAAACAGTGCTTCCTGCATGCGTGCACCACCGCTTGCGGAGAAACAGACCAACGGAATATTGTGCTCCAGCGAGGTGTTAACACTGCGAACAAATTTCTCGCCAACCACTGACCCCATTGAACCGCCCATAAAACGAAACTCAAAAGCGACGGCAACCAATGGCACACTTTTCACCTGCCCCATAAAACTAATGAGCGCATCTTTTTCGCCAGTGTCTCTCTGCGCCGCATAGATACGGTCTTTGTATTTTTTCAGGTCACGAAATTTCAAACGATCAACCGGCTCCAGTTCAGCGCCAATTTCCACACGAGGCTCTTCGTCCAGAAAGGCTTCCAGTCGGCGCCGCCCGGTAATGCGCATATGGTGATCGCACTTGGGGCAAACATCGAAATTGCGCTCCAGTTCAGCACGATATAATACGGCGCTACATTTTAGGCACTTGGACCATAGACCCTCAGGCACTTTTTTGCTGCCGCCTTCGGTGCGTATTTTTGATGGTAAAAGATTTTTTAACCAGCTCATTTTAATTTCTCAATTTAATGACTTAAATTAGTTGCTTAACTTCATGAGTCACTTAACTTAATTAGTTGATTTAATTGCTTAATTTAGTTACTTAACTGATATTTCCTCACCATAACCACTGGTAACCACAGACTTTAATAACAGCAAATCCGGTCTACTTACTCGTATTCGCATCCATGGCACTGCGCATGGATGCAATAAGTGCTGCCGCTTCTTCAATCATGCCGTCGGGTTGTGACATTTGTTGTTCAATTTTCTGTATAATTGCGCTACCCACCACCACCGCATCCGCAACATCAGCAATGGCCCTGGCAGACTTCGCATCTTTAATTCCAAAACCAACACCAATGGGTAAATTCGTTACCTTTCTGATTTGCTCTGTCTTACTGGCGACTGATGCAACATCCAGGGTAGCCGCGCCCGTCACGCCTTTTAACGACACATAATAGACATAACCACGCGCAGCATCGCATATGATTTTTATGCGTGCCTGACTGGTGGTGGGAGCGATGAGAAAGATAGGATCCATTTCGAACTGGGTGATTTCATCAATTAATTCGCTCGCTTCTTCCGGTGGCATATCAACCACCAATACACCATCAACCCCTGCTTCTGCGGCAGTTTTCGCAAATTCGCGATAGCCCATTACTTCGATGGGATTCAAATAACCCATCAGTACAATTGGCGTGTCGTTATCCTGCTGGCGAAATTCCCGCACCATTGACAGAATCTGCTTCAGATTGACATGATGCGCCAACGCCCGCTCGCTGGCACGCTGAATCACAGGGCCATCCGCCATTGGATCTGAAAACGGCACACCTAATTCAATGATATCTGCCCCCGCTTTGACAAACGCGTGCGCCAACGGCACGGTGTCACCAGGATCAGGGTCACCTGCAGTAATATAAGGTATCAATGCTTTGCGGCCCTTGGATTGCAAGTCTTTAAAGCAGGTTGCTATGCGGCTCATTTAATTTCCTGAGATTGTTGTTTTAGTGTGTAATACGGCAGTTATTCTTTTTTTATAGTTTGTTTTATAGCTCATGTCGCACGATGCTTCGTACCTTGATTCATGCCCTGTCTCATACTATACCCAAAGCGTTTAGGCTTTATTGCTGTCCTATTTCTGTCCTGGCGGCGTTGTCTACAGGGATGTAGACAAGGGGCGTGAGCAGGATGCGGAAGCTTTGAAATTCCTCGCAATAGACCGGCTATTACTCGTCATTTCGCCTTTCTTAAGGAACCTACTTTTGGTGCCAGAATAAAAATATGACGCGCACTAAATACCTAAATCCCAAACGCTTTGGGTATAGGATTATCGATGTTATGTGCCCCGCCTGCCATTTCCCACTTGCAATTAAACACGCATCCCTTCCAAGGCAGCCACCGTATGAATATCTTTATCACCACGACCGGACAGATTGACCACAATAATTTTATCCCTGGACATTTTCGGGGCAACTTTGGTGGCATACGCCAGCGCATGACTGGACTCAAGTGCCGGCAGTATGCCTTCAATTTTGGTTAAATCATGAAATGCCGCCAGGGCTTCATTATCGGTAACGGCAACATAATCTACTCGCCCTGAATCCTTTAACCAGGCGTGCTCCGGACCAACCCCAGGGTAATCAAGTCCCGCAGAAATGGAATGGGTTTCAATTATTTGTCCATCCGAATCCTCCATCAAATAGGTCCGGTTACCATGCAAAACCCCAGGCCTGCCTGCACATAGTGGTGCCGCATGGCGGCCTGTAGCCAACCCCTCTCCGGCGGCTTCGACACCCACCATGGAGACGTCGTTATCCTGTAGAAACGGATAAAACAAGCCAATGGCGTTGGAACCACCGCCAACACAAGCTACCAGCGTATCCGGTAATCGACCCGTTTGCAGTTGACATTGCTGGCGCGCTTCTCGACCAATGATTGCTTGAAAATCACGCACCATGGCCGGATAAGGGTGCGGGCCTGCGACGGTACCAATAATATAGAAGGTATTATCCACATTGGTGACCCAATCACGCATGGCTTCGTTAAGCGCATCCTTTAGCGTTTTTGAACCTGATTCGACGGATCGCACTTCGGCACCCAACAGACGCATGCGATATACATTAATAGACTGACGCTTAATATCCGCTGCGCCCATATACACCACACACTCCAACCCCAGACGCGCTGCAACTGTTGCGGATGCCACGCCGTGCTGACCGGCACCGGTTTCGGCAATAATTCGCGTTTTACCCATGCGCTTGGCGAGTAATGCCTGCCCAACGGTATTGTTTACTTTGTGTGCACCGGTATGATTTAAATCCTCACGTTTCAGGTAAATTTGCGCACCGCCCAAATAGTCCGTCCAACGCTCTGCGAAATAAAGTGGCGAGGGCCGCCCCACGTATTGTTGCAGGTCAGTATCCAGTTCCTTAATGAAGTCTGGGTCGTTACGGTAGCGTTCATAAGCCTGGCTAAGCGCATCCAGAGGCACCATTAGTGTTTCGGACACAAAACGACCGCCATAGACACCAAAATGCCCGGAAGCATCGGGCAGGTTATCTTGTGCAGGGGAATTTACGGATCCGGTCGTTGTATTGGATCCCGCTGGCCGTGGTTGAGAATTCGGGTTCTCAGAATCAAGGTGCTCAGACACTTTGTACACCCCGCATAAACGCTGCCATTTTTTCCATGTCTTTTATGCCCTTTTCTGCTTCTACCCCGCCGCTAACATCTACCGCAAACGGGCGTACTTTGGTTATTGCCTGCCACACATTATTAGGGGTCAATCCACCGGCCAGAATAATCGGCTTATCCAGCCCTTTAGGGATCTCCGACCAATCGAAAATGCGACCGGTACCGCCGGGTAATGAGGGATCAAAGGTATCCAATAAAATGCCTCGTGCACCACTATAGCGTTGAATCTGTTGCGGCAAATCCACCCCTGGCTGCATTTTTATGGCTTTAACATAGGGTTTGCTATAGCAACCACATTCAACAGGCAATTCATTGCCGTGAAATTGCAATAAATCCAGTGCGACTCGGTGTAGTATCGATGCAACATATTTAGGCGACGGGTCCACGAATAAACCCACGGTGCTCACAAACGGGGGCAACTCCTGGATAATCTCTCTCGCATTTTCCACAGAAACCGAGCGGGGGCTGGCTTCATAGAACACCAGTCCGATCGCATCAGCGCCGAATTCCACCGCTTTTAGTGCATCTTGAGCGCGTGTAATGCCACATATCTTAACGCGTGTTCGCATTTTGTGCATTCCCTTAACGAGAAATTATTAGTTAGTTGAATAAGATTGTAGGAAAATACGCAAGGTTACCAGATCATGTGGGTATCGAATAGCCTTGGTAAATCAAAATCCGGACGATAATCCACATCAAGCAGGTATAAACCATGTGGCGATGCTGTCACACCACCTACTCGGCGGTCCTTCGACTGTAAAACGTCGCCCGCCCATGTTACTGGTTGCTCACCAGCACCAATTGCCATCAACACACCGGCAATATTCCTCACCATATGATGCAAAAAAGCGTTTGCTTCGATATCAATGAGCACCAATTCATTTTTCCGCTGTATATCAATCGTAAAAATTTCCCGCACTGGCGTTTTGGACTGGCAACCTGAGGCCCGATAAGCGCTAAAATCGTGTTCCCCCACAAGGCTCATGGCCGCCTGCTGCATGACCTCCGCTTGCAGTGGCCGGTACTCCCACGCCACGCGGTGCATTAAAAACGTTGGGCGCACAGCCCGATTTAAAATCACATAGCGATAGCGACGCCGTTTCGCTGAGAATCTGGCATGAAATTGATCGTCCACCAGCTGTGCCCAGGTTACCACAACAGATTTTGGTAAATTGGCATTACACCCGAAAATCCAGGCACGTTCATTGCGCTGCGCCTGAGTATCGAAATGGATCACCTGCCCCTGGGCATGAACCCCCGTGTCGGTTCTGCCGGCACAAATAACACGGACAGGCTGGTTCGCAACCTTGCATAACGCCTGCTCGACAACTTCCTGCACTGAAATCGCATTGGATTGCCACTGCCAGCCGTGAAACCCATGCCCATCGTATTCAATACCTAACGCCACTCGCATTTTCAATCGTCCACATTTTTAATCGCCTAAAAATCGTATTCAAGGGGCATTTTAACACCACCTTGGTTTGCAAGTTGCATTTATCGTTAAATTATTCAATGTGATGGCGGGGCTTGCCCAACTTTCCCGCTTGACGCAAAATGTTCGATGCGATTTATGCGGTAAAATGGGACACAGCCCGGTATATATCATACATCGCGTCAGGTTCCATTGGGGCTTGTCGGCATTTGACGGCTATTACCCAAACATTAACGCCCCCTGATAACACGCTTTCAACCAACGCACTCGAGGATGATTAATCATGAATGACCAACACGACTTAACGATGGTACTCGACTCCCACTTCCCGATTGTGACGGTGCAAACTCACGAAGAAAAACGCACGCTGAATCTGTTAAAGCAAATAATGAGCCTGCATAAACGCGCATTACACACCTGGTCGGTTACCGAAGGCATCAAGCAAATGGCATCCGGAGGTGATTCATTGCACCTGGTTGAGCAAAACCAGAAGGCATATCCATTGAACGAACCCCATTACAACCACCCAGGCATTGATTACGCCAACCCAAATGAGAGCCCCGAGCATATGCTCAAATATGTCAAAAAATCGTTGCGAAACACGGTACTGGCATTGCTTGATTTCCATCCATACATGGACGATTCAACCATTATTCGACTTATTAAGGAAATAGCGCTGGATCACAGTATCAATGGTATTACGATCGTCTTCGTAAGCCACGCCCTGAACATTCCAGGTGAAATTCAACGCTTATGCGCCAGTTTTGAAATGTCGTTACCCAATGCCGATCAACTGAACGCGCTTATTGAAGATGAAGCCAAAGTATGGGCCATAAAAAACAAAAATAAAGTCAAGGCAGACAAAACATCCATAGAACTCATGGTCCGCAATCTAATGGGCCTGACGACGAGTGACGCTCGGCGATTGATTCGAAATGCCATCTACGACGATGGTGCGGTCACTCAAAACGACTTGCCAAATGTCATGAAAGCCAAATATGAACTCATCGGCCAGGACGGGGTGCTTTCATTTGAATATGATACAGCCAAATTTACCGATATTGGTGGGTTTGGTAAGCTGCTGGACTGGCTTGAAAAACGCCGCGACGTATTTTTGGAACAAAATGAATCCCATAGCGATATCCCCAAAGGCATCTTATTGCTAGGCATTCAAGGCAGCGGCAAAAGCCTCGCTGCAAAAGCCGTTGCAGGCGCATGGCAAGTACCTCTGCTACGCCTGGACTTCGGGGCACTTTATAACAAATTTTTTGGTGAAACCGAAAAAAATATTCGCGAATCACTTAAAACCGCAGAAGTGATGTCGCCCTGCGTATTATGGATGGATGAAATTGAAAAAGGCATTGCGACTGGCGCTTATGACAGTGGCACCTCAAAACGGGTACTTGCCTCGTTACTGACCTGGATGGCGGAAAACAAAAAACGGGTCTTTATTGTGGCAACGGCCAATGACATCGAATCACTCCCGCCGGAGCTGATCCGTAAGGGACGAATGGACGAAATATTTTTTGTCGACTTACCCGATCATGAAACACGGCAGGCGATTTTTAACATACATATCACCAAGCGTAATGTGGAAACAACGTCGATTGATTTAACGCTATTAGCCACACAAAGTGAAGGTTTTTCTGGTGCCGAAATTGAGCAATCTGTCGTAGCAGCGCTTTACTCAGCCCTAGCGCGTAAAACCGCGTTACGTACGGATGACATTTTAAATGAAATTAACGCGACTCAGCCGTTATCTGTTGTTATGGCGGAAAAAATTGAGTACTTAAGAAATTGGGCCAACAACAGGACTGTGCCTGCCAATTAATGTAACCCATTCAAGTTACCCCGAAACGCAAAACTTGAATTAACAACATTGACACAACATAACACGGCGTTAAATAAAAAAACAAATACCTATAATATTTTTTAGAGTCAGTCTAAAGGAGTGAGAGATCAAGCGGGAGTTAGCATCCCGCAATGACAGCATAATCCGACAAAGCAATCTGCCTGCCAACCATCTGCAATACAGGGTGTATGCTGAACGTCTTTCAACGGCGCTAAAACTGAATGAATACAGCCTAGCCAACGGAAAGAGCGGTGTTTTCGATTATGTATTGTCAACAAGCTTCGTCAAATATCACTGGAATACACGAAAATTTCGACCAGACACACCGCGACCCCAAACAAGATCGCCGTTAGGCTACCTACCAAAATAACCTAATGTGTTAGCAATTAAAGGTAATGACTTCAACAGACTAATTCTTAAACAACTACTGTTATTACCCCGGACGCAAATGCCAACGTCACAGGTACATTAGCAACCGACTAACGACGACCCTACCGTCATCAATTACTACACTTCACAAGCAAAAATACTACATTCCTGGCACGTTAAAACCCGTACATCAGTTATGCGTGAGCCACCGGGCTCTTTTCGTATTCCCGCCTGAATTTCTTTGCAGCCCTTAACGCTTTTTGTTCGTCCTTGTCGGTTACCACATCGACATCTCCCACAAAAAATGTTTTATTGTTGGGCGAACCGTCTGGATTTTTGAAATGCACGCTGTAGCTCAGATACGTAATGCCACGTCGTTTATCAAATTTAACGGTTCTGGAAATACCGCGTATTCCGGTGTTACTTTGTACCGGCCTTTTGGCCTTTTCCGGATACTTCGCGCGAATTTCGTCTCTCCATTCTATTGCTGCCTTAAGTGATTTGCGTTTACCGCCATAGCGTTTATGCGAAAAATAGCGGCTACGTTCCTTTCCCTTACGAACAACTCTAACTTGGAATCCCATTCCATCAGGTTCAGTTACGTTTTCGTACTTAGCCAATGTTCTTGCCTCTCTATTAGTTAGTTAATATTTCGACCCAGATAATACTTATTATGGATAACAGTTATTTTATATATACAGATATTTACTTGCTGCTTAATACTTACCACTTTTTACTAGCAGATAATTACAGCCAGATTTACCACAACGATTTACTAAACAACAGCAACATTGAGGAACCACTCCCAATGCTTTTAATAACGTTAGTACTAAATTAGTCGTTAATTTAAAAAATGGCAACTTAAGTTAATAACTTTTTACAATAATCGTTTGAGGTTGTCTGTCGTTTTATCTGCCATGATAGTTTGCGATTAATTCGCTTATTATTTTCACTATCAGTTTTTACAACCCGCTTTCTACTACCTGCATAGTGACCAAACCAGCTTTCACTATGATACACACAATGAAGTTACTATACCTTTTTTTGAAAACAGTTGCATGTCAGAAGTTTCTGACATTCGAATTAACATCATCGTCATACTGTTTTCACATATTGGCATATAAATTGTTCTATAACGTTCAGCGCTTAGAATTCATCTTCTAGAATGAGTACAGAAGTGCCCACTTTAACTTCATTAAACAGCGTCATCACCTCCCGGTTTTTCATACGGATACAACCATGGGAATTAGCGACACCGCAGACCTCATCATCCGGACTGCCATGAATATAGATATAACGCCTCATAGTGTCCAAATTTCCCAAACGATTTTTTCCAACCTCCTCGCCGCTTAACCAAAGTATACGCGTCAATATCCAATCACGCTCAGGTTGTTCATTTCTCAACTTTTCAGTAAATATTTCCCCGGTCGGTCGGCGCGCCACAAATACGGTGTTGATTGCGCAACCCGCCCCGATCATGGCCCGCACCCGATGTTTACCGCGTGGCGTGCATTCACTGCCAAACAATTCGCCTGCACCATTTTTTGCCGTCGCCACCAAAACATCCATAACAACCTTGCCGTTATTTAACAATTGCAGACGCTGATGTGTTAGACTTATTCTTATTACCTGATTCATCATACTAGCCTTTCGATTGCAGTCAACGCACTATAGTTCTCTTGACATCAACCACTCTGTTGACCTCTGCCAGCGCATCATAGTTCCCATCCAGGCTCAGGCGATAACCACTCAGATTATTACGCATGACGAACACATGATCCTCATACCACAAGGGAACGTAGGGCAACGACGTTAATAAAATTTGCTGAATCTTCCCATAGGCTCCGACCTGTTCCTGCCGGTTCTGCATCGACTGCGCAGCATCAAGCAATTCATCCACAGCGGCATCGGTATAACGACCTCGATTAGCGCCATCCGGGGGAACAGCATCACTGTGAAAAACATATCGATAAATATCAGGCAGATTAATTCCCACCCACGCCAGGCTGTACATTTGGAAATTACCGGCTTTTATATCGCTATAATACGTACCCCAATCGTAAGTTTTAACGTCAACTTCAATGCCTACCTCTCTAAGTTGGCTCTGTATTACAGTTGCTAGCCTTATACGAAACGGGTTGTTTGATGTTTTATAGACCAGACGCAGCGGTTTTTTCTGATTATAGCCCAATTCGGCTAATAAGTGCCTGGCCTTTGATGGCGAATAATCGTAATGCACCAATCTGGTGTTTGTCGCCCAATGATCGGGCGTTAACAACGTATCAGCAAGGCGCGCCCCCCCGTTAAAAAGGTATTTCACTATTGCTTCACGGTTTATGGCATGCGCAATTGCGAGTCTCACCTTATGTTTTCCCGTCTCACTATCGCCCATGTTAAAACCCAAATAGGAAAAATTACTTCCCCTGGCACGCTGAACGGTAACTGCAGATTGTTTGCTGACATATTTCACCAACTCAGCGTCCAAATTATTCTGGATTATGTCTAATTCACCTCGGAGCAGCTTTAGTATCCTCGTATTATCATCTTTAATGTGTTGAAACTCGAATGTTTGCTGATCCCGCCTTCTTGATAATTGCAATCGGGATGCATCCGGCCAACGCAGGAATTGAAAGGGTCCGCTGCCAACGGGCTGGGTATTAAATGGATGACCGGATTGTATTTTTGCGCGGGGCAAAATCCCCACTTCCAGGTAGCCTGGAAACAACGGATCCGGTGTATTAAGTATAAAATCAACTGTATCCGTATCAATGGCATCAACGTATTGAATCATTTTCAGTGTCGCCCGGTGGGGCGAACCATGAGCCGCATCCAATATGTATTGGAATGTTGCTTCTACGTCATTTGCCGTTAAGGGAGTACCATCATGAAACTGGCGAAATCGGGGCGTTAAAGTGAAACGATAATGAGTGGGCGAAATTTTATGCCATGTGGCCAGGGAAGGAACCGGTGTTGAGGATTCATCAAAATCAATCAACTGACGGTAGATGAGTCGATTGATTCGCGTAGAAACCGCATCCGTCGCAAAACGAGGGTCCAGTGTAATTGGTACACTTGCCAGTCCAAAACGGATTACGTTATCACTTTCGGAGCCACACCCAATTAATCCAATTGAACCCAGCAGGCCAAGGATGACCATGCGGTAGACTAACGTCTGTATTTTTTGTCGCTTCAGCATTGCACCTTACAAAGCGCCTCATAAAGTGAGAAATCCACAACAAAAACCGCGAGACTCTAGTGTAGCATCTGGAGTCCGTGCCCGGTCCGCAAACGCTCGAGGGAAACCAATATCCGCCGTCGGAATATCACCAACATTTATACGGGTGCTTGATCAGGCAAACATTATAATATCGAGGCTCAGCAGATACCTCCTCCCCCAGCCAGTCGGGCCGTTCAAACGCTTCATCCGTATGCGCAAGCTCTATTTCAGCCACGACTAATCCGGCATTATCACCATCGAAGACGTCAATTTCCCAGAGATGTCGACCGAATGGCACGTAAAATCGTGTTTTCTCAATGAGCGGCGCATCACACAACTCGCTCAATATTTCATTGGCATCATCCAGCGGGATTGGAAACTCATACTCTTTACGACAGATACCCAAAGTGGCGCTCTTGATATTTAACAAGGCCTTATTATCAGACACTCGAACTCTAACCGAGGCTTTCGGTGGATCCCTCAAGGCCACATCCGTTTCGTTTTCTGCCGAATTTTCGATACGATTACCTAAGTAGCCCTGCCGCATTACCGCTTGTTTAGTGACTAACGAACGCCAGCTTTCGTTTTTCAGCAGGAATTTTCGTTCTATTTCTGTTGCCATGTGTAATTTTCTTAACCTTATGGTCGTGTTAGCAACCCACATTCATGCTTTTTTATTTTCTTACGCTGATACAATACCCGAATTGCCAGCAGCCCCAATAACACAAAGGCATAAACAAGAGGCTCCACTATATCAGCTTTCACCAACCATAAATAATGTAAAACGCCGCAGACGCCAATGGCATATACCAACTGATGTAAATGTTGCCACCGCTTCCCGAGTCGTTTCATCATTTTGTTGGTTGACGTAACCGCCAATGGAATTAACATTAAAAACGCAGTAAAGCCCACCGTTATATACGGCCTTTTTATAATGTCTTTAACAATCTCATTAATATCAAAAAACTGATCCAGCACCAAATAAACCATAAAATGTAAAAAAACGTAAAAAAATGTGTACAACCCCAACATGCGGCGCAGGCGCATCAGGTAATGCCAACCGAATACTCTTCGTAATGGCGTTATGGCAAGCGTCAGCAATAAAAACCGCAAACCCCAGTCACCGGTACGGTGAGTGATCTGCTCGATTGGGTTGGCCCCCAAGGCATCATGAAATCCATCCCAAAGCATTATGCCGAGAGGAATAAGACAGATGATAAAAACAAATGGTTTAATATAGGGGCGCATAACGGTTACTGTCGGGTTACTCATCAAAATAGGTGCTCATGGCTAATAATATAGGTGCAGTACCTGGAAAAAAGCAGTGGCAATAAAGCGGCTGTCATTAATCGATGGTGATTAAACGATGGTTAGTGAACGGTGGTCGCCAAACGATGACGGCCAATTCATGGTCCTTCTGCAACAGTCATTCAATCGCGTTAAAAATGGCATTAATAAAATCGTTTTAAATCCATACCGGCATAGAGATGCGCGACATCGTCTGCATAACCATTGTACATCAGGGTTTTGCGCTTGAAGAAATCGCCAATACGGCGCTCACGCGCCTGACTCCAGCGGGGATGATCCACTTTCGGGTTTACATTGGCATAAAAACCATACTCTCCAGGTCCGGAAAGCGCCCAGGTTGTTTTTGGCTGGTGCTCGGTTAAACGAATCCGCACAATGGACTTGATATTCTTGAAGCCATATTTCCAGGGAACGACCAAACGAATGGGCGCTCCATTTTGGTTCGGTAGTACCTGACCATATAAACCCACCGCCAGTATCGACAAGGGATGCATGGCTTCGTCAATTCGCAATCCCTCCACATAGGGCCAATCCAGCACGTCGCGCTTTTGACCTGGCATCTGCTCAGGATCATGCAGTGTTGTGAATTCCACAAATTTTGCTTTTGACGTTGGCTCCACGTGTTTAATCACATCCGCTAATGAAATACCCACCCAGGGTATTACCATTGACCATGCCTCCACGCAGCGCAACCGGTAAACTCTCTCTTCTAATGTATAGGGCTTTATAAAATCTTCTAATTGATAAGTGGCTGGTTTATTCACTTCACCGTCAATACGCAGGGTCCATGGGTCGGTTTTAAAGTTTTTTGCCAACGTCACCGGCCCTTCTTTGTCAGTACTGAATTCGTAAAAATTGTTATAACGCGTTATATCCTTAAACGAGGTTTGCTCCTCATCCACCCTATATTTTGATTTCGCAATACGTTGCAATGACAGCGCCGCCTGCGCATCCTGTAAACCCAGAAACCCCGGCATAGTGCCCGCCACTGCTGCCGCTATCGCGGTTTTAGCCGAGGTGGTGATAAATTTGCGGCGACTATAATAAACAGTCTCATCCGTAATCTCAGATGATTTAATCGTATTTTGTCGCTGTATTAGCATGCACATCTCCCATGTCGCTGTGAGCTGAGTTCTTTAACGTAGTTCATAAAATGTACTTAGTAAAACGCGCTTGGTAATACATTGTTCATGATGAATTTGCACCTCAATCGTGCAGTCCAATGTTTTACTATAGCCTCGTTATACAACAATGTTACTATCCAAAGGTGTTGCAACAATTTGCCAACCTGCTTTTGTAGACCTGCCTTACCTCGGTTTGGTTCACCGTAATGCAATACTTAACCCATATTAATCAATAGGTTGCATACACCAGTAATTAGGCATGATATATGAACTATCTTTAATTATGTCAGTCAAATGTCACGAATTCGTCACACTGGAACTCGTTTGCAAGCGTCCTCCAGTAATGGGGTTATCGTGCAAAACGCAATGTACATAATGCAACATAATTAGCTATATCAACCTACTCTCTGATATCGTTAATCTGTCATTGATACAATTAACATTTTTAAACCTATTGTTACTAAAACCATTATTGCTAAAACTATTGTTGTTAACACTATCGCTGTTAAACCTATTATTACTAAAATAATGCCCTGCATCTCTATATCGGCAACTATTAATCATCTTTTTACTTAATTATTGACTTTACAAGGCCCCAATCATGAAATTTAATCCCGCTACTTATTTCGCCACCCTGTTGAACCGTGTGCAATTTGGTTTTTTATTGGCAATCAGTCTGTTCATCGCCCTGCTTACCACCGCTAATGTGACACTGGCCGGCAAAGCCGAACCGGCACCGGTTATAAACGTAAAGGGGATGGATAACTCAGATATTAAGATTAGCGATTTTAAAGGCAGTGTTTTATATGTGGATTTTTGGGCAACCTGGTGCCCGCCTTGCCGTAAATCATTCCCCTGGATGGAGGAAATGCAACAACGCTATAGCGGCCTGGGATTTGAAGTCCTGGCAATCAGCCTCGACAACAAACGTAGTGTCATTGACCAGTTTTTAAAAAATGTCCCAACCAGTTTTGTTATCGCCCACGATGCCAAGGGGGGATCTGCACAACAGTTTAAAGTAAAAGGCATGCCAAGCTCTTACCTTATCGATCGAAAAGGTAATATTCGCTTATCCCATATGGGCTTTAATGATAGAGATAAAGGCAAGCTTGAGGCCGAAATTAAAGCCTTAATTGCGGAAGAATAATGCCACTATTACCACATTATAAATATTTTTAATTAACACCGTGTCATCTGGTGGCATTCAATCGTATGCATGTTTCTGACATTCCTTGCGCAATGAAATTATCAGAATATGATATTGATCTGCCAAGCCACCACCGTCAATGACCGGTGGCCTTGGCAGTTAGGCATCCGTTGTGGCGCGTGCTTCCTGTTTATTTCATCCCATGAACCATCGTATTAAGTGCTACTTACAAACAAGCAGCACGATTATCAATCCAAGGTGGATGAAGGCTGGGCGTCACCAGCCTCAAGCCTTCGCCCCAAACACGCGTCACATCAAGGGTATATAATGCCGCCTTGTCGGTTGCCACTTCCACAAACAATCGAGACAAGCTACTCTTATTAGTATCACCTGTTGACGTTTGAATGACATCAACAAACACGATCTAACCCCAATTAACTTACATAACCTGACATAATTGGAATGCTAATTGCTGTAATCCGTTCCATAGTATGTCATCGTAAACATCGGGCAGGCCGCAACTGCTGAGTTTGTAGCCAGACACACAAGGATAAAACTATGTCACAAGCTGATATCGGACTCATTGGCCTCGCGGTTATGGGTCAAAACCTCGTACTGAACATGAATGACCACGGATATACCGTGTCCGTTTTCAATCGCACCACGTCCAGGGTGGATGAGTTTCTTGACGGAGAAGCAAAAAACACGTCAGTTATTGGCACCCATTCGGTCGAAGCATTCTGCGCCAGTTTAAAACGACCACGAAAAATAATGCTGATGGTTAAGGCTGGTGATGCAGTCGACGGCATCATAGACCTATTAGCCAGTCATCTGGAGCCCGGTGATATTATCATTGATGGTGGCAATTCCCTCTATACCGACACTCAACGTCGTACCGAACAACTCAAAAGCCAGGGACTGCTTTACCTCGGTGTTGGTGTTTCCGGTGGCGAAGAAGGGGCCCGCTACGGGCCATCGTTAATGCCAGGAGGCAACGCCGATGCCTGGCCGAGTGTACGCGATATTTTCCAATCAATTGCGGCAAAAGTCGATAACGACGCCTGTTGCGAATGGATTGGCGCTGGCGGTGCTGGCCATTATGTCAAAATGGTCCACAATGGTATCGAATACGGCGACATGCAACTGATTTGCGAGGCCTACCAGCTTCTGCGCGATGGCTTGGGGCTCTCAGTGAACGAAATACAGGCCGTATTCGCTGAATGGCAACAGGGAGAACTGGACTCTTACTTGATCGAAATCACTCGAGATATACTTGGTGTGAACGACGACGACGGGCAGCCGTTGGTCGATAAAATTCTGGATACAGCCGGCCAGAAAGGTACTGGCAAATGGACCGGTATTAATGCATTGGAAGCCGGCATTCCCCTCACTCTCATTGGCGAAGCCGTGTTTGCCCGCTATTTGTCTGCGTTAAAACAGCAACGGGTTAACGCGTCAAAAGTGTTAAGTGGCCCGGAAGCGGCACCAGTCGCCGACAAAATCCAATGCATTCAACATATCCGTGACGCGCTCTATGCGTCAAAAATAATCTCTTATGCTCAGGGCTTTATGCTGATGCAGCAGGCTTCACAACAATACCATTGGGATCTGAATTACGGCAATATAGCACTAGTCTGGCGGGGAGGCTGTATAATTCGCAGCCGCTTTCTGGGTAATATAAAATCCGCCTTTGAATCGAAACCAAATCTGGAAAATCTGTTACTTGATGACTTTTTCAAAGATGCCATTGATCAAACGCAAACGGGCTGGCGTAAAGCCATACAAGTTGCCGTCGGTGCGGGCATTCCAACACCCGCGTTCTCCTCAGCACTTGCCTTTTATGATGGATACCGCTCAGAGCGAGTTCCCGCCAACTTACTGCAGGCGCAGCGTGATTACTTTGGCGCTCATACGTATGAACGAATCGACAAACCCCGGGGTGAATTTTTTCATACGGACTGGATATCCAAATCATCATCCTGACAATCGCCACGTTATGCTGGCACACAATTCATCACCATCGGACTTCCCATCCACTATCGCCTCATTATTTAACGAGGAAACCGGTCGGTGATGACATCACACTTGCAACGACTCTAGAATGAGCATGTTGGAGAAAATATACCATGAACACGATTGAGCCTTGTACTTTTGTTATCTTTGGTGCCACCGGGCATCTATCAAGAAATAAACTCATGCCAGCGTTATATCACCTTGAAGCCGATAATCGCATACCGGATGGCTCGACAATATTATCATTAGGTCGAAGTGACTGGAATGACGATAACTGGAAAGAGGAAATTAAACAAACCATCAGCACAAAAGTTCGAGGCGGACTTGACGATAAGGTGTATGCGCGATTTTCCGCCAGGCTGAAATATTTTCGTGGAAACCTTGATGATGATACGATTTACAGTGATATAAAAGGTGCACTGGAAGCCGACGTGGACTTCTCCGGCAATGCCGCTTTTTATATGGCACTACGTCCATCGGAGTTCGGTGTCGTCATTCAAAAACTGGGTGAATCCGGGCTGGTGGATGAAACGCATGGCTGGCGACGGGTTGTAATTGAAAAACCATTTGGCACAGACCTCGAAAGCGCACAGGTGCTTCAGCGTAAGCTACACCGCTACCTTAAAGAGAAACAGGTTTACCGGATTGATCATTACCTTGGGAAAGGAACCGTCCAGAATATATTGGTGTTTCGTTTTGCTAATGTAATGATGGAACCCTTGTGGAACCGTAATTACATCGATCACGTACAAATCACTCATTCAGAGATGGACGGCATTGAAAACCGTGCCCACTATTACGATGGCGCCGGAGCATTGCGTGACATGATCCAGAGCCATTTACTTCAATTGCTAACACTGGTTGCCATGGAGCCACCCGCCACCATGGACGCAGAGGCTCTGCGCGATGAAAAAGTTAAGGTATTAAAATCCATTCGCCCGATCTCCCAAAGTGCAGTACGGGCACAATCATTCCGGGCACAGTACTCAAGCGGAATGATCAAGGGGAAAAAAGTCAAAAGTTATCTTGAAGAAGAAGACGTCGCCAACAACAGTACAACAGAAACGTACTCCGCGCATAAATTCTATATCGACAACTGGCGCTGGCGGGACGTGCCGTTTTTTCTACGAACGGGTAAACGTATGGCGGAATCTAAATCAGCCATTAGCATTCGTTTCAAACACCCCCCGCAACATTTATTCCGAAATACCGTTGCCGACCAACTAAAACCCGACTGGATACTTCTCGGTATCCAGCCTGAAGAATGCGTACGTATTGAAATGCAGGTTAAAGAACCGGGATTAACCATGACTCCCCGGCTAATCAGCCTTGATGCAAGCTTCACAAGCGACGAAACCGACGAGAAACTGGACGCTTACGAAAGTCTTCTGCTAGACATTATTGAAGGTGATCAAAGTTTGTTTTTACGTTATGACGAAGTGGAATGGGCGTGGCAAGTTGTAGACCCAATTCTCCGCGTATGGGCGACAGACAGAGATTACATCCACACCTACTCTGCCGGTACCTGGGGACCACAGGAAACACGTCGCCTGTTTGAACGTGAAGATCAATTCTGGCGGCACTCATTGGACCCAGACGACGAAGATTAACGTTTAAACACCTACATCCAATTCATAATGGTTATATATAATATATACCCAAATGCATTGGGTATAGCCTTCGGGCACGTACAGAGCTGTAACCTGGCGTGGTAACCAAAACCCTCCGACAACTGGAAAGTTGTTCGGAGATCTTCGGTACGTTGTTAGCAACTTTATGGTTAATGCACTTGTAGTCAAGCGCCGATAAAGCGTGTACGCCCTTTGCCAGCGCCATCCCATTAATAGATTACGTTCAAACTCACGCCCGTCTCCATCATCCCTCCCAATGATAAATTAACTATTCACCGAAACAGATTGCAACACGCAAACTGCTTGACATCAATTACTACGCAGAGATAGCATGACTTGCCGGTTTAGCACAGTCCGTTAGAACATCAACAAACTCGACTGGGTTACAAGAATGATGTGGAAGCAGATTTCGATACAAATATTGAAGCCAATACCGGAACTCATGTTGAAACTGGTATCGCAGTATTAAACGTAACACAAACGGCCATACCCTGTGAAAAATAGGTTGATGGTTAATAAACCATGACAAGTCGAACATAGATTATGACACTGGATGGTTATAACACTGAATGGTTGCGATTCACTTCACCGTATTTTTATAGACCTAACTAAAACTACTTAAGTGTTCACGCCATAATTAGTCCGATCAGATTGAGGGAACAGCATGATTGACAATGATAGTTTAGTAAACACGCAAACGGTATAACCAACATTAGCTGACTTTTTTGTAAGTTAGTCTATTAGATACAGCACTCGACAACTATCACCTCAAGTTGCAGTATCAGTTACTGGCTTGCAAGCCACAAACACATAGCCATGTGATGTGAGCCGTAATAATATCGTATTAATCAAGGAGAAAATAACATGAATTCAAAAGCGAAGCATACAGCGTTAAGAACGAGCGGCAAACTATCCCTGGCGATTTTAGTATTCTTACTATGCCAGAGCACTAATGTTTTCGCGGCGGATTTAGCGCAATATAAAAAAATCGCAGAGCATACTATCGAGCAAGCTAAAAGTGGTCACATTAACGATATCGACGCACTAATCGCACAACAGGAAATTATGATTGGCATCGGCATTAAAGCCTGCAATGAATACGCCACTAAAAATCCCGGCGCGAAACAAGCCTTATCGCTGGTAACATCAAATGCCGAAGGCATGAAAAAATTATCATTGCATGACATTGAGGAAAAATGGCATGAAGGCGGAATCTTTAAGAAAAACGGAATTACAATCGACGACCACTTTGGCGAACTGGGCAGCCTGATTGATGCCGTTATACACCCGGCAACATCATACATCGCCCTCAATCACTTCAAAAGCAATAATGATAAGAGTCATTTACAGCAAGTGGTGGCAGAACTCACTGAAGTGCTGGCTCATATTGCCCAGGTAAAATAACAATAATATTGAACAACTGGCATTCCCGCAGTTAAGCCTACAAGCATCCAACTGGATGCGCTAAGGTTGCGCTCGGAATAAAGTACAGGGGGTATAGAATGCTAGAGAGAACAATCCGCCAATACTCCACATACGTTGTTGGACTGACCGGGATATTGTTATTTACATCGACTTCCCTTGCCGCCCCAGCCAACACACAAATTAGCGGAACTGTGGAAGGAGAATTCACCTTTGGAGAAGACGTTAACGGTGTAAGCAGCAGCAATATTGCGTTGGCAACGGCTGAAGTTGCACTCGATGCAGACCTCAGCGAATGGGTAAGCGCCCACCTGTTGCTTTTACATGAAGAAGACGATACCCCGCTGGAAGTTGATGAAGGCATCATCGAATTTGGAAACTCATTCTTAAGCGCCTTTTCATTGCAATTGGGGCAACTCTATGTTCCTTTCGGTGCCTATGAAACCAACCTGATTTCCGATCCACTCACGCTGGAAATTGGCGAAGCCCGTGAATCCGCTGCAGTGATTCGCTACGATAACAGGTTCAAGTTTGCCGTTTATTTGTTTAATGGTGACATCAATAAGGCAGATACTGATGATGCCATTGATAATTTTGGCATAACCCTGGGGTACCTTTATGAAGGCGAGGATCTTTCCATTGAATTAAGTCTGGGCTTGATCAACAATATTGGCGAATCGGATGGCTTAAGCGGTGTCATTACTGAAAATTTACCGGATAGTTCAGTTGTCGAATATGTTTCAGCAATAACAAGCCATCTGATTATTGAATGGGGACCGCTGGTCTTTATTTCTGAGTTGGTGGCGGCCAACGATGAATTCGCCGCAGGCGAAATCTATCAGAACCGAGCCTCCAAACCAAGCGCTTCAAATCTTGAAGTTGCGTATAACATCAACGATACATTCAGTGTTGCAGCGGCAGTACAACAGTCTGTCGACGTGTCCGGGATCTTACCAGAGACCCGAACATTGTTTGGAATAGGATACACTCTAAATGCCAGCACCTCATTGGCGCTGGAATTTTCAATTGATACAGACTATGGCACGAACTCACCGAACGGCACCGGACAATCAGCAAGTAATATGACCCTGCAACTGTCCACTGCATTTTAGTCATTACCCTAAATTAATCAAATGCCAGATAAACAAAAGCCCCGCATAGCGGGGCTCAAAGACTAGTACATGGAACGTCAAACTATCTATCAACAACTACACTGAGTTTCCCCAGCAAGCCGCATTATGATTTGCGACTTGTATTAATAAATACAAGTAACGTACCAAGTTACATTAATGCATTTATTACAATGAGTTAAGTCATTTTTCGGAAAAATTGGCCCATTAGTGTAAAAAATCCTGACAATATTGATTAATTTTATAGCAACATATACCCTAAAAAATGTATATTTATTAAGCTTTTGTAAAATATTCTTATACCCATAAAAATAACCGAAGAATTATTAGTCGATACCCTCCAACCTCACTTGCCATGACGTTACTTTTTACCTGAACGTCGGGCGTGCTTTCTTAAACGTTGCTTTTTGGATACTTGGCTTTTTGTTAGCACATTACGTTTACCCTTATACGGGTTATCACTGGTTTTAAAGTCAATCCGAACCGGAGTGCCCTCAAGTTGGAGCGCTTCTATGAAACAATTGATTAAATAACGCCGGTAGTTGAGCGGTACTTTTTCTGTCTGGTTACCATGGATGACAATAATGGGTGGGTTTTTGCCACCTTGATGCGCATACCGTAATTTTATCCTTCGTCCCCGGACCAAGGGCGGTTGATGTGCCTCAACGGCGTCTTCTAAAATTCGGGTTAACCGGGATGTTGCCGCGTTGATAGTCGCAGCCTGGTAGGCCTTTATAATTGGCGCGTAGAGTTCGCCCACCCCCGTACCGTGCAGAGCGGATATAAAAAATATTTTTGCATACTCGCAGAATTGCAATTTACGTTGCAACTCATATTTAACGCGCTCCCGTTCACTCTCCTGCAATCCATCCCATTTATTCACCGCGATTAACAACGCACGGCCCGACTCAATGATATAGCCCAGCAAGTGGGAATCCTGATCGGTAATACCCTCATGTGCGTCAATCACAAGCACCACGACATTTGACTGCTCAATGGCTTGCAATGACTTAATGACGCTGAATTTCTCCAGCTTATCATTGATCCGGCCACGACGCCTGACGCCAGCCGTGTCTATTAAAACATAATCCTGTTCCTGCCGTTTGAACGGGATATAAATACTATCCCGCGTAGTACCCGGCAAATCAAAGGCAAGTACTCGCTCCTCACCTAAAATGCGATTAACCAACGTTGATTTACCTGCATTTGGCTTGCCGACAATAGCGACTTTTATCCCGGAAGGCTGGTCCTCGCCTGCAGTATCCTGCTGCTCAGCATCTATTAATACCTGTTGGAGTAACCCGCTTATCCCGCGCCGATGTGAAGCACTGATGGAAACGGGCTCCCCTAAACCCAGGGCATAAAATTCAGACTGCACCACATCGGCATTCAACCCATCGGTTTTGTTAACCACCAAGGTCACCGGCTTACCGGTACGACGCAGTCGATTGGCAATCTCCTCATCACCAACAACCAAACCATCCCTCGCATCCGTTAAAAACAGGATAAAATCGGCCTCATCAATGGCCAACCATGCTTGCTCAGCCATCAAATTTTCAATGGCTTCCGGCTCATCGTTTAAACCACCGGTATCAATTACAATGAATTGTCTGTTTTCAAATTCACCTTCGCCGTATTTTCGATCACGTGTTAAACCGGGCTGATCCGCTACCAGCGCATCACGCGAGCGAGTGAAACAGTTATATAATGTGGATTTTCCAACATTGGGGCGCCCGACCAGGGCTATGACAGGTTTCATAATTGCAAATGAACAGCTCTGGTTATTAATTTTTGATAGTTAATTTTTGATTGTAAATGTCTAGTTATTACTTAAAGCCCGACCAAGGCTCAATTTGCCTTGACTGGCAAATGCGATACTTTAAATACTGACAACGCACCTTCGTTGTCTCTCACAAACAAGGTATTGTTGGCAACATTCAGGGGGGCAGTCACCGCGAGATCCCGCAGGTCACGCTCTTCATCTCCCCAATCCACGAATGCCTGATCATACACGCGAGCCAGCTGCTCCCGCCCAATGAGGGCACCGTCTTCTTTCGACAACCAATGTACATAGCCCGCGCCATCGGCAACGACCAGCGCATCAGACATGACCTCAGGACCACTGACATCGCGGCCGGTCAACGCATCCTGCCGCCAAAGTGTCGCCCCGGTTTTTTTATCCAGACACCAGACATAACTATCTGCATCGGTAATATAAATCTGGCTGCCGTCAAGCGTAAGACCACTGTAAGAGGACATATCCCGGGTCCAGATTGCCCTGCCACTTTCCGCGGCAACCGCGGCAATACGGCCCTGGTAGCTGGAAACATAAATAACATTATCCGAGAACTGAAATATGCCATCAATATCGATCATACGCTGCAGATCTGTTCGACCACTGGGGACAGCAACGATGGTTTCCCATAGTTTTTTACCGGTACCCGCCTCCACCGCCATCAATTTACCATTGGCAAAACCGGCAAACACCTTATCATCAATAACGATTGGTGAACTATCACCCCGTAGACTCAACGCCGGTACGTCATGGGACTCAACCCAAACACGTTCACCATCGGATTTGTTTAACGCAAATAATTTACCGTCAACTGTTTTTACAAAAACCTTACTCCCACTAACCGTGGGGTTAGCGAGCACTTCGCTGGAAACTTTATGCCGCCAGACCAATTCGCCGTTGTCGGCACTAACAGCAAACACCTCTGCATCAGTAGTACCAAAATACAGTACGCCGTCGCCATAGCTTGCACCCGTGGAAATTGCAACGTTATACTCTTTGCGCCACAATAATTTGCCACCAATCTGATCCAATACCCTCAGTCTGCCATCCACACTGCTAACATATACTTTACCGTCTTCAACAGTAACGGGGAATTGCCTGTATTGGCGCTCTCTCTTTTCACCTACTTTTGCGACCCAGAGTGACGTAACCTTAACAGCCGGCGCAATTGCACCCAACACCTCGTATTCTTTTTTAGAGGTGCCCCCGCAACCGATCAGGCCAAACACAAGAATACCGGCAAGTGTACCCACAGCCATAACTCGGCGCATTTTCGCTGCTGCAAAACACATGGTTATGATTCCTCAGTTGGTGCGGTAGTTTCACCTAAATCATCCAGCTTAATCTGTAAAAAATTACGTGCCCGACTGGAGACACTGGCAGCGGCGGAATCCAGTGCCACTAACGCCACATTATACGCTCTGCGTGCCTTGTCCGTTTCACCCTTGGCAACGTAGATATCGCCTTTTAATTCCTCAATGCCGGCTTTTTGGGCACCGCTTTTTATGCCTTCCAGGGTCGTCAATGCATCATCGTACTTAGCTTCCGCCAGCAATACACGGGCCATACGAATTTTGGCGATTAGCTTGACATCATCCTGCGTGGCGTTATCCATTGCCCAGCGCAAATGGGATTTTGCTGCAACCAAGTCATCACTTTCGACTTTAATTTTAGCCATTGCCAATGATGCTAACCCTGCGTATGGCGTATCAACATACTGCCCCAGCAGCAGAGATGCTTTTTCTGCCGCCTGTTCCGGTTTATTGGCGTTCAGCGCCTGAATCAATATTTCGAATTCATAAGATGCCATTTCTGCATGTTGGCTCTTTGAATCCAGCCAGTATTTACCCCCAATGAGTGCGGCACCACCGATAAGCACGCCACCCAATAGTGACATCCAGTTTTCCTTCCACCATTTTTTTATCGCCGCAATTTGTTCGTCTTCAGTTGTATAAACGTCCACTTTCATATCTCCGTCATTAAGTATGCAAATACTCTCGCAAGGTCGCCGCCAGCTCACCCTGCGCAATGGTTTGTTGCGGGTGATCCTGACGTAAATATTTCAGACTAACCGTCTGATTGCGAACTTCATCTTCACCCAACACCAGCGCAACTTGTGCACCACTTTTATCAGCACGTTTAAACTGGCTCTTAAAACTGCCGCCTCCACAATGGCTAATCAACCGTATTTCAGGCAATTCAGTCCTTAATGCTTCCGCCAGTTTCAAGCCCGCAATTTCCGAGCCTTCGCCAGCCAGCACCATATAAGCATGGGGGGCATTATCAAGCACCAGATTGTGTTTTGCCAGCTCAACAAGCCGCTCAATTCCCATGGCGAAACCGGCCGCAGTGGTTGGCTTGCCACCCAACTGAGCCACTAATCCGTCGTAACGACCACCGGCACAGACTGTCCCCTGTGCGCCTAATTGTGTTGTTACCCATTCGAATACGGTTTTGTTGTAATAGTCCAGGCCACGAACCAGGCGCGGGTTTATCGTATATTGAATATTTGCGGTGTCCAACAACACTTTAAGCGCCTCAAAATGTTGTCGAGATGCGTCGTCCAGATGTTCCTGCAATTTTGGCGCACCGTCAATCAGCGCCTGCAGGTCGGGATTTTTACTGTCCAGAATGCGCAGCGGATTGCTATGTAATCTGCGGCGGCTGTCTTCATCCAAGCCCTGTTCATTTGCGCTAAAATATTCGACCAGCAATTCCCGATAATTCTCCCGGCACTCACTGCTACCCAGGGAATTGATCTGCAATTCCAGGTCGGTCAGACCAAGTTGCTGCCAAATCCGGGCAGTCATTATAATTAGCTCAGCATCAATATCAGGGCCATCCATGCCAAACGCTTCCACACCCACCTGATGAAATTGCCGGTAACGACCTTTTTGAGGACGTTCGTGCCGGAACATCGGACCCACATACCACAATCGTTGTGTCTGGTTATGCAACAATCCATTCTGGATAGCCGCACGCACACAGCTGGCAGTGCCTTCAGGCCGCAACGTTAAACTGTCGCCATTACGGTCCTCGAAGGTATACATTTCTTTTTCAACGATATCGGTCACTTCGCCGATTGAACGTGCGAACAACGCCGTTTTCTCAACAATAGGAAATCGTATTTGCTGATAACCGTAATTAACAACGGTCTGAATGACTATTTTCTCTAAGACCTGCCAATAGGCGGCTTGCTCCGGCGTAATATCATTCATCCCCCGGATTGCTTGAATTAAACCCGACAACGTTCTTTCCCTCGTAGCTATTGCAGATTTGTATTCACAAATATTAACGATAACCTCTGCCGGCGCATGCCAGTGATGGGGATCGCTTTTTGTTTACTTCATTTTAACTGACTTAAATTAACTGGCTTAAATTAGCGTACTTTAGGATAATATTTCCGTGGCATTATATACCCATTGCCCAGCAAATTTAATATGCATACCTGTTTCCTGGTAATCACGGGGGGAAATAAGCAAAATTCCACGGAGTCTGATCGCCACAACCCCTGCCGCTTCACCCTTCTTCCTGCCTATATACAGCCCATCATGGTAAAGTGCAGCATAATACCGCATCCACTCGGCTTGCACCATGCAACCACGCCACGGAGCAGCATTCAGGTAATTAATGCTATTCCCGATGGAAAGTGACAGTTAGGTGGGTCGCTTGAACACGACTATTGAAGGTGCACAGCTCAACGACTGAGTTCTTGGATTGGAACCTGTTGCCTTTGTTCCCCTGCGTCCACGTTTTGTTTTTTATCCAGGCGAATGGATATGGATGAATCTGAATTATTGGTTGATTGCTTTCTATCTATTTCGGCGCGTACAGCCCGTTCTATCTCATCCACCAGGTGTTCGTTAGTCACCTTATGATGGGGCTTACCCCCAAGATAGAGCAAATTGGGCGTTCCACCGGCTAAACCAACATCTACCTCACGCGCCTCCCCAGGCCCATTTACAACACAGCCTATAATGGCCACATCAACAGGCTCCAAAATATCCTCAAGGCGCTGCTCCAATGCATTAACCGTAGAAATAACATCAAAGTTTTGACGCGAGCAGGACGGGCAGGCAATAAAATTAACCCCCTTGCTTCTAATGTGGAGGCTTTTGAGAATATCAAATCCCACTTTAATTTCTTCCACCGGATCAGCTGCAAGTGAAACACGTATTGTATCGCCGATGCCTTCACTCAAAAGCATCCCCAAACCAATCGCCGACTTAACGGAGCCGGAACGCAGCCCGCCCGCTTCGGTAATACCCAAATGCAGAGGCTGGTCTATTTGCGCCGCTAACTCGCGATAAGCGAGCACCGTCATAAAAACATCCGATGCTTTAAGGCTGACTTTAAAGTTTTGAAAGTCCATTTTATCCAGAATATCGATGTGGCGTTTGGCGGATTCAACCAATGCCTGCGGTGTTGGTTCGCCGTACTTTTTCTGCAGGTCTTTTTCCAATGAACCAGCGTTAACCCCAATACGAATCGGTATATTTCGATCGCGAGCTGATTCCACAACCGCGCGGACCCGGTCTTCCCGGCCAATATTACCTGGATTGATGCGCAGGCAATCCACACCCAACTCAGCAACACGCAGTGCTATTTTATAATCAAAATGAATATCGCTGATTAAAGGCACTGTAACCTGCTGACGTATCAAGCCGAACGCTTCTGCTGCCTCCATGCTCGGTACCGATACCCGCACGAGATCAGCCCCGACGGCTTCCAGTGCTTTAATTTGTGCCACCGTGCTGGCAACATCAGTGGTCTCGGTATTCGTCATACTTTGAACCGCTATTGGCGCACCCCCACCAATAGGCACATTACCTACCATAATTTGGCGGGATTGACGGCGTTGTATTTTATAAACTGGCTGCATGTGAATTATTTAGGCTATTTTTTGTTCGGATTGATGGTTATTCGGGTTGATTGTTACTTAGATTAACGATTGTTTAAGTTAACGATTGTTCAAATTTACGACTACTGAAATTAATTACGGCTCAAACCAATGATTGTTCAACTCACCTCATTTCGGCTAATTACTCATTTCCGCTGCCAACGCAGAATTACTGTCCTGCTCCAAACCGTCCAAGGTAAACCTTGCCACGCGCTTGCTCTGAAATGATGAAAAATCAAAAGGCTGGCCATTATACTCCATTTTGACGCCCGGCCCGTAACCAATTAACACCTCAAATGGTGCCGTCCCTGTGACCGTTTTACTGGCTCCAGCCAGACCCAAGCGACGAATTAATCGCTTTCCTGTGGAGTCTCGAATATCAATCCAGGAATTCTTTGAAAAATGCAGTGAAATACTCTCAACCGACGTCAAATCAGTCTCGGATGCTCCGGATCCAGGCTGTGCCCCACTGGCGCTCGACCCGGCAGGGCCATCTTGTCGTGGAATAGCGAGTTTTACCGATTTTGTAGTAAACGGTTTTGGCTGTTGCTGCGTTACCTCAGCCGTCGGCACCAAGTCGTCTGTCTTCAGCTGCATTGTTCGTTGATTGGGGCTAGGGCTAGGACCGGGGCCACTAAGCTCCAGCTCAAGGGAGGTTGGGTTGATTGGATCATTATTGCCAGACTTGTTGTTTACGGCCCCCCAGACGATCGCGAGAAAACCGATGATGCAAACCAGTATGACGATATAACGCAATATTTTACTATTACCCCTGGAAACCGCTACGGTGAAACCTTTGGGTAATGCCGTGGTAACCTGACTATACCGCGCAGGTATTTTCTCCCGACCAGCGGCAACACCGCCCGTACCGTGCTCGGCCTGCGTATTGGTATATTTCGCCACCATTTCATCAGGCGGCAAATCCACCAGCCGGGCATAAGCGCGAACATAACCCGCCGTGTACACCGGTTCAGGCAATTTACTAAAATTCCCTTCCTCTAACGCATTAACCAAGGCCAGATCCAAACGCAGCTCAGCGGCAATATCAGACTGCTCTAACTGGCGCAGCACTCTGGCTTCGCGCAAGCGTTGCCATGCTGGCGGCTCCGTCACCTCGTCGGCAGGTGCATCTTGCAATACGGGTTCCTCAGGCAGGTGTTGAGAAAGCTGACTTTCAGAAACCGTCGATGGCGGTGTGTAAAGCTCGTTCTGCCGGGTTGCCGCCGCCGCTGTGGCTGCCTGCTTTTCGGTTGCATTACTCATGAATGATTCTCCCCTCTTGTTGGGTTGAGTAACAATTTAAATTCTTCCGAGTTCGGGAATTTTGATTGTAGTTGCTTTGCATAACTGGATGCTGCTGTTTTATCTCCCAGTTGCCGTTCTACTTGTATCCCCAGCCATAAACTTTTTGCGCTATGGGGCGAAACCTCCTCAAATCGTTGAATGTAAGCACGAGATGACAAATAGTTTTTTTGAGTAAAACTAATTTCCGCCATGTTAAATAAAGAAACCGCCAGTCTGGGGTTACGTTTTAGCGCAGCCCGTAAATAATTTTCTGCCTTTTCGATATTCGGAACACGCCGCGCACAAGTACCCGCGTTTTCGTAGGCCAGCTCCGGTGTATCATATCGTGGTGCATTTATTGCCATAAGAAACTGGACGTCTGCCTGCTCCAGTTTATTTTGTTCACATAAAAAAACACCGTAATTGTTGTGCACCCCGCCATCATCAGGCAACAACTCAATCGCCGTTAAATAGTGGTCGTTTGCCAGGTCAGATTCCCCTAGCTGACTATATATAAATGCGATGGTACTGTGAGCAGGCCCATAATCCGGCATCGCACTCAATGCTTTTTTTAACTTCTCCAACGCCCAGTCATGTTGCCCCTGTCGAAGATAACCCACACCAAGCTGTACATGTGTTTGCGCAATACGCAGGTTTTTTTTCTGTGACTTTTCCATACTGGCGCAGGAAACCAGCAGTGTTCCCACCAGGATACTCAACAAAAACGTTACTAAGGGCACTAACTGATTCCTGACTCAAGTATCACGGCTTTTTGTTGATTTCGCTTGGTTCTATCTATTACTTTACCCACGAGCTGACCGCAGGCCGCATCTATGTCATCACCTCGAGTTCGGCGGGTAATGGTCACCATATTATTTTGCATTAATATCTCACGAAATCGATTAATGACTGCTTGTGATGAACGCTGATATTGAGTACCTGGAAATGGATTAAATGGTATAAGGTTCACCTTGGCTGGCACGTTTTTCAAAAGTTTCACTAATTCGTGTGCATGCTTTACGCTGTCATTCACGCCATCTAGCATGACATATTCAAACGTCACACGTCTACGGTCATCACCCACATAACGCTGACAAGCCAATAGTAATTCTTTAATGGGGTATTTTCGGTTTAATGGCACCAGTTCGTTTCTCAAAGCATCGTTTGGCGCATGTAATGACACCGCCAGACTGACATCGCTCACTTCTTTAAGTCTGTCAAGGGCTGGAATTACGCCGGCGGTACTTAAGGTAACGCGGCGTTTGGAAAGCCCGTATGAAAAGTCGTCCATCATGAGATCCATCGCCTTAACAACATTGTCAAAGTTCAGCAATGGCTCCCCCATCCCCATCATGACCACATTTGAAATAACCCGTGGCGCTTTCGGGTCTAATCCCAGGGCCTGATTGGCAACCCATAATTGCCCGATAATTTCGCTAGTGGTGAGGTTGCGGTTAAACCCCTGTTGCGCAGTGGAGCAAAATGAGCAGGCTAGCGCACACCCAACTTGAGAGGACACACATAATGTTCCCCGGTTTTGTTCTGGTATAAACACCATTTCAATGAAGTTACCGGAGTCAACCTGCAGCACCCACTTACGCGTACCATCTTCAGAAAGTTGGTCGGTTATAACCGTTGGCGCACGAATTTCAGCAATCTCGTTCAATTTTATGCGCAGGTTTTTGCCAAGATTGGTCATGCTGTCTAAATCACCAACCCCCTGTTGATATAACCACTTAAAGACTTGCGATGCACGAAACGCCTTCTCACCAAGACTGGCAAAAAAGGCCTCCATTTCAGGTCGTGATAAATTAAGCAAATTTACTTTTTTTTCCGTGCTTAACATAATTCTCAACAGTTGGGTTGGTGTGTAACGTTATTTAGTATCGCCGTACGGTCTTATCGACTAGCGAGTACGCGGGCAAAGTCCTTCGTTACCGAAAAAGAAAGCAATCTCCTCTTTTGCAGTATCGGGGCCATCAGAACCATGCACGGCGTTTTCATCTATGCTATCCGCGAAATCAGCACGAATAGTACCTACTTCTGCCTCTTTAGGGTTGGTTGCTCCCATAATGGCACGATGGCAGGTAATTGCGTTCTCACCCTCCAAAACCTGAAGGATGACTGGCCCGGATGTCATGAACGCCACCAAGTCATTGAAAAAAGGCCGTTCTTTGTGTACAGCGTAAAACCCTTGGGCTTGTTCTTTACTTAAATGCGTCATTTTGGCCGCGATAATTTTGAGACCAGCTTTTTCAAAGCGTGTGTAGATCTCACCGATTACATTTTTTGCAACGGCGTCGGGCTTAATAATGGAAAATGTACGTTCTAATGCCATGTAGGTTACTCCAACGTTGTTAAAACCAGGGTTTTAGGTGGCGGTTATTGATAATAGCTTTTAAGCTACTTTTTAACTATTTATTTTAAGCTATTGTTTTTATTTAATTTTATTAACCATAACTATTAAGCAATAGCGCTAATTACGCTCAGACTTTAAAGCAGGGTAATAAACGACCTAAATTCAATCAGTTATTGTTTAATAACCAGGCAGCTCTACCCTGCACAAATAACCGTTTGAGTCTCCGCGTCGCGACCATTTACGTCCATGTATGTACCGAATAGTTATGATGGAATTATACCTAGTAATAATGCTAAATAACCAGGGGCGTTCTCAATTAATCATACCGTACCATTACCCCTTAAAAACGCAGAGCAAAGCTTAATGAAAGAAATTTGACTGTTCCAACAAAAGGGATAAACAACTCAGCCTGACACTGGCGATTACAACACATTTGTTACTGTAGAAAGTGTATCGCGGTAAAAATGCCGCAAAAAAGTGCTGCTCTACTGACTGGAGGCCATTCCTGAACAGTATAGGCCTATTTATATAGACATTATCGCTATCGAATTACTAACTGGGCTTTCTGAATTCCGGCTCGAAATAAAACCTATCAAAACCGTGCTTCGCCACGCCAGCTAATTCACGCTCATGATTAGCGGTAACACTCGCAATCGAAAAAATACCCTGATTTTCCAACAAAATACAACGTACTACTAACCTAACTTATAACCTGCCCCGTCAACAGCCGCCATGTTGCATATAATAGCTACGTTGTTATATGCCCAACATCCACCAAGCGGTGCCCGATATTGCAGCTATTTAAGAGTATTCCCCACTTTTTACCAGCCCAATAGGGTAAGGCTGGCGTTAAGAAACTTATTTAAAGTGCATTTATTGAAAGCACATGTAAAACTATAATATGGAACAATAATACTCCCTATTAACGATACGTGCTAACCGGCTCTGAGTAATGCGTCCTGCACTCCCTTGATTGACTCCCCTGTATCCTCCATATCCACAACACTAACTTCAGCGGATAATCCCAGTTTTGTTAACGCGGGCACCGTCGTTAAATCCACTGACGCATGATCGTGCTTTTCACCAATGTAACTTTGCAAGTTGGAGGCAATGACAATATCCACATAATCCGCTGCACCTCCGGTATCCCGCAACAGATTTTCATGTTCTGCCGCAACGGCAATTAACTCAGCGGGCAATTGCCATTTTGCCAACATTGCTGCACCAATTTTTGTATGAGCCTGCATAATAATCCGGTCAAGCATGGCGACGTCCGCCAGTAGCTCTGGCATATCCTCGGCACGCTTGATGATTGGTAAACTGCCAATGTCGTGCATCAATCCCGCTAATAATGCCTGATCGGGTTTTAAGCGCGCAAATGATGCCAACGCATGGGATATCGCGGCAACCTGCGTGCTGTGCACCCAAAACTGGCGAAATTTTTGGTCGGACACTTCAGTCGTTGGCTGAAACATTTGCTGCACAATCAAGCCATTAACCACATTTTTCACCATGCTGTTGCCCATACGGGTTATCGCCATCTCTACGGAGTCAATTTCCTTGGTGCCCCGCACCAACGGGCTATTGGCAACCTGAATGACCCGCGCAGTTAAACCTGGATCGGTAATTAATACCTTTGCAATTTTTGCGGTATTAACATCATCATCTTCGATCGTGTCACGCACCTTTAACACCACTTCAGGTAAGCTCGGTAAAATCAGCTTATCCGTCTCTAACTCTTCCATTAGCTCTGAAAGAACCTTATCTTCTAACCCTGACATATGGTGATCTCCAGTAACTCGTTGTTCACTCTTTACTTTTCTTCAACCGCCTTTAATACGGCAGCAAACGGTGAAGTCCTGGTTTGTATTTCGGTTGTATCTGATAAATATTGAGGAATAAAACCTGGGATGCGAACGATTGTCACGCAGGTTAGAACAAAAAATGAAGGGTTACGAAGGATGACGGAGATTATTCGCGCTGAGAAAAGCGCTTATTTGTGAGGGTCGGGATCTTGTTAATCGTCCCGCTCATCAATCCATGCCATTTGAATGGCTTCAAGAATTTTTTCATTGCAATGATCAGGCCCACCTTTAAACTCCTCCAGGTTCATACACCACTGCATTAAATCAGTAAACCGGATTGTTCTGGGATCAATATCGGGGTGTGCTTCATCCAGCGCAATGGCAACTTCCAAGCTTTCCGTCCAGGTAAGTGACACTGTATTACTCCTTATAATCTGTCATCAAGAAAAAAACATTGCCAGGATTCATCTCAACTTAATGATTCTCAGACACCATATTTATAGTATATTTTGGGATTTCCACCACTAAATCCTGTTTTTCAACCACGGCCTGACAACTTAAACGCGAATCGGACTCTAATCCCCACGCCTTGTCCAGCAGGTCTTCTTCATCTTCAGTGGCCTCAGTCAGGGAATCAAGCCCCTCCCGCACCAATACATGACATGTGGTACAGGCGCAGGATTTTTCACAGGCGTGTTCAATATTAATCCCGTGTTTCAACGCTGCGTCGCAAATCGTCATGCCAGATTCAGCTTCGATCACTGCACCGTCCGGGCAAATTTCTTCATGAGGCAAAAAAATAATTTGTGGCATTATGGTCTCGTTTAATTAAATTTGGGTACACGCAATGGATTAATAAAATCAGCATAACGTAATTAAATCATCACCCTCAATCAACACCAATGGTCAGGATGACGCTGAGTTTATCATTTTAAGCCGGTACAAGCCGAGCAATATCCGGTATCCGTGTTAGCTGCTGAACTCATCGACATTGTGACCTGCCATTGCTGATTGAATGCTTTCATTCATTCGACGCGAAGCGAACTCCGTGCTGTCCTTATTAAGGCGCTCGATAGCAAACTTGATGGCAGTATGGTCGCTGCCTTGCGCCAATTCCTGTAAGTGCCGTAACCCGGATTCCAGGTTTTTTCGTTCATCGGTTGATAATAGACGATCGCCATCAACCTCTAGCGCACTATTCATGGCCAGTACAACACGTTCTACTTCCACTAATTGCTCGCGCAAATTGCGAGCATCAACGTCCTGTTCTGCATAAGACATCGAGTCGGTTAGCATTTGGGCGATTTCTGTGTCCTCTAAACCATAAGAGGGCTTGACCTGCACACTGCTTTCCACGCCACTGGCCTGCTCTTTGGCGCTAACGGATAACAAACCATCGGCATCAACCTGAAAGGTTACCCTTATTCGTGCGGCACCTGCTACCATGGGGGGGATACCCCTTAATTCAAACCTTGCCAATGAACGATTATCACTAACCAGTTCTCTCTCGCCCTGTAGCACGTGAATGGAGATGGCGGTTTGTCCATCCTTGAAGGTGGTAAAGTCCTGAGCCTTGGCAACTGGAATTGTCGTATTTCGGTGTATCACTTTTTCCACCAATCCGCCCATGGTCTCTATGCCCAACGACAATGGAATCACATCCAGTAAAAGAACTTCATCATCTGACTTGTTTCCAACCAGCGCATCAGCCTGCAAGGAAGCCCCAATTGCGACCACTTTGTCCGGGTCGATATCCACCAGCGGCTCACACTGAAAGAACTCACCGACTAACTCCCTTACCCTCGGCACGCGGGTAGACCCACCCACCATGACAACATCTTCTATCTCTGCCTGAGTAATGCCCGCATCACGCAATGCCCTGCGACAAGGCGCTAAGGTTTGTTTAATGAGGGGGTCAATGAGTTCATTAAGTTTGCTACGGGTTAACGCTCCCCGCCAGGTAACACCTCCTGGGTTTTCCAGCGAAATTTCTGTTTGTTCCGATTGTGATAATGCTTCTTTAGCGGCGCAAGCCTGTTGTGTTAATTGTCGAATCAGGGATTGATTGGCGTTACTGTCAATACCGGCCTGCTCCATAATCCATTGCACAATCACATGATCAAAATCATCGCCGCCTAACGACGAATTTCCAGCCGTGGCCATTACCTCGAAAACACCACGATTAAGCCTTAAAATGGAAATATCAAATGTGCCGCCACCCAGATCATAGACAACATGAACGCCTTCCGCCTTTTTGTCGAGGCCGTAAGCCACCGCCGCTGCGGTAGGTTCGTTTAACAATCGCAGAACATTAAGCCCCGCTAACGTGGCCGCGTCTTTACTGGCCTGGCGTTGGGCTTCGTCAAAATAAGCCGGCACCGTGATGACTACGCCAGTTAGCTCGCCTCCCAGCGCCTGCTCAGCCCGGCGTTTTAATTGTTTTAAAATCTCAGCGGACACTTCAATCGCACTAACAGCACCAGCACGGGTTTTAATACGCGGAACACTGGATTGGGTATCAACAAACTCGTAGCTGATTGCGCCACTGGTTTGTTTTATGTCTGCCATACCTCGCCCCATTAATCGCTTGACGGAGCTTATGGTGTTGTATGGGTCACCGATTGCAGCACGTTTTGCAACTTCGCCAACCACCACCTTTTTATCACCCAGGTATTGAACCACCGAAGGCAAAATAGACTGACCCTGTTCGTCAACCAGAGTTTCCGCTTTACCGCTTCGCACGGTCGCGACCAATGAGTTCGTTGTACCCAGATCAATCCCCACCGCCAGACGATGCTGATGTGGCGCAGTCGACTCTCCGGGTTCACTTATTTGCAGTAATGCCATGAATGCTTGCCATTAATCGATAAAATAGGTTTGTGTATTTTTTTAAAACTGATCGGACTAACCGGGGCTCGTCAGACCCCACCATTCAGTTATTGTAATAGATTGCGATTGTTGTATGTTGGTTTTAGGAGCATAACCGATACGCATTATGATTTCAGAGAAGTGATAACTGAATTGTAGTTTTCTTTTCTGATGCTGATAACCACCCAGTGATCATTGCTGCGCCTTGTTGCCACAAAAATGCTACTAAAATTATCAGTGTGGACCACAAAACAATAGGTATTGATGTTTATATCAACGATAATTGGTTTTTTTGATCCTTTGCTCGCTTCTAAATATCCATCTTTTAGCGCTTCGATAGCAGTAATATTTTTCTCTGGCACTTGTACGCGCTTGATACTGCCGATTAAACCACGACGATTATACATCATGATTTCGGCGTCTAAAAGCTCAATAGAAGTAAATTCCGAAAGGTCTAGCCCAAATCCAACCCCATCAATTGGTTTGAATTCCATATGAGGCTGTATAGAGCATCCAACCAAAATAGATATAAATATGATTACAAGCAATTTTCTAATCATGTCGAGCACCTCAGTACTTTAGCGTCAATAATATTTCATTTTTATATTGAGCAGCTCTAAAATTTTTACATGCCACTGTCACACCCGCAGTGCCATTCACGAATGGTTTCCCAGCATTTCGAATTAGTCGTAACGCCCATTTTTTGAGATTCTTAGTTGGCATTAATAGATCGCTAGGATTTGGAACTGCATCCATCCACCGACTGCAATCAATAGTTTCAGTAAGCAAAATTGCAACTTGCTTTGCCGTATCACTACTTATAGTACTGTCTGTAAATCTAGCGGCAATACTTTCACCATAGAAAGATCTTATAATCGCCTGTATTATTTGCACGTCTTCCAGCGAAATTCCTGGGTATTCGGAAGCTACGCTCATTTTAATTTCTTCCTTGATTTAATGGACAAACCAATTCCACTGAGTAATTGGTAATTGTATAAGCATGGCTTTATAGATATTCTTCTTCCAGCTCATGAACTTGTTCCTGCAACTTGCTCATAAACTGCATGCGCCTGACACAATCATGAATTGTCTTTAAGGCTTCTTCTGTCGACTGGTTAAATAATGTTGTAATACTGGAGATCAATTCCCTTAGCGCGGCGTCAATTTCATGACTCATTTCTTCCAACTGAACAACAGGGTGTTCGCTGTCTTTTATGTGCTCCAATCGCTCGCGCAATTCAATTTGCTGCATTAGAAAGCTGCTATCCATGACACTAGTGCTGTCATCAGACATGTCAATTCCGTTCAACTCGAGCATATACTGCGCTCTGCGCAAGGGGCTTTTCAATATTTGATAGGCCTCATTAATGCGCGCTGACTGCTGCACCGAGAGGCGTCGTTCCAAATCAGACGCATTGGCAAATTTATCAGGGTGTACCGTATGCTGCAGTTTGCGAAAACGATCGGCCAGCGTCACGGAATCTAATTCGTAACATAGAGGTAGCCCGAATAACGTGAAGAAATCCTCAGTGAGATTTACTGCTGTCATAAACTAGCTAACGATGAAGCATTAAACGGTAAAACTTTCGCCGCAACCGCATTCGGCTTTGACATTTGGGTTGCTAAATTTAAACCCTTCATTCAACCCCTCTTTACCATAGTCCAATTCCGTGCCATTGAGATATATTAAACTCTTGGGATCAATAATTATCTTAACACCATGGTCTTCGAAGATTTCATCTTCAGGTTCAACCTTGTCCACGAATTCCATTACATAAGCCATACCGGAACAACCGGTGGTTTTAACCCCCAGCCGTAAACCAACACCCTTGCCACGATTATCCAAAAACGCAATGACGCGCTGTGCAGCTGCTTCTGTCAATGTAATACTCATAATAAACTCGTTTGGTTATTCGTTAAACGATTCGATAAACCTTTACCCAAATAGATCGCGGGCATGGCAACTATGCAGCCACAATCTCTTGTTCTGCACCGGATTTGCGTTTGAAGTCCTGAATTGCGGCTTTAATTGCATCCTCGGCGAGCACGGAACAATGCACTTTTACTGGAGGCAACGCCAGCTCTTCAGCAATTTGAGAGTTTTTTATCTCACCTGCTTCATCCAGCGTTTTTCCCTTTACCCACTCTGTCAGCAGTGAGCTGGATGCAATTGCTGATCCGCAACCGTACGTTTTAAACCGCGCATCTTCAATCACGCCTTTTTCGCTCACTTTGATCTGCAAACGCATAACATCGCCACAAGCAGGAGCACCGACCATGCCGGTTCCAACCGAATTATCTGCATGATCAAAGGAACCTACATTACGTGGGTTTTCATAATGATCCAGTACTTTTTCACTATATGACATCACTACCTACCTTAGGTTTTGCCGCCGGTTATAGCAGCTTACTTAAATCCATTAATTGTTGATCTCATGGGAGATCCGTGTGTATAGAGTACGTTTGATATTAGCCTTTCACTCCACGCTCAATATATCAGCGCCGGTACTCGTTAACGCTAATGAGCAGCCCATTTCACTGTCGATAAATCAATACCATCTTTGTACATATCCCAAAGCGGCGACAACTCACGTAATTTTGCAATCGCCTTATGGACCTTATCAATGGTGTAATCTATATCTTCCTGTGTCGTGAAACGACCAATACTGAATCGAATAGAGCTATGGGCCAACTCGTCATTGCGCCCAATTGCGCGCAATACATACGACGGCTCCAGGCTCGCGGAGGTGCAGGCTGACCCCGAAGACACGGCCATGTCATTTAATGCCATAATCAACGATTCACCTTCAACATAATTAAAGCTTATATTTAAGATGTTTGGCACCTGATGATCTATATCCCCGTTGAGGTACACCTCTTCGATATCTTTCAGACTGTTATACAAGTGGTCACGTAATTGCTTGATTTTGGCGTTGTCTTCCTGCATTTGCTGTTTGGCAATTTCAAAGGCAAGTCCCATACCCGCAATTTGATGTGTGGCTAATGTACCGGAACGCATGCCCCGCTCATGGCCGCCACCATGCGTTTGGGCCTCCAGGCGGACACGTGGTTTGCGCCGCACATACAATGCACCGATACCTTTTGGGCCATAGATTTTATGACTGGCAAACGACATTAAATCAACTTTCATTTTTTCCAGATCAATGGGGACTTTACCAGCACTTTGTGCCGCATCCACGTGAAATATGATACCTTTTGAGCGGGTTAACTCTCCAATCGCTTCGATATCCTGGATGATTCCCATTTCGTTGTTCACATGCATAATTGATACTAATACAGTGTCATCGCGAATTGCCGAGGCTAATTTTTTAATATCGATTAAGCCATTGCTCTCCGGATCCAGGTACGTCACTTCAAAACCTTCTCTTTCCAGCTGGCGGCATGTATCCAATACGGCCTTATGCTCGGTCTTTGAGGTAATAATATGTTTACCCTTTTTAGCATAAAAATTTGCAGCGCCTTTAATGGCCAGGTTATCCGATTCAGTTGCACCGGAAGTCCAGACAATTTCCTTTGGATTGGCATTAACCAGATCCGCAACCTGTTTACGCGCAATTTCTATTGCATCCTCGGCGTGCCAGCCAAACACATGCGAGCGTGAAGCAGGATTACCAAATTCGCCATCCACAGTAAGGAACTGCACCATTTTTTCTGCAACGCGAGGATCAACCGGCGTCGTCGCCGCATAATCCAGGTAGATTGGATGTTTCATCATATACTCCGTTAAAGTAACTGCTGTACCGCTAAACTAGACAGTATGCTTATTCGACACCATTTTGCATAACGAACAATATTATCAAAGGATTGATATTCCTTATGCTTGGTTAAATTGAAATTCCGTACATCAGTGATCACACTGCACAAACGATTGTTCTGGTCATGAGCCTGGTCCCGCATTAGTTTCGGGGGCCTTAATACAAACCAGAGCTATAAAATTACCTGACTGACGCTGGATGACGAATCTTACATCGTTACCACAGGTTTGGCTTGCTCCTGCCTTTCATCCTGGCGCGCAGACACATCCTGCACATGGCGTTTTTCCACAAGATCGCCAAGACTGATACCGTCCAGGAATTCGTACAAACGCTGGCTTAAATCACTCCATAATTGGTGTGTTAAGCACATTTCGCCATTTTGGCAGTCGCCTTCCCCACCACAACGGGTTGCGTCAACTTTTTCGTCAACCGCCGAGATAACTGCAGCCACATTGATATCTGAGGCGTCACGGCTCAACCGATAACCACCGCCTGGTCCGCGCGCGCTGGACACCAGTTCCCGTTTTCGAAGTTTGGAAAAAAGCTGCTCCAGATAGGAGAGCGAAATACCTTGGCGTTGAGAAATATCTGCCAGCGTAATGGGACCCTTTGTCGCGTGTACTGCTAGATCAAGCATCGCTGTTACCGCATAGCGGCCTTTTGTCGTTAATCTCATATCAGTAGCCCTTTGTATTCATTGACTTTTTACCACCAACCCTCGTGCATACTCAGAAGTAGGTAAATCATCTCGGTTATTGCACAATATCCCAACAACTATAGGGGTATATTATCGATATCCCGACTAAATTTGTCAAGTATTTAAAGCTCTTTAAGACTATTTTGTTGCAAACTAGTTTCGTCTTTGTGCTTATCATCACTCAATGGACCTATATCACAAGCATCCAACCCTGGCAGTGCTGTATCCGTAAAATTCTCATCTATTTTTTTGATGACACTGCACATTTTTTCTACCTTGGCGTCCAGTGCATGGGAATGGTCCAAAATACAGTTAATGGCATGCGCCACCGGATCTGGCGCATCGGCAGTAACCCCATAAGCATCAAACCCCATTTTCTTTGCGATATCACGACGCTGTTGCTCTTTTTCATTTGCTGCCTCTCCCCGACTCACCGTCCTACCAGGGACACCGACTACGGTTGCGTGGGCAGGCACGTTTTTAACAACCACGGAATTGGAGCCAATCCGGGCACCGTCCCCAATTTGAATCGGCCCCAACACTTTTGCGCCTGCTCCAACCACCACATCACGACCCAAGGTTGGATGGCGTTTGCCTTTCTTCCAACTGGTGCCACCCAGAGTGACCCCGTGGTATAGCGTACAGTCGTCCCCTATTTCGGCAGTTTCTCCGATAACAACCCCCATCCCGTGATCGATGAAAAAACGACGCCCGATAACCGCACCAGGGTGAATTTCAATGCCGGTAATCCAACGTGAGAATGCGGATAATAGCCGTGCTAACCATCGCAAACGCCGATGCCATAGCCAATGGCTGATGCGATGCAATAATACCGCGTGTACACCAGGGTAAGTTGTTATCACCTCGAAAAAGGTTCGCGCCGCAGGATCGCGGTCAAACACACAGCGGATATCTTCTTTTAAATGCTTAAACATGACATTTTCCGTTATTTACCTGCATTCATCGTAAATGGGCCAGAGCAACTCATTTTCAATTTTAAAAAATGGATTAAAACCATGCTACGCAACGAATTATAAATTATATAAGTTCAATGAATAGCGTTCCTGGCTAAGCGGCAATCAAACAAATGTTGGGCATTGGCCAATATGCCAGGATAAACCAACAGTTGAATTAGCAAACCACTTATTTAGTAGAATTTTGCTGAAAATATCGCTGCAACGTGGTTAATATACCTCGCATAATATTCATTTCCACCCGGTCCATGCGTGCGCGGTTAAATAAACGCCTTAAGCGCCGCATCATTTTGCGCGGATGATTGGTTTGTAAAAAACCGATTTGAGTCAGTGTTTCGTTCAAATGTTCGTAAAATCGCTCCATGGCATCTGCATTTGCGAAACTCTCGCCATCCAGTGACATTGCGGCATCATCAATGCCTTTGCCATTTGCGCCATGTTCATTACGAACGTTGTATACCTCATAAGCCAGTATTTGCACCGCCGCCGCAATATTCAAAGAGCTGTAGTCAGGATTGCTGGGGATATGCATCAGATAGTGGCAGCGCTCCAACTCATCGTTGGTCAAACCGGAATTTTCACGACCAAATAAGACAGCAACACGGCTCCCGGTAGGTTCTGCTACTATTTTTTCAGCACATTGACGTGGATTGAGTTGAGGCCAGGACAAACGACGTAACCTCGCGCTGGCACCGATTATCAGGTCAGCATCGGCAAGCGCCTCATCCAGGCGGGAAAATACCTCGGCTTGAGCCAGCACGTCATCAGCACCTGATGCCCGTGCGGTGGCCTGGGCGTGCGGGTATTGCTTGGGATCCACCAACACCAGATGCTCAAGGCACATATTTTTCATGGCACGGGCGACAGCCCCAATATTGCCGGGGTGGGAGGTATTCACTAACACTACGCTAATTTTAGACATCTTATTAAACTCGACAGTATATTTAGATTGTAATCTCAAACTCGCTCAAATCGCAAAAAAAACCTGCAGAATTTCTCCATAGATTGTTCGCTTTCTTAATGTAAATTTGGTACATTTCACGCCCTCATTGGCCCACACTGCAATACGAAGCCAATGTTTTTCATCATTGTACTGCATATCACGATACAATGATTACCGTATGCTTATTGTTACACATTTACATTAATACGTATTTAATCAGGCTAGTTAAACCATGCATCCCATGCTCAATATTGCGATACGCGCCGCGCGTAGCGCCGGTAATATTATCGTACGCTCCATGGAGCACATCGACCGTTTAAGTATCACCGTAAAAGCACAAAACGATTTTGTTACCGAGGTCGATAGAGCGGCGGAAAATGAAATTATCCGCACCCTTCACAAGGCATACCCTAACCACGGAATTTTGGCCGAAGAAAGCGGCTGGCAGGCCGGCGATGACGAAAACATTTGGATTATCGATCCACTGGATGGCACCACTAACTTTTTGCACGGCTTCCCGCAATTCGCCGTGTCTATCGCATTACAGCATAGAGGGCGAATCGAACAAGCCGTTATATACGACCCTTTACGTCAGGAGTTGTTTACGGCATCTCATGGCCGTGGCGCCCTGTTAAATGAACGACGTATTCGTGTCAGCTCCAAACGTGATCTGGAAGGGGCCTTGTTAGGCACTGGCTTTCCTTTCAAACAACAACAATATCTGGATATGTATATGGAAACTTTCAAGGCACTGTTTCCAATGACAGCAGGGATTCGGCGAGCAGGATCAGCGGCCTTGGATCTCGCTTATGTTGCCGCGGGACGACTGGATGGGTTTTGGGAGATCGGGCTGCAAAAGTGGGATATGGCTGCCGGCGCATTACTGATTCAGGAAGCAGGTGGATTTGTCAGTGATTTTAGTGGCGACAGTGATTACATGAATACAGGCAACGTCGTCGCAGCTAACCCTAAACTCATCAAATCATTATTAACAACCATCAAGCCTCACCTGCTGCCGGAACTTCAAAAATAATTTCCGTGCCTCGTCACGGCTGCTAGCCGTACTCCATCGACGTATCGATGGAGTACTTCGTGCGGTGCGCAACTCAAGAAGTACAGGCCACCCCTGTAATGTACTACCGCCTTCATCATCCCAGATTCGGCCTTTGAACACGGATTTAGCGTCGTCACCCCTCCGCCATGGCAAAGCTACCGCGTCCTGCTATCGCCCCTTACCGACATCCCTGTCGGCAAGGCGCGACTTGCCGCTAATGGCCGTCGTCCTTAGCAAACGTCGCAACGCCGCCATGGCGGATGAGGCACGGTGATAAACCGTGTAGCGACTCACTTTCTGAGTGAATGCCAGAGACAGCACAATGGTTTGATTTTTTAGGGTGTTGGCCCAAACTCAGAGTGGACAACGGCGGAATCCAGGATCATAGTTAATTAAATGATAAATACCGCAACAGGGAGGTGAAAACTATATAAACAATACCCCTCACAGACGCCAATCATTTTTTTCGGAAATATTACGATCAGCCCTTCATCTGATGACGGCCCAACCCCAATTACTTAATAGCAAATCGATCGCCCATCCATAATTAACCGGCTTATCAGCTAGTTACGTAAACTCAAGAAACGCCCTGGAACGCCGATTACCTATTTAACACCCAGTCGTATATTATGCAGGCGCGTTATGCCAAAAAAGCCTTACAAGTCCTTTGATATCAATAAGTTATTTGAAATCACGGCGAGTGACGTCTTAAACAATTTAGAAGAGTATACTCGGATGATGACAAATAGCATTGATTTCAATACCTTTGATATTATTTCCATCACCCGTACTGATTCCGATTGCAGATACACACAACAATATGCGTGTAGAAGGGTTAATACCAAAGCTTATCGTATTACTTCAGACTCAAAAAACATAATCCAACTCCCACTACGTAAGCAAAAGTTAAATTAATCGGGGTTAGCCAATTCAATTTTATTGTTTCTGGTCACTTATTTCAGGTTAATCACTTCTGGTCAATAATTATACCTGGCTTATCTAAATTGCTACCCGCTCTAAATCCTTGATTCCCTTCTGCAGTTTTTTTGTTAAACTGAGGGCGCGCCTATGTTCGATAGTGAGCGCGGTGGTGGGTGCTGCATAACGTTATGAATGCTCAGACCCCACAGCCTGAAGCGTAGCTCTCTTATACGATGCGTTAAAGAACGTAAGTAATGTTAAATACGATACATGAGCACCATGGCGTGTGCTGTGTAAAAAATGCGGCGGAAGAAGGTATCCTCCTCTCTTACCACTTTGAAACCTCTAACCATTCCGAATTAGACAAACTTTTTTCAACATAAAAATTAGTCGTAAAAAATTAAGCGAGTCCGGATAAACGATGAATAGGCAAATGGATTTACTCTCAAAACTCTTAAAGGAAATGGTTAATTCGGGGGCCTCAGATCTGTTTCTCAGTACGGGAACAGTACCCGCGTTTCGAATTAACGGAAAGCTACGCCCGATAAACACCAGCCCATTCGCCAGCGGCCAAATCCACAAAATGGCGCAGCTAATCATGCAAAAAGAGCAGATAAATGCCTTCGATGACTACCTCGAAGCCAATATAGGCTGCACCATTCCCGGCATTGGGCGGTTTCGATTTAATATCTTTCGTCAACGAAACGAAACCGCGATGGTTGTACGCGCAGTCCCCTCATCCATACCGGATTTTAAAACATTGGGCATTCCCAATATTTTACACGATATTGTTATGTTGAAACGTGGACTGGTGCTGGTGGTAGGCCCATCAGGTGCTGGAAAATCCACCACGCTCGCCGCAATGATCGAGCACCGCAACATATCAGACCTTAGCCATATCGTCACCATTGAAGACCCCATTGAATATATCATTGAACATAAAAAATCAATTGTAAATCAGCGTGAACTGGGCGTAGACACCAGCTCCTATCACAATGCCTTAAGCAATGCCTTGCGACAATCACCTGATGTCATTATGATTGGGGAAATTCGTAACACTGAAATCATGGAAAATGTCCTGGAGTTTTCAGATACGGGGCATTTGTGCCTGGCGACATTGCACGCCAATAATGCAGCGCAGGCCTTCGAGCGTATCGTGCATATGTTTCCAAAAGACAAGCACGAACAACTGTGTCTCGGCATGTCTCACAATATCAAGGCGGTGGTATCCCAAATGCTGGTGCCGACAATCAATGGAAAACGCACAGTCGCGGTGGAGTTACTAATATTAACCCCGCGCGTGGCAGATTTGATTTCCCGAGGTAAATTTGGAGAGCTGCACGACACCTTGGAAAAAGACACCAACTCCGGGATGCGCACCATCGATCAATCACTTTATCATTTGTTTTGTGAGGGCAAAATCTCAGAGGAAACTGCGCTAGCCTATGCTAATTCAGTCAGTAATATGCGCCTGCAGATTCGCTTGTCCGGACAAGGCAAAGGCAGCAACCGGCTGAAACCAAAACCGGTAAATGCCAAATCATCTGAAGCCTGATATCCCATAAAACATACACTAATCTCTGCCAGGAAAATTCAACGTGAAATTCAGTCATTTACCACTATTAATCGAAGCCAGTGAATTGGAAAATCATTTACACGACCCTGATCTATTGGTTGTGGATTTATGCAAACCCGAAGCATATGCCCATGCGCATGTGCCCGGCGCAATTCATGTTGATTACCAACAAATCGTAAGAGCTGCCCCTCCGGTCATGGGCCTTGTGCCGGATGCAGAAGATTTAAGCCGCTTGTTCTCACAACTGGGCATCAAACCCGAGCACCATGTGGTAGCGTATGATGACGAGGGCGGAGGCAAAGCAGCCCGGTTTTTATATACGCTGGACATTGTAAATCATAGCGGTTATTCACTGTTAAACGGTGGAATATATGCCTGGGTAAATGAAGACCATGCGGTGGAAAGCGCACCCCAGACCAGGCCTGCAAGCCAATACGCCATAGACATCAACCATTATCCAATCGCGGACAAAGCACTTATTCTGAAAACCCACACTGACCCATCGACCATTTTAGTCGATGCGCGTTCACACCAGGAATTTAGTGGCTTAAAAAGATTTTCAGAGAAAGCCGGGCATATCCCCGGCGCCGTTAATCTTGATTGGCTGGAATTGATCGATCAAACCAACAATATGCGCCTTAAACCCGTCAGCGAGCTTCGCACGCTACTGGCATCGCTAAAGGTTACCGAAGATAAAACTGTTATTACCTACTGCCAAACTCATCATCGCTCCGCATTGGTGTATTTCACCCTAAAGCATCTTGGGCTGACAAAGATAAAGGGTTATCCAGGCTCCTGGTCTGATTGGGGTAACAGCGCGGATACGCCCGTGGAAACCTAAAGGGTGAGTTGCCCCCCACTCATCCTGCCACCCTATGCTTCACGGATGTCGCTCGGATGAGCAGGTACAACCAATGACCGACATCGACAAAATGAAGCCAGGCAAGTGGTAAAACCGGCGTTGAATTAACCCCGTTACCGCCAGCCCCCATTTAACCAGGTAGTAAATAGAGTAAAGATGGCCTACATTAAAGCCAGCATTTCAGGCATTTGCACACAGACACCAAGCGTCAAAACATTCATACTCGATTGCGGTTCACAACGTTTTGATTATTATCCAGGGCAATGGGTCGACCTGCGCTTAAACATTGATGAGAAAATACATCAAGGTGGTTATTCCATAACGTCGGTTCCCGACAAAAACAATTCCATTGAACTAGCCATTAAATACGCCTCGGATTTTCCGCTTACAACCCATTTACACGATCACAGCAACATTGGAGACGAACTTTACCTGTCCAACGGACAAGGAAATGTTGCTTTGTCAGCGCCGATAACCACGCCGCTTGTGCTTATAGCAGGCGGTGTCGGTATTTCACCGCTGATGAGCATGCTGCGCTATGCTGAAGCAATTAAAACAACCACCCCTGTGGTGTTACTGTACAGTATCACCAGACCCGACGAGTTTTTATTCGGCGAATCACTGCAAAAAATACAACACACCTTAGCCGACTTTCAATACTTCATAACAGCGACCCGAGCGAATCATCCGGCATTTGAATTTAGCGGTCGCATTAATCAGGCAATGCTTGCAAGCATCAATCTGCCTGCCGATGCATCCTATTATCTGTGCGGTCCACCAACAATGGTGGAAGATGTTGCTGAAATGCTGACTAACCTGCAAACACGCTTATCGATCGATCCCAACAATATCCATTATGACAAATGGTGGTAAGCCTTGCCTTAACCCTGCTCGCTCGCCCCGCCCCTAAACCATAAATTCACACCGACGCCAACGCCATCAATATCACTTATCAACCTAAAGTCTCTCGTTGTACGGCGGGTAGAGCACTCTCTTTTTGCTAAATGCTACGCAAGGTTGGTTAGGTGCGATGAGGTACAAACGTACACTATACCCAAAGCGTTTGAGATTTAGGCGTTATAGCACGCCCCTTTTTATCCACAGCGTCGTTGCTTCTCCTTACATAGAATGGCTATGCTGCGTCGTCGCGTCTAGCGGTAAACAAAAATGATCGCACTCTAAACACCTAAATCTCAAACGCTTTGGGTATATTACAACGATTTGCAACGACGCCAAACAGAATTAACCTAAATTAATCAATTGAATCGTAGTGCGTTCAACCTTTAGGCGTAGATGGTGAAACCACAATATGTCCATTATTTCAACGGCGTAGTGTAACGCCCAAACAATCATCTGATAAATGTTGGGGCTACCAGCAACAGGATTTGCGGCAACTCACCTGCCACCACAAACAAAACTTTAAAGCTCTAAGCATATCTGCCGATTATTATAAAAAATGAACGACTGGCCAACAAACTTCGTAACTAACCGCAGCCGTCTACCAGGATATCGTTTTATCCAGTTAGCTGAAACAATGCCAGACAGAGCGTATTGTTAGTTGAACCCCTGCCCTGATCAATTGGGGCAAACACAGCACGAAATAAAAACAAGGGAACTGACGTAAACCTTATTAGAAAAACAGACCAGCGAGTAACGCCGTAATCTGTCAAATGGGCCTCATCAGTATGTATCACAATAGTAAAACCAACGAACGCTTAGATAATTAGCATGAACATACGCAAATTCATTATACTCGCTTCAATTCTCATTGCTGTCATTCCAGTTACTCTGACCAGCCTGGTCTTCAGTTACACTTCGTTCGACTCAACCTCAGCAGAGCCCGCCGGCACCATAATCGACCAAAAACAACTTGACCGGCTCATTGCAGACTTGCAGGCGGCACAACAGCAAGCCATTAATAATGGAATTCAACTTAATAAAAACCAAATCATGGTTTCAATTGAAGCCTTGCAAAAGCAACAGTTGGCGGATCACCTAAATAGCCTGGATGCAAAAATACTGCAATTTACTGAAAATCAGCGCACTATCGACATGATGCAGCAACTCAGCAATGCTTACTCTGATATCGCCGCGGACCACACCGACATCGAATTCATGCGTAAGCAATTACTTTTTTACCAGAATGAGTTTCCTGAACATTACCGGCAAGAAACAGGGCAGGATATAACCACATCAAGCTATATTGATGCATTGGACGCGGAATCAGTGATACTGCAATACCGCTATATACAGGCAAATCCAAATCCAATATCCGAGAAATATATGTATGTACAGGCAAGTGATGACTCAACGTATTCACTGACCCATGCACAGCATCATTTATATGCAAAAGACTTTCTGCAAAAACACCAGCTTTACGACATTTATCTGGTTGCCCCCGACTCAGGTGATATTATTTATTCTGTCCGCAAAGAGATTGATTTTACCACGTCATTAATAGACGGGCCGTTTGCCAACACCAGTCTCGGCACCGTATTCAAGCAGGCGTTACTGCTCGATGACACCGAAAAAGTCATACACAGCGAAATTGCCGAGCATGCACCTTCGTTCAATGAAAAATTCTCTTTTATGGCAACCCCGATTAGCCGCAACAACGAAGCCATTGGTATCGTTGTATTTCAGCTCGCAGCAGACACCCTCAGCGAACCCAATAAACTGCACGAAAAGTGGACCAACATTATTGCCTCCAGCGCGACCAACTGTACACCGACAGCACAAGCATCATCTCGAAAGTCTATCGATAATACTACCGACACGACTCCCAGCAATTCAGTTGGCAATCACACTGAGGGCAGTAATACCGGAGATGACCGCACTCAGGGCAGCACCGCCACCAACGCTCTGTTATCGGAAAATTCACTCAAAAAATTTCTTTCCGTCATTATTGTGTTTTGCAGTTTGTTATTTGCAATCCCAATGGGTCTTGGCATCTACAAACGCATACAACAACCCATCGCTCACATAAATGCAACATTAACCCGGGCAATCAATAATCGTGATTTAACCACGCGCATTGACAACAGCAATGACCGTCACATCAGCGAACTATCGGTGCATTTAAATACATTACTGAGCCAGTTTCAAGATAACATTCAGCGAACCCAGGCTTCACTTGACAGCTTAACCAATACAACTCAGCAAGTGATCAACACCACCCGTGGCGTAAGCGATAGCCTGGCTTCCCAGCAATCGCGAACGGAACAGGTTGCAACCGCTATGGAGCAAATGACAGCATCTGTGCATGAAGTTGAACATAGCGCAAAAGCGGCGGCTCATGCCGCACAGGATGCAGACAATCAGGCAGCAGAAGGCAAACAAACCGTTAACCAGACCATTCAGGCCATCGAACAACTTGCTTCAGATGTTGAACGTGGCGCCAATGTAATTCATGAGCTGGAGTCCCATAGCGATAGCATAGGATCAGTGCTGGATGTCATTAAGGGTATCGCAGAGCAAACCAATTTATTAGCGCTCAACGCCGCCATTGAAGCCGCCAGAGCCGGTGAGCAAGGCAGGGGCTTCGCCGTCGTAGCCGATGAAGTCCGCACCCTCGCAAGCCGCACCCAGGATTCCACCACCGAAATTCAAACCATGATTGAGCAACTGCAACAAGGCGCCCTAAAAGCGGTGCAGGTTATGAAAGAAGGCCGTGAGCAGGCGAACTCAAGCGTTGAGCAGACACTAAAAGCAGGCTCAGCCCTGGAGGCAATCACCCATGCGGTTACTACCATAAACGAAATGAACACTCAAATTGCCAGCGCCGCCAGTGAACAAAAAACCGTTGCCGATGACATCAGCAGCAACATTTGCAATATCAGAGACAATACAGACCAGACTGTCACCAGTGTTAAGGAGGCAACCACCTCAACCCAACAACTGGGTCAACAAACGAGCGTTTTGGCAACGGCGGTCAGACAGTTCAAAACCTAATAAGCCCCGTTTCCTGTCACTGCGGGCTGTTAAGCTGCCGCATAGATCAAATACAACCTAATTCAATTCAAGCTCACCATGCTGGGCCAACACTATTTGGGTGGTGCCAATTTAAGATAAGCATCGTACCGGTTACTAATCTCGCGCACGTATTTGACAGGCTCAGCACCACGTACATAGCCGTGCCGCGCCGCTTTAGCATACTTTCGTTTTGACAACAGCAGCATGGCCCGTTCCACATTGCCAAACCAGCGGTTGGCTTCCCAGCCCTTTTGTTTTGCCAGGCGCCGGGCATCACGCACATGACCTACTCCTGCATTATAGGCCGCCAATACAAACCACATTCGATCACTAACCGCCAATTCAGGCTCAAACCGGTCACGCAACCAGTCGAGATACTTCACACCCGCCTTAACCGATTGCTCTGGATTATGCAGGCGATCTATTCCCAGCTCTTTTGCCGTGCGGGGCATCACCTGCATTAAACCAAGTGCACCGGCCCAGGATTTGGCCTGTGGATCAAAACGGCTTTCCTGAAACATCTGCGCCACCACCATACGCCAGTCAAAATCGTATTGGTTTGAATGTGATTTAATGATTGCGTCGTAGGGTGATAATTGCCCCTTTTTGAGACTCTCCGCTCGCTGCTCCAGGCGCTGTTTAATGGTTCGCGGTTGTTCAAAATATTTTCTACGCGTTAGATTGTAAAAAAGCCCCTTATATTCTTTCTTCATGAACTGGTCAATGGCCTTCAACAGTTCGGGGGAATCATCCCTCACCACCCAGCCGTGCGAAGCATCGGAGCCAATGTTCAACGCACCCTTAATATCATCCCGCCAGGTTAGTTCAATATCGAGTATATGGCTGTCAGATACCGTTAAATCGTAATCACCGCGGGCAACCTTTGCGATAATATTTTCAGTCTCCATGGATTCCGGCGCAGCAACCAGCTTGAAGGTCGATCCCTTGCTCAGGTAACTGTTCAATGTATTCCAATAAGAGCTACTTGATCGGACAGAGATTTTCCGTCCACTCAGGTCATCAATGGTTTCCAATTTATCGTCGTCCGCACGGGTAACTACCACTTCTGATACATGATGATAAGGCCGAGAATACTTAATACCGGGCGGCGCACCCGTCTGTGGAATCGTCATTGAAGCGGCGATCACGTCCCCTTTCCCGTCTCGCAACCATTGTTTTAAATCGCTACGGGTCGGTGCAATAATCATTTCGAGGCGAACACCTAAATTTTTAGCAAATTCACGAGCCAGTTCATATTCGAACCCCATTAATTGCCCTCGCCACAAAAAATAGGTGGCGGCATTATTTCTGGTCAGCACCCGCAGTACTTTACGCTGTTTGATGTCAGCCAAATCAGCCTTGTAGATCTGTTGCTTTCTATTTGTTAGGTGCTCGTTGGTCAGAAAACTGTTGACCGCTGACTGTAACGCTACAGCATCCGGTCTTAGCGCCCAGGCAATCGCCCGTGTATCCGAGACATCAAACGCGACTTTCAGTTTATCCTGAAAGGGTAAAATGGCACTGATTAAATTACTGTCCGCCACGGTAACATCAAACGCATTATTCGCAACACCATCAATTATTTGCTCAATAGAATAGTCTTCAGCGACCGACTCAACCGAAACACCCGGATATTTGGCTTTAAGCGACTGAATGGTATCCCAGTAGGAAGCGGATGGTTGAACAGCAATGCGGCGGTCTTTTAAGTCTGTTTCGGATTTGATTGAATCATCGTGACGAATCAACAACTGTTCAGTAACGGTGGTAACAGGCACTGAAAAAGCCAATTTCTTTTTACGGTCTTCAGTCACCGTCAGGTTTGCGGCAATGATATCACCCTTGCCTTCCAGCAACATTGACATTAAGTCTTCAAATTTTTCGACATGAATCCACACTGGCTCCAGACTAAGTTGCGCGGCCAATCGAGTGAGCAGCTCCACTTCAAAGTGTATTGGTAAACCACTGCGAGGCAAATAATCCACATCGTCACTCAATCCGGTGACGAGCACACGAAGCTGGCCACGCCGCTTAATGTCCGGCAAATCACCCCGCTCAGTATAGTCCGACGCAACAGTTATAATAAGAGGCTCATTTGACGCGGTGGTGCTATCACGTTCACACCCGGTTAATAGCAATAAGCCAAACACGGCCATAAAGGCTGTTAAACGAAATAGCACAACGATACTGTCAACTCTGATACAGCTGGACTGGTTAATATGCATTGTTTACCGCCCTTTATTTTGGCTAATGGATTGCAGCGATTTTAAAAATCAATTAATTTTCAGGAACATTTATAATCTGTTTAACCTAAATTAATCAGTTGGATCGTAGCGAGGGCGTCTAAGGTGCTGAAGATAGCGTGTTTATTTCATTTTTTAAGGCGATCGCGTAGTCACTCTACGGGTGAGTCTTAAAAAATGAAAAAACACGTTAGGTTCAGCGCATTAGGCGTCCGCAGTAGATCCAACTGATTAATTTAGGTTTAACGGTAATATTAGCGCTCCATGAGTAACCATTGTATTAAACGGTCGTGGTGTAAATGGTTTATGTAAATTTATTATAATGCCAATAAACTGGTATTGCCGCCGATCGCCGCTGTGTTGACACTAACAACCCGTTCCGTTGAAAAACGGTATAAATAATGGGGACCACCCGCTTTTGGCCCTGACCCTGACAGCCCCTCCCCACCAAATGGCTGCACGCCAACCGCCGCACCGATCATATTTCGATTCACATAAATATTACCCACGTTGACCGCTCGTTGAATACTGGCTGATTTTTCCTGAATACGGCTGTGTATCCCAAGCGTCAGGCCATAGTGCGTGTTATTTATGTCCTTAAGCACAGCATTAAGTGCATCTGCAGTATAACGTATCACATGTAACACCGGCCCAAACACTTCCGTCGTTAACTGAGATAAATGGTCTATCTCAAAGGCACACGGCCCAACAAAGTTGCCGTTCAGCCCGGCATTTTCCACGGGCGCACAAAACAGTAAACGCCCCTCTTTCATCATGCGATTAATGTGGCGTTCGAGCAGTTGCTGTGCAGGTACATCGATAACCGGGCCCACGTCTGTTGACAAATAGTGCGGTACACCTACCTTTAGCTCTGCCATCGCACCTTTAAGCAGCTCAATAACGCGCGGCGCAATTTCTTCCTGAAGAAACAATACACGTAATGCTGAGCATCGCTGACCGGCGCTATTAAATGCGGACTTAATCACATCCTGTACTACTTGTTCCGCTAAAGCCGAACTGTCGACAATCATGGCGTTTTGGCCGCCCGTTTCAGCAATCAATGGCACGATGGGACCGCCCCGCTGTGCAAGCTGAATATTAATGGACGTTGCGGTTTCAGTTGAGCCGGTAAAGGCAACGCCAGCGACACGATGATCATCAAGCAGACCATTTGCGATTAAGGCGCCGGATACTGGAAGAAACTGCAATCCTTCTGCAGGTATGCCCGCCTCATGTAATAACTGAATCGCTCTATAGGCAATAAGCGGTGTCTGACTGGCAGGCTTGGCAATGACACAGTTTCCGGCCACTAACGCGGCCACCACCTGGCCGCAGAAAATGGCCAGGGGAAAATTCCAGGGGCTAATACAAACGAAGACCCCACGTCCATGCAGGGTTAATGTATTTAATTCGCCTGTGGGGCCCGGTAAATGCTGTGGTTCAGCCAGTATTTTGCGCGCCAGCATTGCATAATAACGGCAAAAATCCACGGCCTCTCGTACTTCCGAAATCGCATCCGGAATACAACGACCGGCCTCATGAACCAGCAGCGTAATCAGTTCTGCCTGATTTTCTTCCAACAGGTCTGCCGCTTTGTCTAGATATTCCGCACGTTGGATGACACTCACCTTACTCCAGACAGGCGAAAATGCATGGGCAATGGACAGTGCACGTTGCACCGTGTCCAGCTGTGCCGTAACAACATCACCCACTTTATGATGGCGATTAGCAGGATTAAGTATGGTTGTTACGCCCGGTTTGTCTCCATCGCCAGTTAAGGTAACGCCATGCGTTGGGTTTGCCGTAACTTCTCCGCCGGGGGGCTTGTCTGATGGCCTGCTCCGAACATCGGTATCCTTGCCGGTTACAATGGCTGTGGCATGCCATATTGTTTCACTGAACGGCACCATGGCGTTTTGCAGTTGCGTCAAAGCAATGTCATCCGTTAAGTTGAACCCCTTGGCATTTTTACGTTCTTGCCCGACGATGGACCGCTTAAAAATAGCCTCCGGCAATGGAATATCGGGGTGAGGCTGTTTGCCGGATTCACGCACCCGATCAACTGGGTCTGCAATAATGTCGGCAACAGGCAACTTTCCATCAGAAATTCGATTTACAAACGAAGTATTGGCACCATTTTCCAATAAACGACGCACCAAATAAGGCAGTAGGTCTTTATGACTGCCCACGGGCGCATAGACCCGGCAATTCAGCGTCGGCTCCAACGCTAACAGCGCACTGTATAGAGTCTCACCCATGCCGTGCAAACGCTGCATTTCAAAACGCATCCGGTTATTGTTCAAACTTTTATTCAAGGTAATAATTGCCGCTGCGGTATGCGCATTATGGGTTGCGAATTGCGGGAACACCCTGTCTCCCAACGCCAATAATTTTCCGGCACAATATAAATAAGACAAATCAGTGTGCTGCTTCATTGTAAAAACAGGATAACCCGCTAACCCCTGTTCCTGGGCACGTTTTATCTCGGTATCCCAGTATGCGCCTTTCACCAGGCGCACCATCATGCGTCGCTGGGTCTGTTGCACGATGTCCCCTAACCAATCGATGACAAAAGGGGCGCGTTTCTGATACGCCTGAACCACGACCCCCAGTCCGGCCCAGCCCTCAAAATCGTTATCCTTCAAAATTGCCGCAACAATATCCAGCGTCATTTCAAGGCGATCTGCTTCCTCACCATCAATTGTTAACGCAATATTGGCCGCCTGCGCAGCCTGAGCCAAACGCTTCACCTTTGGGATTAACTCGTGCATCACTCTTGTGTATTGCGCAAACTCAAAGCGTGGGTGTAATGCGGATAATTTTATGGATATGCTGGGCGTATTGCAGATATCCTCCGAGCGCGCTGTACGCCGTGCAATATGTGTGATTGCCTGCAGATAAACGTCAAAGTATTTTTCCGCATCCTGTTGGCTGATTGCTGCTTCGCCTAACATATCGTAGGAAAATCGGTACGGCGAAAACTCATCGGTTTCACTTCGTGTTAATGCTTCATCGATGGTTTGCCCCATTACAAATTGATGCCCCATTATCCGCATCGCTTCCTTTAATGCCGTTCTAACGACCGGCTCACTGATTCGGGAAACGATGGCATTAAGGAAACCAGCAGCACCTAACGTTGAAGCGTCCTTCACACTGATAACACGCCCCGTTAACATGAGCCCCCAGGTGCTTGCATTAACAAACAACGACTGGCTACTGCCTAAATGCTGCTCCCAATTTGCACTGCCTAATTTGTCGCGTATCAGCTGATCTGCGGTTTCCGAATCAGGAATACGCAACAATGCCTCGGCCAAACATAACAGCACAACGCCTTCCTGGGAGGACAAATCATATTCCTGCAAAAATGCACTTAATCCACCAAGGCTTTGGCTCTTATGTCGCACCTGCTCAACCAATTGGCTGGCTTTGAGCTGAATTTGTGCCTGGTGGTGCGGTGTCAATTCAATGCCTTGAAGTAATGCATTCACGCACTGGGTTTCATCCGCCAGAAAGGCTGTCTGAATGGCTTTCCGTTTGGCATCCCGCTGAACTGGTGGCTGATCAAATATCATGTTGTACCGGATTTATCAGGATTGGTTTAACATCAAAGAATGGGTATATCACTACTCTCAATATCTGCCTATTGCGCCAATAGTATGTGCTTACATCGGTGGAATGACCAAACAGGTTTGTCAACATCGCTTTGCCTGGAAACTATCCGTAGAATCCATCATATATTATGCAAATCACTAACCACCAGCGCTACGCCCAATTTTCACGAATTTTTAACGATCTCCGTTGTTGGTCCATTAGCATAGAAGGTCAAACATTGCCAAACCCTAATTACTAATCGCTCAAATAATGATAAATTGTAGTCTGCGATTAAAGTGGCCATTAATTAAAGGATAGTTCATGCATTCATTTGACGTATCAGCCGAAAATTTCGAACAAGCCGTAATCGATAAATCACAAAGCGTACCGGTTGTGGTTGATTTCTGGGCACCTTGGTGCAGCCCCTGCCAGACGCTTAAACCCCTGTTGGAAAAGCTTGCAGAGGAATATAAAGGCCGGTTTTTACTCGCCAAAGTCAATGCTGATGAAAACCAGGCACTGGCCGCCCAATTTGGTGTAAGAGGCATTCCCAGTGTAAAAGCTGTTTCAAATGGCCAGATAATCAACGAATTTTCCGGCGCATTATCGGAATCGGCCATCCGGGAATTTCTGGATAAAATACTTCCATCGCAAGGTGAATTAAAACGATTGGACGCATTAAAACATTACGAAAATGGCGACACGGAAACCGCTGAAACCCTATTGACGGAAGCACTTGCGCTGGATCCGGACAATCATGAAATAATCATCAACCAGGCACAGTTAAAGCTTGAAAATGACGATTTGGATACTGCGCAGCAATTATTGACACAATTACCCGCCAATGTTTACCAGGATGAAAAAGTTAAAACATTGCTGACAAAAATAACCATGAGCCGGCGTATCAATGAACTACCGGACAAAAACACACTGCTGCAGCGGCTGGAATCCGATGGCGATGACTTACAGGTAAAGCTGGACCTGGCTAACA
>Ga0316204_10001686_pt1 | contig 56926 bp, 69 predicted proteins | sample 6monrhotite_MG_2_FD_205661 | JGI IMG/M metagenome (GOLD analysis project Ga0316204, IMG submission 205661) | Microbial mat bacterial communities from mineral coupon in-situ incubated in ocean water Damariscotta River, Maine, United States -... | ecosystem: Environmental > Aquatic > Marine >... | reverse complement strand
ATTGGCGAGGTTTTTTGAAAGCCCAAATCCTCAAACCCGTGATCCCCAATAGGTCCAATCGAAAGACACCACATCCTTTTACAAGAAAATTTATAAAGGTTGGAATGGTATTGCACGCCTGTTTGGTCGTCTTAAAGATTTCCGCCGCATCACAACCAGATATGACAAAAATGCACAAAATTATCTGGCAGGATTATGTTTGGCAGCTTTGATTTGTTATTGGATTTGAATGAGTCTGGACCCTAGGATTTAAGTGACTTAGGCTGTTCAAACCAAATTATGAATTGAACAGCCTAAGTGTTTTTGTAGGAAGGGAGGGGGAGGCCTATAATTGAATGTTTTCAGTTGGTCTTTGTAATTTGGGGCCAAAATTCAGGCGTTGAATGTTGATTTTCACGCTTTCATGCGAGGGCCCATCATAATAATCACATCGTCCTTTGGCATTAACCGTAAATTGAGCAGGCGAAGACACTGTTGAAACGCCATGACGGCTTGAAAAGCTGCAATCAAAGCAAAGCTTAGAATCTCCGCAGTTCATTTTGGGATTGTTTACAGACATGTTTATTCTCCATTACTGTTTTGGGGGAGGGGTCAGTTGAGTGTTGTTGTGGGTATGTGATCCAGCGCTGATTTGGCAGTGTCAATGTAACAATGGTGCCATGGCCCAGCTTGCTTTCTATTTTCAGGCGACCTTGATGCAATTCAACAAGGCGCCGGGCTAAAGGTAGCCCAAGGCCTGAATTGGGCGTGGTTTGATTTTGGCCATATCCAACTTGCCCAAATGTACCTAGGGCCTTGGGGATATCACTTTCTTTCATTCCAATTCCATTATCAGAAATTTGCAGAATAAATTGACCGAGGTGGTTTTGGGATGCCGAAAGCTGAATGAGTCCACCTTTGGGCGTGAATTTCACTGCGTTTGATAGCAAGTTTAAAACAACTTGTGTCATGCGTTGAAAGTCAACAAACAGCAAAGGCAGGTTGTCTTGAATCTTAACTTTTAAGTCCAACCCCGCAGAATATGTAGAGCTTTTCATTATCGTAACGCACGTGCTTACAAGGTCAGAAACACAGATTTCCCTTTCGTTTAAGGCCATCTTTTGGAAATCGACTTTGTTCAGTTTCAAAAGATCATTGACCATATTAATCAGATGATTAGAAGCGATCTTGATGGCCCCTGAATATTCGTTTGTTTTGTCTATTCCATCGCTGAGATGAAGGTCTTCGAGCAACATATCAGTGCCATCAGAAATAGCCGTCAAGGGCGAACGATGATCATGAGCATGTTGGATTAAATACGTGGTGTAATTAACAATTTCGTTCTTAAAATATTTAATACAGTTATTATCAATAAAAAAATCACAACGGGGACAATATGCAGAGTTTGAGAGCGTACCAGTTCCAGAAATACTAGTATTCATGATCGGGTATCCTTTGTTGTTCAGTTCGCAACTTACCGACACTATGTAATGATTAGATGTAAAAATTGTGATAAATAAAGTTTACGACATGTTGAGGTTATTTTTTAACAAAAGAGAAAAAAGTGTTGACTATTGTATTCATTTCTATATTTCTAGAAATATGGAGAAAACAGAAACTATATTGGCACTTTCCGCATTGGCCCATGATACACGTTTGGATATTTTTCGCCTATTGGTCGAAACTGGACCCAAAGGTGTATGTGTTGGATATATTGGAACAGAGCTGAAAATTCCGCCTGCGACCCTTAACCATCATTTAGCTCATTTAAAACAATCCGGGCTTGTGAAATGTGTGCGATCAGGGCGACAATTGATCCACAGTGCGGATTACAGCAAAATGGATGAAATGCTAGATTATTTAACTCAAAACTGTTGCCAAGGCCGCGATTGCACGCCTCAGAAAAGGAAAAAGACATGACTGAACACCACCACCATAACGTACGCAAAACAGTGCGCGAAAATTATGCAAAAATTGCTAAAAGCGGCGGTAATTCGGGGTGTTGTGGTCCAACCTCAGACGACGGAAGCTGTTGCGAACCGACAGATATTGTCGAAATTCCATCGGCCCAGGATATGAGCGCTTTTTTTGGTTATTCCGATGAAGAAATGTTGGCTGTTCCCGATGGCGCAAATCTTGGTTTGGGCTGTGGAAACCCCCAGGCCATTGCCGAAATGAAGCCAGGAGAAACCGTCGTTGATTTGGGCGCCGGAGCCGGATTCGATGCATTTTTAGCGGCTGGAAAAGTCGGCGTAAAAGGTCGAGTTATTGGTATAGATATGACACATGAAATGCTTGAAAAAGCACGAAAAAATGCCAAAAAAGGCGGTTATAAAAACACTGAATTTAGACTTGGTGAAATAGAATTTATGCCTGTGGCGAATGATACGGCTGATGTTATTATTTCCAATTGCGTGATTAACTTATCACCAAATAAGGAACAGGTGTTTAGGGAATCTTTTCGTACCTTGAAACCAGGCGGACGGTTGGCCATATCTGATGTTGTTGCGACCGCACCCTTCCCAGATGATTTCAAAGACGATGATCATTTGCTTTCGGGCTGTGTTATAGGGGCCTCAATGGCTGATGATGTCCATTTGTGGCTAGAACGGGCCGGTTTTGAAAATATTTTGATCGATATCAAAGAACAAAGCCGGGAAGGGATTGCCGATTGGGCGCCGGGGCGTGGCATTGAAAAATATGTGGTGTCGGCAATTATCACGGCGAATAAACCTTGTGGCAAGAACGGCTGTTGTTGATTATAAGGGACTTATGAAAAACGATCCTAAACTTCGCCATCCTGAAAAGGCGCACAAGCCGGATAACGTAAGTCCGCGCAAGCCCAAATGGATTCGTGTTAAAGCCCCAACGTCAAAAGCGTACGCAGAAACGCGCCGCTTAATGCGGGAAAAAAATTTGCATACGGTCTGCGAAGAAGCGGCGTGTCCAAATATTGGAGAATGTTGGTCTCAACGTCACGCTACAGTAATGATTTTGGGCGATATTTGCACCCGGGCTTGTGCCTTTTGTAATGTGGCCACAGGAAAACCAAACGGTGTTATCGACCCGTTAGAGCCTGAAAATACGGGCGTAGCCGCCATGGAATTGGGCTTGAAACACATGGTCATCACGTCGGTCGATCGTGACGATTTGACGGACGGTGGGGCCGAACAATTTGCTCAATCCATACGTAAGGTCCATGAATATTCCCCAACAACAACGGTTGAAGTCTTAACACCTGATTTTCGTGGCAAGGACGGAGCTTTGAATATCGTGATCCAAGCCAAGCCGGATGTTTTTAATCACAACCTTGAAACCGTTCCGGAGCTATACTCAAAAATTCGCCCAGGGGCCAGATTTGATCATTCCGTGAATTTATTAAAGCAGGCCAAAGAATTAGATGCTCATGTTTTCACAAAATCAGGCATCATGGTGGGGTTGGGCGAAACATTTGATCAAGTATTGAGCGTGATGGATGCCATGCGCCATGCGGACGTTGATTTTTTAACGATCGGACAATACCTTCAACCCACAGCCAAACATGTAGGGGTTGACCGATTTGTGACCCCCGAAGAATTTTCAGACTATAAACAGATTGCCTTGGCAAAAGGATTTTTGCACGTTGCCGCAACGCCCATGACCCGGTCAAGTTATCATGCAGACCAAGATTTTGCCGAACTCAAAACAGCAAGATTGTCATTTCTATCGACGTGAATCGTTTAACACAAAAGGAGGGGAGAGCATGACGATCCATACTGAAAATCGGATTTTAATGTTTTCAGCTCGGCAAATGTTTGATTTGGTATTGGACGTTGACGCTTATCCTGAATTTTTACCGTGGTGTGTGGCTACGCGGGTGAAATCCAAAGACGATGGTGACACAGGCCAAATGATTGCAGATATGGCGGTCGGTTTTAAAATGGCCAAAGAACGCTATACTTCTCGTATCAGTTTTGATGGCCCCCACCATATTCATGTGACCGATATCGGTGGGCCGTTTAAAAAACTTGAAACAGATTGGCGTTTTTCACCCAATGCCGACGGTTGCGCAATAGATTTCCATATAGATTTTGAATTCAGGTCAGCCTTGTTGGAACGAGTCATGGGGGGAGTGTTTACAGATGCCACTCACGAAATGATGCAAGCCTTTGTTACCCGTGCCGAAGGTGTATATCGCTAAGACGGTTAAAGATTGGCCAGTTTATTCATAAGTTTAATGGCATGGGCTACCGCTTGTTCGCGGACATGTTCACGATCACCTTTAAAATTATACTGTTCATGCAAAGTTGCAAAGCCTGTGCGAGCACAAGCAATATGCACCAAACCAACGGCTTTGTCTGCGGTGGCTCCGCTTGGCCCGGCAATGCCTGTTGCGGAAATTCCCAACGAAGCTTTGGAACGTTCAATGGCTCCTTCGGCCATGGCGCACGCACATTCTTTGGAAACGGCACCTTGGACCATGAAAATATGAGCGGGAACACCTAACAATTCGCCTTTGGCTTGGTTGGTATAGGCGATGAAACCGCGATCAAAAACGTCAGATGAGCCGGGAATTGCGGTGATTAAACCACCGATTAAACCACCTGTACACGATTCGGCCACCGCAATCTTCAAATCTTTTTCAGAACACGTATGTAAAAGCTCTTGGGTTTCGTGGTAAAAATTTTGGGGAAACATTAAAATGGTCCTTGAACATATGGTCGCAAATAAAGGTTGACCAAAACGAGCACGGCTAAGCCAAAAAGGCCAGCTATAACATCATCAATCATCACGCCCATAGCACCGGGAATAGACTGGTCAGCCTTGGATATAGGCCAAGGTTTGAAAATATCAAACAGGCGGAACAAGACAAAACCAAAGATGTATAAGGCTGGATCAAGCGGCGCTGCTAATAATACAATCCATTGTCCGACAACTTCATCAATGACAATGGCGCCAGGATCATGCGTTTTGGTGCGAGCCATATAATCTTTTGATGCCCACAGCCCAACGCTAAAGACAACAACAATAGCAGCCAATAAGGCATTTTGTCCGCCCATTTTCATAATAATCCAAGCATATGGCAAGGCCGCGAGTGACCCCCACGTTCCAGGTGCTTTGGGAAGATAGCCAGACCCAAACCATGTGGCGAGCAATGGCCCCGGTAGGGAAAGACTTGGCCTTGTTGAAGCTAAAGGCGCAGGAGGTTCAGATGGCGGCAGAGGTGGGCCAATGGGCGGCGTGTTATTGGTCATAAAAAATCGCTATTTTTAAATTTAAATTTATTACTGTGGATTTCATCACATCAAAATAACGAAAAGTTTAATATATTACTAATGAAAATAACTTGCCACAGAGCCTCGGTGCGGATAGTTTTTGAAACATGGTCATTTGAAAAGGGAGGGTAAATCATATGATTGTTCATTTTTACGACCTCCATTTCGAAATTTAGTAAATTAAAGGTTTTTATTTATGGATCAAAAGCGACAAATTAATATGTCGTTTATAGCGCGTGTCGGGGATTGGGTAGACGAGCGATTATGCGCTTTGTTTTCCTTTCGCCAAATTGTGTTGCGTAGCGAAGGTCGCGTAAAATGCTTGAACTTAACGCCGCGTGTCCAAGGTTTTATTGCTAGCGTTTTTTTGGCATGCGCAAGTTGGGTTGCCTATGCAACGGCGGGCGTTTTTGTTCATGAAATGCAATTGGCGGCCAAAGATGCCGAAGTTGCCGATGTTCGGGTAGCATACCGGTCTTTGTTAGGTGAAGTCGCCGATTATCAAAAGCGGTTCTCGGGTGTGGTTCGTAATCTCGAAGAAAACCAAGCCATGATGATGAAATTGGCTGGCCGCAATACAAAAATTCAAAAAGATTTGACCTCATTGAAAACATCTCGCCAAGCGCGCGCTGATGTTGAACGGGCGCGTTCAAAGATGACGGCTCAATTGGGTGATGTCGAAGTTCAAATTAAATCTTTGGCAGAACGTAATTTTTCCCTCAAAGATGATATGGCATCCATTGAAACCGACTTGCAAGATGCTTTGCGTCAACGCAACACGGCGCTTTTGGAAAGTACGCAAATGCGCCATGACATCAAAGTTTTGGAAAACAAGCTGGTTTTACTTGAAGACAAGGAAAATAATACCGTTGCGCGCCTGACGGACCAATCTGATACCTTTATTGCCGGCATGGAAAGCATTATTGAAATGACCGGGTTGGATGTGACCGACCTGATGTCGGGTGATTCGGAACTTGTTGCTGGGCAAGGTGGACCGTTTATTGCGTTTAAACCTGATAACAGGCCCGGCGGGCGCTTAAAATCAAAACTAGACACCCTTGAAAACAAGTTGGCGTATACCGAAAGTTTGCAAAAAGTGATTAAAAAATTACCATTTGCACCGCCACTTCAAGGGTTTTATATGACGTCAAAATTTGGCAAACGCCGTGACCCCGTAAATGGTCGTTGGTCTATGCACTATGGGTTGGATTTTGGGTCTTCCCCCCATGCGCCGATCTTGGTGACGGCCCCCGGCACGGTAGTTTATGCGGGGTGGAAGGGGAGCTATGGTAAATTTATCGAAGTTAACCACGGTGCTGGTATCAAAACCCGCTATGCTCATCTTTCCAAAATTTATGTCAAAAAAGGACAAAAAGTCCAATTTGGTGAAAAAATTGGAAGAATTGGAAGCACGGGACGGAGCACCGGGAGCCACCTTCATTATGAAATCATGTTCCGCGACAAAGGCTTAAACCCCATGCAATTTATTAAGGCAGGACGAAATGTTTTCCAGGAATAAAAACAATAAAAATAATAAAAACCAACAAACTTCACAAGTTCGCATGGTGCCTTCAATCATAAGTATTGATTTGGTTGTTTCCGGTGATCTAGAAAGCGCTGGTGAGGTCCAAGTTGACGGAAATGTCTTGGGTGACATCCGCGCCAAAGTTCTTTTGGTTGGCGAAAGTGCTAAAATTACGGGTGAAATTTTTGCTGAAACGGTACGTGTTCATGGCAACGTGAATGGGCAAATTACAGCTAAATTCGTCAATCTTGCCAAAACAGCTCATGTTGTTGGCGACATTCATCATGAAAACCTTTCCATTCAGGAAGGGGCCTTCCTTGAAGGTCATATGGTCCATATCAGTGAAAAAGAATCACAATCCCTAGCTCCGGCTGAAGTGGTTGAAACATTGCCAGCACCGGCTCCGGCTAAGCCTGTTAAGGCGGTCTCGAATGCTAATAAACCTGATGAAGATCGTGTCAATTTGGTTGTTAAAACAGGACGACAGGGCGGAGACCCAAAACAGGTGCCTACGCCACCTTTGAATCCACCCTCGTCATCAGGTCGAGATGGCAAAGCATTATCAGGTAAATAACGTAAGGGCGGCCTGTACCAGATAACTTAAAAAAGTTTTTTTTCGGGTGATTAACGGCAAAGCCATTTAAATCAGCATAAACATGATTGTTGTGGGAACATTTTGCAACAGACACGTCCGCGATCTATGCCGCCACACGCTTCAACGGTCAGTGTGAAACTTAAAAATAAACACCTAATGTTTCTGAGATTGCGTGCGCTCATTAGAGCATTTCCAAATTTATACAAATCAAGTGGCTGTACCAGATAACGCCCTCCAACAATTTTTAACCCATTGCCTGAATTGCTTTAATTGATCTGATGGGGCGCTGTTGTTAAAACGCCACTCACATTCCTTTAACAATAGGCCGCAATGAGCTTTCGGAACACCGTTGAATTTGCGCATATGACGCTTGGCTTGATTCCAAAATTTTTCAATCCCGTTGATATGATTTCTCTTGTCTGCAAAGAGTTCGGAGGGGTTGATCCGAAAAGGCGTAAACTCAGACACACCCCGTACGTTGTAGCCTCGCCAGAAATCAGAATAGACAAGGCTGTCAGGCACGATTTTACGCTCAAACCTAGGGGCCCATACAAGTGCCGCCTTGATCTTTATGGCGTGACAATTTGATGTGGAATAAATAGGTTCCGGACATCACCCTATAGGAATTGTTTGACCGTTTGTTGGAATGTCTTGATGTGCCGGCGGCCCGGATAGTTGTGCGCAGTATCTCGAAACACAGCTCGCGCCAACGTTGGGCAAAGGTAATATTGTTGTTTTCGACAATTTGACTGATCATATGCGTGATCACAGCCGACAGATCGTCCAAAAACAAGGCGCATGGCTTTTATTTCTAACTCCATACTGACCTGATTTAACCCCATAGAAGGGGCATGCTCAAAATTTAAGGCGTGCATGGAGCGGTTGAAACCTCGAACCGACGACGACCTTGGAAAGCCGCGTACGTTCGAGGCGTAAAGGCACGATGCTTTAGCGTGGTAGGCTCGATGCTTTAACGGGGCCTCTCAACATCAATTCAATTGTCGCAATGAAAGCAATTCAATAAAGAGCATTTGAACGGGTGTTGCGGGCCATATTTTATTATATCTTATTTTTGAGTTTGCAGGTTTCGTTTGATTTGCGCTTGTTCGGCTCTTAATTTAACGCGATAAACTTTTAAGTTTTCCAAAACCCTTTGGACATAATTACGGGTTTCCGTATACGGGATCATTTCGATCCAATCAATCAAGTCCACGTCTTTGGTGCGCGGGTCTCCAAAAGATTTAATCCACCTTTTTACCCGGTGCGGCCCCGCATTATAAGCCGCCAAAGCCATTGGGTATGACCCCTTAAAGGCTTTAACCATGCCAGACAAATAGACTTGTCCAATGATTAAATTATAAGTGGGGTCAGATGTTAGCCGGTTGCGATCGTAAGGTAGCCTGTTTGACCGTGCAACGCGTTTGGCTGTTGCTGGCATTACCTGCATCAATCCACGTGCCCCAGCCCGGCTTTTGGCATCCACATAAAACGCACTTTCTTGACGAATAACGGCTAAGACCAAAGGAGATTCAACGGGGTTTGAAATGGCCTTGTGGCGAGGGGGCGAAAGAGCAGGGTAGCTTACTGAGCCTAAAGGAATGCCTTGGCGTTCTGATTCTTTGGAAACACGAATCGCTAAATCAGGGCGACCATATAAGCTTGCTAAATCGGCGGTTAATTTCTGCCAAGGCCCACTTTTATCAATGTCTGATAAATGAATAATAAAAGGCCTGATTTTTGATTTTTCACCAATTTCCGCCAAAATTTGCACGGATTTGCGTAATACGTTTTTATGAAAGGCCTTTTTTAGCTTGGCACTTGCATCAATATTTTCTGGATTTAACACAGGATTTACAGAACGCCCTAAACGTCCCGTGGCTAACTGTCCATAAAAGGTGGTGGGGTAACGGGCCGCTTTTTCCATCCAATTTCTGGCCAGATTTGAATGGCCCAAAGCTTCGGCTGCCCGCCCTGACCAATATGCACCACGAGCCATGGAAATAGGGTAGTTCACTATTTTGTACATGTGAGCAAAATGCGACAAGGCTTTGTGGGGATTGTTTAAAAATTGCAACTGAATCCAGCCACTTAGCCATTCAGCCTCGGAATATTTTGCAGCAAAAACAGACGTTAAGCCATGGCGGCTAGACAATACATAGGCCTTTTCGGGGTCATTTTTTTGCAAAAAGTAACGCGCTAATAATGCTCGTTCTGTCCACCATTTGTCAGGCCGAATAGGCTCACCTTTGAAATTTAAAATCAGGTCTGCTGCCTCTTTATGGCGATTTTTGCGCCGACGCCAACGAGCCCGTTCAAAAACAAGCCCAGCATGTTCAATTAACTGGGGAGCCGTTTTTTTAAGGTTTTTAATGGCTTTGTCTACATTGCCTTCGCGACGCATCAGCCACAATCGAGCAATGGCAAGTTTTCGCGTGGCTTTATCGACTCTCCAAATTTGTCGACGCGATGGCCAAAAACGTCCAGACCATACCAACCGTTCCAACCTTGCCACGTTGTCGGTTTTGCGGATGTATTTTTTATGGCGGCGGTAAAAACGTTTTTCTTGGGATTTTGTGAAATTACCATTGATCCATATTTTTTGGATTTTGGTTTTGGCCTTTTGGTTTTGGCTTAGGGATAAATGTGCTTCGGCTTCCCGGACGCGACCTTGGTTGGAAACGGGGCCACCTATTTTTTTGAACCAGGCCAAAACCTCTTGGGGGGGAAGTGTACGGGGCATGGTTTCTTCGGCACGTTTTAATAATGTGCGGCGTTTGGGCCAATCTTGATGACGTTGATCTTGGCGCTTCAAAAAAGCTTTTATATCTAGAAATTTAGCATTTGAATGCCTAGAAATTAAGGCCTGCCATTGCAAAATACGCTTTAAAGTCGGGTCTTTGATTCTTGAGGTTTGTTTGCGGGCATCTTTGAAACGGTTGCGGTCAAGGGCCTTGAATACGGCTCTTGCACGTTTAGCATCTTGTGAACTTACTAAGGTCGGGTTCGCCCAGTGTTGATCGGGGGACAAGGCTTTCACATCAGGTTTGCGGGGGGCTTTTGGGGCATGCAAAGCGGTTGCATGAACAGGCGATATTAAGATCATGTTGAATAATGACAACACGATGACCAATTGCGCCACTGTTTTCACCCGTTTTCCTGTGCGTTGAAGCACCGGAAGGCGTGCGGTCCATTTCATTTAGCGTTCCCGTTTAAGAATCCCTTAAAAGCAGAGCCTAACGAGTCTATAGGCGTCACTCAAGGGGCACTCTCCATGAGTCGTTAATATATTCAATAAGCACGCTTGCCGCACGCTCACAGAAACGCTAAGTTCCCACCACGTTTAACGGGCTATCAGCCCTAAGGAGACGAGTGATGTATACGGGTTCTTTTGTGGCCTTAATAACGCCTTTTACAAATGGCGAAATTGATGAAAATTCTTTTCAATCCTTGGTCGATCGGCAAGTCAAAGAAGGCACCAACGGAGTTGTGCCTTGTGGAACGACGGGTGAATCGCCGACGTTGAGCCATACGGAACACAAACGCGTGACCGAGTTATGCATCGAAGTCGTAAATGGCCGTATCCCTGTGATGGCTGGAGCTGGTTCAAATTCGACATCCGAAGCCATTGAATTGGCTAAACATGCTGAATCTGCGGGGGCAGATTCCGTGTTGGTGGTGGCTCCGTATTACAACAAGCCCACCCAAGCGGGGTTGTACGCCCATTACAAGGCCATTAACGATGCCATTGGCATTCCCATCATTGTTTATAATATTCCCGGTCGTTCGGTGGTGAATGTTGATGTTGACACCATGAAAAGACTGTTCAAGCTGCCCAATATCGTGGGCGTAAAGGATGCCACTGGGGATTTGGCCTTGCCGATTTCCGTAAAAAAGGAACTTGGCCCTGAATTTTGCCAATTGTCAGGCGAAGATGCCACCGCTGTTGTGCATTTGGCGGCGGGGGGTAATGGTTGCATTTCGGTTACGGCTAACCTTGTGCCAGCAAGATGCGCGGCACAACACCAAGCATGGGGCAAAGGTGATTTCATAGGTGCCATGGCGATCCAAGACGAATTGATAGACCTTCACAATGCCATGTTTTGTGAAGCCAGTCCTGGCCCCGTGAAATACGCAGCCGAATTGATGGGGCTGTGTAATGCTGAAATGCGTTTGCCCATGGTAGAAATTTCAGAGACCTCAAAAGCCACAGTCAAAACGGCATTGTTTGAACTAGGCTTGATAAGCTAACTGAAATGGCTAAAAAAAAGAAAAAACATGGTCCTGACGGCGATATAGTTGCACAAAATCGCAAAGCTAGGTTTGACTATTTCATCGAAGACACCATGGAAGCAGGCATTATGCTGATGGGGTCCGAGGTGAAATCGTTGCGCCGGGCATCTGCCAGCATTGCGGAAGCTTATGCCCAAGAAAAAGATGGTGAAATTTTCCTTTTAAATGCCTATATCCCAGAATACGAAGCGGCAGCCAAGCATACAGGGCATTCTGATCCCAGACGTCCGCGTAAATTGTTGCTGCACCGTCGCCAAATCGATCGTTTGATGATGGCGACCGCGCGAGCAGGCTACACCATTGTTGCGTTAAGTGTTTATTTTAATGAACGCGGCATGGCCAAGGTGGAATTGGGGCTTGGTAAAGGTAAACACAAGGGCGACAAACGACAAACATCCAAGGATCGGGATTGGAAACGCGATAAAGCCCGAATGATGAGCCATAAGGGGCAAGATTAACACTAAAAATAGAGGTGCATTGATGTCAGACAAACCACGCCTCCCACCCGGACAAAACTTAACAGCGAAATTCCCCATTCTTGATTTGGGCAATCAACCTGACATTACGCAGGATGATTTTCGCCTTTCGGTTTCTGGTTTGGTTGAAAACCCAATTGATTGGGGGTGGGAAGATGTTCAGGCCCAACCGCAAGTCAGCTTGACCACCGATATTCATTGTGTGACCACCTGGTCACGGTTTGACAATGATTGGGTCGGTGTTGCGGCTAAACATTTTCTAAGCATCGTTAAGCCCAAGAAAACAGCTAAGTTTTTAGTGTTTCACAGCCACGATGGATACACAACCAATGTGCCCTTGGCGGTGTTTGATGATGATGATGTGGTGTTGGCCCATATGTGGAATGGGGAACCTTTAAGCCGTGAACACGGCGGCCCGGTTCGCCCGATTATCCCCCAGCTTTACCTTTGGAAAAGTGCCAAATGGGTTAAACACATAACATTTTTGGACAAGGACGCCCCGGGGTATTGGGAAGTACGAGGATATCACAATGATGCGGACCCGTGGAAGGAAGAACGTTTTGGTTAAATTTTTCACTTTTTTCATTGCAATGAACTTAAGCGTTTCAGCATGGGCGCAAAATGCTCATGACTTTAGCTTTAAGGCAATTGATGGTGGCCCCATGTCGTTGGCTACTTATAAGGGAAAAGCGTTACTTGTGGTTAATACGGCATCGTTTTGTGGGTTCACACCACAATACACGGCCTTGCAAAGCTTGTGGGACGCATACAAGAACAAGGGGCTGGTGGTGTTGGGCGTTCCCTCCAATGATTTTGGTGGGCAAGAACCCGGAACCAGTCGTGAAATTAAGGATTTTTGCGACACCAACTATCACATCACCTTTCCCATGACGGAAAAGGAAAAGGTCATCGGGGACCAAGCCCATGCCTTTTACAAATGGGCCGCTCAATCCCTTGGCCCATTGGCTACACCTAAGTGGAATTTCCATAAATATCTAATCAGCCCAGATGGGAAATTGGTTGATTGGTTTTCAACTGTTACGAAACCCAATGACCCTGCAGTGGTCAATGCGATAAAGGCTCAATTGCCATTGAGCCATCCGTAAACGTATACAAACGATTATGGTCCATCTTTGTCCACACCTCGTTGTCTGTAAGCGGTGTTGTGGCAATCACGGTCACGACATCTGTGGGGGTGGTCTTGGAACAAAAATCAACAGCCAAATCATCATCAATCAAAGTTGCTTCGCCAAACGGAGCTTTGCGGGTCAGGTAGGAAAGGTTTGTCGTGCTATAGGCGTACAAGGCATGGGAATCGCTGAGTAACATATTGAAAATTCCGCCCGGTGCGGCAATATCATCAGCAAGCTCTTGGATCAGCTGTTGCAAAGCTTTACGGCTGCGGGTGCCGTTAGGAAAACGAGTGCGGATTTGATCCAACATCCAACAAAAAGCATGTTCGCTATCGGTTGTGCCTACGGGTTGGTAAAGACTTAGTTTTCTTTTTTTGACACCGGGTAATTTGCCATTGTGGGCAAAGGCCCAGTTTTGCCCCCACATTTCGCGTACAAAGGGGTGGGTGTTGGTTAAACACACCTTGCCATGAGTAGCTTTTCTGATGTGGCTGATTACGGTTTTACTTTTAATCGAATAATTGCAAATGAGCTGAGCTATTTTAGACGTAACGCTGGGTTCTGGATCATGAAAAGTACGACATCCATATCCTTCGTAAAAGGCAATACCCCAACCATCTCGATGATGGTCTGTTCCTCCACCTCGTTTCATTAGCCCTGAAAAGCTAAAGCAAATGTCGGTAGGGACATTCGCGCTCATGCCCATTAATTCACACATCTAATGATCATAACGAACCAAGGCCTAAATAATCAATAATGATGTCGCAAATTGATTAATTAAATATCCATATATACAATTATATATGGTAGAACATAAAATAATTCTAGTCTATTCGAACAAAATTAATTGCTGTTATTACGATGATTTTATTGGGTGGCTTTGTGCTATCCAATTTATTAAACTATGAAGTTTCCAAAGGGGCCATGCGGACGACCATTTTAAAGCATGAATTGCCTTTGTTATCGGATAATATTTATTCAGAAATTCAAACGGATTTTTTGCGACCTCTATTTATTTCCTCTTTGATGGCGAACGATACCTTTGTTCAAGATTGGACCAAATCCGGCGAAAAAAAATCATCTCAAATGGTGCATTACCTAAAAAACATACAAGATCAATATCATGTTTCGACGGCGTATTATATTTCAAACAAAACCTTAAATTATTATCATGCTACGGGTAAGCTCAGCACATTAAGCGCTCATAATTCTGATGATAAGTGGTTTTTTAGGGCTAAAAATTCCAGAGAGCCTTACGTTGTGAATATCGATTTTAATTACCAAACAGACCATATCATTACGATTTTCATAAATTACAGAGTGGTTGATGAAAACAATACGTTTTTGGGCATTATTGGCGTGGGACTGCAGGCTAATAGGGTGCGAAAACTTATTCATAATTATCAGGCAAACTTTCGCCGCAATATATATTTTGTCGATCAAAAAGGTTTGATTCGCGTTCATGGTGATGAGAAAGTCGAAGGTTCAAAAAATATCCACAATCTACTCGGGCTAGGCCAAATTGCGAACAGGGTAATGGCCCAACACAACGGCTCTGATTTTTATGATAATGGCAATGAAATCATTTTATTAACGTGGCGCTATTTTCCGGAATTAAAATGGTATTTATTTGTTGAGCTCCCGGAAACTCAAGCTTTAAAGGTCATCCGAAAGGGCTTTTTGCAAAGCCTCTTAATCGCCCCATTGGTTATTATCCCAACCATTTTTCTGGTTGGTTATGCCATTAATTTTTTTCAACATCGGTTGGAAAAAATGGCGATCACTGACCATTTAACGGGCTTGAAAAACAGGGAATATTTTGATGCTACCTTGAACCAAGCTTTGAAAGAATACCGTCGCGATAAGCGCCCTTTTTCATTGTTGATGATGGATGTTGACCATTTCAAACAGATAAATGATAAAAAGGGGCATCAGGCCGGGGATGTTGTGCTTAAAAAGATTGCCGGCATCATTCAAAATGCAGTGCGGGAAGTTGATTTTACATGCCGTTGGGGTGGGGAAGAATTTTTAGTATTGGCTCATAATTGTAAAGTTGAAGATGCAAAGCGTTTAAGTGAGTCAATTCATGATGTCATTCGCGAATATATATTTTTCCCAGATGACCCGGATATGAAAGTTACGGTCAGTTTTGGTTTGACCGAAGTGCAAAATGGCGATGACAAAAATAAGTTGTTTACTCGAATGGACAAAGCTTTGTACAAAGCCAAGGAAAATGGTCGCAACAAAACCGAAATACTTTAACACACAGATCGGACAAGCTTATGACAACAAATCCTGAACAGCAATTACTGCATATCGTATTTGGCGGACATGTAAAAGATCCCCAAGGGGTTGAATTTGACGACCTTAGTAATTTGGAAGTTGTTGGCATTTACCCAAATAATGCTCAAGCTTTGGATGCTTGGCGGAAGAAATCACAGGCTAATGTGGATGATGCACATATGAAATATGTTTTGGTTCATATGCACCGTTTACTAGATGACCCTGAACATCAACAATAACATTAATAAAAATTCTTAGTCTGTTTTTAAATAAGTAATTTTTTTTCCGTCTAGAGCTTTTGATTTTAGCTGTTCTTCGTGTTTCGCGGTTATTTTTTCAGCCTTGGTTCGACCAAACTTGACTCGATTTTGAGCCGCTTTACTGGTTTTATCAACGTGTTTTTTGTGTTTGCGAATTTTGTTGAGGTTGACGATTTCAATCATGGCTATGCGGCCTTATGAATTGCTGTCTGTGTTCAATAAATATTCGGTCGCTTCGCCATAATCGGTGAAGTGGGGATAGGTGGGAAAATCATCAAGAACGTTTTGGGGGCTTTTGAAAAAAGCGCTGACATGAGCCGCTTGAATCATGCCAGTATCGTTATAACTATCACCCATGGCTGCGGTTGTGAAATTCAACTCTTTTAAGGCATTTACCGACTTGGTTTTGTGGTCATTTGTGCGCAAACGGTAATTGGCAATACGTCCATTTTCTTCAACGTCTAAAAAATGACAAAATAACGTGGGCCAGCCTAATTGTTCCATTAATGGTTTTGCAAAGCCATAGAACGTATCGGAAAGAATAATAACTTGGGCATGGCGGCGCAGTTCGTCGACAAAGTCTTTGGCACCTTCCATCGGGCCCATATCCCCAATCACGTCTTGGATTAGGTCCATTTTAATATCGTGTTTATCTAAAACCTTAAGCCGGTGCGTCATAAGCTCGTCGTAATCTTTGATGTCACGGGTGGTTAAACGTAAGTCTTCGATGCCCGTCTTATCGGCAACTCCCAACCAAATTTCAGGGACTAAAACGCCTTCCATATCCAAACAAACCACACGCATGTCTAATTATCCTTAAAGAATCTAAAAGTGAGAATATTAATTTAGCAAAGCTTAGCTTCTAATCAATGCTTTGAAAACGTCTTCGAACATACCAGCGGTTAATCGCCCGGTGTTGGTGTTGTAACGTGAACAATGGTAACTGTCGAACAACCTTAGTTTTGGGCTTAAACGGTGTTGAGCGCCATGGTTAAATTTAAAGTCTGAAAGCTTGTGTTTTAAGGCGTGCAAGACCGCCTTGTGGCTGACCAAACCAAGACATACAATTGTATGCAGTTTCTTCATATTGTCGATTTCAGCCTGTAAAAAGGGGCGGCATGTAGCAATTTCGGCTGCATTGACTGTATTTTTGAACGGAACACACCGCACAGCGTTAGTAATGCGGCAATTGATTAAGTTCATTTCGTCCGTGGGTGAAGCCATATACGCCCCTTTGGCCAAGCCGAATTTAAGAAGCGTCGGAAATAACAAATCACCAGCCCAATCACCGGTAAACGGGCGTCCTGTGCGGTTGGCGCCTTTAAGGCCGGGGGCTAGACCAACGATCAATATTTCGGCATCAAGTGGCCCAAAACTGGAAACAGGCCCATTGTGAAAATTAGGATACTTGGCTTGGTTTTGATCGCGAAAATCCACAAGCCTTGGGCATAGTGAACAATCAAGGTCAGGTTCAAGCATTTTAAATCTCGACAAAATCACCGGGGGTTTTGTATTCGGCTACGATATCATTATTTTCGTCGATTTCAACGGTTGGGCATTCATCATGTTCAGGTTGGTCGGTTTCATCGCTACGCTGAGGGCGGTTTTGGCGTTCGCCCGCGCGACCAATTTTGGATTGTAAATCAACAAGTTCAATAAAGTTATCAGCTTGGCGGCGCAATTCATCAGCGACCATGGGGGGGTGAGATTTTACGGTGCTGACCACGGTACAGCGCAGTCCTTTGCGTTGCACGGCTTCTAACAAGCGGCGAAAATCTCCATCGCCAGAAAACAAAACAATGTGATCTAAGGCAGGAGCCATTTCCATGACATCTATTGCCAATTCAATATCCATATTGCCTTTGATTTTACGGCGCCCTTGGGCATCAGTGAATTCTTTGGCGGGTTTGGTGACCATGGTATACCCGTTATAATCCAACCAATCGACCAAGGGGCGAAGGGGAGAATATTCAGCTTCGTCAATAAGGGCCGTGTAATACATCGTTCTTACAAGGCGGCCTTCGGTTGCAAAATATTTCAATAACCGTTTGTAATCAATATCAAAATTTAAGGAACGAGCCGCTGCATACAGGTTAGAGCCGTCAATAAAAAGGCCAATGCGTTCTTGGGGATAAAAAATCATAATAAATAACCCTTTGGAAAAATAATGTAGCTAAAATACAAACATGAAAATATCAAAATATAATACAGAAGTACTAGGGTAACTATAGGTAGGGTGGTCCATGCATTTTCGCAAGGTAATTCCCTTGATTAACAAAAAAATGGAAATTTTATGATCTTCATCGGCATTGGGGCCAATCTTCCGTCAATGCGTTTTGGTGCGCCCTTGAACGCGTGTCAGGCGGCTTGCAAATGTATTGAAAACATTGATGGTGTTGATGTTTTGGCTCGATCGTTGTGGTATGAAAGCGCGCCTGTCCCGCTTTCGGATCAACCTTGGTTTGTCAATGGAGTGATATCCATAAATACGGATCTAGGAGCTGAGGCATTGTTAATGGCGCTTCATGTGATTGAAAGCGAATTTGGACGGGTGCGAGGAACACGGAATGCACCTAGAGTTTTGGATCTAGATTTGCTGGCTTACGAAGATAAGGTGAACGTCCAAAACAGCCCGAAAATACCCCACCCACGCTTAAGCGAACGTGCCTTTGTGGTTTTGCCTTTGGCTGAAATAGCCCCTGGATGGGTTCATCCTCAAAGCGGTGAAAACATTGAAGTTTTGGTTGGTAAATTACCCAAAGATCAAATTTGCAGGCCTTTACCGCCTTAAATGTCATAAAGATTTGTAAAAAATGGGTATTTGTCTTGCTTTGCTGGACGCAAGCCAATATATAAAACATTAGATTCACATTGATTATCGGAGAAGTATCCATGGCCCGCGTCACGGTCGAAGATTGCGTATTAAAAATTCCTAACCGTTTTGATCTTGTTATGACAGCAGCCCAGCGCGCGCGGGATATATCCGCTGGCGCTGAATTGACGCTAGAACGTGATCTGGATAAAAACCCAGTCGTGGCTTTGCGTGAGATTGCTGAAGAAAACGTTGATTTGGATGCGCTTGAAGAAACTTTAGTCAAAGGTTTGCAGCGTTATATTGAGTCTGATGATGTAATAGAAGACGAAATGGATGTGCGCGCTTTGCAACAAGACGTAAATGGCGAACCCAACGAAATGGAAGAAATAGCCGAAGACGTTTTAACTGTTCATGACGTTGCCGCAGAAGAGGTTGATGCCGCAATCAACGAAGCAGGTGCCATGATGGAAGGCGCTGAAATTCAGGAGGGATAAGCATGGATCAGCGCGAAAATACGCGTTGGACGGCATGCCTATCTAGGGCTCAAGCCTTAACTTTTTTCAAAACGACCCTAATCCAGACAATAATTACAAAGCCCTTAATTACAAAGCCCTTAATTACAAAGCCCTTAATTACAAAGCCCTTCGTTCTTGGTGAACGGGGGGCTTTTCTATGATTCGTCAATTCGAATTGGTTGAACGTGTCAAAAGTTATGATCCTCATGCCGACGAGGATCTGATCAACCGTGCTTACGTTTATTCCTTAAAAGCCCACGGCAGTCAAAAACGAGCTTCGGGTGATCCGTATTTTTTGCATCCCTTGGAAGTTGCGGGCATTTTAACGGGTTATCGTTTGGACACAGCCACCATTGCAACGGCCTTACTGCACGATACGGTCGAAGATACGGGCGCAACGTTGGAAGAATTAACCCGTCTTTTTGGGGCGGAAATATCTAAATTGGTGGATGGGGTGACTAAATTAACCCAGATTGAATTGCAATCGGATCACGCCAAACAAGCCGAAAACTTTAGAAAGCTTTTGTTGGCGATGTCAGAAGACATCCGCGTTTTGCTGGTAAAACTTGCGGATCGTTTGCACAATATGCGTACCTTGCACCATATAAAAAATCCAGAAAAACGAAAACGCATTGCGACCGAAACCATGGAAATATTTTCCCCGCTGGCGGAACGTATTGGCATGCAAGAAATGAAAAACGAACTGGATAACCTTGCGTTTGCTGAAATTAATCAAGAAGCCCGTGTTTCAATTATTAAACGATTGGATTATTTGCGTGACGAAGGCGAAGCTTTGGTCCCAGAAATCATCTCGCAACTGACGCAAACCTTAAAGCAACACGAAGTGGATGCCGTTGTCACTGGGCGGGAAAAAACGCCTTATTCGATTTGGCGTAAAATGCAAATCAAAGAAGTGCCCTTTGAAGCCATGTCCGACATTATGGCCTTTCGTATTGCGGTTGATGACAACGATGAATGTTATAAAGCGTTGGGTGTCATTCATAATGCGTACCGTGTGGTTCCGGGGCGCTTTAAAGATTACATTTCTGTACCAAAACCGAACGGCTATCAATCGTTGCATACCAGCATCATTGGCCCGGAAAAACACCGCGTGGAAATTCAAATTCGCACCAAATCTATGCATGATGTGGCCGAAAACGGTGTTGCTGCCCATTGGCAATATAAACAAGACAGTTCGGGGCAATCGGGCAAGCCGACCGATGGCAAGCAATATCGTTGGCTTCGTGAATTGTTGGAAATTTTGGAAAATGCCAGCGAACCCGAAGAATTTTTAGAACACACCAAGCTTGAAATGTTTCAAGACCAAGTGTTCTGCTTTACCCCCAAGGGTGATTTAATTAATCTGCCGTACGATTCCACACCCGTTGATTTTGCCTATGCGGTTCATACCGAAGTCGGGGACCGTTGCGTAGGTTCAAAAATTAATGGTCGCATGATGCCGTTGCGCACGCGCCTAAAAAATGGCGACCAAGTTGACGTTGTAACATCAAAAAGCCACACCCCATCCCCAACATGGATGAACTTTGTGGTTACGGGAAAAGCCCGTGCACGCATTCGTTTGTATGTCCGTTTAAAAGAACGCGATCAATACATTGAATTGGGACAAGCCATGTTAGATCGTATTTTTTTGGAACACGATTACCCTATGACCGAAAAAGGTCTGAAGGGGGTTTTGAAAATCTTCCAAAAAGATTCTGTGGACGACATCATTGCCGAAGTGGGGATGGCTCATGTTTCTGCTCGTGAAGTGTTAGAAGCTGTCTATCCTGGCGTTAAAACAACATCAAAAGCTCAAACACCAAAAAAACATGCGTCTATATCCCGAACGCGCGCCAAGCCTAAAAAAGGTGAATATAAAGGGATTCCCATTCGCGGCTTGATTCCCGGCATGGCTATGCATTTCGCCGGATGTTGTCATCCTTTGCCGGGTGATCGCATTGTTGGTATTATCACCACGGGCAAGGGGGTTACTATTCACACGATTGACTGCGATAACCTGCACCAATACGAAGAACAACCCGAACGGTGGATTGATGTTTCTTGGGAACAAGACATTCAAAACCCAGAAAAACACGTCAGCCGCATTCATTTAACGCTTTTAAATGTTCCGGGCGCTTTGGGGGAACTGTCAAACATTATAGCCCGAGGAGCTGGCAACATTTCTAATTTAAAAATAGTCTCACGATCGTCAGATTTCTATGACATGTTGGTTGATGTCGAAGTTAGGGATGTGCAACATTTAACAGAAATTATTGCAGCGTTGCGGGCTAACCCTGTGATTAACACAATTGAAAGAGCTAGAGGATAAGTATTGGCTTTATCATTCATTAAACCCCTTTGATTTAAAGTTCACGTATGTTCAAAAGACGCCAAAAATTATCTATATTTCAACGCATCCGCCAATTTTTTTGGCCGACCGCAGGGTGGAGCCGTTCAACCAAATACGTTTTTCACCGTGTCGCTAGAATCCCCGGTTCAGCGTATTCTTTGGCAGCAGGATTTGCGTGTGGGGCGGCTATTTCCTTTACCCCTTTTATTGGTCTTCATTTTGTTTTGTCTGCGTTGTTGGCCTACGTCATGCGGGCCAACATTATCGCCAGCGCCATTGGTACCGTAGTCGGAAACCCGTGGACATTCCCCTTTATTTGGGTGGTGATTTACAATGTTGGCAGTTGGATGACCCGCGCACAGGGTGTCGCGGCCAAAGAAGTCGATTTTTTGCAAGTGTTGACCGAAAGCATGGCCGCTATGCACCGTATGGATTTTCAATATTTGATTGATACCTCTGGCCCTATTTTATGGCCGATGTTGGTCGGATCAGTTCCGGCTGGTATCATTGTGTGGATTATTTTTTTCGCGCCGTTGCGCCCCATGATCGCAAAATACCAAAAGTCGAGGCACCAGCGCCGTACTCACAAGGTTCGGGCACGGATGCAAGCCATGGAATCAAGCTCTTCTAATACGCAAAACAAGGTTTCATCTAATACGCAAAACAAGGTTTCATCGTCATGAGCCATAACAAACTTCGCTTGGGTGTCAATATTGACCATGTTGCCACCATCCGTAATGCTCGGGGATGTGGTTATCCTGATCCGGTGCGAGCAGCCAAGCTTGCGGCAAAAGCAGGCGCCGATGGTATCACCGCTCATTTGCGCGAAGATCGTCGTCATATCACGGATAAGGATATTCAGCGTTTATGCGATGAAATTGACCTGCCGTTGAATTTAGAAATAGCGGCCACCGATGAAATGTTGTCGATTGCCTTAAAACACCGGCCTCATGCGGCCTGTATTGTGCCTGAAAAACGCGAAGAACAAACCACCGAAGGGGGCTTGGATGTCATTGGCGGCTTTGCTCATTTGAAACCCTTGGTCGCTAAACTATCGGCGTCTAACATCCGCGTGTCTTTATTTATTGAACCAAACCTTCAAGTCTTGGATGCGGCCAAAGCTTTGGGAGCGCCGGTAGTTGAATTGCATACCGGGGCTTATTGTAATGCTGCTGTTGGGGGGGAACAAGATGTCATTTTAAAGGACATCCAATTGGCTACAAAACATGCTAAAAGCTTGGGCCTTGAATGTCATGCTGGGCATGGTTTGACCTTTGATACGGTTAAGCCCATTGCCGCTATTGCCAATATTCAGGAATTGAACATTGGTCATTTTTTGGTGGGGGAAGCTATTTTTGTGGGCTTTGAATCCTCTATCCACGAAATGCGCCGTTTGATGGATGAGGCGGTGGGCGCATGATACTTGGTATAGGCACTGATCTTTGTGATATTCGGCGGATTGAAAAAACGCTAACCCGTTTTGAAAAACGGTTTACCGATCGCATTTATACAAAAGTCGAACGCGCCAAGGCCGAAAAACGCGGACACGCACGGGCCAATCGGTATGCGATGTTTTATGCCGCCAAAGAAGCTTGCGCTAAAGCTTTGGGGACAGGTTTTCGCGAAAATGTTTTTTGGTCTGATTTAGCGGTGGACAATTTGCCCAGCGGTCAGCCCATTATGACCCTGTCGAATGGGGCTTTGGATAAATTACAAACTTTAACACCAAAGGGATTTAACCCTAAAATAGATGTTTCCTTGACCGATGAATATCCTATGGCTCATGCCATTGTTGTGATTTCAGCGGTTTTAGATCAATGAATGGATATCCAAAAGATATGAGCGATGACTTTGATGACATGGACAAAACCGATGAAATTGGATTGCCAACGGCAACACAAGAAGGTGATAGTCTTTGGGATACGGTAAAAACCATAGTATTGGCTATCTTTATTGCTTTGGTGGTCAGAACCTTTGCTTATGAGCCTTTTTCGATTCCATCAGGATCAATGATCCCAACCTTGTTGGTTGGTGATTATTTGTTCGTTTCCAAAAGCTCGTATGGCTATAGCCGTCATTCGTTACCGTTCAGCTTGCCCCTGATTCCGGGGCGCATTTTTTATACGCCAGTGACCCGTGGGGATGTGGCGGTGTTTAAAAAGCCAACCGATGGCCGCACCGATTACATTAAACGCATCATTGGTCTGCCTGGCGACACCATTCAAGTCAAAGGCGGTGTTTTGAACATAAATGGTAAGCCTGTGAAGCGTGAATTTGTTGAAGAATACGTTTATCAGGATACCCACGGTATCTATCATTCCACTAAAAAATACATGGAAACGTTGCCCGGTGGAAAACGCCACGTCATTATTGAAGAATCTGATCGTGACCGTGCCGACAACACACAAGTCTATAAAGTTCCCTCAAATCATTATTTCGCCATGGGTGATAATAGGGACAATTCGATGGATTCAAGGTATTTATTAGATGTCGGGTTCGTACCCAAAGAAAATTTTGTTGGACGCGCCGAATTTTTATTCTTTTCCAATGATGGTTCGTTTTGGACTTTTTGGAAATGGCCTTGGTCATTGCGATTTGACCGTTTCTTTGCAGGAATTCATTAATGGCGGCTGATTACGCCAAATTACAAGATATTATAGGGCACAATTTTATGGATATTGAGCACCTAAAACTGGCTTTGCGTCATGCCTCGACGACGACTCAACGCACGAAATCTAATGAACGTTTAGAATTTTTGGGTGATCGCGTTTTAGGGCTTTCAATAGCTGAACTTTTATATAAAAAATTCCCGAATGAGGATGAGGGGCATTTGGCTCGTCGCTTTGCAGGCCTTACTTCCAAAGAGGCGTTGGCTAGGGTCGCCGGAGAATTGAACCTTGATGGCTTCGTCCATATTCAAGCCGGCGATGCGGAAACTCAAAAACGTTCAAAACTTTCAATTTTAGCCGATACTTTAGAGGCCGTTCTGGGAGCTATGTACTTAGATGGCGGCTTACCGCCTCCGCAAAACTTCATATCCAACCACTGGCAGTCGTTGATTGACCAAGACCTAAGCGCGCCCAAAGACGCTAAAACCGCATTGCAAGAATGGGCACAAGCCCGTGGATTTGGGTTGCCAGTTTATAAAATCTTACAACAACATGGACCCGATCACGCCCCTATATTTACACTTCAGGTCAACGTCCAAGGCATTGATCCCCAAGTAGGAGAAGGACGCTCTCGGCGCTTGGCCGAACAAGCGGCTGCACAGAACCTTTTAGAAGCACTGGAGATACGTGAATGACCGTTGACAATAAAAAATGTGGATTTATTGCCGTGTTGGGAGCCCCCAATGCTGGTAAATCAACATTGGTCAATCAAATGGTGGGCACCAAGGTGTCGATAGTTTCACCGAAAGTCCAAACCACGCGGTCTAGAATTATGGGCATTGCCGTCCAAGGTAACACCCAATTGGTTTTTGTAGATACCCCTGGCATTTTCCAGCCACGCCGAAGGCTTGACCGGGCCATGGTCGCTGCGGCTTGGGGGGGAGCGTCTGATGCGGACATAATTTTGTTGATCGTGGATGCTGAAAAAGGCAACTGTCGAGATACGCAAAGCATCATTGAACGCATGAAAACTGAAGGAAAACGCGCCCATTTAGTTTTGAATAAAATTGATCAAGTGGCGAAAGAAACATTGCTGGGTTTGGCCCAAAGCTTTAACGAAGAAGGTGTTTTCGATGAAATCTTTATGATTTCGGCGCTTAAAGGTAAGGGCGTAAAAGACTTAATGAAGTTTTTGACGGCTAACATGCCAGAAGGCCCCTGGCATTTCCCCGAAGACCAAGTTTCCGATATTACCGAACGTTTGCTGGCTGCGGAAATTACGCGTGAGAAATTGTACCTACAGTTACGTCAAGAATTACCCTATGCGACCACGGTGGAAACCGAAACATGGGAAGAACGAGATGACGGCAGCGTTAAAATAGAACAGGTCATTTTTGTTGAACGGGAAAGCCAAAAATCAATCATTTTAGGCAAGGGTGGACAGCAAATTAAAAAATTAGGGAGCCAATCCAGACTTGAACTCGAAGAAATACTCGATCGTCGGGTGCATTTGTTTTTGTTTGTAAAAGTTCGCGAAAAATGGGGCGATGACCCCGAACGGTACCGTGATTTGGGGCTTGATTTTGATGCTTAAATTGCCTTGATTTTGTCGTTATTGCCCTCTCGGCTTGGTCGAGCTGAGGGTGCGATTTTAATATAGGCGAACCAAGACACCTATGTCATCACAAGATAACCTTCTATCACAGGACGATCCAAAAACATTCGCCTAATTTTTTTTCTGTACAACAAACCCTTGAGCATGGAAAAATCGTCTCATATTCTGATTAAAAGCGGATTTGTTATATATTTACCGATTTGAAATTTAACCAGACAAAGACTTCACCAAAACGGGCAACTGTCAGACGACCAACCAAAACTTTACAAGCGGGCTCAGCCGTTCCCCAATTGACGTTGTTTGTATTGTCTCTCCCCCTGTGTAAGATGACCATATGGACTGGCAAGACGACGGCATTATTCTAAGCGCGAAACGGCACGGCGAAACGTCCGCCATTGTTCGGATTTTGACCGCAAAACATGGTGTTCATGCAGGGTTAGTCCGAGGTGGATTTTCAAAGCGCCAACGGGCTAATATTGAACCAGGCAACCGCGTACAAGCGACATGGCGAGGCCGGTTGGCGGAACAATTGGGCTCATTTAGCCTTGAAATGTTGTATCCCTATGGCGCACAAGTGATGCAAGATGCAAACCGTTTGGCCGGGTTAATGGCGGCAACGTCTTTGGTCGAAGCAGCCCTTCCCGAACGTGAACCGCATCAAAATATGTTTGATGCTTTTGAAGTTTTCCTCAAAGCCCTAGATGATGACGAATTGTGTCAAAGCGTTATGGCTTGGGGCAGTTTATATGTGAAATGGGAATTGGGCATGTTGAGCGAGCTTGGTTTTCGCATAGATTTAAGCCATTGCGCGGCGACGGGAGTTACCGATGATTTGGTGTGGGTCTCGCCCAAATCGGCGCGAGCGGTGTCTCGAACGGCAGGAATCCCGTATCAAAATAAATTGTTGGCTTTGCCTGCTTTTTTAATTCAAGACGGCACTATTGGAAAAAATATTGACGACGTATTAGATGGCCTGAGCTTGACGGGCTATTTCTTAGAAAGGCATGTTTTTGCCCCCCATGATAAATTGATGCCTCAAGCAAGGCCAAGGTTGGTTCAACGGCTTGGGCATTTATGAAAAGTTATAAGAACGCGGCTTTTCTTCTTCAATTTTGGGCTATAATCCTTAATAACGATCCGATTCTTATGTCGGAATACGATTGTATGTGGGGGGGGACCTAGGCCATGCCAAACACCGTAAAAACCGGAATCATTCGCGATACGCGCTTGGCAGACGCCTTGGGTGACCGTTATCTAAGCTACGCCCTGTCGACTATTATGTCGCGATCACTGCCAGATGTCAGGGACGGCCTTAAGCCGGTCCACCGCCGTTTGTTATTTGCTATGCGTCAATTAAAGCTAGATCCAAAACTTGGTTTTAAAAAATGCGCACGGGTGGTCGGCGATGTGATTGGTAAGTATCACCCGCACGGCGATACGTCTGTTTATGATGCCATGGTGCGCTTAGCCCAAGATTTTGCCGTGCGCTATCCTCTGGTTGATGGACAGGGTAATTTTGGCAATATAGATGGCGATAATGCGGCGGCGATGCGTTATACCGAAGCCCGCATGACCGCCGTTGCCATGGCGCTTTTAGATGGCATTGATTTAGATACCGTTGATTTCCGCCCAACATACGATGGTGAAGAAGATGAACCTATTGTGTTGCCATCAAAATTCCCCAATTTATTGGCCAATGGGTCGGCTGGTATTGCAGTGGGAATGGCAACGTCCATACCGCCACACAATGTCAGCGAACTTTGTGATGCTTTAAAGCACCTGATCAAATTTCCTAATGCTAGTATAGAAAAATTAGTTGATTTCATTCCAGGTCCCGATTTCCCAACGGGGGGCACATTGGTCGAAAGCCGGGATGCGGTGATTGAAGCATATAAAACCGGGCGCGGGGGCTTTCGCATTCGATCCAAATGGGAAACCGAAGATTTGGGCCGGGGGACATATCAAATTATAGTCACCGAAGTGCCATACCAAGTGCAAAAATCAAAGCTCATTGAAAAAGTAGCTGAGCTTATCAATAACAAAAAACTGCCCATTTTGACCGACATTCGCGATGAAAGCGCAGAAGACGTACGTATTGTTCTAGAACCCAAAACGGGAAAAGTCGAAGCTGAAATGTTGATGGAACAATTGTTTCGCATGACTGATTTCGAAAGTCGGTTTTCTTTGAATATGAATGTTTTAAACGCGGAAAACACACCCGGTGTTATGAATTTGCGACAAGTATTGTGGGCTTTTTTAGAACATCGTATGGAAGTTTTGGTTCGCCGTTCAAATCATCGTCTTGGGCAAATTGCTAAACGGTTGGAAGTCTTAGGCGCGATGTTGATTGCGTTTTTAAACTTGGACGAAGTGATTCGCATTATTCGGGAAGAAGATCATGCAAAATCTGAATTGATCAAGGCTTTCAATTTGTCAGACAACCAAGCCGAAGCCATTTTGAATATGCGTTTGCGCCAATTGCGCAAGCTCGAAGAAATGGAAATCAAAACAGAAAACGATGCTTTGAATGCGGAAATGATACAATTAAACGGGTTGTTGGCAGACGAAAGTTTGCGCTGGAAAACCATTGGCCAAGATGTAAATGAAATCAAGGCCGCGTTTGGCGCAAAAACAGAACTTGGCCAACGCCGCACGATCATTGGCCAAGCGCCTACGGCAATCGTTGTACCGCTTGAAGCCATGATTGAACGCGAACCAATTACCTTGGTATGTTCTGAAAAAGGCTGGATACGGGCGATTAAAGGCCATCTTACAGAAGATCAAATTAAAGACCTTAAATTTAAAGAGGGGGATAAGGGGCGTTTTGCCTTCACCGCACAAACCACTGACAAGCTGGTGGTGTTTGCCACAAATGGACGTTTTTACACCTTGCCTTGTGATCGTTTTCCAGGTGGGCGAGGGCATGGTGAACCTTTACGGTTGATGGTCGACTTGCCAAATGATGCTGATATTACCGACATGTTTACCCACATGTCTGGTCGACGTTTATTAGTGGCTTCGGATACTGGTCGGGGCTTTGTTGTGTGTGAGGATGATGTCTTAGCTCAGACTAAAAGTGGCAAACAGGTTTTAAACGTCAGTGGGAATGAAGAAGCCGCCACTTGTTCTTTCGTGACAGAAGGATCTGACCATATTGCGGCTATTGGTTCAAACCGCAAAATTATCATTTTCCCCATTGATGAAATGCCTGTGATGACGCGGGGCAAGGGGGTCATTTTGCAACGGTATAAAAAGGGAGGCGGCGCTATTTTAAAAGATGTAAAAGCCTTCAAGCTGGCAGATGGTTTAAGCTTTCCCTTTGGCAGCGGTTGGCGTACAGAAACCGAACTGTTACGATGGTTGGGTAAACGGGCACAAACGGGAGCAATGGCGCCCCGTGGTTTCCCAACATCTAACCGTTTTTCTTAATAGACCTAGAAATAATAATTACCCAATGAAAGAAGTTAATTTTGTCGTCAGATAACCATGTTTTATACATTGAAGATAGCGTGGTCAGTGCTGAATTGATCAAGGAATATATTGTCTATATCAATGGTGTGGATATTGTCATCGCCAATACAGGAGAAGAAGGCTTACAAATGGTGAAGTCCCAAAAACCTGATCTCATTTTGATGGACATAAATTTACCGGGCATGAATGGTATTGAGACCATGAAGGCTATTCGAGCTTATGGCCCGAAATATGCTAAAATCCCAGTCATAGCTATCAGCGCAGATGCCATCAATGAAGAAATCAAACGGGCCATGCAAGCGGGGTTTGACGATTATTTGACCAAGCCTATTTTCTTTGAGCGGCTGAAAGAAACTTTTCAAGAATACGGTCTTATTTAGCTGAAAATAACACTTGGTAACCATGTTGCTAGGGCTGGAAACGTTGCTAGAAGAACAAGCCCAATCACCTGTATCAATACAAATGGCATCACACCCCGGTAAATGTCTGCGGTGGTCACGGATGGTGGGGCAACGCCTCGTAAATAAAATAAGGCAAAGCCAAACGGCGGCGTCAAAAATGATGTTTGTAAATTCATCGCCATCATAATGCCAAGCCACACTGGATCTATATCCATTTTCAATAATACCGGTGCGACAATAGGGACCACAACAAAGGTTATTTCTATGAAGTCCAAGATGAAGCCCAAAAAGAACATCACCACCATAACCATCAGTATGGCTCCCCATTTTCCGCCGGGTAGGTTCATTAAAATTTCATGAACCAAGTCGTCACCACCTAACCCCCGAAAAACCAATGAAAATATAGAAGCCCCGATTAAAATGACAAACACCATGGCCGTAATTTCCATGGTTGAACGGGTGACGGCAAACAAAACGCTGTTATTTGAACCATTCAGACGGGATTCATAAACACATTTTAAAGCGACGAAAATGCTCCATATCAACAAAACACAGGCCAAAATAGCAACATATATGGCAATTTGATCCGTTGTCGCAATGTTTTTAATGTTCATGCGCAGATCAAATGTGTTGGCTAAAAATAACAATATAACCATGCTTGAAATACCGATATAGATATCTTTTGCACGATGCGGAGCCATACGCACCCCGGCTAATAATAAAGAGCCAATGGCTCCCACCGCAGCGGCCTCGGTGGGGGTGGCAATGCCACCAAGGATTGACCCCAACACAGCAATAATCAATAAAATGGGCGGGAATAGCGCGCGGGCTATGCGTTTAAATAATTTCAGATCATAATTGTGGTCATGCTGGATTGCGGGTGAAGTTTCGGGTTTCCACCAAGCCATAATAATTTGAAACGCAATGTACATTCCGACCAACATCATGCCCGGCAATAAGGCACCGGCAAACAAATCGCCGACGCTGACGGGTTCTGGGGAAAAATTATTCAAGGCCCGTTGGGCATCAACGTAAGCATTCGATATTTGGTCACCTAAAATCACCAAAACAATCGAAGGCGGGATGATTTGTCCCAATGTACCCGATGCGCAAATGGTTCCTGACACCAATTTTGGGGAGTATCCATTTTTAAGCATGGTGGGCATGCTCAATAATCCCATGGTGACAACGGTTGCCCCAACAATGCCCGTTGAAGCTGCCAACAATGCCCCAACAATGGTGACTGAAATACCTAATCCACCGCGCAGTGAGCCAAACAACATACCCATGGATTCAAGTAAATCTTCGGCGACTTTTGATCGTTCCAACATCACGCCCATAAACACAAAAAGCGGTACCGCAATCAGAATAGGGTTGGTCATGGCCCCATAGGTTCTCGACGACAAATTTCCCATAATTGTAAAGTCAAAAACGCCAAGCATCCACCCAATCGACGCAAACCCCAAGCCCGTCCCTGCCAATGTGAAGGCAACCGGAAAACCCGCCAGCAAAAACCCACATACGCTCAGAAACATAATGATGGCTAGAATTTCATTGATTGGCATATCAGACTTCGACTCCGTCATCTTTAGCGGCGCTGACGTCAAAGCCTTTGAGCCGTAAAAAAGACTGTATGGCTAAAGCAATACCTTGGAAAGATATCAGAGCGGCAAAAACAAGAATCAAAGATTTCAACAAATATACAGCTTGGATACCACTGGTTTCTTGGCTGCCTTCACTTACGGCCCACGATGCATAAACATACGGCCAAGATGCCCATGAAATCAGTCCGCAAACGGGAAGCAAAAAGACAATAACGCCAATAAAATCAACCAAAGATTTTTGTTTTATAGAGGCCGTTCGGTAATAAATATCCACTCGAACATGGCCTTCGTGAAGCAAGGTATATGCGGCTCCCATCATGAATAACGACGCGTGTAAATAGACCACGCTTTCTTGCATCCAAATAAAGGTCAGGCCGAAAATGTACCGCATGACAACCACGGTAAACTGGGTTAACACCATCAAAATAGCAATCACAGACACGACCCGACCAATGTAATCATTGATCGTGTTTATTCGTTCCATAATGCGTTGAGCGATGTTCATTTTTGTTTATGCTTGGAACTTTTAAAGATTAGAAAACGGGACGGCGAACATTTTGCCTTCCCGTTTTCTGTAATAGCAAGACGTAGGTTTATTTACGTAACTTTTCATCCAAAGATCTTGCCGCCGTATAAGCGGTTTCAGACAAAGACGTCCAACCCATAACTTGTTTGCGAAAGCCCATAAAGTTTGCGTAAATGCGTTTTGAAATGTCGTCGGTTGAGCCAACTTCGGCTAAGACGTCATCAGCAGCCAAGCCAATTGCCCGCATAATGTCATCAGATTGACGGCGAAGTTCGACGTTGTGTTTGTTAATCAACGTGTCCAAAGCATCACCATTTTTCGCCGTGTATTCAGAATACATACGATTGTTTTCAGCTTGGCATGCATTCGATATAATGGCTTGGTGGTCCGGGCTTAGGCTATCCCAAACTTTTAGGTTTACGCCACAGCTTAGCGTTGATCCGGGTTCGTGGAAGCCAGGATAATAATAAAATTTGGTGATTTTATAAAAGCCAGAGGCCAGATCATTCCATGGCCCAACCCATTCAGTGGCGTCAATTGCCCCCGATTGCAAGGACGGGAAGATTTCACTGCCCGGTAAAGTCACGGCACTGCCGCCGATACGACGAATAACTTCTCCACCCAAACCCGGCATGCGGATTTTTAAACCCTTGTAATCTTCGATCTTATTGACTTCTTTGTTAAACCAGCCCCCCATTTGCACACCGGTATTTCCAGCAGCAAATGATTTAAGATTGAAACCTTTGGCCAATTCATCCCAAAGCTGTTGACCACCACCAAAATTTAACCACGCGTCCATTTCAGAAGCGGTCAAACCAAAAGGTACGGCGGTGAAAAAATTAAAAGCTTTGTGTTTACCTTGCCAATAATATTCAGCACCATGGTACATGTCGGCATTACCACCCGACACAGCAGAAAAGCTTTCCATGGCTGGCACCAATTCACCAGAAGCATACAGCTTGACGGTTAAGGTTCCATCCGACATGGCGGTGATATTGTCAGCCAAGCGTTGAGCACCCGTACCTAACCCCGGGAAATTCTTGGGCCACGTCGTGACCATTTTCAATTCACGTATGTTTTTAGCAACGGCAGGTGCAGCCGGTGTTTGAGTCGTTTCAGATTTTTTTTCTTCTTTTTTACCACAGGCACCCAAAGCCAATGCACCAGCACCCGCTGCAGCTATCGCAGCACCCTTAACAAAATCGCGGCGTTTCATGTTTTTCCCCTCAAATAGGATTAGTAGTCGTCATGCTATTTGTATTATTTTTTTACGAATATTTTGTGTCTTCATTATTGAAGCGAACTCCGAAATCATAACTTGAAAAGCGGGCTAATCGCAACGATATAAATACATTCCTTTTATGTTTATTTTTACGCCAATGCCTTTGAAATTAAGATTTGTTTTTCAATAACTTCCAGCCATTTGGTGTGAAGCCCTCTAGGGGGGTATAGTTGCATTTGTATTGCATCTTTGGGCTGTCTTGAACCCAGTACCCTAAATAAAGATAATCCAAGCCTTGTTGCTTGGTATATTCAATCAACCACAAGACCATAAACGTCCCTAAACTTTGTTTTTTTAACGTGGCATCAAAAAAACTATAAATTGCCGACAAACCGTCATCGAAACGGTCAATAAGGGCGCCTGCCACCAGATTTAAATGTTCATCTCTGAATTCCACGACAGAGGACTGAACGGGGGTATCTTCAATCATGGCGGTGTAATCATTTTCTTCCATCGAAGCCATGTCACCGTCCATGTGTCGGGCGTCCAAATAGCTTCGAAACAACGCGTATTGTTCCGGCGTAGCCATGGGCGGGCATTCTTCGGCGGTTAAATGGGTGTTTTTGGATAACGTGCGCCGTTGATTTTTGTTGGGTGCGAAATCGTTGACTGGGATTCTGACCGATACGCATGCCGAACAATTTTCACAAATTGGAGTATAGCAAATTGTGTGGCTACGTCTAAACCCAGCTAATGAGAGTCTATTCCCCAGATCTGTAGCATTGATCCCAAATAATTCGGTAACCATGCGCTGTTCTAAGCGACCTTCAAGATACGGGCAAGGGAGTGGCGTGGTGGTGAAGAAAAAATGGGTATTTTGCATCACATCATATTTCATAATGAAAAGCGTACACGATATAGCTGGCTTTTGCACAGCTTTGAATTGACATCTTGAGTTTTGGCCTAGGGATTTATAATGCTGGGCGGAGGATCTGAATTTGCATTGGCGTCTTGGGGCAGGCCCGTTCCCCGCAATAAAACAATAGACAGCCGCCGGTTTCGAGCATTCGTTGGATCATCGGGCAATAATGGATCGGTGGCCGCGCGCCCAACCACAGTAGAAATGCGTTTATCGGGGATGCCGGATTGTTCAAGGAAACGTCGAGCCGCATTCGCGCGATCACTGGACAATTCCCAATTAGAATAGTTCGGGTCACCGCCCATGGGCACAGCATCCGTATGACCACTGATAGCAATGTCTTGAGGCATTTTGTTAATAACGGATGCAACCAAATCAATTATTTTTTCGGTATGGCTAAACAAAGTGGCTTGACCAGAAGCAAACATAGCCAGTCCGTCTTGGTCTACAAGCTGAATACGCAAGCCTTCTGGAGTGTTTTCGACCATAAGGCTTTTTGCCAATTGCTGAAATTCAGGTAACGTTTTCATCGCATCGTTGAGCGATTCTTGAGCCTTATCAAACTGTGTTTGTTCTTGTTTTTTCTGTTGCTTTTGCTTGGCTTGGTCAGCGTTGACTTCTGATTGAACAGGAGCATCTTGCATAGCTTCACCACCAGACCCAGCCTTTGGCGGGGGTAAATCCATCGTCACTGTTGGGCGAGATACCGTGTCTTGCATGGCCCCATCAACGGCAACCGTGGTGCCGCCTAAAATTTGCCCGGAACCACTTTGCGAAACAGACGCCGTCGTCGGGGCAAAGAAATCGGCAATGCCATTAAGCTGTTCTTGGGAAACCGCATTTAACAGCCACAACAATAAAAAGAACGCCATCATCGCGGTCACGAAATCGGCATAAGCAATTTTCCACGCGCCACCATGCGCGCCATGAGCACCTTTTTTAATTTTTTTAATAATGATGGCTTGTTGGTCGGCCATAAATTTATACAGATTCCATCAGTTGCAAGGGGGCTGAGAAAAAATTATTCAGGAGGTGCCGAGCCTGCATTTTGTATAGCTTCTTCAAGTTCGGCAAAGCTTGGTCGGACATGCGAAGGAATAACTTTGCGGGCAAATTCAATGGAAACTTGGGGGGCATATCCTTGCATGTGAGCAATAATGCCGCCTTTTATGCACAGCATATAATTGGATTCTTCGGAAAATACTGCCCCAACAGAACTGGCCATTGGGCTAACAAAACCATAGGAAAATAAAATACCACTAAACGTACCAACCAAAGCGGCACCAATCAAGTGACCCAAGACTTCGGGCGGTTCGGTAATTGAACCCATGGTGTGAATAATACCCAACACAGCCGCCACAATACCAAGCGCCGGAAGACTTTCACCAAGATTTCCAAATGCTGCGGAAATGGCATGAAGCTCATCGTGGTGAACTTCAAGTTCAGCATCCATGATGGCATCGACTTCATAAGCATTGGATGTACCCAATGTGAGCATCCGCAAGTAATCACACATAAATTCTAAAGCATGATGATCTCCCATGAAGCCAGGGAATTGGCTGAATAAGGTACTTTCACTTGGGTTTTCAATATGGCTTTCCAAGGCAAGGTCACCTTTGCTTTTGGCGAGCTTAAAAACAGTATACATACACGACAACAGCTCGAGATAGCTTTCGCCGTTATATTTAGAGCCCTTAATCAGCTTACCGAGACTTCCCGCAAGGCCTTTAACAATAGTCATCGGATACGAAATCAGGAACGCCCCAAGTCCTGCACCAAAAATGATTAGGAATTCAAGCGGTTGCCATAGCACAGCCAAATGGCCGCCAGCTAAGACATAACCACCGATAACGCAACCAACGACAGTAATAAAACCAACAATGAAGAGCATTAGTTCAAAGAGCTCCCAAGAACATAAAGTGCAATATTTTTCTAATTTAATGCGAGATTATCGGGACGGGGGGGGTAAGATCAAGCTATTTTCATTAATTTTTTGCAGGCAACCTTAAAAGACCCCATTCATGATGTGAATAAAAGTGATATATAAGTTAAAAATACTATGAAATTCGGCACATAGCGATTTTTTTGCAGTTTATTTTTTTGTACGCAAAAAGGATTAGGTTAAAATTATTGAAAATGTATATACATAGCCCCTTGATAAGAAAAGATAACCGAGTCTGCGATTTATCAAATGAAATATTACATATTTGTTCGTCTTGCCAAAAAAGCGGGAGCATTAAAACGTGAGTGCTAATTTAGATAATCGAATGCTAAGAGACGTCATGGGCCGTTTTGCAACAGGTGTTTGTGTTCTTGCGACCAATCGCCCAGATGGAAAAACAATTGGTATGACGGTGAATTCGTTTTCGTCTGTTTCGTTGGACCCACCTTTGGTTTTGGTATGTTTAAGTGCGAAGTCTTCGCGTTCAAAGCATTTTATAGAAGCTGAGCAATTTTCAATTGCAATCTTGGGCGAGGACCAGGAATCCGTTTCTAATCATTTTTCCCAACCGGGCGAAGGTCTTGCGGATGGTGTTGAGATAGAATCAGGCGAGACGGGCGTGCCTGTCATCCAAAATTGCGCCGCTAATATCGAATGCAAATTTGAATCTGTACACGAAGGCGGGGACCATTTCATTGTCGTTGGACGAGTGGCTCAAACGCAACATAATAAGAACGCCCGACCGCTTTTATATTATCAAGGGGCTTATCGCGGTCTTGATCAAGAAGAAACAGCCTAAAAGGAAAAGCTCATGGGGATAAGGTCTGGTCTGTTTTTCATGATCGTGGCAGCCATCATTTTCTGGGCTGTTGCTGTCTTTAGACCGCCGATTTGGGTTTTTCCAGTTTTGTTTGTTTCTGTATTTCTTTTTTATTCAAACACATTACGGGAACGGGTGCCGCTTTATCTTAGTAACCGAAAAACGTGGATGGCCTTATCAAATTTAATGAATGGGCATGATGTTTCTGGATTAAAACGCCCCGTTTTTGTTGATTTGGGGTGTGGTCTTGGGGGCGCCGTTGCGTATTTAGCTAAAAATCACCCTGATTGGCATGTTGTGGGCGTTGAAACCGCTCCGGGACCTTATTTGGTCTCAAAAATCCGTGTGGCATTTCAGCCTAATGCCAGCATCCGGTTTCAAAGCTTGTGGAACATAGACCTTAAAAAGGTCAACATGGCTTATGCCTTCTTGTCTCCGGTGCCTATGGCCCGATTATGTCAAAAAATTAGGGCTGAAATGCCCATAGGCGGACGCTTTATCAGCAATTCTTTTTGGCCGGATGACGAGCCTTATGATGAAGAATTGTGGGTTAAGGATAAACGTCAAAGCCACCTTATAAGTGTGGTCCTGTAACGTCCGTCACATGCAAAATCCAAATCTTTTTTTACAATAAAGGGGATTAATAAAACACATTGGACGTTATCCCAATGAAAACGCTTTTGAAGAGGACAAGAAAATGAACACATGGCAACACATTAAAGGTATGGATTACCTTCGTAACCGTGCCGAAAGGTTTTTGAACAAAGGGCAAACGGCAAAATCAGCTAGCCGCGCTGCTGGAGGCAAACGTCCAGTTTCCAAAGCTCAAACCCATCTTGGTTGCAATCAAACCGTTGGCAATGTCCCTGCAATCGGAGAAATGACTGGTGGTACTTGGTCCAAAGGTTAAGTTTAACCTTCGTTTCCGGCCATGGTCGAACTAAGGATACGGGTCCGGTATCCAGTATTGGTCAGAACATCTACTAATTTTTGCAAATGCTTGCGGTCTATGGTTTCCACAGCAACATCTATTTGTGTTTGTTTCAGCGCCACATCGGAAAAAAGCTGTTGATGGTGAACTTCAATAATGTTTGCACCGCTGTCTCCGATAATCTTTGAAATGATAGCCAAAACACCCGGCATGTCTGGGATGCTGATGCGTAAGCTAGCGAGGCGGCCTTCGCGGACTAATCCTCGCATTAATATGGAAGACAACATTCGAGAGTCAATGTTGCCGCCCGACACAACTAAACCAACGCTTTTTCCCTTGAAATCGTCTTTGTTGTTGATCAGCGCGGACAGCGGAGCTGCCCCAGCTCCTTCGGCAATGACACGTTGCAATTCCAGATACAATTGAACCGCTTGTTCGATTTCAATTTCACCTGTTAAATAAACATCATCCACGACTTGATCGATGATTTTATGCGTGTTGTCGCTAGGTTCTTTGACGGCAATACCGTCAGCAATGGTTTGATCCCCTGAATATTCGGTCACAATTTGATGATAGGCATCGTACATGGATGGATACAACGCGGCCTGAACACCATGGATTTCAATATTTGGATTAATGGCTTTGGCGGCAATGCCAATTCCAGAAATTAAGCCGCCACCGCCAATAGAAACGATCATAGAATCCAAATCAGGCTTGTCTTCAAGCATTTCCAAAGCAATTGTGCCTTGCCCAGCAATGATTTGTTCATCGTCATAGGGGTGAACAAAGGTGTGGCCGTTCTCTTTGGATAATTTATAAGCATAATCACGGGCACCGATGAAATCATCGCCCTGTAACACCACATGGGCACCTAAGGCCTCTGTTCGTGATATCTTTGTAAAGGGTGTACCTTTGGGCATTACGATAATCGCAGGGATGCCCAATTTACGAGCAAAATAGCTAATGCCTTGGGCATGATTACCTGCCGAAGCCGCAATAACACCCGCTTTTAGCTCATCAGCATTCAAACTTAACAGCTTCACAACGGCACCACGAATTTTAAAGGCCCCCGTGTGTTGCAAGTTTTCAAGCTTTAACCAGACATCTGCCCCCGTCATTTCTGATATTTTTAAGGAGCGAATAAAGGGGGTTCGCAAGACAATTCCATCAATTAATTTTGATGCATTTTGAATATCTTGTAGTGTTATGTTCATGTTATAAGTGACCTGTATGTATTAAAACTTATTCACTTTAACCTTTTGTGTCCGTGGATTGCCAACGGTTTTTATAAAGACAAAAGGGGAAGATTGCCGTGAAACAAACAATAGGTTAAACTTTTAAAAACGTGATATATTTTTTTTCAGGTTGCATCACGAGGTGTGTTTCAGCCATATTTAAATAATCGAATATGATACAGTCCAGTTAAAAAGCGTCTGATTTCAGAGGCTTTATAGGTGATAGCTTTTAAGGAGATACGGTTCGATGGCAGGGCAAGCACTGGTCACAACAGGCGAAAACGAAATCGATACAGTCGGTGATGATGGTCTTCGTGAATTCGTAACTTTTCATATTGCGGGTCAACTTTTTGGCATTCCGGTTTTGATTGTTCAGGATATTTTGTTGCCTGAAAAAATTGCTTCTATCCCTTTGGCTCCCCCCGAAGTGCGAGGGTCCATCAATTTACGAGGACGAATTGTTACTGTGGTTGATGTACGCGTGCGTTTGGGTCTTGAACGCCGAGAAATTGCCATTGAACACGAGCAAGCTGCCAAGCAAATCGAAAAAGCCGCTGCCGCATCAAATGAAACGGGCGAAGAAAATGGTGCAAATGATGACAGTGAAGGCAATGTTGAAAAAGCTGCCGCAGACGCCTCAGCGAGCGCTTCTCAGCCCAAAGTTCGCAGTCACATGATGGGCGTTACCGTTGAACAACACAATGAACTGTACACCTTGTTGGTCGATAGTGTTGGCGATGTCATCAGTTTATCTAAGGAAAGTTACGAAGGTAATCCTAGCACGCTTGATCCTTTGTGGCGTGAATTTGCCAGCGGTGTTTATCGTCTCGACAGCCATTTGATGGTGGTATTGGATGTGGAACGTTTGTTGTCGATCAAAGCAAGTAAGGCTTGAGTGGCAACTCAGCTATAAAACACAGCTATAAAACACAATTATAAAAACGGCGCTGAAAGTATTCAGCGTCGTTTTTTGTTGTCTAAGTTTGCCGAAGCCAACACGGGCTATCCAGCCAAAATGCAGGAAAAACACAAAGTGCGGACTGTAAAACTTCGCCATCATCCGTTCAACTGCCATAATTAAGGAGGAGGGCATTTGAGCGGGCTATTTAGAGCCATTCCTTATTAGTTTTGCCGCGCGAGGAGCAAAATAAGTGAGGATACCGTCGGCTCCGGCCCGTTTGAACGCCATCAAGCTTTCCATCATCACAGCATCACCATCCAACCACCCTTTTTGGGCGGCGGCTTGAATCATCGCGTATTCACCTGATACTTGGTAGGCAAATGTCGGCATGACAAATTTTTCTTTGATGCGGCGCACAATGTCAAGATACGGCATACCGGGTTTAACCATAATCATATCAGCGCCTTCGGCAATGTCGCCCGACACTTCGCGCAAGGCTTCGTCCGTATTAGCTGGATTCATCTGATATGTTTTCTTATCCCCCTTTAAAGCGCCGCCAGAACCAACAGCATCGCGGAATGGGCCATAAAAGGCCGAAGCGTACTTCGCCGCATATGATAAAATCTTTACATTTTGAAAGCCTGCGCTATCCAAGGCTTCGCGAATGGCCTTGATGCGGCCATCCATCATATCTGATGGGGCAATGATGTCACAGCCGGCGCGGGCTTGTATTACAGATTGCTGGCACAAAATTTCAACGGTTTCATCATTCAAAATTTCGCCGCCATTGACCAATCCATCGTGGCCATCAGAATTATAAGGGTCCAAGGCAACATCGCAAATCACCCCTAATTCATTTCCAAGTTTTTCTTTGATCGCACGCACCGCCGTACAGACCAGATTATCGCTATTTAAAGCTTCCTTGGCGCATGACGTTTTGATGTCCGGGTTGGTGTTGGGAAACACCGCAATGGCAGGAATGCCCAAATCACGGGCCTGAATAGCGGCTTGAACACATAAATCAACAGACAAACGATCAACCCCCGGCATGGATGCCACGGGAACACGAACATTATTACCCTCGGTCACAAATATTGGCCAGATAAGATCATCGGTGGTTAATGTTTTTTCCCGGACCATCCGACGCACCCATTCATCGGTACGGTTACGGCGCATGCGGACGTGAGGAAAGCCACCTGAGGTCATGTTTGATATAGGCACAGTTATTTTCCATCTCTTTAATCATAAAAATTATGGACCTAAGATATAGTCACTACCAAATAAGCCAATAGAAAACTTTTCTTTTGTGTATAGGGAGGGTATTTTCTAGGCCATGATAGCTAAACCAACAAACAAGGGAGCTCAGATCCCGCTTGGCGAAGTGCTGTTTGAATTTCAGCGCGTTGGCAATATGTTGCGCGTGACCGCGATTGACCCTAAATCTGGTACCGAAGTCATATCAATCGCTGACCCAAGGTTTAGCCAAGACGCGTTAAAAAAGAGAGCCGCCACAAAATTGGCTTATGTTATGGCTAAAAAAAAAAATAAAAACAGGCCGTCATGACCCAAAACAAATTTAAGGATATTTTATGATCGAAGTTATTCGTGCCAAACTTCACGGGCTTCGCGTTACGGACGCAAATCTAGATTACCAAGGTTCTATCACCTTGGACCCTGATTGGTGTGCGCATGTTGGAATTTTGCCTTTGGAATTTGTTGATATATGGAACAAAAATTCAGGTGCCCGCATTCAAACATATGTCATTTTGGGCGAACAGGGCTCAAAATGCTGCATTTTAAACGGTTCAGCCGCACGTTCATGCCAACCCGGTGATCAAATTATCATCGCGGCACGGGAATTCATTGATCGGGCCGAAATTTATGACCTTAAGCCCAAGGTCTTAACTTTTAAGGACGGTAATGAAATTGACCAAGACCTTTATTATGACGTCTTTGAAAGCCAAGAGCAAAGCCACAATTTCCGCATTATGAACGGTGCCGAAGTCGTGGACTTTCGAGATACGGCACAAAAAACGGTTAAATAAGTAAAAAAATCTTTAAAAGAGCGTTCAAAAAAATTGTGTCCGCTTGGCAACGGCATACGATATATGGTAATTATAGCCAATACTTGCCTCCCAACATAAAACAAGGACAAACACATATGACGATGGAAACCATTGCCCTCGCCAGCGATCACGGCGCTAAAGCCTTGAAGGATCACTTGGCAGCTTATTTAAAGACTAAAGGTTATGCAGTTTTAGATTTGGGTGCTGACACTTCCGATGCAGTGGATTATCCTGAATACGGCTATAAATTGGCCCAAGCCATTAAGGACGGTCAGGCTTCAAAAGGTATTTTAATGTGCGGAAGTGGTATTGGTATTTCCATCGCGGCTAACCGTTTTGTGGAAATTCGTGCGGCTTTGGTGCATGACGTTACCGGGGCAAGGCTTGCCCGTGAACACAACAATGCCAATGTTATTTGCTTGGGTGGGCGCATGATTGGGTCTGATCTTGCCGAGGAATGTATTGAAACCTTTATCAATACACCTTTTGACGGCGGAGAACGACACGTCCGACGCACTGGCATGCTTAGCAATCCGCCCGTTTAGTTATTATTGTTTTCAACTTTTTCAGAGTCTCAAAACCCATGACCGCTTATCCAAACGACGAACTTGCCCAATTCTTTTCCAAAACGTTGGCTGAAAATGATCCCGCTATCAAAACGTCCATCGACCAAGAATTAGGCCGCCAACAAAATCAGATCGAATTGATCGCTTCTGAAAACATTGTATCCAAGGCTGTGCTAGAGGCTCAAGGCAGTGTTTTGACTAACAAATACGCCGAAGGATACCCCGGTCGGCGGTATTATGGCGGTTGTGAATATGTCGATGTATCTGAAAAATTGGCCCAAGACCGCGCCAAAGAATTATTTGGCTGTGAATTTGCCAATGTCCAGCCTCATTCCGGTGCCCAAGCCAATGGCGGCGTGTTTATGGCCTTGTTAAAGCCCGGCGATACTATTTTGGGAATGAGCTTGGCGGCTGGGGGACATTTAACCCATGGTGCGCCTCCGGCTCAATCGGGTAAATGGTTCAATGCAGTGCAATATGGCGTTAATGAATCTGATCTGCGCATCAATTTTGATGAAGTCGAAAGTTTGGCACGTGAACACAAACCTAAATTAATTATTGCAGGTGGTTCGGCGTACCCACGTTTTATTGATTTTCAACGCTTTCGGGATATTGCGGATGAAGTCGGGGCTTTGTTTATGGTTGATATGGCGCACTTTGCAGGTCTTGTTGCGGCAGGCGTGCACCCAAGCCCGGTCCCCATTGCGGACGTTTGCACGACGACTACGCACAAAACCTTGCGTGGTCCACGTGGCGGTATGATCTTGACCAACAACGAAGCGATTTCGAAAAAAATAAACTCGGCGATTTTTCCGGGTCTTCAAGGCGGGCCTTTGATGCATGTGATTGCGGCCAAGGCCGTGGCCTTTGGCGAAGCTTTGACGCCAAACTTTAAGGCTTATGCCCAACGCGTGGTGGATAATGCTGCCACATTGGCTCAAACTATGGTGGATGGTGGTTATGCTATTTCCACAGACGGCACTGATACCCATTTGATGCTGGTTGATTTGCGACCCAAAGGGCTAAAAGGAAATGCGGCGGAACATGCCCTCGACCGTGCGGGCATAACGTGTAACAAAAACGGCATTCCGTTTGATACCGAAAAACCGATGATTACGTCAGGCATTCGTTTTGGTAGCCCTGCGGGGACCACACGCGGTTTTGGCATCGAAGAATTCAAACAAATTGGTTTGTTATCTTGTGAAGTTTTGGACGGATTAGCCGCTAATGGCGAAGACGGAAACAGGGCCGTTGAAGAAGCTGTTCGCAAAAAAGTTGAAGCGTTGTGTGCGCGCTTCCCCATATACGGTTGATTGGGAGATCATAAATGCGCTGTCCATTTTGCGGTAATCACGACACCCAAGTTAAAGATTCAAGACCCACCGAAGACAATGCGACAATCCGTCGTCGGCGTTATTGTACGGCATGTGGTTCCCGTTTTACCACGTTTGAACGGGTTCATTTACGGGAATTGACGGTTGTAAAAACCACCGGTGACAAAGTTCCTTTTGATCGTGAAAAAGTCAAACGTTCCATGGATGTAGCGTTACGTAAACGACCTGTTAAAGATGAGCAAATTGATTTAATCGTGAATTCAATCCAGCGACATTTGGAAACCTCTGGCGAGACTGAAATTCCGTCAAAAGCCATTGGTAAATTGATCATGGATCGGCTTATGGACTTGGACAAGGTCGCTTATGTTCGCTTTGCTTCAGTTTACAAAGATTTCCATGAAATCAATGACTTCAATGACTTTATTGGGGCGTTAGGTGATCGAGACTAAGGGCGTACAATCCACCCTTGATATTGATTTTATGCGTGTCGCCATAGGACTGGCGGGGCGCGGACTTGGTAATACGTTTCCCAACCCAGCCGTAGGGTGCGTGCTTGTCAAAGACGGCCTGATTGTTGGTCGTGGCTGGACTGCACCTGGCGGTCGTCCTCATGCGGAAACCCAGGCGATCCATCAGGCTGGATCAAAAGCCCAAGGGGCTACGGTTTATGTAACTTTGGAACCGTGTTCTCATGTCGGGCAAACCCCACCTTGTGCAAAAGCTTTGATCAAAGCGAAAATTTCCCGTTTGGTGGTTGCTGTTGCTGATCCGGACCCAAGAGTTTCGGGCAGGGGCCTTAAAATGGTACGAGATGCGGGTGTTTCGGTCACTGAAAACGTATGCCAAAAAGAAGCTTGGCAAGCTAATATTGGCTATTTTTTAAGCAAAACCAATGGGCGCCCAATGTTCACATTAAAACTGGCGACCGATCAAGCGGGCCAAATTCCTGGCCCCAATGCCAGCGGCGATGCGCGTTGGATAACGTCACCTACAGCTCGCCAACGGGGCCATTTGTTAAGGGCAAAACATGATGCGGTTTTGTTTGGTATTGGCACGGTGATGGTTGATGACCCTGAATACACTTGTCGTTTGGCAGGCATGAAACATCTAAGCCCCATTCGGATCGTATTGGATAGCCATTTGCGGGTGCAAACATCGTCCAAGCTTTTGCAATCGGCAAAATCAGCACCTATATGGATAATCTGTGGCAAGGATGCCAAAGAACGCACCGACTTAAATGTTGCTAATGTAACCGTCATTCAGGCCCCAGACGTACGACCTGACCCGTTGTGGATAGCCAAAGAATTGGCCAGCAGGGGCATAACACGGGTGTTAATTGAAACCGGGCCAACCCTAGTTGATGCATTCATACAAGCGGATCTGATTGACGAAATGGCTTGGTTTCGTTCGACCAAAATATTGACAGACGGTTCTGTGGCGGCTTTTTCAGAAAAAAACAGGGAAAAACTAGCCCTTACCCGTCAAGCCGTGCTACAGGCAGGACCAGATCAATTGGAATTATACGTCAAAGGGACGTGAACAAATGTTTACCGGAATCATCACCGATATTGGGCGGGTTCAAAATGTCACCACCACCAGCAAAGGTGAGGGTGAAGGTCGTCGTTTTGAAATTGAAACCGTTTTTGAAATGGACCGAGTGTCTATTGGGGCCTCTATCGCGTGTTCTGGGGCCTGTATGACGGTGGTGGAAAAATCTGACCACACGTTTACCATCGAAGTTTCTGCGGAAAGCTTATCTAAAACTACACTGGGGTCTTGGCAAAGCGGTACCAGAGTAAATTTGGAAAGGGCGATGTGTTTAGGCGATGAATTGGGTGGACATATGGTTTCAGGGCATGTCGATGGCATTGGTACGTTGACGGATCGCACCCAAGATGGTGACAGCCAACGTTTAATCTTTGCTGTATCGCCAGACCTTAAAAAATTTATTGCGGCAAAGGGCTCAGTCACTGTTGATGGCATTTCTTTGACGATTAACGAAGTGAATTATGGTAAAGCACAAACAACTTTTGGCATTAACGTCATTCCTCATACACAAATGGAAACCACATTGGGGGCTTTGCCGGTGGATGGTCACGTCAATGTGGAAATAGATATGCTGGCGCGCTATGTTGCCAACCTGCTTGCTCATAAATAACGGATACCAAGGAAAACCTCGTGCCATTTAAAGATAAATTATCCCCTATCGAAGACATCATTGAAGACGCCAGAAATGGTCGAATGTTTGTTTTGGTTGACGACGAAGACCGAGAAAACGAAGGTGACCTTGTTATTCCTGCGCAAATGGCAACCCCGCAAGCCGTTAATTTTATGGCGACCCACGGACGGGGATTGATTTGTTTGACATTGACGCGTGCGCGGGTGAATGAACTTGAACTTCCCCATCAAATTCAAAAGAACGTCGTCCACCATGCCACCGCGTTCACCGTATCCATCGAAGCCTGTGAAGGTGTCACCACAGGCATTTCGGCGTCCGATCGAGCGCACACCATTTCTGTCGCCATTAACCCAACCAAAGGCAAGTTAGACATTGCGACGCCGGGCCATGTGTTTCCGCTTGAAGCCCGAGACGGAGGTGTTTTGGTACGTGCCGGGCACACCGAAGCCGCCGTGGATATTTCTAGGCTTGCGGGTTTGAACCCATCGGGTGTGATTTGTGAAATCATGAATGACGATGGTTCCATGTCCCGTTTGCCCGATTTGATTCCTTTTGCCGAAAAGCACAGTTTGAAAATCGCCACCATAGCCGATTTGATCGCTTATCGTTTAAAGCACGATCATGTGGTTGAAAAGCTATCATCCATGCCATTTGAAAGCATTCATGGTGGCACCTTTGACATGACAATTTATCGTAGCGAACTTGATGGAACTGAACATGTGGCTTTGACAAAGGGTGATGTTGCGGATGGCAAACCCGTTTTGGTGCGGATGCACGCCATGTGCATTTTGGATGATGTGTTGGGCGATGCGACCAGTTCAAAAGCCGGGATATTACAACGCTCCTTAAAAGTCATTGCCCAAGAAGGGCGAGGGGCGGTTGTTTTAATTCGCCACCCTCGTGCCGATGCTCTGAGCTTTAAAACGGAACCGGATAGAGAAAAAAGCGAGGATGGCAAAAGCCAAGAACTTCGTAATTATGGCGTTGGTGCCCAGATATTATTAGAACTTGGCATCAAAGAAATGACATTATTAAGCAATGTCCAACATACCATTATTGGCCTTGAAGGTTACGGATTGACCGTTTGCGGTCAGCAACCCATTCCAAATTGAGTCGTATCAAATGAAGAAACATGTTCTCATCATCAAAGCTCCATTTTACCAACACATCACCGATGCGTTGGTGAACGGCGTAACCCAAGTTTTAGACAAAGCCAAAGTTACCTATGACCAAATTTCAGTACCGGGTGCTTTTGAAATTCCAGGTGTTATTCAGTTTTCTGAAAAAGCGGATACGGAACGTTATGGTGGGTATATAGCCGTCGGATGTGTTATCCGAGGGGAAACCAGCCATTATGATTATGTTGCGGGGGAATGTTGCCGGGCTTTGATGGATTTATCAATGCAAGGAATAGCGTTGGGGAACGGTGTTTTGACCGTTGAAAACGAAGCCCAAGCTTTGGTTCGGTCAAATATTTCTGAAAAAAACAAAGGTGGCGATGCTGCCCAAGCGTGTCTTGCCATGATGCAGGCCCGTGATCAATTGAATGCAGGCGAATAATGTGATGACCGTTTCAAACTCAGAAAAATACACGGCTAAAAACCGTTCTGCGGCGCGTATGGCTGCTGTCCAAGCCCTATACGAACTTGATATGGTAGACGGTGCTACAGATCCGGTGCTGCAAACGTTTCTTGAAAAAAGATGGACGGTGACGATCGAAGACCATGACGGTGATGAAATAGGCGAGGCTGATTTCATTGATCCCGACAAATCTTTTTTGATCACCTTGGTGCGGGGCGTGGTGGCGAAGCAACCAGAAATTGATGAAATGTTAGAGGCTGCATTGGGCGAAAATTGGACTGTAGAGCGCGTTGAAGTGCTGTTACGTGCCATTTTGCGGGTGGGTATTTTTGAATTAAAGGAATGTCCTGAAATTCCGGCAAAAGTAATCATCAATGAATATATGGATGTGGCCCACGCTTTTTATAATCAAGGCGAACCTAAAATGGTCAACGGCGTGTTGGACAAACTTGCCCATACCCTACGCGATGGACGTATGGAATAGGGGGGCTGATGTCATCAGGCTCAGAATTTGACATTATTTCCCGTTATTTCAAGCCCTTGGCAAAGGACGAGCCGGGAGCCTTAGGGCTATCTGATGACGGTGCCGTGTTGGATGTCCCTAAAAACAAACAACTTGTCATCACAACGGATGCTTTGGTTGGTAGCGTACATTTTTTGGAATCCTTAAGCCCCCAAGATATTGCCCACAAGGTCGTTGGTGTGAACCTTTCGGATTTGGCCGCCATGGGGGCTAAGCCTCGCGGGGTTTTTTTAGCCGCCCAATTTCCGCATAACATTCAAGAAAGTTGGATTGCCGATTTTGCCAAGGGGTTAAGCGAAGCTCTTAAACCCAGTGGCGCCTCTTTAATGGGGGGGGACACGGTAACAACACCTGGCCCCATGTCCTTTACGTTGACGGCTTTTGGCTTGGTGAGCCATGGCAAAGCTTTGACAAGAGGGGGGGCTAGTAGAGGCGATTTAGTGTATGCGAGCGGTACCATCGGTGATGGTGCGTTGGGGTTGTTGACGTTAAATGGAACTTTATCGGAAAATATTGATTTGGCTCGTCGTTATGCAAGGCCGCAGCCTCGTTGGGTTTTGGGGCAAGCCTTAGCCGAACAAAGACTTATTACAGCTTGCATTGATATATCAGATGGTTTGGTCGCAGATCTTGGTCACATTTGCGAAGTTTCAAACGTAGGGGCAATCATTGAAACGAATAAAATTCCACTTTCAACTGCCGCCGAGGCTTTTGTTTCAGAAAATGCGGCGTTGATGGAAACCATAATTTCGGGTGGGGATGATTACGAACTGGCTTTTACAGTTCGACCAGAACAGGCTCTAAAAGTGGAAAGTGTGGCAGATCAGCTCAATCAGCAGGTGACGTGTATCGGCAAAATCACAAAATCCGAATATGGAATTGAGGTGTGGGATCGTTTTGGCAAACCAATGAAAATTACGATCGCTGGATATCAACACCTTTAAACACTTTATTCAACGAAGCGTATGAGTATAATCATTTATATGAAAAGGGGTATTTAAGCCCCATCAATATCTTGGGGGGTAAGGACAAAGACATGAAAAAATTAGTGATCTTGATCGCAGTCTTTCTCATGCTGGCGGGGGGAACAGTTGGCACCCTAAAATATATGGGACTTGGCCCCTTTAAAAAGGATGCGCCGACTCCTGAACAAATTGCCAAGGCGGCCGAAATTGCCGCTGCTAAAAAACAACTAGAAACAAAACCTTTGTATGTTGAAATGGATCCCATACAAGTGCCCGTATTTCAAGACGGCGGCGTTGCAGGGACCATTATGATTAATTACAAAATCGAAGCGTTGAATACCGATAATCAACAGGCCATTGCCCAAGCTAAACGCAGAATAGGTGACGCTTTGATAAAGGATTTTTCTTATTATGTTCCCAGAACCATGCGGAACAATAAAACACTGGACGTGTCTTTGATTAAATTTCGCATCATTATGATATCTGATAAATTATTGGGTAAAGGTGTGGTTAACGATGCTTTGATCCAGTCCATGACAAGCACACAATAAGTTAATATGTGGGCTTAGTATTGCCACCCGGCGTTTGATCTGTCACCATTACTTTGTGAAAATCTAAGAGACTGACTTCCACCATCTACTGCCATCAGTTCGGGGAGAAGCATTCATGTCTAGTTTATATATTATTGTCATTCTGTGTGGGATGATGGCGGTCTTTTACGGCGCCATTACAGCCCGTTCGATCATGTCCAAATCGCCTGGTTCTGAACGTATGCAAGAAATTGCGGCGGCCATTCAAGAAGGGGCGGCGGCCTATTTAAACCGTCAATACACAACCATCGCCATGGTTGGCGTTGTGATCGGTGTTTTGTTAGGTTGGCGTTTGGGCATAACGGTTGCTGTTGGTTATTTTATTGGCTCGATTCTATCAGGTGTTGCAGGTTATATCGGCATGAATGTGTCTGTGCGAGCCAATGTGCGAACGGCTGAAGCTGCCCGCGCCGAAGGTTTGGCCGGTGGTTTAGATGTCGCCTTTAAATCGGGGGCCGTAACGGGGTTACTGGTTGTTGGCTTGGCCTTGTTAGGGGTTGCTGGGTATTACATGGTCTTAAGGTCCGTGTATGACCCAACCACGGACATAGGAATGCGTCATATTCTAGAGGCTTTGGTGGCTTTGGGCTTTGGGGCCTCGTTAATATCTATATTTGCAAGATTAGGGGGCGGTATTTTTACCAAAGGGGCCGATGTTGGGGCTGATTTGGTGGGAAAAATTGAAGCGGGAATCCCAGAAGATGACCCTAGAAATGCTGGCGTAATCGCGGATAACGTTGGCGATAATGTTGGCGATTGTGCGGGGATGGCGGCTGATCTTTTTGAAACCTATGCTGTTACCATTGTTGCCACGATGCTTTTAGGGGCAATTTTCTTTGCCGGTTCTAACCAAGAATTGTTGATGCTGTTTCCTTTGGTGATTGGTGGTGTGTGTATTGTTGCCTCAATTATTTCCACACTTTTTGTACGGCTTGGGGCTTCTCAATCTGTAATGGGGGCTTTGTACAAAGGGTTTTTTGGATCTGCTATCATCTCGGCAGTTTTAATCGCAGGAATTATCCAGTTCATGATGGGCGGTTTTGCAAATACGTTCACCACAGCCGATCATAGTATAATTTCATCGACACAGCTTTATTATGCTTCTCTTTCTGGTCTAATGGTGACGGGGCTTATTGTATGGATTACGGAATATTATACGGGCACCGAACATCGTCCGGTGCAATCCGTGGCCACAGCGTCTTCAACAGGGGATGCTACTAACGTTATTCAAGGCTTGGCGGTTTCTATGGAAGCCACGGCCTTACCTGTGTTGGTTATTTGTGTGGGTATTATCACCAGCTATATGTCAGCAGGATTGTTTGGGATTTCCATAGCCGCGACGACGATGTTGGCAATGGCGGGTATCGTGGTGGCCCTAGATGCCTTTGGTCCGGTTACAGATAATGCTGGCGGTATCGCAGAAATGGCTGAATTGGACGAAGATGTTCGAAAAGTGACCGATAACTTAGACGCCGTAGGCAATACCACCAAGGCTGTTACCAAGGGATATGCCATTGGTTCTGCGGGGTTGGCGGCACTTGTTTTATTTGCTGCATACACCGAAGATTTGGTGCATTACTTCCCCGATGCTTTTGCCAACGTGAATTTCAGTCTGCAAAACCCCTATGTGGTGGTTGGGTTGTTTATTGGTGGTATGTTGCCGTATTTATTTGGGGCTATGGGCATGATGGCGGTCGGACGTGCCGGGGGACAAGTGGTGGTCGAAGTTCGACGCCAATTTAAAGAATTGCCCGGTCTTATGGAAGGTTCGCAAAAGCCCGATTATGCTCGGTGTGTTGATATGCTGACCAAGACTGCTATTAAAGAAATGATCGTGCCGTCTTTGTTGCCCGTTCTGGCCCCTGTGGTGATGTATTTTGCTGTTTATGCCATAGCAGATCAGGCGGCGGCATTCTCTGCGTTGGGGGCTTTGTTGATGGGGGCTATCGTCACGGGAATCTTTGTCGCCCTATCCATGACATCCGGTGGCGGGGCGTGGGACAATGCTAAAAAATACATTGAAGACGGACATTTAGGTGGCAAAGGTTCAGCTGCTCACCATGCGGCCGTAACCGGGGATACGGTTGGTGACCCATACAAAGACACCGCCGGTCCAGCGATCAACCCAATGATTAAAATCATTAACATCGTTGCGATTTTGCTGTTGGCGATTTTAGCCGGATGATTTGGGATGAGCTATTTTTTGTTAAAGCGCCCAAGGTTTGAAATGATTTGTTCAAAGAACGAGAGGGAAGTGCCTGCCGTTGGCGTGGCACCTGGAGCAAGTTCGACCTTTTGCGCTTGTTGCGGGTCGATACTTTTAACGCTTTTTACAAGACCGTTTTTATCAAACCTAATGCGAACAACTTGTCGGGAGGTCAGTTTAGGTTCTAAAAAGGCATTTGTTTCTGTCGTTTCAGAAATGTAATACCAAGTTTCACCACCAAAATCTGATTTGCTGGACGGTGATCCTAAAGAAACCAACACATTGTTGCGTGTGAACGAGCCAACCTTGATGGCCTTAAGGTCGTTGGGATGAATAGAGTTCCCTCGGGTGTCAATCCGTGGTGCACACGCACTCAACAAAACCGTCATGGCGACTAAGCCACACATGACCATGGCTAACTTTGATTTATGTATCGCTTTGTTTGTTGTGTTTTTTTGAATGTTCATTTGCTTCGCTTGTGTCCGGCACGTATACAACAGAAGTGACGGTCCTTGATTGACTGTGTAAAAGCAGAAAATCGCACCGCAAGGTCGTTCTGTCAATCTTAACACACGAAGCTTTTTCAACAAGGATGTCCAATTATGGATATAAACCCGGAATTTTCACATATCATTCATGTGTCAGAATTAAGATCAGGCCCTTTGGAATTGGATATAGTGGCCAATGCCCAAGAATTAAACGCGTTAAAAGATAGATTTAATGTTCAAGATTTAAGCGATTTCAAGGGTCACATTGTGTTGGAAAAACTTGAAAACGCTGATGTTTCGGTAAACGGAACCTTTACGGCTCAAATTCAACAACAATGTGTGGTGACTTTGGAAAATGTAAATTCAGGCGTTACGGGTTCGTTTGCCTTGATTTATAGTCCCGATTTTATAGACAAAGACGACCAAGAGCCTGAAGAAGAAGAAGAATTCGAAGATATAAATGAGCTTTCTGATACCCCCGAACCTTTGCTTGATGGCAAAATTGATGTTGGTGAAGCTTTAAGTCAGCATTTGGCACTTGAAATTGATCCCTTTCCCCGGTTAAAAGATGCACAGTTCGATGGTTTGGTCATAGGGCCTAAAAAGGATGAAGAGGGGGCTTTTGAAAAAAAGAATCCGTTCCAAGTTCTAGAGAAACTCAAGACTAAGTAAAAAAGAACAGAATATTTTAGGTGAATCACTTGCTCTCTACGATTTTTTTGTATAAGTAATCACCCCGTTTCCCCCATAATGGGGGATGCCCACTTTTGGGCCAGAATTTAAGGAAAGACAGATGGCTGTCCCTAAGCATAAAGTTTCGACTTCCAAGCGCAATATGCGTCGTGCCCATGATTCTTTAAAAAGCAACGCTTATGAAGAATGCTCTTCGTGCGGTGAGCTCAAACGTCCACACCACGTTTGCGCATCATGTGGTCAATACAACAACCGCGAGGTCGTTTCCAGCGACGATGCGGCATAGTTCACCCTAGTGTTACAGGGCTTGAGGTCCTCATATCGTGTCACAACCGATAACCCTCTCGATTGATGGTATGGGTGGTGATCAGGCTCCCGACATGGTTGTTGAGGGCCTATCATTAGCTCTTCGAGAAATTCCGACGCTACAGTTTTTACTTTTTGGTCGTTCGGAAAAACTTGTACCCCTTTTGGAAAAGTTTCCAAAGGTTGCCGAAGCTTGCGAATTACGTCACACAGATGATGTTGTCAGCAACGATGAAAAACCTGGCATAGCCTTGCGTTCAGGGCGTCAATCTTCGATGCGCCTTGCTATTAATGCCGTGGGTAACGGCGAAGCCGATGGCATTGTATCCGCTGGCAATACCGGGGCTTTGATGGCAATGGCCAAGTTTGTGTTGAAAACATTGCCGGGCATTGATCGCCCAGCCATTGCGTCATTGTTGCCGACCATGAAAGGTGAATGCGTGATGTTGGATTTAGGCGCCAACATTCAATGTGATGCTGAAAATCTTGTTCAATTTGCTGTTATGGGTGAAGTCTTCGCGCGCAACGTTTTGCACGTTAAAAAACCTTCGGTTGGTATCTTAAATGTAGGCACCGAAGTCCTTAAGGGAAACGATTCTGTTAAACAGGCAGCTGTCATCCTAACCGAAACAGACCTTTCCATTGATTTTTACGGTTTTGTTGAAGGCGATGATATTGGTCAAGGAACGGTCGATGTGATCGTTACTGATGGATTTACAGGTAATGTGGCTTTGAAAACTATTGAAGGCACAGCTCGTTTGTTTGCTGGGGCCTTAAAACAGGAATTGACGAAGTCTTGGGTTGGTAAACTTGGCGCTTTGATCGCCAAACAAGGTATCAATTCTTTTCGAACACGTTTTGACCCGCGCCGTTATAATGGGGCAATGTTCTTAGGTCTTGGTGGAATTTGTGTTAAAAGTCATGGCGGTACCGATGCGCTTGGTTTTTGTACGGCTGTTACGTTGGCACATGAATTAATTTCCGATAAACTTAACGAAGGCATTAAAGAAGATTACGCTCGCTTTAGTTCAGAACATCACGATTTAACCGATTTTTCAGTGGATTAATTTATGGCGTATTGCTCTCGTATTATTGGCACGGGTTCTCACCTTCCCGACAAGATCATGACCAACGACGATATTGCAAAAATCGTTGATACGACAGATGAATGGATCGTTGAACGCACGGGTATCCGTCAACGCCACATCGCCAAAGAAGGCGAAACCACATCAGTTTTAGCTTTCCAAGCCGCAGAAAAAGCCTTGGATGCCGCTGGCCTGACTGCTGACGATCTAGATCTTATTGTCGTAGCAACCACCACACCCGACAACACCTTTCCTTCTACGGCAACCAAGGTCCAGGCCATGCTAGGGATGACTTCTGGGGCTGCTTTTGACGTTCAGGCTGTGTGCTCTGGGTTTATTTACGCGCTTTCGGTTGCAGATAATTTCATTCGCGCAGACCAAGCCAAAACCGTTTTGGTTATTGGTGCCGAAGTTTTTTCAAGAATCTTAGATTGGGAAGACCGTTCCACCTGTGTGTTGTTTGGGGATGGTGCCGGAGCCGTAGTGGTACAGGCTGAAAAGATTGATGAAGGTGCTGATAAAAAAGGTATCTTATCCACTCACCTGCGTTCCGATGGCAAGCTTCGGGATTTGTTGTATACGGACGGTGGTGCTGGTAGCAATGGTGAAGTTGGGCATGTGCGGATGTTGGGGCGCGAAGTTTTCCGCCATGCCGTTACCAATTTGGCAAAAGTCGTTGATGAGATACTGCAACACAATGGCTTGACCAAAGATGATATTGATTGGTTGGTCCCACATCAGGCAAATAAACGTATTTTAGACAGCACGGCCAAAAAACTTGGGCTTGAGGCTGATCGCGTTGTCGTAACGGTTGATCGTCATGCCAACACGTCTGCGGCATCGGTGCCATTGGCCTTGGACGAAGCCGTTCGGGATGACCGCATTCAAAAAGGTCAATTGGTTTTGATGGAAGCCATGGGTGGTGGATTAACCTGGGGTGCCGCATTGGTACGTTGGTAAGGCACTTTTTTGATTTGAATCATTGATTCAAGTGATTCTAGCATCCCTTTGATATTGACGGATTTTGTTCGCCGATATACGCTATAGACTTAATGCTTGAGAAAGGGATCCGGCGCATGTCCAATCGTACTATTACTCGTGCACAATTAAGCGAAGCTGTTTACCAAGAAGTTGGCTTGTCTCGTAACGAATCAGCCGATTTGCTTGAATCAGTATTGTCGATGATTACTGACTCTCTGGGAAAAGACGAAACGGTTAAAATTTCCTCTTTTGGTAGTTTTTCAGTTCGTAACAAAGGCCAACGTATTGGACGTAACCCCAAAACGGGTGTCGAAGTCCCGATTCTGCCCCGTAAAGTTTTGGTATTTCGCCCGTCACAGGTCATGAAAGCACGTATTAACGCTAAACGTTCTCCCAATTCTTGATGGCGTCTGCATAAAAAATCATGACCGATAAAACGGACAAATCTGACCTAGCTTTCCGAACCATTAGCGAAGTTGCAGATCACCTTGAACTTCCTCAACACGTTCTGCGATTTTGGGAAACAAAATTTCGTCAAGTTTCACCTTTGAAAAGAGGCGGCGGGCGGCGTTATTATCGCCCCCAAGATGTCGACCTTTTGCGGCGTATTAAATCCTTGCTACACACCGAAGGCTATACCATTAAGGGGGTTCAGCGCATGTTGAGCCAAGGTGGGGTTAAAAACTTGCCCCCGGTGACTGAAAATTCATTACCTGCATCCTCAACGCCCCCAGAGAATGCAGCCGTTGCGCATCATGGGGATGGGGAACGTGTTGGGGAAGCTAATGTTGTCCCAAGCTTTGACCTTGGCCCGGTGGTGCAAGAACTCGAAGAAATCCGAGACCATTTAAGCCGTGGGCTAAAAAAAATAAGTATGATCTAAATAATCTTGATTTTAGTGGTTTGAGCCGTTGCAAGTCTCAAGTAGCCCGCGTATATTCGCGCGGCTTCCATAGACTTTATATTTCAATAGTCTTTGAGAAACATGTCGGGACGTGGCGCAGTCTGGTAGCGCACTTCGCTGGGGGTGAAGGGGTCGTAGGTTCGAATCCTATCGTCCCGACCAATTGGAGAAAAGGCTGGGTCTTTTGATCCAGTCTTTTTTTATGGTCAGGCCTGTTGTGTTTTTGGGCGAGTGGCTTCCTATGTGCGCCAATTTAAAGAACCTGACAAAGCGTAAGAAACTAGCCCAGAGGTTAGTTCCTTGAGGTCTTTGTACGTTGTTTCAATCATGCATTTGCGGCTTCCAGCTCGGGAAAACAAACTTGGGAAACGCTGCAGACTTGCATCCAGCACAACTGTCATTTCAGAAGACAATTGAATAGGGAATAAAAATTCAGAGCTATCACCCGTTAATTGAGTGATTTCTGCCTCGCTTAATCGGTCAATTTGGGCATTTGGTTGCTTCAAAGCCTTAGACACTTGTGCAGGATCACACGCCATGTCACCCGCCATCAAAACCAAAACCAATTGATCTTGGGCTTTAACAACCCGGCACAGCATTGGCGTGATGATGGCGCCTGTCTTTACATTAAGCTCGCTTGCTATGTCTTTGGCTTGAATCGCGTCGCCTGTGATAATGTGAATATGGTCAAGCCAATCTGGGGGGGAAGGGGGTGTTGTGGGTTTTGCCATGATTGTAAAGTTTGTAAACATCATTTCAAATAAAGAAAACGAAAGTCTAAATCGTT
>Ga0316204_10001685_pt1 | contig 56930 bp, 40 predicted proteins | sample 6monrhotite_MG_2_FD_205661 | JGI IMG/M metagenome (GOLD analysis project Ga0316204, IMG submission 205661) | Microbial mat bacterial communities from mineral coupon in-situ incubated in ocean water Damariscotta River, Maine, United States -... | ecosystem: Environmental > Aquatic > Marine >... | reverse complement strand
CACCGGAAGTTCGTTCCTGTTGGTCGAAGAGGCTGGCTGCGAAACCGCTTCTTAGACCCCCAAACAGGGCGTTCTTCCGGTGCTTTACGACGTTACGCTACGCGGCGGCGTGCAACTCCGAGGTTCAGCAGCCGCAGAGATGAGCGCGGCTACGTCCCCGGCTACCTGCCGAACCAAGTCCTGCCGACGTTGTCGGCGAACAACAGTCGGATCAACGACAGCTGCCCGTCGGAACTCGCGCCGTGTTAGCGGCGGTGACTGAAACCCGGACTCACAGCCACTTCTTCAAGCTCGCGACGGTATCGGGCCCGGTCAGGGCGAACGTCTTGAGCTCGGTGTGGCAGGTCTTGCACTTCATGTCCTCGCCGGCAGCCTTGGCCTTCTTGGTGGCGACCTTCATCATCTTCTTTGCGGCCGCCAGTCCACCGGTCTTGCAGGCGGCCTCGACCTGCTTCAGCTTGAAGGACTTTGCGGTGCACGGCTTGAGGTCGTCGGCGTGGACGGAACTTGCGCCAAGGCCAGCACAAAGTGCGAGCGCGAGGGAGGTGATGAGCAGCGGTCGAGTTCTCATGATGGTGTCCACTCGTGTGTCCGAGCTGCCTCCGTTTCGTTACGCCCCCGAACAAGGTTTCTTGCCGGTTGCTGTAACGGAGGGACAAGAACCGGGACCCAATCCCATGAGACGGTTCTTTCGCGCCCGAACGGGTGTCGCTTGTGCATTCGCCCTCACGCTTTCGGCATGTGTCAGCGACTCGATCTTCGAATCCGGCGGGGACACGGAGGCCGGGATGACCGCGACCGCAACCGATGGCACGAGCGGGGGACAGCCGACGGGGACGTCCGAGGCGACGGCCAACGATGGTTCCGGCGAAGCCTCCTCTGCCGGTCTGCCTAGCACGACCGGGGAGACCGACAGCAATGGCGAGGACCCAACGGGAGCCGACCTCAATGGCGAGGAACTCTACGTCGCGTTTTGCGCGGCGTGCCATGGACCCGAGGGCGAGGGGGGCGTGCTGGGCTACGAGATCCGGCACCACACGCCCGAGCACTTCGAGTGGGTGCTGCGCAACGGTCGTCCCGGTGTGGAGTTCGAAGACTCGGTGATGAACCCGTATCCCGAGGCCGCGATCTCGGCCGAATCGGCGACCCGGATCCTCGACTACCTGGGGTCGTTGCCACAGCCCGAGACGGGTGAGGCGCTCTACCTCGACTACTGCGGAAACTGCCACGGCCCGACGGGGACCGGGGGTGTGTCTGGAAAGGAGATCACCGACAAGGGGTTCGACGATGTGTCGGAGAAGGTTCGCGACGGCATCAATCTCGGGGACGTCGGTGCCCAGGACATGTACATGCCGCCGTACGACACCGATCTGGTCTCGGATGAAGAGTTGCAGCTGATCGTCGACTTCGTCACGGGCTGATGAGCATGATCAGTACACTCTTGCTCGCCACAATCTCCGCTGCACCGACCGAGGCGGCGGTCCAAGAGCTTTTCGTCGATGGCTGCGACATGTGCCACTCGGCGGGAGGTGATCCTGGCGACCCTGAAGGACTCGATCTTTCGGTGTCTCCCAGCGCGCTCATCGGGCTGAAGTCCGTCGTGAACGGAAAACCGTTCATCGTTCCTGGGGATCCCGACGCAAGCTACCTGCTGACCAAGATGATCCCTGACGCGGCGATGGAGGGCGAACTCATGCCTCCTGACGACCCGCTCCCCGCGGAACAACTCGCCCTCGTTCGGGAGTGGATCGCCTCGCTGCCTCCTCCCGAGGCGGTGGTGACCGAGCCGGATACCCCGGACACCGAAACGCCGGACGACACGACCCCGATCGTCAAGCGCTCACCCAAGCCGTTCCATGGCACGACGCAGATCGTCCTGCCCTCGACTACGACCCTCGGCAAGCTGAATCTCCAGTATCGCATCGACCACCGCTTTGGTCGCATTGGCACCGAGCGAGGGGCATTCGGTATGGACGGCGGAGCCACGATGAGCTTCGGACTTGCGTACGGGATCTACGATGGGTGGGACGTGCAGGTTCGCCGTACCAACTCACACAAGGGGTGGGAGCTCGGGACCAAGTACGTGCCGATTCGCCAAGAGGAGGGCAAGCCGCTCTCGTTCGGCGGCGTCGTCTCGATGGACTGGTTTCGCGAGTTTGACGGCGCCAACCCTATTGCGGGCAACTTCATGTTGATGCTGAGCCGGCTTTGGTTCGAGCGCTGGAGCACGATGCTCACCGCCAGCTATCACTTGAGGACGAACCACGCCTCGCGAGTGTTTGTCGACCCCGAGGATGGCGGAGACCCTGTGCAGGTTCGTGACACCCGCGGTAGCGTGGACATCGGAGTCGCCTCGACGATCTGGCTTGGCGCGCGACGTCGGTGGGGTGTCGACCTCGAGTACGTCCAGCCGGTCCCCGACGGTGGTCGGCCCAACGCGCTGTACTACCGCGGGGGCGATGCGGACACCGAGGGCCCAAAGATCGGTGCGTGGGGATTGGGCGGCTCGTACTCCACCGGGCGCCACATCTTCCAGTTGTTTTTCACCAACAACCGCGAAATCCACCCCAACTTGTATGCGCCGGGCGGTCAGACGGGGAACCCGTTCAAGACCGAGGGCGTGGACAGCAAGAACCCATTCCACGACATGAATTTCTTTCTCGGCTTCAACCTGGGGCGCAAGTTCTCCCTGGCTCCGGCGGCGAAGCGCGGAGCCAAGCGTCGGACGGCGCGGAAGGAAGGCAAGTGATGCGGTCTTCCATCTGGATCCTCGCGGCGTTGCTTCCGGTGGCCGGTTGCGACCAGCTCACGGTCGTCGAAACCGATGACACGGCAGGCGGCGGAATTCCGGGCCCAGTTCAAGAGCGGCTCACCGAGTATTGCGCGACGCCGGTGTGCCACAGCGGTGCTGTTGGGCCTGACCTCAGTCCCGGAGCTGCCGATGCGATCCTCAGCGTCAGCAGTGGGAGCGGAGTTCCGTTTGTCGTGATCGGCGATGTCGCGGGTAGCTACCTGGCGACGAAGATGCTGCCGGGTCCCGCGATTGGCACCGTGATGCCTCCACCGAGCTCCCCTCCGATGCCGGCCGAAGACCTGGCGCTGGTGCTGGGGTGGATCGCTGGAGCTGAGTTCCCAGACGACGGGCCGGGCATGACGGGCGGCTCGACGGGAGGTTCGTCCAGCAGTGGTCCGGACACGAGCCCGCCGGGTACGACGACGTCCGATTCGGGCGGGTCCGATGAGACGGGTGACGCCGGTGGCGACCCGCAGGTGTGTTCGCTCGAAGCCGTCCAGTCGGGTGCGGCCAGTCCTGTTGATGCAGGCGATGGTGCCGGGCAGATCCCGACCGCCGTTGGCGAGGCGCTGATTCGGAACTGCGGGTGTCACTACGCGACGGAGGCCACGCCCCCCAACAGTCCGCTGCTCGGCACCGCCTATCAGCCCATGGAGACGCTGGCGCACTTTGTGGACGGCTATGTGGGCATCAACGCTGCAACCTACGGCTCCGGAAGCGGGGCCGACTCTGTCCTCGATCGCGTCGTGACCCAGAAGAATATGCCGGCGCTCGTGACCTGTGACCTGGGCGGCGGCGAGCTGATCACCCCGGACGACTTCGACCTGCTGCGTACCTGGCTCGAGGCTGGGACTCCCGACGGCGCGACCTTCTGAAAAGTGCCGGAGATCTGTAACGCGGGCCCGGTATCCTGGACTCACCAGGTGCCGTGCCCCGAGGAAATGCCAAGCTGCGGGTCGTAGCGCGCGCCGGCGAAGCTCAGCCAGCCAAGCCGAAGCTCGACGCGGCCGCCGAAGCACAGCTCGTGCAGGGCTCCCGAGGCGGGGACATGCACGCGTGGGCGCAGCTGTACGAGACGCATTTCCACGGACTGTTTCGGCACCTGTGCTATCTGACCTCCGATCCGGTCCTCAGCGAAGATCTGGCGCAGGAGACTTTCGCCCGAGCGCTCGGTGGCTTGGCTCGGTATGGCGAGCGGGCGCGGTTCTCCACCTGGTTGCACGGGATCGCGATCAACGTCGTTCGCAAGGCTCGTGAGCGTCGGCGCAAGGCTGACGCGACCCAAGCTCGGCTGGAAGTCGAATCGAGTGCGATCCCCCAGTCCTCCGAGCTCGAGCGTCGCCATCTGCAGAAACGACGTGCGGCCGTCTTGGCTCGCATCCTCGAGCAGCTCCCGGACCATCTGCGCGAGGCGTTCGTGCTTCGCGATCTCAAGGGGGAGAGCGTTCCGGAGGCGGCACTGCAGCTGGGTGTGACCGAGGCCAATCTCCGGGTGCGTGCTTGTCGAGCGCGAGCGCGTGTGCACGACCTGCTCGTCGCCGAGGGCTGGATCGGAGCCCCGCAGGAGAAGAGCGAATGACCACGCGACGGACCGACGAAGAGATTCGGGCCGCGCTCGAGCCGTTTTTGCAGGAGGCGCAAGCCGGGCTCGAGCTCCGGGTCGAGGAATCGCCGCCGCAGATGGACCTGCAAGAATCGGTTGAGCGCGCACACGGGCAAGACCCAGACGCGGTGCCGGAGTCGATCGTAGAGGCGACGCGCGACCCCGATTTGCTGCCAAGCGCCGAGGAGTGGTCGGCGGCGGAAGAGAGCCCGCAGCTCGGGGTGTTTGTGTCTGACGTCGCCGAGCACATCGAGTCTTGGGTTGAGGCGCGCAGACTCGTTCCCCTTCCTCCGTTGGTACTGCCGGCTTCCAGCTCCGGTGCGGATTCAGGTTCGGGGCGACGCTCTGTCCTCGTTGCGGCCGGAGTGTTCGTAGCGGCAGCGGCTGCCGTCCTGCTTCTGATCTTCGGCACCGATCTCACTGGGCTGAGTGCCGACGAGGCCGCGCCGCCGACCGAGGCCGTGATGTCCTCGGTTCCGGTTGGGAACTCGGTCGAGCCCGTGGAGCAGGGGCGGTCCCGGGTCGAGCAGCGCTCGCCGACCTTGAAGCCCAAGGCGGTGGAGACCCCTCCTACCGTCGACCCCAACGCAGATTCTGCGCAGCCAGTGACGGACACGAGAAAGCCGCGCACTGCGGCACCGAAATCCGTTCCACTTGCGGAGCTGGACCGACGCGCGCAAGCGCTGTGGGGCAAGGGCGAGGTGCGCGAAGCCCAGGCGTTGCTCGAAGAGATCGTGCGCCGCGGGGGAAAATCGAAGTACGCTGAACTCGCTTTTGGTGACCTCTTTACGATGGCGCACAGCGATCGGGGGAGTCGGGGGCAGAGTCGACTATGGCGCCGGTACCTCGCACGCTTTCCCAAGGGGAAATACGCCGACGATGCACGGGCCTCGCTGTGTCGAGCTGCGAGCGGGTCCGAATGCTGGGACGCGTATCTCCGCGATTGGCCGCGTGGCGCCCATCGTTCCGAAGCCAAACGGCGCGCCTCGGGCGACTAGCGACAGCCGCCGCGGTTGCCGTTGTCACGAGCGGCTGTGTGACCACGCTGGTCGTTGAACCCGACGACAGCCGGGGTGGCAGCGAGACCGGCGGCACGACGACCGGGGGCACGTCCAACGTGACAGCCTCGGGTTCATCGAGCTCGGCAACGCTGACCACAACGACAACGGCGAGCACGGGCGTGGCCTCGTCCAGCTCGGGCGGAACATCGACATGTCCAACCGGAGAGCTCGAATGCGGTGGCGTCTGCATCGGCGTGCTCGACAACGGTTCGAACTGCGGCGCTTGTGACCGCCGTTGCGGCGGCGCCGAGAAGTGCATCGGAGGCGAGTGCACCTGCCGAGCAGGACTGACCGATTGCGGATCGGGTTGCGTGGATACGCTCAGCGATCCGTTTCACTGTGGAGGGTGCGACCGTCCGTGTGGAGTGCAAGTGTGCGGGCTGGGGGAGTGCGCCGACAGTTGCGAGAGCCTCGGGACGCGTTGCGGGCAGAGTTGCGTGGACCTCGAGACCAGCCCGTTGCACTGCTCCGAATGCGGGCATCCCTGCGACACCAACGAGGATTGCTTCTCGGGGGATTGCGAAGAGGGCGAAGAATAGGCGTTGTGCGAGATGCGCTGCGTGTCGTGTCGGGGGGCGGCGAATCTTGCGTGTTGGGCCGGCCGCGCCGGCCGTCGTTTTGGGAGTAGACTCGCTCGGCCCGAACGATGTTGTTGTGCCTTTGTCTTGCCGCCGCGCTCGCCCCTGCAGCGCGGGCGTCTCCCGACGTTGAGGCTCCGGCGGACTCGGCTCCTGCGGATGTGAGCATCGAGACCCTGGTTCTTCAGATCGATGGGATGGACACCGATCTGGTTGGTGACGCGATTCGACTTCGTGCACCGGAGTTCCGTGTCGTGGCGGCCGATGTTGCAGACTTCGACCCGCCCGTGGACGAGTTGTTTGCCTATGGGCTGGTGCATCCCAAGGCCGACGCGTGGCGCGTGACCGTCATCTTCTCCGACGGCCGGGCGTTCTTTCGGACGATCCGCGCCGACGCGGACATGGCCCCACGCGTCCTCGCGACGACATTGGTCAACCTGGTGCGCTCGGGCGAGGAGGGCACGATCGAGCCCGACGCCACGCAGGCGCCCCCCGACTTTTTCGCTCCGCGGGACGTCCTTCCGCCGGAGCTCGAAGAAGCGGTGACGCCACCGCGGCGCCCTGGTCCTGACATCGGCCTGGGTCTGCAGGGAGCCCTCGTCATGGGGATGGGTCCACCGACGGATACGGACATCGTCGTCGGTGGGGTCGGTGGTCTCGAGGTTGGCATCCGCTCCCTCAACGGCGTGGTCGTCACGCTCGGCGCACGGACTCTCACACGGACCGAGCGAGGGCATCGCATGCTTCGCGTTCAAGCTTCGGGCGCCGCCGGGTACGGCTGGCGGTGGAGGGCCTTCGAGCTGGTCGCCTTAGGCTATGTCTCCGTGGAGCCGTGGTTTCTGCTCTCATCAGCCGGACGCGAGAGCACCCGTACGAGCCGGCCCGAAGACTCCTCCTCATCCGTGCTCTTGGGCGGCGGGGCCCGGCTCTCTCCGGGATACCGGTTCGCCGTCAGTCCCAAACACGCACTTCGGCTCGGGTTGCGCGTCGAGGCTGGAGGCTCTGCGATGGCGCCCGGCGGTGTTGGCCGCATCACCACCCAGTCCGCCGACGGCTCGGTCGAACCACTCTTCCGCCTGGGTGGCTTCGAGGTGGCGACGGGCCTGGAACTGGTGTGGTGGTTCGGGACGGCGGCACGGCCGTGACGCTCAATCCGGGCAGCCGACGCGCTCGGTGCCCACAACGACGTCGTCGAGCCCTTCGCACCGGTCGCGTTCTCAGAGAGCCTCGACCGTTGTGATGCGGTCGCGGATGCGCGTAGCGTCCTGCGGCATCTCGATCTCTTCGTAGGTCTGCGCGAGCTCGGTGTACATGTGCCGAGCATCGTCGCTCAGCCCCATGTCGGCGATGAGGTCGGCGTGGGCCTCACGGACCTCCGCCCATTCGAGGCTCTGTTTGCCCAACGCTGAGGCGAGCGCGGATTCGGCCAGCTTGAACCTTTGCCGCGCGACCGGGTATTCGTGTTTCTCGTGGTGCAGGTAGGCGTAGGTTGCGTGCATTTGGGCGGTGAGCACGTGCTCGTCGGGAAGTCGCGTCGCCAGGTATTCGTCGGCTTGCTCGAGGCGCCATGTGGCCTCGTCGAAGCGCCCAAGCCCGATCTGATACTCCGCGAGCTTCTTGATGTCCCAGACGAGTGAGCCGTCGATCGCCCCGGCCTGCTGTGCAACGTCGACCAAGCGCTGCATGTCGAGCCGCGCTGCGTCGAGGTCTCCTTCGTGGGCAGAGATGGCGGCTCGCGTTCCCAGCAAGCGCCTCGTCTCAGGACCCCCATCGGGTTCGAGGGTCAGGGCGAGCGCCATGCCCTCGGCAATCGTCGAGCGCGCCTCCTCCCAGTTTCCCCGCAGGGTGAGCGTCTGGGACAGTGCGTTCTTGGCCCGCGCCACGTAGGGATGCTTGGTGCCGAACGCTTGCGGCATGAGATCGGCGGTTCTTCGGAGCATCCTCTCCGCGTCGTCGAGCCGGCTGAGTGCCTGATAGTTGTTGCCGAGGTTTCCATGGCCGATCGCGACCATCGGGTGCTGCGCTCCGAAGTGGGCCTCGGCAATCTCGAGCCCTTCTTCGTAGTGGGGCAGTGCAGCCTCGGGGCCCTCGTAGTTCAGGACGACCGAGCCGCGCGTCGCCAAGAATTCGGAAAAAACTTCAGGGTACTCGTCCGCGAGCGGCCGCAACAGGTCGTCGGCGTGCTCGAGGTCGGCGAGTGACGCCTTGCCCTGACCGAGTCGGTCGAGCAGCTGCGCGTGGGTGTACAAGAGCACCGCTCGATCGACACTGCGTTCCTCGGACGGTTGCGTCTCCAGCTTCTCCATCTGGGCGACCGCGTGGCCGTACCAGGTCTGGGCGGCATCGAGGTCGTCGGTGCCAAAGGTGTGCAGGGACATGGCGTAGCGCGCCGCGTCCATGGCGACGAGCGTGGCGTCGCAGCGCATCGCCTCGAAGTACGCGGCTTGTGTGTTCTCGAGCGCGTCGTCGTAGCGACCTCTTCCGTTGTCGAGTTGCGCCCGGAGGAACAGCACGGCGGCTGCGGTTGGACAGTGCTCGGCCTGCGCCGCGGCGCGACCGGCATCGGACACGAGGGCCTCGGCTCGGTCGTAGTCTCCCACCGAGTGGGCGGCCGACGCCTGTTGCCGGAGTTGTTCGGCCTTGGCAACCGCCTCGCGTTGTACGGGGTCGAGTACAGGACGCTCAGTTTCCAGCCCGCACGATGCCGGGGAGCTGAGGCCACCGGCCATCTCCATGCTGAGCCTGACCGTGTTGGGATCGGACGCGGAAAGCTCCCCCGCGACAGCTGATAGTTCGAATAGTCGACCCCGAAGGCAGTCCTGCTGCGCCTGGACCTGCTCCACTTCACAGCCGGTCGGCCAGGCCTCGACCCATCGCTGCGCATAGCCATCGAGCTCGGCCAAGACCCGAGTGGATGAGGTCGCCGCAAACGGAAGGTTGGTCCGGGAAAACGCGTCTCGTACGGCGTCGCGCTGAGGCTCCGCCCAGACCTCGGCGAGAACGGCCTCGGGTGTGTCGCAGGATGGGTCATCGGGCGTGAGCAAGAACGTGGCGGCGGTCCCTGCCCCGGCAAGCGCGGTGAGGCCGGCCAGTTGCCACCGTGGAACCCGGCGTGGCTGGGCCGCTTGGTCGAGGCCCTCGACGAGTTCGGGAACCGAAGGCCATCGTGCCGTGGGGTTGGCGGACAGGCCCCTGACGACGACCTCGTGCACCGCCTGGGGGACCGCAGTGCCAACAGGACGGTCCTCGATCTTGCCGCCCCACTTCTTGCGCGACAGCTCCTGGTGGTCTTCCGCTTCGAAGGGGCGCTTGCCGTAGAGCGCCTCAAACAGAGCTACACAGAAGGCGAATTGGTCCGTACCCGGGGTCCCCGGAGCTCCGGCCTCTTGCTCGGGGGCCAGGTAGTAGGGCGTCCCCACGACCGTGCCGGTCTGGGTCAGTCGGTCGGACTGCAGATAGACATCTTCGGATGATCCCGTCGGCGTGGGGTGGTCCGTTGTGTCCTCAGAGGACACCGCGAGCCCGAAATCCATCACGCGAACGTATTTGACGAGTCCAGCATCGTCCAGGTCGACCATCACGTTGGCGGGCTTGAAGTCACGATGCACCACGCCAAGACGGTGCGCCGCATCGAGGCCGGCCGCCGCTTGCTTGAAGACGTCCAACACCTCCCGCCACGGCCTCTTCGTGTCGAACCAGTCACGAAGGGTCTGGCCATGGATGAGCTCCATGGCGACGAAGACATCCTCGCCTTCGGTGCCGACGTCGTACACGGGCACGACGTTGGGGTGTCGGATCGCGGCCATCGTCTTGGCCTCGCGGAGCAACCGAGCGGCCGCGGTCCGAGACGGCTCTCGAACGACCTTGACCGCCACTTCGCGATCAAGCCGCGGGTCGTAGGCCCGCAGCACCTGCCCCATGCCTCCGGAACCGAGGAGGCCTCGGACGACATACCGCCCGAATCTTGGTTCCTCCACTGTCACAGAAGGCACGGTACCACGTGGCCCCAGGTCACCCGAGGCCACGGATTGTCGAAGTCTGCGCGCTCCGGGTCACTCGCACATGAGGTCGAGCTTGGCGCTGACCTCGACCGGAAGCTCCTTGTCACCGTCGTAGATGATGAGGTCGCTGAAGGCGCTGACATGGGGTGAGATCAGCGTTCCCGAGCCTTTGACCTCAACCTCTTTCCCACACATCGCCTTCAGGTCGGCGGCATCTCCGGCGGGAAGCTCGAGCGACCAAAACACGATGTCAGGGACGTTGGCGGTCGCAGATCGATCCAGGTCGGGAGCATCGATCGGAATGATGAACGCGTCCTGGCTTGGGGTCATCGAGCTGGACTCCAGCTTTGCGTCGAAGTCGTGCCCGTGGATCACGACCTTGCCACCCTTGGCTTTGTATTCGAAGCGGGCGTGCTTCTCCTGTTTTGGGTAGGGCGCAGAAAGCTTGATCGGAGCCTTGAGCTCGGCGCGCAGCGTCAAAGTGAGCGACGCCTTCCCCAGGCTCAGCTCCCCACCGGGGTTCTGGAACGCGTTGTCTGCATCGAACGAGGCTTTGACCACGGAGGTCGCAGCATCGGTGGGGGTGCCTGCTTCTTCGGAGGCGCTCGGAGCCGGCTTCGGAGAATCGGCCGCATCGGGGGCGGGGGCCTTGTCGTCACAACCGTACAGCGCACACAGACACAGGCAGGCGATGGTGTGAAGCTTGGTCACGCTCTGCACTTAGACCGGACGCGTCACACAGGTCAACAAGTCCGGTGAGACGGATCGTGAGCGGGTGCACGCCGCGCTGAACGGGCCCGTGGAAGGCGAGCACGGTGGGCTGCCGGCCGTGAATCGTTGTGGGGCTCGATGCCATCGGTCGCATCGGTCCTCAGAACTCGAAGCCGACCTTGCCGTCTTCCACGCGCAGGCGGGCATCGAACTTCTTCTTTGCCTTGGAGACGAACCCTTTGAGCACCTGCGTGCGGCCGCTCTTGAGGAGCTTGGCCGCCATCGCAACCGAGATCTTCTTGCCCGACATCGTCTTCCAGATGACGAACGAGCAACCCTCGCGCCAACCGCTGCACGAGTAGGACTTGGGCTTGTCGATCACCGGTTTTCCGCAGGTGGGGCAGGCACCGAGCGACTTTGCGCTGCCCGCGGCTGTGCCACGCTTGCCATCACTGCGACGCTTGGGCGTCCCATCGCCTTGGCCTCCGCCGCTCTGCGACCCGGCCGTGGGTAGGGCCAGCGCCCGCGGAGTTCCGGCCTGCGTTAGGCACAGCTGCTTGGGTACGCCGCCGACCCCGAGTGGCGTCGCAAGCAGTCGATGCTGCAGCAGTTCGCGTGCGGCCTCGGTGGTGATCTCCGTGCCCTCGAACATCTTCCACAACACGTAGCGACACCCTGCCTGCCAGCGGCTGCAGCCGAAGCCCCGCTTACCTTCGATGACGGGCGCCCCGCACTTCGGGCAGGCGCCGAGCTGGGTGGGGTCGAGCGCCCGAGACTCGCTCGCGCTGACGAGTGCTCGGGTGAAGGCTTCGACCTCGGCCATGAAGGCACCGGGTTGCAGTTGCCCCTGCTCGATCTCCTTGAGCTTGGCTTCCCAATCGCCGGTGAGCTCGGCGGACTTGAGGATCGGGTTGCGCAACAACGCGACCAGGTAGCGCCCAAGGTCGGTCGCGCGCAGGGCCTTGTCCTGCCGCCGAATGTAGTCGCGACGCAGCAACGTCTCGATGATCGACGCTCGAGTGGCGGGAGTTCCGAGGCCCCGGGCCTTGAGTGCTTCTTTGAGCTGCTCGTCGTCGACCAACCGACCCGCGGTCTCCATCGCGCCCAGCAGAGAGTTGTCGGTGAAGTGCTTTGGTGGCTGAGTGTGGCCCGCGTGAACCTCGGGCGTGTGGGGTCCCTGCTCGCCGCGGACGAAGGCAGGGAGAAGCTGCTCCGTCTTGGACTTGGGGCCGGGCAGCACCGAGGTGAACCCGGGCTTGACGATGCGAACGCCCTTGGCCCGAAGCCGAACATCCGCCGCGCTGGCCTCGACGGTGGTGAGTGCCTTCTCGCAGTCCGGGTAGAAGGACGCGATGGTGCGCAGGGCGATGGCGTCGTAGATGCGGCTGTTGCTGGGTCCGGGCCGGGTGGTGGGGATGATCGCGTGGTGGTCGGTGATCTTCGAATCGTCGAAGCCGCGCGAGGTCATGCGAAGGCGCGAGAGATCCAGGCCGCCCACGGCCGCGGAGTACTGCTTGCCCAGCGCGGTGAGCAGGCCGGGCATCTCCTTCTTCATGCTGACCGGCAGATGCCGAGAGTCCGTGCGCGGGTAGGTGACGGATTTGTTCTCGTACAGCTTTTGAACCTCGCTGAGGGTCTGCGCCGCCGACATTCCGTAGCGCACGTTCATGTCTCGCTGCAGGGTGGTGAGGTCGTACAGCTGCGGCGGCTTGACGTGTTGGGTCCGCGTCTTGACGTCGTCGATGGTGAGCGGCTCGGTCGCGATCTTCTTTGCGACCTCATCTGCGGCGGCTTGGGTTTCGAAGCGCTTGCCCGTGCTGATGAACAGCGCGTCGCGATACTTCGTGCGCAGCTCGAACCATGGGACCGGGACGAACTCGACGATCTCGTCGTCACGCTCGGCGATGAGCGCGAGCACGGGGGTCTGCACTCGCCCGACGCTCCACAGGATGCCGCCGTCGCCGTGGCGCACGGTGTAGTGGCGCGTGGCGTTGAGGCCCACGAGCCAATCGGCTTGGCTCCGGCATCGCGCGGCGGCAGCGAGGCGGTCGTAGGCCTTGGCGGGTTTGAGGTTGGAGAACGCGGAGGCGATGGCGGAAGGCGTCAGCGAGCTCAGCCACAGGCGCTGGGTGGGCTTGCTGGTGCAGCGACTCTTCTGGGCGATGTTGCGGAAGATCAGCTCGCCCTCCCGTCCCGCATCCGTCGCGCAGATGATCGTGGTGGCCTTGCGTAGGAGCGCGGCGACGATCTTGTACTGGGCCTGGGCGCGGGCGTCCCCGGTGAGCGCGAGCTTGAAGGGCTTGGGCAGGATCGGGAGCGTCTGCAGATTCCAGCGCCGCAACGCGGGGTCGTACTCGTGGGGCTCGCACAGGCCGACGAGGTGGCCCAGCGCCCACGTGACTTGGTAGCCCTTGCCCTCGAAGTAGCCGTTGTGTCGAGCGCGAGCGCCGAGGTGGGCGGCGAGTTCGCGAGCCACGGAGGGCTTCTCGGTGAGGACGACGTGCATGAGAGGGCGGCGGGGGACGGTGGCAGTTGAAGGGACGCCTTCGCAAGGGCAGGTGGACCCTGCGGGCGTGTCACGAGCGACTTTCTTTGCTCAACTTGCGCGATGCTGGATTCTCTGTTCGTGGCGGAAGTGAAGGACCCAGCGGTTCAACTCGAGGCCGGCGAGCCGGGTGAACTCGTCATCGGCATCGTGGCTCCCGTAGGGGCGGACTCGCAGAAGGTGCGGCTTGCTGTGTGCGAAGTCCTTACGGAGTTCGGCTATGAGACCACGGTTCACAAGCTGTCTGGGAGGTTCTCCGACCCGCGGTTTGTCGCAGCGTCGGGAGTGGCCGTCGCGCCCGGGCCGGAGTCCGAGCGAATCAGATCGGCGATGGATGCCGGGGACCAGCTTCGAGCCAACACGGGGCTGAAGGAGATCTTGGGCATCGTTGCGGCCGGGAGCGTTGCCGAGGAGCGACATCGAAGGCGAGCTGAACGCATACAACCGACGTTGTCAGCCGAGAAGGTCCCGAAAACGGAGAGTCTGGATAGTGACGCACCACCAGAGAGGTCGCCAGCTGTAGACGAGGACGAAGCTCCTCTCGCGCTTGACCGGGTGGCCCACGTGGTTCACTCCCTCAAACGCCCAGAGGAAGCCATCTATCTGTCACGCGTCTACGGTGGCCGCTTTCTTCTACTCAGTATCTATGCTCCACGAGACGAGAGGCTGCGAACCCTTGTGCATCGCGGAATGTCGGAGCCTGATGCGGTCGCGTTGATCGTTCGGGACGAAAGCGGAGATGGGTCGCCTCTTCCGCCGGAAAAGAGAGGGTTTGGCCAGGCCACGCGCGACACGTTCCACCGCGCGGACATGTTCGTCGAGTCGACGCGAAGCGACTCAGAGATTCGCCGCGAGGTCCGCCGCTTTTTTGACCTCATCTTTGGTTGTCCACTCGTGACCCCGAGGAAAGACGAACATGCGATGTTCCTCGCTTTCGCCGCGTCTCTCAGGTCCGGTGATCTGTCGAGGCAGGTGGGCGCGCTGCTTGCAACGGAGAACGGAGTTGTCGTTGCGGAGGGAGCGAACGATGCTCCTGGACCCTTCGGTGCCCCCTACTGGCCCGAGGGGGACGACCACCGTGACATCGCTCAGGGGGCAGACTCCAACGAGCGAATCAAGCTGCAGATGCTGGCCAAGCTTCGCGAGGGGATGTCGCGGAAAGCGAGTGAGCTGCGCCCAGGAGAGTCTGGATTGGACGCCGCCACAGAAGTCAAGATCGCGGAGGAGGCGAAGGAGATCGTTGAGGAGATGTTGTCTGGGTCCGAGTTCCGCCAAACGCTGAAACAGGCCGGCTTCCTCGACATCACGGAGTTCGGACGAGCGGTGCATGCCGAGATGGCGGCGTTGATGTCGTGCGCGTCCAGAGGCGTGCCGACCCAGGGGCTGACGCTCTTCTGCACGACGTTCCCCTGTCACAACTGCACGAAGCACCTCGTCGCGGCCGGGGTTCAACACGTCGTCTTCATCGAGCCCTACCCGAAGAGTCGGGCGATGGAGCTGCACTCCGATGCCATCTCGCTCAGCGCGGAGCAGGGCAAGGTCCGGTTCCGCCCGTTCGTTGGCATCGGACCGAAGCGCTACGTGGAACTCTTCGTGCTGCGGGACATCGCGGGGGGCGGCGTAGCTCGAAAGGGCGAGGACGGGAAAGTCGTTGGGTGGTCTCGCCAGGGTCAGCGCCCGGTGGTCTCCGATCGAATGTTCACGTACATCGGGCGGGAGAAACGGGCTCTGGGTCTGATGAACGAGCGAATCCCGAGCACCTGATTCTGAGAGCCACCGCGCGCCGAGCGCTACGGGGGTCCGCCCGTGGTTGTGCCTCATTTCTCAGATTTTCGAGACAGAAGTGGCCTCTGGTTCGTCGCGGAGTTGATTTCAGTTTGAAAAGCGATCAACGTGGTTCCGGTGAGCGAACGTGGCCGATCGATCTGGGACCTCGCGGAGAAGGCTCAAGCAGAGGTCGAACGGTGGCCCGACTGGAAGCGGCGCGAGGCTGATACGGCTTTGGTGACGCGGTTGGCACCGGAGCCGTTGCCGGCTGTTCCGGGGTCCTCGGAAGCGTCGAAGAGGAAGTAGATCGCGCTAGGCGGGGGGCTTGTCACCGCCCGCCTTGGGCGACAGTGCGTGTGTGAGGTCGAGCAGCCGCTTCTCCTTGGCGCCATCGCCCCCCGCATTCGCCTCGCGTGCGTCTCGTTGGAGGCTCCGAAGGACGGACTCGATGTCGAGTTCGATGTCGCGGTTGTGCGGAGCGAGTCTTCGGGCAATGAGTAGGTCGTTCGCGGCCTCCTCTACGCGGCCCTTCTTTTGAAGCACGGCCTGGCGACCCACGAGGCACGAACGCCACTGTGGGTCGACACGAAGACCGGCGGCGAACTGGGGCAGCGCGTCGGAGAGCCGACCGGCTTGAGCGAGAACCTCCCCGTACCCACAAGAAGCCCTCGGTTCGACACCACCCTCGATGGCACGGGCGCAGGTCGAGAGCGTAGCTTCGGGACCATAGTCTCTCTGCAGCGAGGCGCAGAGGCTAGAGACGATCAGCGAGGGAAGCAGGGCGAGCGCAGGGTTCGCCTCGATGTGGGGTTCGGCCGACTTGGCTGCCGCACGCATCTCCTCATACGACCCACCCCGCTCCGGGGCCAAGCCGAGCACCCACGACTCTCGGATCGTCCAGCACGTCGGGCACACTGCGAGGCCTTGTTCGTAGGTTGCCCGTCGCTGCGCTACAGGGCGACCGAGCAGGCCTTGTGTGTCGAGTTTGGTGTCGATGGCTGCAAGAAGCCGGGGGCGGAGCGCGATGGCGGTATCCAGGTCAGGCAAGCCGGCTCGGTACTCTCTCTCGACGGCATCGAGTCGCTCGTCCGAGTTCGTCCCATAGAGATCTATCCCGAGCGTGGCCCAGCCCATCCCTGTGTGCCACGCGCCTCGCGCCGCCCTCGCGCCGAAGGATTCAGGCTTGGCCAAGACCCACGCATCGAGCAGGGGGCCGAACTCGGGGACTCCGATCTCGAACGCTTGGATTGCGGCCTTGGGCCAGCTCTCTTTGCGTGGATCGTCTTCGAATGCCTCCTGGTACGCGAGCATCGCTGCATCGAGGTCGTCGAATCGTCTGGCGCGCAGCATGGCGGTCAGCATCGTCGCGTCAGGATGTTGCAGTGGGCGACCTAGAGAATCGAAGCCCTGCTCGCCGACGAATGGCACCTCGCCCGAGACCTCAGGATCACTTGGCGGTCCCGGATCGAACGCCACCGTCGGCGGTCGCGGTTCCGGGGCCCGCCTGTCGGTGGTTGTAGTGGCGGTCGTGCCGAAGAGGTCACACCCGCCAAGCAACGCGAGCATGAGCAGTGCGAGAGGCTCCCGGGTCACACCGAATCATGGCAGATCTCCGGCTCAGGATGGGTCCATCGCCAGGCCGCTCATCCGGGCTGGTTCTGCGGGATCTGTTCTTGGCGGGTCGTTCACGGCGAAGACTGCAGCATCGGGGCTCCTCAAGCGCGCGGGGCATTCGTGTCGAGTCGTGCGATCTTCTGTGCCGTGGAGATCGAGACCAATGGCTTCGAGGTGCTCTGGAACGTGTACGGTCAGGACGAAACCACCGTCATGATCCAGTTCGCCGAGGCGGTGGAGCGCGCATTCGGGGGAGCAAACGTGCGATGGATTCGAAGGGGCACACTCATGCTCGTCGAGTCCGCAAAGGTCGTCGCGGTTCCTCTGCTCCGCCGCGGTGTCATTGGCCTTCGCGCTGCTCGGAAGCTGGACCCCGAGGCGCGGCTGGGGAGCGAGGTCTGGGTGGCCGCCAGCACGCGTGAGTCGGCCGAGTGCGAGCGCGCGGCTGAAGAGGTCTGCAGATGTATCCGGGCGTTGCTCCCTCCCAACGCGCCATTTGAAGTCGCGGCGGAGGGCGTAGAGTGGTGTCGCTTTTCGATTACTGGGGTTCGTGGTACGCGGCTCGACCCCGAGGCTTTCGCATCGCATGCGGAAGAGTGCGCGATCGAACTGGTCGACGAGGGGACCAAGCTATCGACCCCGTTGTCGAACTTGGTGAACACGATCGAGCGGGCGGCCTATGCAATCGGAAACGCGTACAACGGAGGCGTCTCTCAGCTGCTCTACAACGCCCATGGGGCGGATCGGGATCTCGACTCCCTGATCGAAGCCCTCGAGACGATCGGTGCGACCAAGGCTGCGCAAGCCCTTCGTGACGGACACCGCATCCTGCACGAACTCGGTCCGGAAACGTTGCTCGATGGTGACTACTTCGATGAGGACAAGCGAGACAGTCGCGATGCGATGGATGAACTCAGCTCCGTGTTCTATTCGGGTTCTCCCTCGGCGAGGTCGGTCCTCTCTGAATGGCTGTATGCCCAGCGAGGCTCACCCGCGGTCGCCGAACTTCTGGCCGACTTCGGCCCACTACCAGCCCCCGAGCCGACGCGCGTGGTGTTGGAACAGGCTGTACGAGAGAGCAACCTCGACGCGGTCAGACGGGTGCTGGACGACGGGTTCGATCCGGACACGCCGGACCTCTGGAACCGCACCGTCCTCGTTGAACTCGCGGACGCCTCCAAGTCTTCAGACTCGGACGTCTCCATCGTAGAGGCGCTTCACGCTGCCGGGGCGGATCCGTGGAGGTGTTCGCGGGAGGGTCGGTGTGTTCTGCATGTCCCAAGGTTCCGGCGGGCTCTGGTTGCGGCCGGTCTCGACCTTCGTGGGCGTCTGCATGAACTCGCGGGTCCGTTTCGGAGCGCGGATGAGCTCGAGGCCGCGTACGAAGACGGCGTCCCACTAGACGCATCCCGGTTGAGCGAGAAGTCGTTTGACGTAGGAATCAACAGTCCTGAGTCTGCGCGGGCCTTGGTGGAGACGCTGGAGCGTGTCGGGCTCGCAGTTGATGGCCTGGATGCTTCGGTTTGGCGCTTCGCGATGCACCAGGCAGACGTCCTTGAGGTCGTGCGCGGTGCGGGGGCGAACGTCATCGGGGAAGACGAGCAAGTGTCTGGCGGGTGGAGCCACCTACACCAAGCCGCGTGTCACTATCCCGGCGTACTCGAACAGCTCCTCGAAGATGGCGCAGACGTGTCAGCGACAACCGACATCGCTCGTTGGCAACTTCGGGAGTCGGGAGACGATCGCGAGTACGCGTGGGTCGTCGCCGGGGCGACCCCGCTGGATGTGGCGCATTGGGCATCAAACCAGCGTATCATCGAACTTCTCGAGTCCCATAGCGCCCCGAGGGGGGCCCCCGGCCGCCATTGCGTGGGGTTGATGGTCCGAGGGTCTCAGGACCGTCCGCTGCTCGAGATTCTAGGGGACGTCGATCGCGACAAACTGTGCAGAGTGGGCCGAGCCGAAACGGATGAGTGGCTCGCATCTCCCATGGTGGTCGCAACGGGGCTCTCGAGGAGCGAGGCGCTGGCATGGGTCGAGCGGTTGGAGTCGGTTGGGGCGCAAGCCGAGGTCGTTTGACTCAGTGGTGCGCGGTACCCTGAGTGTGAGACCGAGAGACCCGGGATTGGAACCCATGACGCTCGCAGTTCAGCACGCGTATCACTACCCGCATCGCTCATCGGTTGACGGCGGACGACTCCACCTGTCCTCTTCACCGTCCCCGAGCGACGAGGGCATGGAGCCGTTCTTGCGAGCGCGGGTCTTGCAGCCGCGCGCGGTCGCGATGGCGATGCGTCTGGTGTCGGATGTTGTCCGCTCACGGCATCACATCCCAGCCGCAATGCTCGAGCGCATCTTGATCGAAGCGGACCCGGTGCTCACCTGGGGGGGCGACGTCTTGCGGGTGGAGGGCTTCTCGAGTTGCTGTGGGATATACGTGCGGGCGGACATCGACGGGTCGGCGCTGGAGGCTACGGAGCGACGAGCTGGGACGACGAACGTCGACTTCAACGATGGCATGCGGGGTGCCCTGGGCCAGATCCGCGACGGGGACCAACTCGACCTCGAAGTCGGCAACGCCGGGGTGTCGGTCTCTCATGACGCGCGCGGCGAGATGGAGACGGTCGTCGAGAGGAAAGTGAAGCTACCGCTGCGGTGGCTCAAGGGCTTCGTGGAGGTACAGGCGATTCAGGCTCGGATGCAGCCTCGGTTGGAGCTCGATCGCGCGGGAGCCGTTCGATTCCTCCGTGGCTTGCCCCGCGCAGGACGCTCGAGCGATGCGGCGTGGGTCATCGGCTCCGGCCGCTCTGCACGCCTGGGTTCGACCCAACGCCAGGGGGCCGTTCGTGTGGCCGGGATGTCGCGACTGCGAACGCTCGAGGCGGGGCTGCCTTTGATCCAGCGGGTCGTACTCCACGAAGACCCGCTCACCGGAGCCAGTGCTTGGCGGCTCGACGGAGGACGCGTCACGCTGAGTGTCGTGCTCAGCCCGGAGACCTGGCGCGGCTTCTCCGGGGAGGGGCAGGTGCTGCAGCAGCTCGTGGCGGACGAGGCTGACCTGGCGCGGGTACAGGCGATGCTCCGGTGGCAGTCCGAGATCGATGTGGACACGCTCGCCGAGCAGACAGAGCTTGGCTCGGATGCTGTCGGCAGCGCGCTGGCGCGGCTCGGGACCCGTGGGTTGGTCGGTTTTGACATTGCGCGAGGGGCTTGGTTTCACCGGGTTCTGCCGTTCGACCTCGAGACCACCCGGGCTCGTATCGACGCGCAGCACCCACGACTGAAGGGGGCGCGAAAGCTGGCCGAGGCCGGTGCCGTGACGATCATCGAGCGCGGCGACGAGGTCCAAGCCACGGTCAAGAGCAACGACGTGGTGCATCGGGTTCGCCTCGACGCTGAGCAACATCAGTGCACATGCCCTTGGTATGCCAAGCACCAGGGCACTCGTGGCCCCTGCAAACACGCGCTTGCCGTGGAACTCGTACTCAACGCCGAAATCAGATGAGCAACACCATCGATGCGATCGAAGCTGGCGACTGTGACGCCGCCCTGGGTGCCCTCGCGGCCCTGACTGTGGCGCAGCGCCGCAAGCTCGCGCCGAAGATCATCGGGCTGCACAAGGGATGGCAAGCCGGCGACGTGTTGCCGATTCCGAACAAGCCGGGTTCATCCCGATGGTTCTACGCGGACGGTACCGACGAACAACGGGATGCGGCCTTCACATGCGTGCTTGCGGTCGCGACCGCGAGCGAGCTCGTCCACGGCTCGGACCTTCCACGGCTCAATACGCCACAGCGGGTGCTTCGCGCCGTCCAGCAAGTCCCGGCGCCATGGCTGAACGAGGACGACCTCGAGACACTCGCGAAGGCTGGCAAGCTCGACTGGAGTACCGCAGAGGCTCTCGTCGAAGCAGGTTTGTGCCAGCGCCCGCGGGCCGACCAGTTGATCGAATCCATGATCGAAGGCATCGGATTTCGGAGCGACCTGCCGCTGGTTGAGCGTCTACGCGAACAGGCCACCTTGCTCGAAGCCGGGGTGTTGTATCGGGTGTTCGAGGTGGAAGGCGGGCAGCAATCCAGCCTCAGCGCCGCCGACAAGTATCGGCGCGAGGAGAACCAGTGGGCGACCGCTCTCGCGGTGCTGTCGGATACCGGGGAACTCGATCGTGGCCGTCTCATCGATGGCTGCCTCCAAGCCTTGGCGAGAGACTTTGCTGCCTTCCGCGCTGGTTGGTTCACGCGATTTCATGACCGCCTTGCACCGACAGACGCCGAACGCATGGCGCGACCCGAGGGGTATCTTCGACTGCTTGGAAGCACGATCGGGGCGACGGTGAGCTTCGGGGTGAAAGCTACGGCCAAGCTCGTGAAGCTCGGTGCCGTGGACGCGGAGAAGCTCCTTCGAGCGATAGGCCCAGCCTTGCACGCGCGACAGAAGGGCACGGTCAAGCGCGCCGCCAAGCTGCTTCACAACGCCGCAAAGCAGGTGCCCGCGTTGGTCCCGGACGCGATCGAGATCTCGATCGATGCCCTCGTTCACCCCGATGCCGACGTCCAAGCGAGCCTGCTCGACGTCATCGAGAGCTTGATACCCAACGCGGGGGGCGACGCTGAGCGTCTGACCCAGAGGTTGCAGGACAGCGTCGAGCTTGTAGCCGCGTCCCTGCGAAGCCGCATCGCGACGGAGGCCGAACTCGCGCAGCCGCCTCCCGAGCCTGTCGCGGCCCCTGCGGTCCAAGACCCGTTCGATAGCTCGTTGGTGCTCGAGTACGCGAAGACTCTGGAGGAGGCCGTCGCCCGGGTCGCCTATGCGATGGAGCATGCAAGCGACCCACTGGCCCAGGAGGCGGCCTTCGATGCCATCAGTCGGTACGCGGCCCCGCCTGACAACTGGGCGACCCTGGCGAGCCCCATCGCAAAGCGGGCGGCCGCACTGTGGAAGCGTCGCGCCAGCGCGGAGAGCCCGGTGCTACTTGCCCTCTGCTTCGCGACGCTGGCTTGGACGGGTGGCGAGAAGCCCGAACGGCCCGTGACGTATGCCGACGGCAGCCGTGACTTCGAGTTCTACTTTTCTCGCCTCGACGCTCTCGCGGACCGCGTGGTCTCCCGCGGCGAGAGCTTGCCCTTGCTGTCCACGCCGACGCATCAGGGCGGCTTCATCGAAGCCCAGGTTTTGGACGGAAGGGTGACGGCTTGGCGCGAGGCCGCGGAGACGATCGACCCGCACGACGCTGCGCTTGCGGTCATGCGAACCCGAGGTGAGGACGCGCTGCCAGCTCGGGGTGCGTTGGAGGCTGAGCTCCAGTTGTTTCCCGCGATTGTCGCGGACCCGTCGCCCCATGACTACGCGTTCGCGGTCAGTTCGCGGACCTCAGGCAAGTACACTTTCCACTCCGTCACGGTCGACTTTCGGACCTCGGAGCACCCTCTTCAAGGCACCGAGCTGTACGGCGATGCCGCGATGACACGATGGGCTGCGACCGCAACCCCAACAGACCTGCAGGCGCATTTCGCCCGAGGCGTCAAGGTCCTCGGCGAGTACAATATGGACGATACGAGTGCCGGGGGGCTGCACCTGAGGGCGGCCGGGCAAGCGTGGGTCGAGCTCGGGGACGCGGGCCATTGGCTGTTGATGCTCTCGCTCGCGGCGCTCAGCCCCCGAGTGGTTGAGGTCGCACTCGACGTCGCGATCGACGGGTTCGAGCAGGCGCGGGTCGATCCGGGCACGCTTGGTGGGGTCTTGGCCGAACTCATGCCCACCGGCATACTCAAGGCGAAGCGGGTGGCCGCAACCCTGTCCCAGGTCGCCGGCACGTCTCGTCGGCACGCACGAGCAGTCGTAGAAACGATCTCCGCGGGTCTTCGCGGTGACCCCAGCTCCGCGCCGCGCGACGTTGGGGCACTGCTGTCGCTCCTGTACGAGTTGTTGGTCGCAGGCTCCGCCCCGCTCTCGGACGCCGCCGCCCGTGCGTGGCTGGAACAGCAAGAGCGAGGCGGCCAAGTCGCCAAGTTTCGAAAGCAAATCCTCGCATTGTGACGCGTGCGCATGCGATGAGAAGCGGAGCCTCAGCGTGAAACAACCACTACCCCCGAAAGTCGACATCTGTGTCGTTGGGGCAGGATCTGCAGGTGCGGCGCTCGCTGGCAACGCGGCGCTTCGAGGGATACGGGTGTTGTGTCTCGATCGCCGACCCCTGGGTGGGTCGGGGGCGCACTGGGTCAATGGTGTGGGCCGAGGCGACTTCGAAGCCGCGGGCATCGACCCTCCGCGAGGGCCCGAGCTCCGCGGGATGGATACGACTCCGAACGCGCCGGAAAATGAGGGCCTCCGCGGATCTCTTTGTGGTGGCCGAGCGGGCGAGCGTCAGCCTTCATCCGTGCACCCGCTAGCGGATCGCGGGTGGTGTCGCAGGGAAGCGGAGGGCTCCGAGGGCATTGGGGACGTCGCACGTGCTGGGAAGCCCCACTCCCTAGTTGGCAGCGCACTGGTTTTTGCAGACCTGCTCGACACACTTCACGTCAAAGAGGCAGTCGCTCGGGCGGACCGGAGCTGGCGGAGGGGGACACGTGACGTCGGCGCAAGCGCCCGCGCCAGCCCGCCACTTGTGGACCCAGGCCGCGTACGCCCGGCTGTGCGGGATGACCTGCGTCGGCGCCTGACAACACCCGGTGTGGTCGGCCACGGTGTCGCCGACGCAGTCGCTGTCCGTCGCGCACTTTCGTGGATCTGGCGCGCCCTCGGCGACGAAGAAACCGTTCTCGAGGCGACCCGCGGCCGGCTTGACGTCGGTGGCCGGGGGTTCGGAGGTGGCATCGTCGGGAGCGCCGTGCGGCACCGGTGGTGGGTCCTTGGCGACGGCGGAGGAAGGCGGCTTGTTGGACCCTTCGACCGGCTTGGCCTGCGGGACCTCGGGTTTCGGCGGCGCACAGCCAGCCACCAACAGTGCAAGCGCGAAGAGTCGAGGCCACAACACGCCTGCAAGGGTATCGCGGTCAAGGCACGGCGTACGGCCACACGGGCTACAATCGCAGGGTGGTGCTGCTGAGGATTCGCCGGTCGACGCCGGTGCCGGTCGTTGGGCTCGCGACGTTCATCCTCGCAGCCGGAAGCTGCGGGGACCGACCGCTCGGTGAGGCGCCGGGGAACGGCGACACCACAACGACGGATTCGGACGCTCTGGGGAGCTCCAGCGGTTCGGCCGGCTCTATAGGCTCCAACTCGTCGGCCTCCACGGAAGGAACCACGACCACCTCGGGCGAGCAGTCGTCTTCGACGGGCGAGGAACCGCTCGCCCCGATCTGCCCGATGGAGTTCACCTGTGGCGATGGGGTCGTGGAACCGGGCGAGGGCTGTGACGACGCCAATGACGACGACGACGATGGGTGCACGAGTCAATGCGAGCGACCGCCGGCGGTTGCGTCGGTTGCGAGCGAAGTGATCTCAATCGAGACGACGGCTGCAGTCGACGCGGACGGATCGGTTCTCGTCGTCACGACCTTTCCCGAAGCTCGCCTGCTGCGGCTGGCAGCCGACGGGCAGGAGATCGCGAGTCAGCCCATCGCGCTCCCCGAGAATGTGAAACTCCGGCCGCTCGCGTTGCTTGTCGGGGATGGCATTGTGCTGGTTGGAAGAGACCCGGCAAGACTGGGCGGTGGCGTGTGGCGATTCGAATCCGACCTCACGTCGGTGTCGTTCGACGCCGCACCGCTCGGGCAAAACTACCTTGGCGCCGACCTTGCACCTGACGGAGACCTCGTCGTTGCGCGGTACTCCTCGGGCGGGGACTCGACCACGATCGAACGCCAGGACCCGCAAGGCTCTCCGGTTTGGTCTACCGTTGCCGACCCGGATGACGACGTCGGCGTCTGGCAAATCTCAGCCGTCTCGGGCACATCGGTCTTCGCTGTCGGTGGGATCGGAGGACTTGGGGAAGCGGCGATCATGCACGTGACGCCAGAGGGATCTTCCCAGGTGGTCCTCTCGCCGCCGGACTACCCCAACGCATACTTTTATCACGTCGTCGGGACCCCGGATGGAGGGGCGGTGGCCGTCGGGGCCGCATCCGGGCAACCGTTCGTTGCGCGGGTGGACGCGCTTGGCGAGCTAATCTGGGCCACGGCCTGCACCGATGCGAGTGCTCACGTGGCTGGTGTCGCGGTCGTCGAAGATCGGATCGTGCTCGTCGGCAGCTACGGGGGCCCGCCTGATTGTGGGGTCGGGAACTGCCATGAGTTCGCATGGGTACAGCAGCTCGACTTGGACGGCATCGTCTTGGCGACGGACGCGGCGACGGACCTCTTGGCGAGCGAGCCCAAACACTGGTCGGAGAGGGTCGCGGTCGTGGGGAGGCATCCTGACGGATCGCTGCTCGCTCTGGCGAGCGACGGGGTGCCCGCGACCATCGTATTTCCGGTCCGAGTGCCTTGGTGACCGCGCTGCGCTCGACGCTGCGGTTGCTTTCCTCAGCCCCCTAATCCGCCGACGGTGGTGGGGCGGTGGTCGGCTTGAGCCGGATCGTGCGGGGCGGCTCCGTTCTTGGAGGCTCGGCGAGGACAGGAGCGGCGGGCTCGGGCGTGGGTTCGGGTGTCGGCGCGGCGGCCTCGGCCAACACGCTGCTGCCCTCGCGGCCCCGGCACATGTCTTCGTAGCCGCGATCGCATGCGACCTCGCGGTAGTACGCCGAGGCGACGGCGTTGGATCGCACACCGAACCCCCGATCGTAGAGGAACACCAGGTAGGCACACCCCTCGGGGATACCGCCGTCGCACGCGGCGTGGTGCAGGCGGGCGGCAAGCGGGTCGTCGACCTCGACGCCGAGGCCGAGATAGTAGAGAACCGCCAGTTCGTAACAAGCGCCGTCGTGGTCGGCTTCACAGGCCCGCCGATAGGCGAGCGCGGCCAGGCCGGGGTCGGAGGCGTTGGCTCGTCGCCCGATGACGGCATCGCCCAAGGCGACGCACGCCTGGGGTTCGAGATCACACGCTTCAATCAACCACGGTACGCCAGCGCTCAGGCCCCCGTACTCGAGCCCGGCGCGCCCGAGGTTCACGCATGCCTCCACCGATCCATCCTGACAGGGCGCATGGAACTCGCGATACGCAGCTGCGAGGAACTCGGCGCCGGGACGAGAAGCTGCACGCTGGCTGGGCTTCGCGACTTGGCACGCCATCATCGACGCCGACGTCGTCAGCAGGAGTGTCGCCAGCTGTCGACCGGTCAGAACCACGCCCGTGCCCCCACCATCGGCCCCTGCAAGAGAAGGTCGCCAAGTCGTCTCGCTTCGTAGCCCGCGTAGAGTTCGAAGCTCTTCAGCATGAAGCCGATCGTTCCGCGCCCGGCCACCATGGGCTGGCCGTCGATGACGCCGACATCACCGCGCGCCGACATCACCAGGGGCCGCACGAGAAACGCATCGATCGTGGATGTCAGGTTGGGTCCCACGCGCACCCCGGGTGGCAGCGCTGCGTAGTTGACCCCCGCGCCGATCCACCACATCACCGTTGGCTGCAGCACCGGCGCAAACAGGGCGTTGTTGCTTCCCATCACGAGCGCGGTGCGCAGGGGCCTGCGCTGGGTGCCCGAACCGGCAAAATGAGAGTCGACGTTCGCGTCGAACCCCAGCCGCCAGAACGCGAACCGCAAGGCGAGTTTCGCCCGTCCCTGCGCCGGCCCAGACTGCCCACCCTCGACCGCGAGTTGCCCGGTGTGCAGGCGTCCGGGAAGGCGGTCGTCTGCACCGGCGGCTCCGCGCAACACATAGCCCCCGGTGCCCACCTCGTAGGGGTAGGCCGTGTAGCGCCGGTACGGAGTCGTGGGTGCGGGCGGCGGCTCGTCGCCACCGTAGACGTGCTCCCAAACCGGTGGCGCTTGCGGCACGTTGGCGTCGACGCGCCATTCGCCTCGGCGCGACGGGCCGAAGGGCGCCGTATTGGGAAGGGTCTGAACGACGGCGCTCGAAGGTGACCGGCTCGCCGGCTCGGGTTCCGACGGGGGCGCGCTTTCGGCCGTGGGCGGCTCGCTCGCGTGACCGGTCCGTGGACACGCGATCCAGGCCACGACCGAGACTACGAGTGTCACGATTCGTAGCCGCATGTTTTCAATGTGACACGGATCGCGGATGGCGTCAGAGGAAACCGACGGCGACGAAGCTCAGAGCAACGGCGCCGCATGCCGCGACCGCGTTCGGGCTCATTCCAACTCGTGGTCGATGAACAAACCGGCGGCATGCTTCACGCCATCCTCGTCGGCCACCCCGTACCGTTCGTAGGTCGAAAACACACCGTCGCCGTCGAGGTCACCAAACGCTTGCGCGGTGAACTGGCAGGCGCCGAACCCCGACTTGGCGTTCTTCCAGATGAAGTTGTAGTGGAAGAAGTGGCCCTGCTCTTGCTGGAAGTTCAGACCGTTCCAGCTGCTGCGGTGCCAAGCGCTGAGCGGGTAGTCGCCGGGTAGGGTCGCGTCGTCCGAGGCTGGTACGCATCGGCCCGCGGGTCCGGCGCTACAGTCGACCGACACAGGGGGGGTGATGCCGGTTTCGCCGGCGAGGGTTCCGTCGTTGGGGCAGCTGTGGGGGGCGGTGCCCGAAGCATCCTCGGTGTTGACGATCCCGTTGTTGAAGTATGAAGCCGCCGAGTCCGCGATGCGGCCGAGATGCTGTGGCGCCTCGAAGGCTCGTGCCCGTCGCATGTACTTGGCGACCGCGGGCAGGACGGTCGCGACGAGGCGAGTGGGGTCCTGTGCGGGCTCCGGGAACTCGAGCCTGAGCGTTTTCCCGTCGACCGCGGAGGCAACGAAATCCTCGTCGCTCATGGTGGGGCGGAACGCGTTGAGAGCTCTGGCCAGACCTTCGAGCTTGTCCTCTGCGCCTTCAGCCACAACCGCGACGCTTTCGGACCCGAAGATGAGAAGCCCGTAGTCGACCTGTGCCCCCTGGGGGAGCCCGCGCTTGAAAGACGGGTCCAGCTTGCTGAGGTTCGCCGCGACCACCATCGATGCACCGTCGCTCGTCTCTTGGATGAGTCTCGCGAGCTCACCGCCCTGGGCAGAGAACCGCGTATCCCGGTTTGCATCTATGGCGGCACGAGTCGCGCGTTCGGTGCCGACGACAAGCAGGTTGCCGAGCTGCGCCAACCGGAGATGGCTGTCTTTGTCGCGGAACAAAGGGACGCCGCGGTGTTCCCCGGATCGGTTCAAACGGATGCGGCTGTCGACACCAGGCAGCAGGAGCGCGAACTCTCGATCACCCCAGGAGAACCCGGTGATCGTGCTCGCGTCGAGGAGGCGCATGCCGACCGCCTTCTCCAGGAGTCCGTCGAGATTCTGCCTCAGCTCGGGCGGGGTGCCGGCGGGAAACCGCATCGGACCCGCGTTCACGATCGCGGCGAAGATCGGGGATGGGAGGCGCACCGTGAATACCGCGGCCGCATCAACGGGGACCCCGGCGGGTAGCTCGAGCGGGCCCACGGCTTGGGGCGAGGAGGCAAGCGTCGGTTTGGGGGGAGCGATGGTCTCTTTGCCTGGATTCGATTGCCCCTTGTCGCAAGCGGTGGACAGGACCAGCACCGCCAAGAACGAAAGACACGGAGTGAGACGCATGTTGGAACCTTTACCGCGCTCTCCGCTCCGTCACAAAGGTCTGCTCACGCGGCGACAGGGACGCCTCCTGCCGAGAGCTCCAGCATCTCTCCCAACGCGAGCCGGATATTGCGGCGCGCGTGAAACAAGCGGCTCATCACGGTCCCCACCCTGCAATCGACGCCTTGTGCGATCTGCTCGTAGGTCATGCCATCGACCTCGCGCATGACGAGGACCGTGCGGTGTTGCTCGGATAATCCTTCGAGACCCACTCCGATTGCTGCGCCGATCTCCTTGGCTTCGAATGCCGCACAGGGCTCGAACGCGGTGTTCGTCGGTGCGTGAGCACGTCGCTCGGTGACCTCGTCGAGTGCCTGTTCGCGAGACCGCCGTCTCCGGCGGTGGCGATCGATGCACACGTTGCTGACGATCCGGTAGAGCCACGGGAGCGTCATCGAAGGGTCTTCGAGACGCTGCGTTGCTCGCATGACCTTGACGAACGCATCGTGGACCGCGTCGAGAGCGTCCTCCGGGTGCTTCAGCTTGGACTGGGCCCACGTATAGGCCACACGGTGATGCTTCTCGTAGAACGCCTCGATGCTCGTCGTGGAATCCCCAACCATGTCCACAGGGAACATCAAGTTCCGTGCCGGTTCCGATGGACAAAAATCTCGTGTCTTATCCTCGTCCGATGTTGTGCCCGAGGCGCTCGAATGACACGGTGTTGCGCATGATGGGCAACGGGGTTGCTCGACTCGCGCAGCGCGAACCGAGTCGGTGCCGCCGTGCGATGGGAAGCAGAGGTATAGCGTGAAACAGTCACTACCCTCGAAAGTTGATCTCTGTGTGGTTGGGGCGGGATCCGCAGGTGCGGCGCTCGCTGGAAACGCGGCGCTTCGAGGCATGCGGGTGTTGTGTCTCGATCGCCGACCCCTGCGCGGGTCGGGGGCGCACTGGGTCAATGGTGTGGGCCGAGGCGACTTCGAGGCTGCGGGCATCGAACCTCCGCAAGGGCCCGAGCTCCGCGGCATGGACAGGCCGTTTCACTTGGTCGCAGGGCGGGGACCGCAGCGGCTGACGCTGCGCAACCATGGTGTGCTCGAGGTCGACATGCGGCTTCTCGTCGAGCGTCTTCAGCGACGTGCGACTGAAGCCGGCGCAACGCTGGTCGGGAATGTCCGGGTGAAGGGGGTTCAGGGGACCAGCGTCCAGACCTCCGAAGGTGTTGTCGACTGCCGTTTCATTGCTGATGCTGCTGGCCTGCGCGGGGCGGGGCTGTTGCCCTCGCGCCCAGTCCCGCCCACCGATATCTGCGCCGCCGCACAAGCTATGCATCGCGTCCGTGACCCGGACGGGGCGCGTGCGTTCCTCGAGGCGCACGAGGTTGGCGAGGACGAGACGCTATGTTTCAGCGGGGTCGCGGGCGGGTACTCGATCCTCAACGTGAGGGTGGCCCACGGAGAGGTGGGGCTCCTGGCGGGCTCGATCCCTGCGGAGGGGCACGTGTCGGGGAGACGGTTGATCGCGGACTTTGTCGCCGCGCACGCTTGGATCGGGGAGTTCGTCTTTGGCGGGCACCGGCCGATTCCGCTTGGCGCCCCTCAGTCTGTTCTTGCGGATGGAGCGGTTGCTCGCCTCGGGGATAGTGCCGGACAGGTCTTCGCGGCCCATGGCTCGGGCATCGCTCCTGGCATGCTCGCCGCGCGCATGCTCGCTGACGCGCTGGCCGACGGCGGAGGCCCCGACGAGTACGCCGTCCGGTGGATGCGGACACAGGGCGGAGTGTTTGCGGCCTACGATCTGTTTCGCAGGTTCTCGCAGCAGCTCTCCTTGGACCAACTCCGGGCGTTGATGCGCGCGGGGTTGTTGGACGAAGCCTCCGCCACTGCAGGCATGAGGCAGGTGCTCCCTCGCCCTGACCTTGCTTCGCTCACGCGCCTGCCCGGTGGCCTCATGCAGAGCGGGGTCTCGCTTGCCCGTCCGCTTGCGCAAACCGTGGCCAAGATGACGGCGGCCGTGGCGCTGTACAAGGCGTACCCGCGGAGCCCTTCCATGCGCGGCGCGTGGTCGAAGCTCGCGGCCGCCTTGTGATGGCAGGGAGGCACAGACGGGTCTCAGTAGCTCCGCCTGGGGCTCTGCGCCGACTATTGGCACGCGAGGTGGAGGTCGACGACTTCGCCCTTGGAGATGTTTCCAGTTGTGTCGACGAAGGTGAAGGCGCTGCGCTCGACACCGCAGTTGCCACGGTCGTCACACTGGCGGTCGATGGTGTATCCGAGGTCGATGGAGAGCACGCTGCGCATCGACAGCGGCTCCATCTCAGCCAGGGTGCCCCGCTTGTCGCCGTCGTGGTCGGACCACAACACCAGCTCGGAGAAGCGCGCGTCCCGAGCGTCGATGCGTCCGTTGCGGTCGGAGTCGAGAGGCTCGAGCGCGAGGAAGCCGTTGCGGGCGCGGGTGTTTGCTTCGAGGCGAGTGCCGGAGCCGAACAGCTCGCGACCCGAGTCGATCGTTCCGTCTTGGTCGAGGTCGAGCGCGAGCCAGGGGGTGGCGGCGGAGGGCCAATCGGTGCTCACACAGGCGCCCAGGCCGTCGATGTCGAACGTGGCCGAGGCGGCCTGCATCATCTGCACCGGGGCGGCGTCGAACTTGAGGACCAGCGGGGTGTTGCAGATGCAGCTGTCGAAGTCGACAGAGACCGAGCAGGCCCAGACCGGGATGCCGTCATCGAGGATGCAGGAGTCCGAGAGGTCATCGAACTCACAGTCCTCTTCGCCCTCCTCACACAAGCCACAAGACTCGCTGTCCCCAGGCTCGCACTGGGCATCGGTGACGCAGGGTCCCCAGGCGAGCGACCCCGCGATCTCGTCGCAGTACTGCGTGCCCGCGCCGTCCTCACAAGTCCGTGAGCCCCCCTCGCCTTCGCAGGCTTCGGGCTCGGGCTCTTCGTCTTCGCCGGGCTCTTCGTCTTCGCCGGGCTCTTCGTCTTCGCCGGGCTCTTCGCCTTCGCCGGGCTCTTCGTCTTCGCCGGGCTCTTCGTCGTCGGACTGCGCGTCCATGGTGTCGATGTCCTCCTTTTCGGTATCGCAGGCGGTCAGTCCGCCAGCCAGGGACACGGAAGCGGTCAGGAGGAGCAATCGATCAAGCCAAGCCATGTCGTGAAGCAGTGCATCGCCCGTGCCAAGGGCCTGTGCTGCGTTTGCCGGACAGGCAGGCATCTTCGGGAGGTCCGAGCCCTGACAGTCGCGTCACACACCGAGACCGAAAGGTCCTACCTGTCGGCGCGACGGAGCGAATCGAAGTCGCGTTGCACCGTCTCGGCGAGAGTCGCGGACCCTGCGGCGGTGGAAACGCTGACGATGTGAACGCGAGCTCCGTCGGGTGTTCGTCGGTCCCGGCGACCAGGATCGCGTAGCGCTCCAGCTCGAATTCGCCGCCCTCGTCGACGGTTTGCGGTACGCGCATGCCGTCGCCAGTTTGTCTGGGAGTGGAGGTGGTCTTGCCATCGGGTCGTGTCGAGTTATCAAGCGACGAGCCCGGCAGGCGACGGTCCGGTGCGCATCTGGAGGCATGGCGTTTGCACTGCTGCGCGGCGTGACTCTGATCGAACTCATCGTGGCCATGGTGATCACCGCGTTGCTTGGCGCGGGGATTGGGCTGCTCGTCGGCTGGGTCGGGTCGTGGTCGCTTCTGTTGGCGGCCGGCGTGGGTGCGGCCTCGGCCTTGGTCGTCGGAGCCATCGCGCTTTCGATCGCGATCGTGATGGGCTGAGCGCGCTCGAGGCCGGGCCGTCGCTCTCGAGGCGCGACTCACGGCCGGGATGATGCGGTATCTGCGTCCACGGGGGCCCCAAACCCGGGCGCCTTGACGCCCGCTGTCCAGCTGGCATCGTGCGCGCGTGGTCAAGCCGATTCGATACGCCGACCTCGACACGGGCGCTGTACAGGAAGAAGCGGTCTATGGCGGCTTTTGGGTCAAGCTCCTCTACGGAACTTGGCTCGGACGCTTGTTCTCCTCCCTCGTCGCGGCCCCGCCGGTCAGTCGGTTCTACGGGTGGCTGCAAGACCGCCCCGGGTCGAGCCGCAAGGTCGCGCCGTTCATCGAGCGGTTCGGAATCCAGATGGAGGACTTCGTTCCCGAAGAGGGCCGGGACGCGCAATCGCCCTACTCGACGTTCAACCAGTTCTTCACCCGGCGTGTCACCGAGACCGCTCGGCCTTTCGCCGACGCGCCGAGCTTCCCTGCACCCTGCGACGCTCGCTACTTCGCGTACGACGAGTTGAACGACGCGGTGAGCATCCCGGTCAAGGGAGCGTTCTTCAAAGCAAGCGCCCTGCTCGCCAGCGAGGAGTGGGACGCGTACTTCGAAGATGGGCCCGGGTTCATCGCGCGTCTGTGCCCGGTGGACTACCACCGCTTTCACTTCCCCGACGATGGTGAAGTGCTGGCGTCTTGGCGGATTTCCGGCGCGCTCCACTCGGTCAACCCATGGGCGCTGGCGTTCCGACAAGACATCTTCATGCTCAACGAGCGCGAGGTCACCATCCTGCAGACCAAGCACTTCGGGAAGCTTGCGTTCATCGAAGTGGGTGCTACGTGCGTCGGCAAGATCAAGCAGACCTACACGGACAAGCGGTTCTCCCGTGGCGACGAGAAGGGCATGTTTCTCTTCGGTGGGTCGACGGTGATCGTGATCGGCGAGAAGGGTCGTTGGAAGATCGATCCAGCCATCGTGGAGAACACCGGGATGGGCATCGAGACCTACTTGAAGATGGGCCGAGCGCTGGGCGAATCGTAGGCCTGAGCTCCGGGCGCGCCGGACCTCTCTACTCCGGCTTTGTTTCTGCTGATGTTGTATCCGAGAGTCCTTCGTCGCCCGCTGTCAGCCGCGCCACGTTGGTGCGCGCGCGGGTGAGGCCCTCGTCTTCCGGGTTCGCGGATCGCTCGAGCGCCCGGACCGCTTGTTCGTACGCGGCGCGAGCAGCCTCGGCCTGTCCCAATGCTTCGTACGACGCACCTTGGTTGTTGAGCAAAAGCCCGGTGACCTCGTGCTCCTCGCCGAGCTCCGCCTCTGCCAAGGTCAAGCCCTCCGCGTAGATTCGTAGCGCTTCCTCGTGCTCGCCGCGCTCGTCATACAATGCGCCGCGGTGCGACAGCAGAGTCGCAAGCGCGTACGAATCCACGGCGATCTTGTCCCGCAGCATCCGGATCGCGCGGTCCAACAGCGGCGCTGCGCGGTCGAGCTCCTTCGCCTCGATGAGAATCCACGCGAGGTTGGCCAGGGGGTACACGTTGTCGGGGTGATCGGCACCGCGCACCGCGTCATTGAGTGCGAGCGCGATCTCAAAATGCTCGATCGCGCGGACGGAGTCGCCCATGTTGTAGAAGGTTGCACCGAGGCTGTTGTGCGTCTTGGAGCGACGCACTTCGTCGCCGGTCTTGGGGAGGGTGGAGAGAATTCGCTGCTGAATCTCGAGGGCTTCCTCGTAGCGGCCCTGCTGTGAGCGCAGGTTTCCGATCGAAGACAACAGGCTGATCTCGCCCGGAGGATCGGCGTTGTCGCCGAGGCGTTCGAAGCTGGACATGGCGTGCTGGACCCACTGGTCCGCGGCCTGAGGATCGCCTAGGTCGCTGAGGATCTCGATGAGGCTGCCACCGGCCTCGGCTGCCTCTTCGTCGTAACCCAGACTCTGGGCGAGGTAGAACGCCTGCTCGTAGTACCCGTGGCTGGTCATGGGGAGACCGGCCTCGTACTCGGCATCGCCGGCGGTGAGCAGGGCCGCGATGAGTGTCGGTGAATGCTCCAGCTGGTTTGCGCTGCGTAGTGTCGTCTTGGCGAGCGCCCTCGCAGCGTCGGTATCGCCGTGCCAGATCAGCGCATTCACTTTTGCGATGCTCGCCAACACGTCATCGACTTGGGTCGCGATTGCAGGGTCGGCAGCCGGTCGCCAGGATTCCATCACGCGGTCGTGCGTGCATCGGTCCAGCGGTGGCAAAGGGAGGGTCCGGATGGGGTTGGTGCGCTCCGGCTGTGCCGAACCGAGAACTCCCACGATGCTCTGGAGAGCGCGCGCGCCCTGGCTCAGGCAACGCATCGTGGCATCCCGCGTACGTCCGTCTCGATCTGACGTACAGGCCTCCTCGCGCATCGTCAGCCAACGGGCGGCGTAGTCGTCGAGCTGTCGGGCGAACGCTTCGGATCGGACCCTGTCGCGAAGGACGGACCGCAGTTGGGTGCGGTCGGATTCCCAGGACGACATCGTCAACTGTGCGTCTCGAAGGCACTGCACGTGCGGCGGGATCGGAGCACTGGAGTACAGGAATCCGGCACCGGTCACCCCAAGCAAACCGGCAGTTGCCCAGGCTGCTCGCCTTCGCGGGCGCACGGCATGCCGAAGCGTCTCCAGCAACTGCTCGATGCTCTCGTGGCGCTGCCCAGGCTCGTGGGCCAGCCCCTTTTGGATCGCGCGCCACAGCGCAGGAGGGAGGCCAGGGCGTGTCGGGGAGAGGGGCGCATCGCCCATGGGCACATCCCCTGTTAGCGCCTCGAACAACGCGAGGCACAGTGAGTATTGGTCCGCACGATGGTCTGCCCCGAGCCCAGCCGCCTGCTCGGGGGCCATGTATCTGGGCGTGCCAGCCATGGCGTGTACCGAGAGTCCCGCCAAGGGGGCGCTCTGGCCGTCGGCTGCCTGTGCGGGCTCAGCCTCCGAGTCCTGAACGCTCTCGGCGTATCGCTGCGAGAGGTCGAGGACTAGGCCGAAGTCCGCAACCCGGGGCCTGCCGTCGCGACCGATGAGCACGTTGGCGGGTTTGAAGTCTCGGTGCACAAGGCCAGCCCGGTGAGCGGCGGCGAGGCCTGCTCCGGCCTCGAGATAGATGTCGACGATTTCCGGCCACGGCCGGTCGATCTGCCACTGCTCCAGAGTTCCGCCATCGACGAACTCCATCGCGATGAACAGGCGCTCCTCGTGCGTCCCCACCTCGAACACCTCCACGACGTTGGGATGGGTCAGATGGGCGAGCGCTCGGGCTTCCACCCGGAGCAGTTCGAGGTCGGATTCGCTTGGGGCCCGTGGGTGCAGCTTGAGGGCAACCGATCGCTTCAGTCGGAGGTCCGTAGCGTGGAAGACCACCCCCATGCCGCCTGCGCCAAGCTCGGCCTCAATGCGGTACGTCTCTGCGAGGACAGTGCCGACTTCGAGTGTCGGCAGCTCAGGGGCGACCGCGGGTGTCGCCGCGATGCGCTGAAGGAAGCTGCTGAAGCCGGAGTCGCCGTCGGTCCCAGGTTCACTTGGCGTGTCCGTGTGCGACACGCCCGCGAGACTATCATTCGCCGCGGGGTCAGAAGCGATGCGTCGCTCTTGAGCCCCGGCGCCTCGGCGTCAGTCGAACCTCACCATCGATGCGCGTGCCCTTGTGGCTCCATCGCCGCGGGTTCTTCGGCGCGAGGGCGTTCGCCAGACCGAGTGATGGGTCGGAGGAAGTAGACTCCGGCCTCCCCATGGCGAACCTCGTCCATCGCTTCATCTCGCGCCAACTCCGTCGTCCGTCTGGGCTGTTCGGTCGGCGGGTCATGACTCGCCTTCTCGACCGCGGCAACGCTCCGCTCATCCAGGCCACCGTTGCCGCGGCCGCGTTGCACTCGGACAGCTGCTATCTCGATGCGGGCTTTGGCGGGGGGCTCTCGCTCCGGCTTGCGCTGCGTTCGAGCTCCAACACGCCGCTGTACGGCATCGACTTCTCACCGGACGTCGTGCGCGAAGGGCATCGACGCTTCAAGACCCAGATCGTCCGAGGCGAGGTCGCGCTGCTGAAAGCAGACGTCGCGGATCTTCCGTTTCGTGACGGCATGTTCGACGCGGTCACGACGATCAACACCGTGTATTTCTGGCCCGACCCGGCGGCGGCGTTTCGGGAGCTGGCCCGAGTCACCGCACCGGGGGGACGCCTCGCGATCGGCTTCACGGGCGCCGAGAAGATGGCCGGTCATCCTGAACTCAGCACGGGCTTTCGTCACGTCGGCCCGGCGCAGGTCGAAGCGTGGGCAGAGGCGGCAGGCTTCTCGTCATGTGTCACCCAAGCGCTCGAGGGACGCGTCACCGCGGGGGACTTCGTCACGGTCGCGCATCGATGACCAGTCCCGCCAGCAACGCGTTGCGATGACGCCTCGCGTTCAGCCCGTCGCGAACTGATGCCGCGGAAACTACCGACGCACGGGACGATTCTGGCCCGACCGGCGGTATACCCTCGACATGGGACTGCTCAAGACCCGTCCGGAGATCCGCCTCGGCATCCCGCGGGTGATCGTCCCTGGGGACTCCGTCAGCGCGCGTGTCGTCCTGCGTTGCTCAGCCCCCGTCCCAATCGACGCACTCAGCATCGAGTTCGTCGCCACGGGCTTCTGGTACACGTCCACGCAGCACGGCCAACAGCGCAACACACTCGACCTCGTTCGGATGGTCGGCCGGCCTGTGACCGAACGCGCTGAGCTCGAGGTCGGAGATCACGAATACGTCGTGTGCTTCGCGGTTCCCGGGGACGCCCCTGCTTCCTTTAGCGGAGGCCTACTGTCGGTCGAATGGAAGTTCCGAGTGCGGGCGGACATTCCATGGTGGCCGGACGCGAAGGCCACCTTCGTGGCCCACGTCGCTCCGCGTCCGAGCCCCGAAGTCGCTGAGCGTCCGCGGGTGTTCGCTTCAAACGCGGACGGTCCGCAGGGCACAAAGCCCTACGCCGAGCTGTCCCTGGGCGAGGTGGTGAGTGGGGAGGCCCTCGAAGGGACGGTGGCGCTCTCGAACACCGAGCACAACGACTACCGGGCGCTCGAGTTCAGGCTCACATCGCTCGAGGAGATCCCTTCAATGTTCAGTTCGCGAAGGGAGCGGCACAAACACGGGGGCTGGAAGATCCCGCTGTCCTCGCCCGGGGAAAATGAGCTGATCCGGTTCAGCCTCAAGCTCCCCACGATCGCCCCCGCGTTCGAGACCCAGAAGCTGTCCCTGTCATGGCTGCTCGAGGTGCGGCTGAGCCTCGGGTGGGCTCTGGACACGACGCTCTGGATCCCGTTGGAGGTCCGAACCCGCGGCGCCGAAGATCGGACCGAGATGAGTGCACCGCTGGCGGTGGGCTCGGATCGCCTTGCGCAGGTTTGGCAGCAGGCGGGCCGTGAGACGGGGTTCAACTACCGCGACGCCGAGCTGTCCCGCGAAAGTGGTGTGGCGCGGCTGGTGATCCGGCGGGAGCATCGCGGCCGACGTGGTCTACGATTGCTTGCGGAAGCCCGCTACCCAGACCTCGACCTCGGCCTGCGCGTGGACGACGGCCGGCTCCGTGCTCGTGATGCGGCGCAGGCGGAGATCCTCGGCTCGAACACCGACCCCAAGCTCGAAGGCCTCGTCCTCGAGCATGCGGACGACACGCGTCTGCTGTTCTCGGTCGATGACCCCGGAACGCGCATGCGCTCGGTGGCCGAGACGGCCGATCGCTTTGCCGCGTTCTGGCACGCGTTCGAGACCGCCCACGAGTCGCTTCCGGCCCCCGCGGACATGCTCGACGCTGTCCCTGCTTTCCAGGCCGCGGCCCGCCGGCTCGGAGGCGATCTCGACGTCGCCAGCATGGACATTCGCGGCAGTCGGCACGAGATCCCGTTCGCGCTCGAGGTCCAGTGGGACGACGAGGGCCACGCCCGTACCATGCTCGAAGTCCGCCCCGCGCTTCCGATCGACGCCCGCTGGCACCAGCGCTGGAGCGGCGGCCCGCTCGGTCCTGTCCCGAAAGGCATCGAGGCACTATTAGACGGTGCGCGCTCCGTGGAGGTCGATGCCGAAGCGATCCGCATCGTGTTCCCGTCTTGCGGCAGCGATGTTCAGCCGATGGTCGAGCGCGTCGAGGCGATGCTCGAGGTTGCTCGGCGGCTCTCGGGCCAAGGTGCGGGCTACCGATAGGTCGGCCGGTCACCAAACGACGCAGGCATTCTCGGCGACCATGGCATCACCGGGCTCGCACGCGAACGCTTCTTGAAACGGGGGGAAGTTGGCGAGCACGACGTTGACGCGGTGTTGGTTGCTGCTGTGCCCGTCGACTTCAGCGGCGGCGGCGGCCTGAGCTCCCGTCTCCTGGCTGCACCAGGTCTGGCCAAAGGCGAGGAAGAACAGCTGCGCGTCCGTCAGTCCGTCGACATGGGGGCCGGCTTGTTTCGGGTGCCGCTTCAACCACGCTTGGTAGGCCCCCCACGAGGCATGCATGCCGCCCAAGTCCGCGATGTTCTCACCGAGGGTCTGATGGCCGTCGACCTCGGCTCCGTTGCCAACGGAGAGACCATCGAAGGCATCGACGACACACTGGGCCCGCTGGGCGAATGCTTGGTCGTCGGCGTCTGTGAACCACGGCGAAAGGCGTCCCTTCTCATCGAAGAGGCGACCGACGTTGTCGAACGCGTGGGAGAGTTCGTGTCCCACGCCGTTTCCGATCCGAGCCAAGTTGACGACGTAGGGAAGGTGAGGGCCGAAGAAGGGGGGCTGCAAGACCCCTGCAGGCAGGGTGATCCGGTTGTGGGGCGGTTCGTAGAATGCGTTCGCCAACGCGACCGGAGCCCACCGAGGCGCGAGGGGCTCGCTGAGTTCGCGGTAGCTCTCGATCGCGCCGGCGCGGCGAAGCCTCAGCACGTTGACCGCGTGGTCTGACCCGAGGCTGACGTCCGATGACGCTCGCCATTTCGACGGAGCGCCGATTCTCGCATCCAACGAATGCAGCTTCTTGCGGGCAGTTGCGCGGGTCGACGGCTCGAGCCAGGGGTTGGCGGCAAGTCGTGCATCGAGCGCTCCGGCCACGTCTCTGGCCACGCTTCGCGCCAGCTGGTGTTGCGCATCCGAGTACGTGATCTCGGTGTAGAAGCGATCGATCGGATCGCGCATCCAAGTGTATGTGGTCTCGAGGCAGCGGAGTTCTCGCGGGGGATCGTAGAGCTCCAGTCCGGCGAGGAACCGGATGTGAAAGCTATCGTGCAGCGCCTCAAACTGGCCCCCCAGAGCTTCGGCATTGAGGTGGACCACCTGCCACCGCGTGTAGGCGATGAGCGCTTCGAGGTTCTGCGGTTGCGACCACAGGCCGAAGACATCCCGGACCAGTGTCGCGTCCGCAGCCAAGATCGGGCTCGACGCGTTTAGGCCCATCGCCTCGAGCACCGCTTGCCAAGAGAATGCGCCGAAACTCTGGTTGTGAATCTCGACGATGCTGGGCAGCATCATCGTTGCCAAGCGTGCCTCCGACGCGAGTTCGAGACGGGCGAGCTTGGTCTCCAACGCCGCGACGAGCTTGGCTTCGTCTCGAGCTTGCGCCGCGGGCATCCCCAAGGCGATGAGGTTGTCGCGGACGAATGCCTGGTACCGCCGCATCACCTTTGCGTCGGAGTAGCGGAATGCGTGCATGCCCGTGGCCGGGAGCGACAGCCACAAGATCGAGCGTCCATCCTTGGGGTGTTTTCCGACGCTCAGCTGAGCCGGTGCCCCGCCGAAGTATTGAAGCTCACCCACGACCTTGGCGAACCCCGCCATGTCCCGGACACCGTCGAGCGGAGCGAGGATGTTCCTCACCAGTTTCGCCCCATCTGGGCGTGGACCGTCGTCTTTGCAGGCGCGGGAGAACTCCGAAATGCGGCGGCGATCTTCGCTCTGTCCGGGGTGGAGCTCCGCCACCTTGATGATGTCGCGGATCCAGAGCTGGTTCAGTGTGGCGAGCTGGCGGAGTCCGACGCCTCGGTATGCCTGCTGCTGTTCCAGGGCGTCCAACCATCCCCCGCACGCATACGTGTAGAAGTCCCGGCATGGGTTGACGCCGCAGCTCATGACTGCCGCCATGCGATGATCGAGCGGTTCGCTCGCTGCTGCATCCGCTGCGGTCAACGAGACTGTCTCGTAGTTCTGCTCCCACGGCAGCGGCTCCGCGGTGGGGCAGGGGTGGTTGGCACAGGCCGAGCTGATTGCGATCGCGACGAGACCTGCGAGAGCAGGCGGTCCTCGCCTGCCACCGGCCTCGACCAACCGGGCTGGTTTCCTGACTCCTGTCATGGAGCCGGGATGCTATCAGCCGTGCGGGGGGAGCTGAGTGAAGCTGAGCACCCGTGCGCAGGGGAAGGCACTCATCTGTCCGTCCAGCGCTCTCCCTGCGCCATGATCAGGAAGAATCGCTGCCAGCTCCCGACGTAGCTCGAGTAGTTCCACAGGCCGAAGTCGTAGGACGAGTACGGGATCCCGGTCAGGTAGCGGCCGTTGCTGGAGCGCAGCGCAATCGGGTCGTCGTGCTGGATCCGAACCCCTGGGCTTCCGCCGAGCTTCTCGATCGCGAAGCTCGAGCACTCGGATGTGTACGCCGCGGTGCCCAGCGCTTGCCCGGTTCCGTTTTGGCATGTGGAGACGAACTTTGACGAGCGTAGCGACTCGAGGCTGATCGAATCACCGTCGTTCAGCTCCCCTCCGTTTTGGTCGAGGAGCCAGAACGCCTGGTCGGCGTCGTCGGACCATTCGTCGTCCACGCGCATTCCTCCGTCGGTGTCGCGTTCCATGTAGCCTCCGGCGGCGCCCGCATAGAGCCGGACGACGTGGTCGCGGCGTGGGGATCGGACGACGAAACGCTCCCAGCTTTGGGCGTGGTTGCGGTTGGCGTTGACGGCACCGCCGCCGCCGTTCTCGGCCACGACCCAGCGGTTGTCGTAGGCGCGGATGCGGACAGTGGAGTCCGGACCGACCTCTCCGCCACCGTCCTTGTAGACTCGGAACCGGGTCCGTGTGGAGTTCGTGTCGGACGCGTTGCCGTTGAGCCCTCCGCCATTGGCCTGGAAGTACGAACCGTCCATCGTCTTGATGTAGACGGCGTCTCCCGACATCAATCGGCCTCGGTTGATGTCCACGAAGAACAGGGTCTCCCACTCCCCTTGTCCCATCCCATGCGCATCGACAGCGCCACCGCCACCGTCGATCGCACTCACGAAGCGGCCGTTGTGGGTTTGTAGAGCGAAGCGGTGGTCAAGGTCGGAAACCGGCTCGCAGCTCCAGTTTGGCGGCCACGACGAGATCAGCTCGAGTTCGTCCGTTTCGAGCGTGTCGAAGTCACCGCAGATGTCGGCCGATGCATTGAGGATGTCGTAGACGCACCCTCCGTAGATGTAGGGCACGCCACCTGCGTAGTCGGCCGGACATCCACTGTTGGGATGCTTGTAGTCGTGCGTGTGCATGAACTCGTGCAGCAGCCCTGCGGCGCGCCAGTCGAGCGGATGCAGGTCGTTGTACCAAGTCCAGTCCGGGAACCACTCCGCCCAGTCGTCGTTGAGTTCGATGACCTTGGTCTCGTGTTCGCCGCGACCCTGGTACGCGGCTCGTGCCGACGTTCCGTCATCCACCGCGTAGGGGCATTCGTAGCGGGTGTGGTTCGGTGTCCACAGGGTGTTCCACGCTTGCAGGATCTGAAGGTCGCGGGGCGAGCCGGAGTAGGGATCCTGTCCTCCGCAGTCGTCGTAATCCAGGGCCATGCGCTCGGCGACACACTGCTCAAAAGCGTCCGAGTTCGTCACGATACGCATCAGCTTGTGCGAGCGATTGACCAACGCTTCGGTGTAGGGACTGCATTCGTTGGCCCCCTCTTGGTGCGCCCGAGGCTCGTCGAGCCCATCGTTGCCCATGTCCGTTCCAGAGTCTGCGTCCGCGTCCTGGTCGGCAGGGGCCTCCACGCATCCGGCCAGGGCGATCATGCCGACCACGGTCGGCAAGAGGAGACGAGCGGTGTGCCGTCGTTGCTTCATGGCCGGGTAGTTCCGACCGCCCCCTGTCTGTTCCCACCCAACTACGGATTCGAGAGACCCCGCCCTTCGGCAGGGTCGACGGCTCCGACCCGGATGGCGTCGAAGGTGTCAGGCGTCGAAGCGCGGTCGTCGCTATCCCTGCGAGGCGGGCGAAGAGCGACGTGGTGAGCCGACATGAGACGGCTGGACGGAATTCCGCCCAAAGCAAGAACAACCGTCTGCGCGATTACGCCCCCTGGCGACGTGGTTCGAGGAGGTGGGCCCCGGCAGCCCGCTCAAGGAGGGGTTTCGCGTGAACCGCACCGTCGGTGTCGCATCCTATCCTGACACTCCATCTTCACGACTGACAGTCCTATTGCCGAGAACATCAGCCACTGTCTCAAGCGCCTTGCCGACTTCGAGGTCAGCGTTCGGGCCGCTCATCCCCCCCAAGGGCCGGCTTCGCCAGTCAGCCACGCCAGCACGCCCACGGTGACGACAAACAAGAACGCCATGAACAGTCCGCGAAGCCTCATGTGTCGACCCTACCCCATCCGCTCGGGACACGAGTCCGCAAGACGAGGTTCGCGCAAGCCCTGTGGGATTCGATCCACCCGCACTGGGTTGTGCTCACCTCCACCACGTCACGGCAGTCGTCGTTGCCGTCGTGTCTTCGGGGTACAGGTGGTGCCGATGCTAGCCCGCAGGTGAGGGTCAGTACACATGGGGGTCGGGCACCGCGATTCCATCCCTGCGAACTCCGCTGGGCGGCTTCCTTCGAGGTCCTCCTAGAGCAGGGCGCCAGTTGCGCCCCAAACGCACGTTGTGCGGGCTCCGGCAGCCTTGTGGTGGGGTTCGCGCTGAGGTACTGGGGTTCGGCTCTGGCTGAGGAAGCAGATCTCACCGCGCTCTCCGATGATGAGCCCAAGCTGCTGACGCTGCGCTTGGAGATGACGATCGTCAGGCGCGTGTTCCGGTTGGGCGCATGGGTGATCCTCGCGATGCTCACGCAGTTCTTCGTGAACTACTTCGACACGCTCATGGTCGGGCGTCTCGAGCCAGAACTCGCCACCGCATCACAGGCCGCGCTTGGCCTCGGCATGCCGGTGTTCTGGGGCGTGGGTGGCTTTTTCGCGGCCATCGGCGCGGGTACCCAGGCGATCACAGGCAGGCGCTTCGCGGAGGGCAACATCGTCGCCACCGGGCAGGTGCTGTTCAACAGTCTCTGCGTCGGCGTGCTCGCGGGTGCGTTCGGGAGCGTCTTCGGCTGGTTCGCCACGCCTGTGGCCGTCGAAGCTCTCGCCAGCGCCAGCCCTCTACAGGCCGCGCTTGGAGCCGAGTACACGCAGATCCGAATGATCGGCGTCGCCGGCATGGTGATCACGTTCAGCTACAAGGCCTTCTTCGACGGTATCGGGCGCACCTATGTGCACCTGTGGGCCGCACTGGCGATGAACGTGTTCAACATCGGGTTGAACTACCTGTTCATCTTCGGGTTCGAGCCGCTGGGCATTCCACGAATGGAGCTCGCCGGAGCCGGTTACGCGTCGGTCATCAGTACCTACCTGGGGCTGGCCATCATGGTCTATGTCAGCGCCTCGGGGGAGTGCAGTCGGTTCGAGATCTACCGCCACCGCAAGGTCGACACCTCGGTGATGTGGAACATCATCAGGCTGCTCGTGCCCTCGGGCACCGCGACGGTCATCCTCATGGCTGGCTTTGCGCTGTTCATGTACTTCGTCGGTCAGATTGACGCGGCATCGGGAGGCACAGCCAACACGTACACCGCGGCGACCAAGGCGATCATGGACACGTCGGCGCTGTGCTTCATGCCCGCCATCGCGTTTGGCACAGCTACCGCCACCTGCGTTAGCCAGAGCTTGGGCGCCGGCAAGCCGAACCTCGCGGCCCGCTACGGCTGGGAGTCCGCACGTTTGGGCATCTACGCGATGTTGGTGATCGGAGCGGTGTTCATGGTGATCCCCGAGCAGATCATCTCGGTGCTCGCGCCCAACGACCCCGAGGTCCCCAAGGCAGCCGCCGCCTCGATGCGCATGGTGACGTTTGCTTTGCCGCTCATGTCGGTTGGGCTGATTCTCGCCCAAGCGCTCTACGGTGCCGGCGCCAATGTCTTCGTGGCGGTAGCCGAGGGCATCCTGCACTTCGGGGTGCTGGTGCCGCTCACGTGGCTGCTCGGACCGAAGCTCGGGTTCGGCATGGAAGGCGTCTGGTTTTCCGCGTCGCTCTACGTTTCGCTGCTGGGGGTCGTGATGGCCTTCAAGTTCGCCAGCAAGGGCTGGCGAGAGATCAAACTCTGAGTCTGGACCGTCGGCAACGAGATTGGCGGACCGGAACTCGGACGGCGACCCGAGCCACGCGAACGTCTCGGCGGCGGAGGCGCCCAGCGGTACGGTGTTCATCCTGGTAGGAGGCCTCCGGGACTTTGCGGCGAGCCTCAGCCGGGGCTGATAGTCTCCGAGCCCGCCGGCGGTGGAAGACGCTTCCCTGGCGGGTTCGAGGCCCCATGCGACTTCGGTTCTACCTCTTGGCCCTGGCGTTCGTGAGCGCCTGTGCATTCGTCGGTACGCACCGGCTCAACCGTCGCTTTGGCGAGGCGCGGCCGGTGTCGAGAATCGTGCCGGAGCTGCGAGGCAACGACGTCGACTACTGGACCGAGGTGCGGCCACTCGTCGCGTCGCGCTGCGTCGTTTGCCACGGGTGTTACGACGCTCCGTGCCAGCTCAAGCTTGGCTCGCCCGAGGGCATCGACCGCGGAGCGACGGAAGCCAAGGTCTACGACGCAGTCCGCCTGCTCGAGGCTCCAACGACCCGGTTGTTCCAGGATGCTCAGACGACGCCTGCATGGCGGCACGCGGGGTTCCATCCGGTGCTCAACGAGCGTACGCAGTCGGAGCTTGCCAACCGAGAGGCGGGAGTCCTTCCGCGCCTGCTCAAGCTCAAGCAAGAGAACCCGCTTCCCGCCGGGGAGCTGCTCCCCAAGGACATCGACGTCTCGATCCATCGCGAGCAAGTGTGTCCATCGATCGAAACACTTGGTGACTACGAGGAGGACCACCCGACTTGGGGGATGCCGTTCGGCGTCCCGGGGCTCGAACCGGAAGAGCACGACACGCTGCTGCGGTGGGTCGAACAGGGGGCGGTGCATACACCTGCGCCTCCCTTGCACAAATCCGTGGTTGCGCAGGTTGATCGTTGGGAGCGATATTTCAACGACCCGTCTCTCAAGGGGCGCCTCACTGCCCGCTACATGTACGAGCACTTGTTCCTCGCACATCTGTACTTCGAGGACACGTCGACGCCGACTCCCTCAGGCGCTCCCGGGGACTTCTTCGAGCTTGTTCGGTCCCGCACTCCGCCGGGGAAGCCGATCGATCTCATCGCGACACGGCGTCCTTTCGATGACCCCGGCGCTCGGCCCTACTACCGCCTCCGGCGAGTCCGCGAGAGCATCGTCGCGAAACTACACCTCCCGTATGCCCTGAACGACGCTCGGATGGCTCGGTGGCGCTCGCTCTTTCAAGACGCCGCATTCTCGGTCACCAAGCTTCCATCGTACGAGCCGGAGATCGCATCGAACCCCTTCTCCGCGTTCGACCAGTTGCCCGCCGCGTCGCGCTACCAGTTCATGCTGGACGAGGCCCAGTTCACGATCATGGGTTTCATCAAGGGCGCGGTCTGTCGAGGGCCGATCGCGCTGAACGTGATCAACGATCAGTTCTTCATCTTCTTTCTCGACCCGGAGCTCGGTGGACTCAACACCGATGAGTTTCTGCGAGAGAACGCCGCGTCGCTACGCCTGCCAGCGGCGGCAGGGTCCAACGCTCCGGCGGTGGTCACGTGGGTCAAGAATGCGAGTCGCCAATGGGACTACATGAAGGCGAAGCGGGCAGCGGCGCGCGAGGCGTTTGGGGAGAACCGCGAGGCGACCCTCGAGATGATTTGGGACGGGGACGGTGTCAACCGGAACGCAGCTCTGACGGTCTTTCGCCACTTTGACAGCGCCTCGGTGACCAAGGGAATGGTCGGCGGCATGCCTAAGACGGCGTGGGTGCTGGGCTATCCTTTGCTCGAGCGGATCCACTACCTGCTCGTCGCCGGGTTTGATGTCTATGGCAACGTGGGGCACCAACTCACGACCCGCACGTACATGGACTTCCTACGGTTGGAGGCGGAGTTCAGCTTCTTGGTGTTCCTTCCCGAGGAGGCTCGAGCAAGAGAGTTGGAGTTTTGGTATCGCGATACCAACGAGTACATCGTGAAGGAGATCGCCCGGCTGCTGATGGATCTCGAGGTGCGAACTGGGATCAGCTACACGACGGCAGATCCCAAGTGGGAGTTCTTCCTGAAGCTGCGTCGGCATCTTGCATCGGTGTTGGGCGACCGGGCCGACCTCGACACTGCGGTGGCGGACGTCCGTGCTCCCCTCGAGCGCCTGGTGTCCCTCCGCGGAACGCCCGTGAGTCGGATGCCGGAGCTGTCGTTTCTTCTGGTCCCCGATGCTGCGCCGGGGGACCAGGTCTTCACCTTGCTGCGGAACAGCGCTCATTCCAACATCGCGTCTCTGCTCAACGAACGCGAAAGGCGGCTGCCGGCCGAGGACACGCTCAGTGTCGTCCGAGGTGTCGTCGGCACCTATCCCAACGCCTTGTATCGAGTTCCTCTGGCCGAGCTCGAATCGTTCGTGAGGGCGGTGGAGTCGCTCGTTGGCGAGGACTCCTACGCCCGGCTGCAGGAGCGTCACGGCGTGCGTCGCACGGACGCCCGATTCTGGTCGACGGTCGACAGGCTCCACGAGATCTATGCCGAGCAGGAACCGATCGAGGCGGGACTGTTCGACATTTCTCGGGTCGAGAACCGGTAGGGCGTTGGCTCGAGAGCCGCGCCGGTCAGCATCGAGTCACTGGGAGACGTCGCCGGCTACGTCCGCCCCGTATCGGCCCAGTAGCTCGGCATTGTCGCTGAGTCGCATTGACTCGCCAAGCGGGTCAGAGGCGACATCGAACTGCGTGAAGGCTCCCTCGTCGGCCGCGTTGATTGGCTGGTTGTCCAGATAGAATGGCTCGTCGCTCACGAGCAGATCGCCCTCGAGCTCGACCGGCCATCCACCCCCATCCCCGCCGATCCGTATCGCGCCTCGATCCGCAACCGGAGCTCGAGAAAGGCTGTTGCGAAACTGATAGATCGGCGAGTGGCTCAGCCTCGGGTCGAACGAGGCCTGGCTGGAATTGTGAAACACGGCGACACCAGGCGCTGCCGGACTGACCCGTCGAATACGGCTATAGGACAGCTCGTAGGGACCGCCTGCGGTCGGGTCGTAGCTACCGGCGATGTTCGCCTCGAACAGCATTTCGGGTGAGTCGCTGTGGTCGAGGTTGCGGAAGCACATGAACATGCCTGACGACTTGGGTGTGACGGTGCCCTTTCCGAAGCGGGTGTCCTCGCTGTGCGTGTGTTCCTCGAGGATGTTGTAGGGCTTCGCGACGTAGAACCCGTTCCAGTTGACGTTGCATACCTGGGTGTTGACCCGCTCGAAGCGATTGCGGGAGACGAGCATGAAGTGGCGCCAGTCGTCTTCTCCGGGGTTCGGCGCCCACAGAACGCCCGCGTTGTTCGACGCAGTGGTGGTGCATTCGAAGTCGCGGAACGTATTGTCGAACCAGGTGCTCCGTGCACCACCGGCGTCATCCGCATATTCTCGAGGCCCCGAAGTGCCGTCGAACATCGAGAACATGCGGGGGTTGTCGCGGCTCGAAGGGCCGTTGGCGAAGACGATGTTTCCGAAGAACATGTCCGATCCGGAGGGATGCTCGCCGAGGGCACCTTGCCCGGTGGCGCTGATCGTGGTCTCGGACATGTCGAATACGACTTCCTCGCCCGGGTAGCCGTAGTGCACGAGCGGTTTGTCGTCGCTTCCGAGTCGCCAGTTACCCTCCGACACCCCGGTCTGAGTGTTGTCTACCGCGACGTTGTGCGTGCCCCCCCGATACAACACCTGGTAGCCGCGATACGTTGTGTCCGCGAGGTCGTTTCGCCACCAGGCGTTTGCCGTGCGGAAGGGACTGGCAAGGCTGCCGTCGCCCGTCGCGTCGTCCCCCCTGAGCGGATCGACGACGATCGTGCCGTTCGGGGTCACCTCGAGGGTCCATTCGACATCGAGCGGTTCGTGATCGTCTTGGAAATGCACACGAACGTGCATGTCGTAGAGCCCTTCGGTGGGGGCCGAGCACGTCACCACTCCATAGTCGGAGCCGACGACCCAACGATTGCCGCTGTCTTCGCTCAAGAACGAGCCCACCGTGCAACCGGAGGGCAGGGAGACCGCTTCGAAGTAGAAGGGCCAGCTGCCGAAGCCGACCCCGATCGGGATCCGGTAGTCGACACCGGGGTGGTGACGCCGGTGCTTTGCCCACGCTGGCGTTTCCGCATCGGGACGCGGATGGACCAGCACGGGGTCGACCTTGCGCGGGACCGTGTGCCCCTGGGGAAGTCGGAAGGGGTCCACGGCGTCGTCGCTGGTGTCGGTGCCGGTGCTGCCCGAGCTGTCTCCCGGGTCGGTTTCGGTTCCAGAGTCACTCACAGTGCTCGAGGACTCAGTCTCAAAGGAGCCGCCTGTGCTCGCTCCCCCCGATTCCCCCGCCGTACCGTCCTCGGTCTCCGCCGTTGCCTCGCCACCGGACGTCCCGGCGGCGCCGCATCCAGCCCCAAGCATGGCCATCCACAAGGGCATGGCTCGCCAACGTCGCGTCCTTCGCAGCATCACGACCGACCCTACCCGCGACGCGTCCGGCGGCTCCTTACCGTGGCCGCGCGGGTCTACCAGCGAAGGGTGACCTCGTCCAACCGAACGACGGCACCGCGCGTCCATTGCGATCCAACACGCACGCCTTGGACCACTCCGTCGAAGGCCTCCGCGGTCAGGCCCATCTGCCCGAGGGGAATCTGATAGCGGCGGTACTCCCCATCCGCGCGCAGCGTGACTCCGTGAAGTCCGGGCCACCCGCGGGAACCCTGGATGCTGATGTCGGCCCACCATCCGTGGGCAGGGTTGTCATCAGGGGGAACGATAGCGACGTCGACCTCCAAGAATGCGTCGGCAAAGTCGCCGCCTCCGATGTCCGCCACCGGGCGTTCCAAGCCTTGCAGGCGGAGGTTCTCGAAGCACTCCGGAGCGGGGTCGGACGCGGGCTCGCACACTGGCATGCCGTCCGCGGCGCACTCGACCAGGAACTCGAAGTGGTGCGTGCCTTCGGACGGCGCAGCGTCGGACCGGCCAAAGCACCCCGGGAGTGCGAACCCCGGCGGAAACGGATCTTCGTCGGCGAAGATGAGCAAGCTGGACGTCGGCTCGGCTGTGGTCGGCCGGACTGCAACATTGGGGCTCACCGTGCGGCCACCTGCGGTGTCGAGGACGTGCAGTTGGCCGTAGTATTCGGTGCCGGGCTGGAGGCCATCGGTGATCGTGCCGACGACGAGGTCCACGCCGTTGGTGTTGGCAAGTGAGAACCGACCAAGCTCGGGGTTGACGTCGCGGTCGAAGACGACGACGTCGCCTTGCTCGAGCGCATCGGCCGAGGTCGCGACCCACAGCTCGTAGGCGCGGAAGTCTTCCTCCGCGCCGCGAAGCTCCCAGGTCCAGTGCATGGACTGTGGGGTGGACCAGTCGGCGGAGAAGGTCTCGATCTCGAACGCGCCGAGAGGCGCGGTGCCAGTGGACGACTCCGCGCCGGTGTCGGTCGTCGTCTCGCGACTCGTGCTCGTGCTCGTGCTCGTGGCATCCGCGCTGGCTTCCCGCACGCACGTCTGCGTTTCCGCTTCGCACTGCCAGCCCCCCAAACACGGGCAGGGGCGCCCCTCGAGGTCGATGTTCGGCACCGTGCACCCGGCAACGAACGTCAGCCCCAACAACGCTTGTCTCGTGCTCGCAACGCCCCTCACTACGCTTCCATCATACACCCAGTCAACGCCGGCGACGTCGCAGACCGAGGAGCACGACCCCGAGCATCAAGGCGGAGGGCCCCTGCCCAGGAACACGGCAGCCGCCAGCCGCATCGTCGGTCGCAGCATCGGGAGGCGTGGACTGCCCGCTGGATCCCGCGGGTCCATCATCACTGCCGCTGGTATCGCCACCAGGCGCCGGCCCGTCGTCTCCACTCGGGGCGCCGGTCGTCGCGTTCGGCCCATCGTCTCCACCGGATCCGTCGTCGCCTCCGCTGGTTGACGAGCCTCCGTCGGTATCCCCTCCGCCGGGGGTGACGCTGCAGCCGATGCGTTCGGTGCTCACGATGACGTCGTCGAACCACACTTGGTTTGCGTGATCGGTGTCGCCGGAGGCGATGTAGTGCTCGAGCATCGCCCGGTTGAGCTGCAGATCGGCGACGTCTCGCCAGGCCAGCCCATCCGCTTCGTGGCCGAGCGCGTCATCCACCCAAAACGCCATCGAGCCGTCGGTCTGCCCGGGCGTGTTGAGCTCCATCATCATCTCCAGGCAGGTCCACGTCTCGGTCTGAAGGACCACCGGTGGCTCGGGCGAGAAGTGGTTTCCCCAACAGCACTCCAGGCCGTTGATGCATGGCATGTCCCGGTCGGCACAGCCATCGCAGATGCCTTGTGCATACTCGCCGCTGCAGTATCCGCCTGCGTCGCAGTTCATGCCCGGGTAGTACGTGTAGAAGAACAGCTCATGCTGGGGGTTGAGATCGACGCGCGTTCCTGCCCAGCGCTCGCCGTTGGGTCGGCAGCCCGCGTTGCCATTGGCATCCCAGTAGGCGTCGGGTCGCGACCCGCCCAGACCCAGGAAGTGGTGCACGTAGTCGTGGTCTTGATCGAGCCGGACCCACGTCTGTAGGTAGAGTCGGTCGTGGCCTTGCAGGGCGCATCCTGCGTTCTGCTCGCCGTCCGCACACGTCGCAAAGCGCAGCGTGCCGCCTCGGAAGCTGTCGCCCGATCCTGGCATCGTCACCGACCATGATCCGTCGTGCACGAGTGCGGGGTCATTCTCTAGGCGAATACGGTTGGGATCGTTGACGCCGTCGGGGCATCCGTCGCACTCGGTCCAATCCGACTGCGCATACCAATCCGCCCATCCTGCTCCACCCGCCTCGAAGTCCTCACACATCAGCCACCCGGAGCCGGGGTCGTCGCATGGGGACGCTTCGGCGTCGGGCGAACCCAGGGTCAGGCCCAGGAGTGCTGCACCCAGGATCCACGAGGTGCGAGAGCGGCGATGCATCACCCCTGCAGCGTATCGGGGTCCGGCAGACCCGAGCTTACGGCGGCTGCGCACAACAGGGGCGGCGCGCTGTAGGCGTAAATCGAGTAACCTCGAACAAGTGCTGCGCGAACGGTTCCAGGGACCGCGAAGGGCCGTTGCCGGCGCGATGGTGGCCTGCTTCGTCGCGGCCTCGCCTCGTCCATCCGTCGCGGCCGCGGTACCCCCGGAGGTCGCCGGAGACCCCGCGGCCCAGTTCGACCAGGCGGAGACGCTCTACCGGGAGGGTCGCTACGAGGAAGCGATCGAGATCCTCGAAGCGCTGGTCGAGGCCTATCCCGAGCCGATCCTCCGATTCAACCTCGGGCGAGCCTATGAGAGTGCGGGCCTGCTCGACCCGGCCATCGCTGCATATCGCCAGTATCTCGAAGCGGCTCCCGACGCCCCGGATCGCGCGTCGGTCGAGGCGCGGGTCGACCGACTCGAGGCGCGGATTCCCGGCGAACTCGAACCGGAACCTGTGCCTGCACCGGTCGAGGCGCCGACTCCATCGGACACAGCCCCGAGCGTCGCGCCGCGGTTGAACCCAACCCCTTGGATCATCGCGGGCGCGGGTGGGGCGGTGCTGATCGCTGGTGGTGTCTTGGGGGGTCTGTCGCTCGCACGAGCCTCGGAGGCCGAGGACTCCGGTACGAATCAAGTGCGAGCCGTCGATGCGCAAGACGAGGCACGGACGTTTGGCCGGGTCTCGACAGGGGCGCTGATCGTCGGGGGCGCGTTGCTGGTCGCGGGCGTGACATGGGGCATCGTCGTGAGTCGTCGACAACGCCGCCGGGTCGGCGCGAGCATGACCGGGCTCCGCGTGTCGTTCTAGATCTCGGTGGGCGGCTGAAACGTGGTGTCTTCCAGGTCGTAGAGCACTGCCCGGCCGGCACGACGTTGCTGGCACGCGCCGTCTTCAACCAAGCTGCGCAAGGCGTCTTGGGTTGTTCGCAGGGAGACGCCCAAGTGACGAGCGAGCTCGCGGGCACTGAGCTGGCCCGACCGCGCGAGATGTCCCAAGACGCGTGCATCCGTGGCGGGGGCGGAGCGGGGGTCCGCCAGCACAACCGCCTGCCGGAGCTCGAGGGAAATGCGACCGTCCTCCCGGAGAATCTCGCCATGCGATGCCAGCAAGGCCCGGGCGCGATGCAACGCGACGTCAAACGTGCCGCGGTGCAGAGAGGGCACGTAGGAGAATCCATAGACCACGCCGAAGACGTGCTCATCGGTAGCGCCATCCGGTCCGAGGAGCGCAAGTGTGCTTGCCAACGCATCGCTGCGACCGCCGGGACCGTCCGGCAAGGTGGCGGTGTCGGCGACGCTGGCAGCCAAACCGCTTGCCGCGCTGAGGAGCCGGCGGCCGGGCGCACCGGGAGACGCCACGACCAACGCCACGGACTCCGCCTCTGTTGAGTCAGAGCTTGTGTGCGACAACGCTGCGAGTCCCCACGGGGGAGGTCCGTATCCCAGGTGTCCCCGCACCCAGGCCTCGACTTCGGGGCCCGCCGCGGCGGAGTCGGCTCGAGGGTCGAGCGCGGTACGGACTCGGGCGAGGTCTTCGAGCATCGGGGCCAACCCCGAGAGCTCTTGGGTCAGCGAGGCGAGCCGCTCCGCGAACGTTGTGGGGTCTCCTGCTTTCGCCGCGTCGAGCAACCCCCGGAGCTCGAGTGCCGGTCCGGGGCCTACGACCTCCGCGCCGCTCGCGAGGACCAGCTCCCATTCCACCCACGGATGCCACGGCCGCGGAGCCACGTCGCGCAACGCGGTGGCGATGCGGGCGGCGAGGTGGGCTCGTCCGGTGAGCCGCCGAAGCCGGGCCAGCACCACACCCGCCAGGACCTCGCACCCGCGAAGCTTTTCGGTGCGGCCCATTCGAAACGCCCGACGACCGGCCGCGAGCGCAGCCCCCATGTCGCCCAGGTGCGCCGACCCCAGAGCCCTCAAGCACGCCGCCTCGACCACGCCATCGGCGCGGCCATCTTGCCGAGCCCGCTGCTCGAGATCGGCCACGACTTCGTCCAGCAGCGGTTGACCGCATGCGAGGGCCGCCCACGCGGCATCCAAGTCCCCATCGGATCCGACGCCGGGCTGGATGCCCTGCAGGCCCAAGAACGCGGCGATCGGCGGGCGTGAAGCCGGCGCCATGGAGTGATGACATCACGTGGTTGCGGTCGTCGGCAAGCAGGTCTGGCATGCTTGCCCCGCGTGGAGCTTGGGACCACCGAAGCGGGCGGGCGTGGCCCCTCCGAGCCGACGAGCTACGTGCCGGTCCTGGAGCTCGCTTCAGGGGGAATGGGCACCGTCTCGGTTTGCGTGCGCCGCTCCGGCGCGTTCGAGCGCCTATACGCGATCAAACGGTTGCACCCGCACCTGCAGGGCGACCCTTCCATGCGCGCGATGTTCCTCGACGAGGCGCGGATGTCGGGGTTGCTTCGGCACTCGAACGTGGTTCCGGTGCTCGATGTCGGAGAGGACGACACCGGGCCGTTCTTGGTCATGGACTACGTCGAGGGTGTTTCGGTTTCGCGATTCATCCGGCATCACGCCAAGCAAGGCGACCGCATCCCCGTACCGCTGTGCCTGCACATCGTCGCTCAGACGGCGCGGGGCCTTCACGCTGCCCACGAACTCGAAGACTCCGACGGGCACGCGCTGCAACTCGTTCACCGCGACGTCTCCCCGCAGAACATCTTGATCGCGCGCGACGGCGTGGTGCGGGTGACGGACTTCGGTGTGGCCAAGGCGCTGGGGCGCTCCACACATACGAGCACCGGTCTGCTCAAGGGCAAGGTCGGCTACATGTCACCGGAGCAGCTTCGGTTCGAGCCGATCGACCGTCGCTGTGACTTGTTTGCGCTGGGCGTTGTGCTCGCGGAGCTGCTCACCGCGACCCGGATGTTCCCGGGCAAGGATGCTGCCGCTGTGGCGCGTCGAGTTCTCAACGAGCCCCCACCGGACCTGGGCGACCTGCGGACCGAGGTCTCGCCGGCGGTGGTTGAGCTGGCTTTCGAACTCCTCGCAAAAGACCCCGCCCAGCGGCCAAGCACGGCGGCTGAGGTCGCCATCCGCCTCGAGGAAGAACTGGCCCTCGAGGGGGCGGTCGATCTCGCCAGCTACGTGGAGGCACATTTCGCCGAAGAGCTTGATCGCACCCGGGCAGCCGTGCGAGACGCCGCGACCGCCGAGCCGACGCGCCCCGAGACCGACGCGCAGGAACTCACGGCCGTCCCCGCGAGGCCACCGCAGCGATCTTCGAAGTGGGGGCTGCTCGCGGCCGCTGCGACCGCGAGCGCACTCACCGGAGCATGGTGGCTGAGCCGGCCTCCAACGCCTCAGCCGGAGCCCACCCCGACCCCGGTTGCGGCGGACCCGAGCACCGTTGACGTCTTCATCGAGAGCCGGCCTACGGGGGCGAGCGTGCATGTGGATGGACGCGAACTCGGGGCCACTCCGCTTTCCGTTCCGCTGCCCCGGCAAGACCAGGCTGTGGAGCTTCGGCTCGAGCTCGAGGGCCATCTTGCCGCCACCCAGTCGATCGAGCCCACTGAAGACACGCGTCTGCTGGTCGCTCTGACGCGAGCGCCACCTCCGGCTGCCCCGGAGGTCGACGAGCCTGCTCCGGTCAAGCGGAAGGCTTCGCATAAGCGCCGCCGAAAGTCCCCGGTCGAGCCGAAGCCCGACGCAGACAAACCGGTGTTTCGTCGTTTCGACTGAAGCGGCCCGCAGACCCTGCGCCGCGCCGCCCTTGCTCTTTCGGTACCGTGCGTCGAGCCGATGTTGGCACAACAGGCAGCACACGAAGCGTGGCCACTGATCGCCCTGGGGCTCTTCCTTCTGGCCGGGTTTGTGGCACACGTCGTCGGTCAGCGCGCACACGTCCCTCGAGTCACGTTGTTGCTCGTGATCGGGGTCGTGTGCGGCCCCCATGTTCTCGGCCTGGTTCCGGACGGAGTGATCGCGTGGTTCCCGACGGTCGCAGAGGTCGCGCTCAGCATGGTCGGATTCATGATGGGCGAGCGGTTCATCGGAAAGCAGTTGCGGGCAACGGGTCGCATCGTGCTGTTGGTCGCACTGGCCGAGACTCTCGGCGCCGCGCTCCTGGTGTTCTGTGGACTCATGCTCGTTGGGGCTCCGCTCGGGCTTGCGCTCCTGTTGGCGGGCATCGCTCCCGCGAGCGCTCCGGCAGCGACGACCGACGTCATCCGGGAGAGCCGCGCTGCCGGGCCGCTGACCGACACAGTGCTCGGTGTCGTGGCGGTCGACGACGCCTTCGGCATCATTCTGTTTAGTCTTCTCCTTGCGATCGGGCAGTCGATCTCGGGCGCCGGTTTCTCGGGTGCCGAACTGCTCGGCGCAGCGTGGGAGGTCTTTGGCGGGATTGCGCTGGGCGCTTCGTTGGGCGTCGTGATGGCGTGGGTCTCAGGCCGAGCTCAACCCGGCGAACTCACGTTGGTCGAGACCGCTGGCTTCGTCTTGCTTGGCGGCGGGCTCGCGACCGCGTTGGGGGTTTCGTACTTGCTGGCGGCCATCGCACTTGGGGCCACTGTGGCGAATCGAGCCAAGCATCACGAGCGGCCGTTTCACGCGATCCAGGGCATTAGCCAACCCTTCCTCATTGTGTTCTTCCTGCTCGCTGGTTTCGAGTTCGACCCGTCGGGCCTCGCGACGTTTGGCCTGATCGGGGGTGTCTATGTCGTGGCGCGAGCGGCTGGGAAGCTGTTCGGGAGCAAGCTCGCGACCCGGTCCGATGGCACCCCCCCAGCGGTTCGACGCTATGTGGGCTGGTGCTTGTTGCCGCAGGCCGGCGTCGCGCTGGGCCTCGGCTTGGTCGCGGCCGAACGTTTTCCAGAGCACGGCCCGCGGCTGCTTTCCGTGCTCGTGGGCACCACCTTCGTCTTCGAGGTGCTCGGGCCGATCGCGACAAGGGTCGCTCTGAAGCGGTCCGGTGAAGCCGGGGCTGCGAAGCCATCGGGCCCTGAGTCCGAAGAGCACCCATCCGACAGAGCGGATCACCGCAGCTCAAAGGGGAGCGGCCCAACAACCGTGTAGCCACCCGCCCTCCTTTCGCCTTGCTCTTCTTTCCTCGCACAGGCCTGGGTGTAGACTCGTGGAGTGAACTTCGCGATGTCGCAACGGGGTTGTTTCGCCGGTCTGTTCCTGCTCGCCAGCATGACCGCTACCGGCTGTGCGAAGAACAGCACCCTGACCGTCAAGCCATCGACGCCCCAAGCTGCGGAACTGCTCCCGGCCAAACAGCTCGAGGCCGGTGTCTACAAGAGGCTCCTGCTGCTGCCGATCGAGAGCAGTGTTGACGTGAAGGACACCGACGTCGCGGTGGTGGCCGAAAAAGCGACCTCGTACTACTCGGCCAAGCTCGAGAAGGCGCTTCTCGCCCAAGGTTTCGAGCTCATCTCACCGGAGATCGTGGCCCGGGCCGAGAAAGGCATCAAGGGAGGCACGCTTTCCGCCGCCGAGAAAGCCTTGATCCTCGGCAAGGAAACGAAGGCCGACGTGTTGATGGTCGCCTAGAAGCGCGGTTTTCTGAACGGATGGACCGAGCGCCAGTGCGCGCAAATCTCGCGACAACAGCTGCGATCGGCTAACCAGAACGGCAACCAAAAAGAACGGCCCGGCACC
>Ga0316204_10001683_pt1 | contig 56976 bp, 47 predicted proteins | sample 6monrhotite_MG_2_FD_205661 | JGI IMG/M metagenome (GOLD analysis project Ga0316204, IMG submission 205661) | Microbial mat bacterial communities from mineral coupon in-situ incubated in ocean water Damariscotta River, Maine, United States -... | ecosystem: Environmental > Aquatic > Marine >... | reverse complement strand
TGTAACGTTTACCACTCATTTTAAACACCTTCCTGTTGTATCAATTGATACGCTGAAAAGTGTCTAGGGTACTAGGGGCTTGCCACTAATCTCTCAAGTAAATGGCATTGTTCAACCAAATGGCACCTTCAATGTGAGGTTTCAGTCACCACAGATGAACGCATATTCCATCTCACGACGAAACGTGAGCATGGCTTTCGACACAGTCAGAGCTGCTTATTACTAAAAACATAAATAATTCAAGTAAGGTGAAAATATGAAATATTTTTCTGTTTTAAGACTCATCAAAACAATTTTTTTAATGGGTTGCTTAATCCAAATCATGTTGGCTTCTCCCGTACAGGCGCAAGATAGTACAGGGAATAGAATAGAGGCTGCTCAGCGTTATATGAAAGTTTCAGACATACCTAAGATGCTGAATGATATGGCTCAGCAATTAGCTATGAACGTCCCAGAAAACAAACGTCAGGAATTCATTCAATTCATGAGTGGGATCGACAGTCAAAAACTAGAACAATTAATGGTCGTTGCCGTAGTTCAGCATTTCACCGTGGATGAAATAAACGCCTTGGAGAATTTTTATGGTTCTCCCACTGGGAAATCTATAATGAAAAAATTCCCTGTATACATGGCATCAATTGGACCTTCTATGGAAAAGCTCGTAATTGAAAGAGCAAAAAAATTCCCTCAATAATCACATAGAGCTACCCCCTATTCTGCCGCATCCAGAATATCCAAAATAGCCTCAGTCGTCCGCTCTGCGGCCTTGGCCGCATATTCGTCTGCCAAGTGGGCATAACGTGCCGTGGTTTGGGCTTGAGTATGTCCGAGAAGCTTGCCAATTTCGGCTAAGGACAAACCGCTGGCCAAGCCGAAGGATGCAAACGAATGGCGCAAATCATGAATACGCAAATCTGGAAGTTTTGCCTTTTTGCGGATGCGTCGCCATGGCTTTTGCAAATTGTTTAGGTGATGCCCCTTAACGGCCCCAACAATGACATAAGGATTATCCTCGATAGGATTGATCGCATCTAGAATATTATGGACCGCTTTACCAACATGCACCCGCTTAGCCCCGGTTTTTGAATCGGGAAGATAAATCCCATCATCTTTGATGTAATCCCACTTCAGGGTTTGGATTTCACTTAATCGACAACCCGTAAGAAGCAACAGGCGATAGGCATTACAAGCGGCTGAACTTTCGCTCTTATCCTTTTCACATTTATCCAATGTCTCCCAGAGGCGTTTTAATTCTTCCCTTGATAAATACCGCTCCCGGCTTTTCTCTTCATACTTTTGAATATGACGACACGGGTTAGAACCATCTTGGCGAAAGCCCCATATTTCACATTGATTAAATAGAACGGATAAAATAGCTACGCTACGATTAGCTTGATATGGCCTTTTACGCATTTCGTGGTGGAGTTTCGCAATATCAGGGCGGGTAATATCGGTTATCTTCCTGTTGCCTATGGCGGGCCTAATATGAAGCCGAATTGCCCGGCCATATTCTTCTTCTGTCCGTTTCTTACAATGGGTGGGGACGTACTCGTTTAAAAAGCGATCGCAAACATCCGAAACAGTCAAAGCCGTTCTGTGAACCGCATGTTCTTCCGCAGGATTTTCCCCATCTGAAACCCGCCCTAATAAGACCTTAGCTTTTTTACGTGCCGTCTCTACCGTTATGGTGCCTTGCTTGCCAATCGACATTCGACGGGTGCGGCCACTATGGCGATATTGAATTTGGAAACTCTTCCTGCCGCTTCTCATGACCCGTAGCCCGAAGCCTATTACCTCATCATCCCAGACGAAGTAATCACGCTCTTTATCCGACTTTGCGGCATCTACAATTTTTTTTGTAAGCTTTGGCATTTCTTGAATTTCCCGACTGCATATATATTGGAAGCATTATGGAAGCACAACACGGCGTAATGCAAGGGGAAACAACTTCGTGTATGAAGCAGACGTTAACACGTAAGTATATGTTTTTAATATTTAAATGATTATTTGTCGAAATCTATAGAAAATAGGCGTAGAACGTGAAAACAGATTCCTAATCTGGGGGTCGTGAGTTCGAATCTCGCCGGGCGCACCATCATTTTCAATGGCTGGTGTGGCATTAAAGAGGTTAGGCTAAACCGTAACTTGAATGGATGTGGTGTCGAGCAGTTGTCCCGACACAATGCCCAACAAGGATAATTCGTCTGCTGTAACATTGTTCAGGGTCGTGCCGTTCTCGGTAAAGCTGAACAACGCCGTGTTGGACACACCCTGGACCATGATCAAGCCATTATTCGTTGCTGCCGAAGACACACCTGTTGCGTTAATGGCGGCGAGAACATTGCCAAAACCAGCTGTCGTAAGGTCAGCGTTCGCAATGTTTTGTCCGGTTAACAGCATAGCTTCGTGCGTCGTCGTAAAGTTTGCCGCTGTATTCGTGGCAAAGGTCAAAACATTGTTTGCGACGCCTATATCATCAAACAGGCTGCCTTCGAAGCGAATTTTATCGGTGCCGTTGGTAAAGCCACTGATGGTATCCATCCCAGTAACGGCATTCACCGCTGCCCCATCGGTGGTTGCGGTATAGCGAATAATGTCCACGCCTGCGCCGCCTGTGATGGCATCACCGCCCGCTCTGCCCAAAACACTGCCGCCGGAACTGCTTAAAACGATGGTGTCGCTAAAGGCAGAACCAATAACGGATTCGATGCTATTAAGGGTATCACTTCCCATGCCACCACCGATGACTTGAGCCGTTGTCGTGTTTAAATTAACGCTGACGGCCGAACTGCCGGCGGTGTAACTTACGGTGTCTGTACCCGAACCACCGTATAAGATATCGTTCCCCGCACTTCCGACCAAAATATCATTGCCGGAACTTGCTACCAAAATTTCATCCCCGACAAGTCCGTTGAAAGCCGTGGTGGTCGCGGCTTTGATGGTCGCCACCAAGCTGTTCGCACCTTGGACAATGGACAAGCCCCAATCGGCGGTCAAGTTATTCACGTATGATGAGAAACTGCCCAAAATCGAGCCTGCACTTGAACCAAACAGGGTGTGGGCGGTGCCATCAACCAAATTGTACCCGGCGTCTTTGCCGATATCTAATGTTCCCCCCAAGGTCAGCGAGCCTTGCACCACCATCGTCCCATCGGCACCATTGCCGATGGTCGCGGTATAGGTGCCCGCAGAGTTGATGGCATGTGCCCCGCGAATGCTGATGGTTCCCGCATTTGAAGTGTTTCCATAATCATTGAAAACGCCCGCCACCGTAATGCCGGCCCCGGCTTGGTTGATCAAATTACCGTACAACGTGAAATTATTTTCCATGGTGATGGAACCGCTGTTGGTCAAATTGGCATATGCTCCCACCAAACCAACATTCAGGCCATTACCCATGAGCATGGTGCCGACATTGGTCACGGCGCCGTTTAAATAAAGCGAATTGTCGACCGCCATAATGGCCCCCGTTTGGTTATCGGTGGTGCCTGTAAACGTAGAACTATCCCCCGAAGTCAAAACCGCACCGCTTTGGTTAATCAAGTTCACGCCATGGATTTCGTAATTGGCACCGATATTGCCCGCGTTGGTGATTGTGCCTGTAATATGAAGACTATCGGCTGAATTGATGTTGCCCGTTGCCGTATTGTTTAATACACCACCAACCGTCATATCGTTGGTCAGGATGATATCACCTGAATTGTTGACATCACTTGTGGTATGCAAAGAATCATATCGCGTTGCCGCCGACCGCAAACTAACCCCTTGGGCGCTGATCACACCACCTGTATTGTTCGTCAACGTGCTGACATTTAAAATTTTGCCGCCAATATGCATTTCACCCGAATTCACGATCGCCGTTGTTCCGGCATGACCGTTATCAAGTGTATCTGCGGTCACAACACTCCCGGAATTGTTGGTTAAGGTCGTTCCGACGTACAACATCGTGGTTGTGGTGACTTGACCAGAATTCGTCAAAGACCCCGTGACATCAATATCAGAAGGGGTGGTAAGGATACCCGAATTGGTTATATTTCCGGCAACCACCAATTTGCTGGCTGTTGAACCGCCGACCATAAAGGTTGCCCCCGACGCATTGGTCAAATTCGCAAAAGCCGTGACCGTTCCAGCCGTTTGCAACATGGAATTATTGACCAAGGCCCCGGTGACCCCCAACGTGCCATTCACAAACACGGAACCATTATTCGTAAGGCTGCCCAATGTGGTTGCCGCAGACGTCACCGTACCCGTCACCGATGTCGTAAGCGCGCCATATATATCAAGCGCCCCGTTGGTGATGAGCGTACCACCACCAGCATAATTTCCGGTCGTGGTGTAGGCTTTCGTTGTGACCGTTCCTTCATTATTCAAGTTGCCAACAAGGTTCAACGTCCCACCCACTTTCATCACGCCCGTTGATGATATGTTCATCACACCCGTTGAATAAATGTTGGCATTCCCTTCGCCAACGATCAAGGTGCCTGAATTGTCTATGGTGCCATAAACTTTTAAGTCGCCAAAGGTCAGGTTGATATTGCTTGTATTATTAAGGTAGCCATCAACTTTCAATCCATCGTTGACCGTGTAGGTACTATCGCTAAAGACGTTTATGGTGCCATCATTATAAGCCCGCGCCCCGGCTTGGACGATCATACCTGTGTTGGCATTCACAACCCCTGTCGACGCATTATAAAAGACGCTGGTATCATAAACTTTCAACAAACCTTGGCCCAGATTGACCGTGCCCGAATTAACCGCATGGACCGTGTTATAAAGTGACAGATTACCTTCGGCAGCCGTTATCGTGCCCGCATTTGCCAAGTGGGATTGATTGTAAGCAATGACGCTATCGTCCGTGATGATGATATCGCCCAAATTCATCAAATTTGAATTGTCATACATTTTAAGCGAATAATCGGTGACGATCATTTTGCCGTGGTTAATGGTCGTGCTGTTATCGTAAAGGCTCGTATAATTTCGACTGGCCGTTACGCCAAAGTTAACCAAGCCTTGTCCACCGATTGAGAGATTATAATCCAACGTCACAATGTGGCCGAAATTGTTAACTTGGGCCGACGTTTGCGTCACGCCCCCCCAACCGGAAGGATACGATGTAAATTCGGACCAAGGCACCGAAATCAGCCCAAAGTTATTGACCGTTGCGGTGCCATGTAAAATAAAATCATCATCGGACGCAAAAATTGCCCCGTAATTATTGACCGTCGATGCCCCATAAATTTCAACATCATCTTCCCAACTTTGCACAAGGCCATAGTTGTTAAACGTTGAAGAGCCATAAACATCAACATCCGTGTTCACACCCATCATGCCAAAGTTGGTGGTGGTCCCGCCCAGAATGTTGATATCCCCTAAATAGTTTTCGGTCGCCACCACGCCCGTGGCCGCGTTGGTAAAGGTGCCCGAAATATCAATGTTGGAATCCCCACTAAGCAACCCACCATGGTTCACCGAAGTTCCAGAAATCGTGGCAAGGTCATCGACATAAACGGCGCTTTTGACCCCTGTGGAATAGGTATTTTGAGCGCCCGTTGTCATGTTCCAATCGTAAAGAACGCTACCCGATGGTGCAGAAATGTTACCGGTGTAACTGGCCGCACCGCCAATATTGACCGCATTCCCCGTAGGGGCAACAGGAGAGGTTCCCGTTGCGGCTGAACTGGCAACCGTCACTGCCAAACTTGAAGTGGCAATCGTTTGATCAGAAAATTTTAAATTTTCGACATTTTGTACAATATCAACAATGCCCGAAGCATCCTTGACGAACACCTGTGACTTTGTTGAATCAACCGTCAGGGTATAGGTCGCATAGGCATTGGCAAATATGGCTGTATCATTTCCTGTACCGCCAATTAAAACATCTCGACCGAGACCACCGTCTAGGGAATCTATCCCGGCACCACCCAACAAAACATCCTCGCCGTTACCGCCAGAAATGGTGTCATTACCTGTATCGCCATATAGGACGTTAATGCCCGTGTTTCCGGTTATGGTGTTATTGAACGCATTCCCTGTGCCGACAAGATTAGCTGTCCCCGTCAACGTCAAATTTTCAAGGTTAGCACCCAGCGTGTAATTCAGACTGGATTGAATTAAATCTGTCCCGGCATTGGCATTTTCGGTAACAACGTCGCTGGCATTATCAACAACATAGGTATCATTCCCGGCACCACCGACTAAGGTGTCGGCACCCGTCCCGCCATCAAGAATATTGTTGCCAGCATTACCTGTCAGCGTATTGACCGATGCATTCCCGGTACCGTTAACGTTACCCACACCCGTCAACGTCAAATTTTCAACATTGGCCGCCAAGGTAAAGGTCACCGAGGATTGAACCAAATCGGTTCCGTTCGATATCGATTCCGTAACCACATCGCTGGCATTATCAACAATATAGGTATCATTCCCGGCACCACCGACTAAGGTGTCGGCACCCGTCCCGCCATCAAGAATATTGTTGCCAGCATTACCTGTCAGCGTATTGACCGATGCATTCCCAGTACCGTTAATGTTGCCGACACCCGTCAACGTCAAATTTTCAACATTGGTCGCCAAGGTGTAATTGGCAAGGCTACTTTTAACAGTATCAGTGCCTGAATTTCTATTTTCTGTAACCGTAACAGCGGCACGGTCAACGATATATGTGTCATTGCCAGCCCCACCCAACAAGCTATCCGTGCCTGCGGTGCCGCCATCTAAAGTATTATTACCCGTGTTCCCGGTAATCGTATTGTTCAGGGCGTTGCCTGTAGCTGTCAGGTTTGTGGAACCTGTTAATGTCAAATTTTCAAGGTTGGTACCAAGCGTATAACTCAGGCTCGATTGAACTAAATCTGTCCCGGCATTGGCATTTTCGGTAACAACGTCGCTGGCATTATCAACAACATAGGTATCATTCCCGGCACCACCGACTAAGGTGTCGGCGCCCGTCCCGCCATCAAGAATATTGTTGCCAGCATTCCCCGTCAACGTATTGACCGATGCATTCCCAGTGCCGTTAATATTGCCCACACCTGTCAGCAACAAATTTTCAACGTTAGCCGCCAAGGTGATCGTAATTGAAGACTTAACAATGTCCGTTCCCGCAGAAGCCGCCTCGGTCACGGTGTCGCCCGCATTATCAATAATATAAGTGTCGTTACCACCGCCGCCGATCATGGTATCGGCGCCCGTGCCGCCATCTAAAGTATTGTTGCCGGCATTTCCTTTCAACGTATTGGCCGCACCATTGCCCGTACCGTTGAAATTACCGGTGCCCAATAATTTCAAATCTTCAAAGTTTGTGGCAAGCGTAAAGGTCGCGCCAACATGAACCGCGTCTGTGCCTCCGTTGGCATTTTCGTTGATGGTATCGGTCGCGTTGCTTAAGATGTACGTATCATTCCCCAAACCGCCGCTTAACGTGTTAGATCCAGATCCACCCAACAATCGGTCATTACCCGCGCCCCCGTTTAAGGTATCATTTCCACCGCTACCACGTAAAATGTCATCCCCAGCAGCGCCGCTAATTATGTCATCACCACCACGTCCATCAATGATGTCATTGCCCGCAGTCCCCGTCAGGGTATCGTTACCGGATCTGTACGATGTTCCAACACCGATATTGCCCACACTGTCAGCGGCCGATGTAAATTTGCTGGCAAAGTTGGTGTTAAAATCAGCATTCAACGTCGTTAGCGCGCTTGGATTTCCAAATGCCGCCTTGATGGATGTTGCGGCTGACCCTTGGGCGACCACAGACGTTTGCGCCAAACCTGACAACAAATCCCCACCGACACCCGCCAAATTATTGACTTGGGTGTTGCTGGTTGAAATTACGGCTTTCACCGTGCTGATCGCATTTGTCAAATTTGCATCATTGGTAATGCCATTGCTGGTTGCGGCATTTATGATGATAGAGGAAAGCTTTGCCGCATTGGTCAAAAATGTTGAGCCCGTGGTTTCTTGGCTCAATTGTGTGGCAAGGGCTGCGAAAACATTGGCCGTGGCATTGGCATCGGTCATGGTGCCATCGGCACCTTGTAAAACGGATGCCGCTTGGACGATCGTATTTTGAATTTGCACGGCCGCCTTCATGATGGCCGCAGATTTCGTCGCCGTTGCGTTGTTCGCAGATACGGCCCCAGCAACGGGATCAAACGAGGTCAAATCAACCGTTGCATCCAAGCCCATAACATCGGCTAATTTCGTCGCTGCCGTGGCTTTGGTTAACGTGGCATCGTTAGCCATCAAAGATGAAATTAACGTTGTTAACGGCGTCACAACTGTTGACCCGGACGGTGCTTTTAACGTACCCACAAACGCTTGGCCCGTTGAAATATCCGTACCACCTGTCATGATCAAAGGACCAAGAGCCGTGGCTTGCATCGAATAATTTCCCGATGCATCGGTTTTTGCGCTGACTTCGTTCGTATCCAAAATGCCATTGTTGTTGGCATCAATAAACACCGTTGCCCCGCTGATGTAACCATCAATGCTTTGCCCTGCGACTGTCAAATAAGTCGTTGCGGACACGGTTGAGGTTTGCGTTGTTGTGTCGGCTGTGGTTGTCGTAACATTCAGCGTCGAAACAGGGACGGTATATAACGTGGGCGCCATGTTCAACGTAACCACGCTCAAAGGTGTTGCGTTTGTCAAGGTCGCGGCTTGGATAACAGCATTCGTTCCAGAAATCATTGTATTCGTAGACGATGCCGTTATTAGGGTTGCCGTTGCATCGGTGGCCGCAACAACGTCAGCGGGGGCCGTTGTTGTCGCAGCAAGAACATCGGCAGGGGCGAGCGCTGGATCTGTTGGCGTTGGCGTTGCCGCTGTAGCCGTAGTCGGCGCCGTATCTGTTGTCGTTGTTGTCGTGGCACTTGTTGAGGAGGCCTGGCCAGATGTCGTCGTGGCGGCTTTTTGCGCCGTAGAGGCCGTGTTCGCATTCACAGACGTAACAGGCACCATATTATATTGGGTCGATTGCGTTTGTGCCGTCAACGCCGCTTTTGCCATGGAATTAAAATTCGCTGACGCATCGGCTTGTGTTTGAGCCGCCGTTGCCTGCGCGGCTGCTTGGTGCGCGGCATCTAATTTTGCCTGAGCATCGGCTTGTATTTGGGCAACTTCGGCTTTGGCTTGCAAGGCTTGAGCTTCGGCTTTGGCCGCAGCTTCCGCATCCGCTTTGGCTTGGGCCTCGGCTTCGGCGGCCTTGGCTTCGGCGGCGATGGCCTTGGCTTGTGCTTCGGCGTTGACCAATTTCGCGGCTTCGGCTTTGGCTATTTCGGCCTCGGCTTTTGCGGCTTCGGCTTCTTGCTTAGCAATATCCGCAACATCTTTTGCGGCTTGAGCCTCAGACAACGAGACCTCAGCATCGGCTTCGGCTTTGTTTGCTTGGGCTTCGGCTTGACTGGCTTCTGCATCAGCAGCAGTTGCCTTTTGTGCGGCTTGTTTTGCGCTTTGAGCGTTGGCTTGCGCATCCACTTCGGCTTTATGGGCTACTGTTTTGACCAAAGACGTCAATGAAGAGCCATAGCTGTTTTGAATATCAGCATTCGTATAAATCGAAACTGGCGTCGGCGTGAAATTAGCCCCCAACACCGTCGTTGTCGCGCCGGCTTGGTTCAAAACCAACATTCCCGCAGCGTTGCTAACGACAATTTCGCCAACATGCCCATCAACATCGGGAACAAGGGTTATTTTATTTTCTGCACCTTCTGCGGCGGCTTGTCCCAATACCGTTGAGCCCCGAATGCCGATCGTCGCGCTTGGCGTACTAACAACCATACCATCGGGGGATGTCTTGGCAACTTGGCCACTGACAAAAGAAAAAGTACCTTGAACAATAGTGGTGGTAAAATTGCCCACTTGAGTATCTGGGTCATAGACCATTTCGTCCATAACCATACGGCCTTCGGTCCCCAACGAGAAAACCGTATCATCGGCAAAAACAATCCCAACAGATGCTTGTGTTCCGGTTTCAACAATATCGCCTTGATAAATAGCAGCCCCTTGGGAAAGCGTGACTTGTTGACCGTTAACCCGCGTCACCTTGACGTTACCGTCAAGTTCCATCACCGTGCCGATGGATTGGCCCGCATCATTTGTATTTAAGGCGTTGCCCGTTTGAGCGTACCCTTGGACCACGGGCCCTGCAAGCTGGCTCACCAATGACCCCTTTAATACGGCGCCACCTTCGCTCATCAACGGAGCAGGGTTTTCAGCATTGAAATAATCGGGAACCACAAAAGACGTATGATCGGGCGTTTGAATGGTTAGGTCCGGGCCGGCACGACCAAAATCAGCGCGCAAAAAATCAAACCCACCGGGAAGATGAACCGTCTCACCCGATTCAATCGTTTGAATTAAAGAACCCGTTCCTGAATCTAAGAGCTCTTTAACGTTGGGGATTTGTTCATTCATAAAAAAATTACAGCGAATTACCATCGAAAAACACTACTTATTATAATACACCTGTAATGAACGCCTTGTAATACGCAATTTGTATTATTAAACGCCGCCCACAAAACGTCTTAAATTGAACAAAATATATTTTAAATCAAATGTTTGGGCGTTAAAAAAATGGATGACTTTTGCTCTGAAATACACCGCAATATCTGCGGCCTTTTTCATGACAAGATCATGATTGAAAATTTGGTGGATTTAGGCTTTTTTGTCAGCCACAATAAGTCCAATAATCATTGATACGTTATTTTATATTTGGTGAAACTCATGGCCGGAAAATTAACCCTTGATACGCTCAAAAAAGCGGCTAAAAATGGCGAAATTGACACGGTATTGACGGTTATGGTCGATATGCAAGGCCGCTTGATGGGCAAACGTATGCATGTCGATTTTTTTATGGATAGCGGATTCGAAGAAACCCATAGCTGTAATTACCTTTTGGCTACCGACATGGACATGAACACAGTCCAAGGCTATCAATCTACGGGTTGGGCCAAAGGTTACGGCGATTATGCTTTAAAGCCCGACCTTGAAACCTTGCGGTTGATCCCTTGGTTAGACGGTACGGCTTTGGTCATGTGTGATGTATTAGACCATCACACCCACAACCTGATTCCCCACGCCCCGCGCACGATTTTAAAGCACCAAGTTGCGCGTTTGGAAAGCTTGGGATTTAAGGCATTGATGGCCTCCGAGCTGGAATTTTTCCTCTTCAAAGAAAGCTATGAAGAAGCCCATCAAAAGGGTTATCAAAACCTCACGCCCGTCAGCTCCTACAATGAAGATTACCACATCTTTCAAACCACCAAAGAAGAAGGCGTTATGCGTGCCATTCGTAACGGTTTGAATGGTGCCGATATTGCGGTGGAAAATACCAAGGGTGAAGCTTGCGCGGGTCAAGAAGAAATCAACGTCCGTTACACCAATGCCCTGAACATGGCCGACCACCATGCCATCATTAAAAACGGCTGCAAAGAAATCGCATGGGCCAAAGGTCAATCTATAAGCTTTATGGCCAAATGGCACGATGATGCCGCTGGGAATTCATCACATATCCATCAATCTATAACGAGCCTTGACGGCAAGCCTTTGTTTTATGAGGCCAACGCAAAATATGGCATGTCGAATTTAATGCAAAAATACTTAGCCGGGCTTATGCACAATGCCCGCGACATTACATATTTTTTGGCGCCGAATATTAATTCGTACAAACGATTTTCCGCTGAAACTTTTGCACCGACCAAAGCCATATGGTCCATGGACAATCGCACCGCCGGTTATCGTATTTGTGGTGCCAACAGCCCCGCCGTACGCATTGAATGCCGGGTTGGCGGTGCGGATTTAAACCCATACCTTGCCATGGCGGCGCTGATAGCCGCTGGAATTGACGGCATTGAAAACAATCGTACGCTTGAACCTGAATTTTCGGGTGATGCGTATGTTGATGACCAAGCCCGCGACATCCCACAAACCTTGCGGGATGCTGTTGTTGCATTAGATCAATCATCCATATTGCGCAGGGCTATGGGTGACCAAGTGATTGACCATTATGTCCATGCTGGACGTTGGGAACAATCAGAACACGACCGCCAAGTTACCGATTGGGAAATCAATCGTGGCTTTGAAAGAACATAGAGCCCTTACAAAGAGACCCTTATAATGACAACTCTTAAATGCACCTCCCCCGTGGATGGTTCGGTTTTTGCCGAACGCCCCATCGCCACCACAAAACAAGCCGCAGACTTGATTGCCAAGGCGCGTGCAGCCCAACCCGATTGGGCCGCACGACCCATCCAAGAACGCATTGACATGGTGCGCGCTGGGATAAAACGATTAGGGGAAATGAATGACGACGTCGTTCTTGAACTTGCCCAAATGATGGGCCGCCCAGTACGCTATGGTGGCGAATTCAAAGGTGTCAACGAACGGGCAAATCATATGGCTGATATCGCCGTTCAAGCCTTAGAACCCATAATCGTCGAACATAGCGATGCCTTTGAACGACGCATTGAACGTGTCCCCCATGGTTTGGTATTTGTCATTGCACCGTGGAATTATCCGTACATGACTGCTGTTAACACCGTCGTGCCGGCTTTGATTTCGGGCAATACGGTCATGTTAAAACATGCCAGCCAAACCGTATTGGTGGGCGAACGCATGGTCCAAGCTTTTACAGATGTTGGTATTCCCAAAGATGTTTTCATCAATATATTCTTAGACCACGACACGACTTCTTCGTTGATCAACGCCAACAATTTTGATTTTGTAAACTTCACCGGGTCGGTGGGTGGAGGACAAGCCATAGAACGCGCGGCTGCAGGAACATTCACAGGGTTAGGATTGGAATTGGGCGGCAAAGACCCAGGTTATGTCATGGAAGATGCCAACGTGGAGGATGCCGTAGAAACCTTGATCGACGGAGCTATGTTCAATTCAGGGCAATCATGTTGCGGCATTGAACGCATTTACGTTGTTGCGGACTTGTATGAGAACTTTGTCGAAAAAGCAGTAAAAATTGTCTCGAATTATACGTTGGGAAACCCGTTGAACAAAGAAACTGATATTGGCCCGATGGCACATGAACGTTTTGCTAATATTGTCCGCGCTCAAATAGCCGATGCCATCACCCAAGGGGCAACCCCGATGATTGATAAAAGTCATTTCCCCCAAGATGATGGCGGCGCATACCTAGCCCCACAAATTCTAACCAACGTCACCCACGACATGACCATTATGCACGAAGAAACATTCGGGCCTGTGGTCGGTATCATGAAAGTCAAAGACGATGCCACAGCCACAAAACTAATGAATGATTGCGATTACGGTTTGACCGCATCGCTGTGGACCAATGACGTTGAACGGGCCAACCGCATTGGCCGTCAATTGCAAACGGGAACCGTGTTCATGAACCGTGCCGATTATGTTGACCCAGGTTTGTGTTGGACCGGGTGCAAAGGAACGGGACGCGGTGGCGCCTTGTCGATCATTGGCTATCATAATTTAACCCGTCCAAAATCTTATCATTTGAAAAAGGCGTAAGCATCATGACCTTGATTGCTAATTGGAGCTACCCCACGCAAATTCGTTTTGGCGCCGGGCGCATCACAGAAATAGCCGAATCTTGTGCCGATGTTGGCATCAAGCGCCCCTTGTTGGTGACTGACCGTGGCTTGGTCAATATGCCGATAACCCAAGAAGTCATGGACATTTTGGAGCAATCAGGTTTAGGTCGAGCTTTGTTTTGTGAGGTCGACCCCAACCCCAATGACCAAAATCTAGCCGCAGGCGTCAATGCCTTTAAAGCGGGCAACCATGATGGCGTCATAGCCTTTGGCGGCGGTTCCGGTTTGGATCTTGGCAAACTGATTGCCTTCCAAGCCCAACAAACTCGTCCCATATGGGATTTTGAAGATGTTGACGATTGGTGGACCCGCGCCGATGCTGATGTTATCGCCCCCATCATCGCGGTACCGACCACGGCTGGAACGGGGTCTGAGGTCGGGCGCGCCGGTGTTTTGACCGATTCAAAAACCCACGTGAAAAAGATTATATTTCACCCCAAAATAATGCCCTCTGTTGTCATTTGTGACCCTCAACTGACCGTTGGCATGCCGTCCAAAATTACGGTGGGCACAGGGCTGGATGCCTTTATTCATAGCCTAGAAGCCTTCAGTTCACCGTTTTATCATCCTATGAGCCAAGGCATCGCCCTTGAAGGCATGCGGTTGGTTATTGAAAATCTGCCAACGGTTTTTGCCGATCCCAACAACATTGAAGCCCGTAGCCACATGATGAGCGCTGCAACCATGGGCGCCACCGCCTTTCAAAAAGGGTTGGGCGCCATGCATGCTTTGGCCCATCCCGTGGGGGCTGTCTTCAATACTCATCATGGCATGACCAATGCCGTTGTGATGCCGGCTATTTTAAAGTTTAATCGTGTTGCCATAGAAGATCGTATTGTTTCAGCCGCCGCCTATATGGGGATTGATGGCGGGTTTGACGGCTTTTATGAAACCTTAATGACCTTACGATCTGATCTGGGTGTGCCCCAAACATTAAGTGTTCTGGGCGCAAATATTGATCGCATTGATGACTTAGCTAAAATGGCCATCCAAGATCCATGTGCTGGCGGTAATCCGGTCGAGCTGACGTTATCAGCAGCCACAGATTTGTATCGCGCGTGTTTTTAAAGCCACAAAATTATTTTTTCTGTTTAAGCTTTTGCAGGGCCTGAACCCCTTTTTCGCGGTGTGCGCGATTAACTTCTAATTTTGCTTTAAGCTCTTCCCTTTCTTTGTTGTCGGTCGCCACCTCAAGTTTGGATTTAAGCTTATGTTCTTTTTTCTTCATTTTAAGGACAAGGGATTTCAAGGCTACTTTGGTTGAGGAATCATCATTATCCAAAGCATCTTTCAGGTACTTGATGATTTTTTTCATTTTCATGACGGGCTCAATTCAACTTTAATTTCATTTAGGTTGCGTGCTTATTTCATCCACATCATCTTTGGTTAAGGCCATTAATTTTTCAGCTTCTTTAGAGGCCATGTCTTTGGCACCAAACAAAGCTTTGGCCATATCTGTCAAGTGCCACACGGCATCATGAGCATAGCGCAAATCATTCATTAAGGAAGTCGCCATATTCGCCGTGATCTTCTTTTCTCTAATCATCATATTGATATTGTTTGTCGTTAAAATGCTTTCTTTGTCCGTTGAGGCCTTGATTTCATCAAGGGCCAAGATGTCACGATTTTCGGCAGTGGTATTTTCTAGCTCGTTTATTTCTCGTAATACTTTTGCAATTTGATAGCGAAGCTTGTTGTATTCTTTTCGAATGTCCGCATTATCCGATTGGATATAGAGCGAAATATTTTTACGCAAATGTTTGATTTCTTTGATGCTGGTGACGATATTGATGCTCGCATCACGAAGTTCTAGCAGACGATCCGAATTCTCAAGGGGCAGCTTGTTTTGTGCGGTGCTGATAAATTCGATCAAGTCAGCATACAGGTTTTTAACCTTAGAATTATAGGTCTCATCTAAATCAAAATCGATTTGGCTCGTATGATTTTGAATATAATGGTCCAAATCAATTTCTGATTTTATGCATGTCCTGGTCAGGTGCATACCGTGGGCTAATATCTCGAACGCATTATCGTACAGGTGCAAGGTTTCTTGACGTACGGCTTCGATCAAGGATTCTGGAAATTCAAACGCCGCGTTGGTGATAAAACGGGGTTCTGCTAATTTTTCGTGAGGCTTTTTAATTTTCTGATGCAAAAAGCTGACAAGCCTTGGCACCATGGGCACCATGACGGCAACGCCCATGACATTAAATACCGTATGAAAAATAGCTAATTTCAAGGTATAGTCATCATTGGCAATACCCACGTGAAAGGCGATATCATCCACAACCCAAACAATGGGCGACAAAAGGATAATCGCCAAAGCCCCCGTCACCACATTAAAAATTAAATGTGCCGCCGCCAAACGCTTACCTTGGTAATTGGCTGTCATGGCCCCGATAATTGCGGTTATCGTGGTGCCTATATTGGCCCCTATTGCCAAGGCCAAGGCATTTTCATACGTTATTTGGCTTGCTGACAACGCCGTGATAATCAACACCAATGTGGCATGGCTTGATTGCAAAACAACCGTGGCAAACATACCAATCAGCACGAACAACACCAGCCCCGGAAATCCACTGACAGCAAATTTTGCAAGATCAATCGTTTCTTTGAAGGCTTCGAAGCCTTCTTTCATGTAATGGATGCCCAAGAATAAAAAACCAAGGCCGGACAGAACGTAGCCCATCCCTTTTAAGGTCTTGGACCTTTGAAAAACCAACACGATGCCAAAAGCCAACATCGGCATAGCATACGCGGCAATGTCAACCTTAAGGCCAAACCCGGCAATCAACCACGCCCCTGTGGTGGTGCCAATATTGGCGCCAAAAATAATACCTATGCCGCTGGACAACAAAATTAAACCGGCGCTTAAAAAAGAAATTGTAACTAATGATACAAGAGAACTGGATTGCGTAATACTGCTGGACAAAACACCAAATACAATTGATTTCCATAGTTTATCTGTCGTGCGCTTAAGAAGGCGCTCTAATACTCCGCTGGATAAAGCGCGAAATCCTTCTTCTAAAAACAGCATGCCAAACAAAAATATTGCCACGCCCGCAGCAATTTCCTTGACGTTGGGGCTGATCCAAAAACCATAGGCCAAAATCAAAAAAATTACAGGAAGCAGCAGCCGACGAAACATACTTTACCTCTTTTGCAAGTGTTTCCATTTATACTGATGATTCTATACGATTTTTCATAAAGGTGGTTAGTTCTTCTTTTTGTGGTGCATCAAATTTCAAACCCAATTTGCTACGCCGCCATAATATGTCATCGGGTTCCACCGCCCATTCATGGTCCATCATGTAAACGACTTCTTGAGCACATAGGCCATGACCAAAATTTTGCCCAAGGTCTTTCATGATTTCAGCCCCGTCTAAAATAGCATGTGCCAGTTCACCGTGGCGTTTTGCCATACCTGACAATGTTTTTTCATCAAGGTTGGGGTACACATGCTTAAGGTGTTGTGCAAAATTGTCTTCCACATCGCCGCCAGGCAAAACAGCCTTAGCAGTCCAAGGTTTGTCCATATTTGGAAAAAATGGTTTCAATTGGTGCAACGCTTTTTCTGCCAATTGACGATATGTTGTCATCTTTCCCCCAAACACCGAAAGTAATGGTGGGCCATTTTGCACATCTAAATCTAAAACGTATTCTCGTGTTACTTGTGATGCGTTACTTGAAGCATCATCAAACAACGGTCGCACCCCGGCAAATGACCAGACTTTATCTTTCGGTAATATGGATTTTTTAAAGTAGCTGTTCACGGTCTCACAAAGATATTGGGTTTCTTGTTCAGATATATCTAAGCGATCCCCTTGCAACTGAGGTGGGGCATTCATCATGATTTCAGTGGTGCCGATCAAGGTAAAGTCATTTTGATAGGGGATAACAAAAACAATCCGCCCATCATCATTTTGCACGATATAAGCTTGATCGCCTTCGTACAAACGATCCACCACCATGTGGCTGCCTTTGACCAGCCGCAATTGCTTTCCTTTGGCATTTACATCGCACGTTTTCAAAACATCCAAAGTCCAAGGCCCGGCTGCATTCACCAACGCTTTGGCATGAACAACGACAACACGATCGGTCAATAAGTTTTTGAGCGTAACAACCCATTGACCGTTTTCTCGCACCGCCTTTATAGCCTTGGTACGAGTATAAATATAAGCGCCATGCGCTTGGGCATTTTTGGCATTCGCCACCACCAACCTAGCATCGTCAACCCAACAATCTGAATACACAAAACCCGCATCGACACTTTCGTTCAAGGCTTGACCTTCAAAATCAGTGCGCAAATTCAAACGGTGACTGCGCGGCAACCGGGGATCAAATTTAGCCAATCTGTCGTAAAGGAATAATCCCAATGACAACATCCAAGCCGGACGCATGGTCGGATGATGGGGCAATACAAAACGCATCGGATGAACTAGATGCGGGGCTTTGTTCAACAATGTACTGCGTTCGGCCAAGGATTCCCGAACCAGTCTAAATTCATAATGTTCCAGATACCTTAAACCGCCATGAATAAGTTTCGAGCTGGCCGATGAAGTTTGTGAGGCTAGGTCACCTTGTTCACACAGCGCAACTTTAAGCCCGCGCCCTGCTGCATCGCAGGCAATGCCGGCACCGTTAATGCCGCCGCCAATGACCAAAAGATCTATGTCTTTAGGAGCATCTATCATTTTTGATTTCCTTAAGCTTAATCGAAATGTTTTTCCAACATGCGTTCTGGAAAATCGGTGAATATGGAATCCACGCCCAAAGCAAATAAGGCATCTGCTTGGTCTGTGTCATTTACGGTATAAACGTGCAAACGATGACCTAAGTCATGAACCTGTTTGACCAACGCAGGCGTTACAAATTCATAATAACAATGCAAGCTGTGACAATGATGTTGTTGCAACCGCGCGGGCAAATTTTCGGGAATAGCATACACGATCAGCCCCAAAGGCACATCCGGCATTACGTCATGAAAAACATCTAATGCCAGCGTGCTCATGGATGAAACTAACAAGCTTTGGGCACAGCTTGCACGGTTTTGCAAAATTTCAGCAATTGCGCGTGCGGTGGGTTCTTCCCAACCCAAAGTCGGTTTGATTTCAAGGTTGATTGCCATATCGCGAGATGCCAAAAATTCTATAACGTCATCAAGTCGAGGAATGCGTTCGCCCTTAAATTTTTCATCGAACCAAAGACCTGCATCCAGACTTTCAATTTCATCTATGGGCTTCAAAACCACGGGACCGCGTCCATCGGAACACCGGTCAACATTAAAGTCATGCAACACAACGACAACCCCGTCGCTGCTTATGGTGGCGTCTAATTCAACGGCCTGGGCACCAACGTGTGCGGCATGGCGGAATGCTGCCATGGTGTTTTCTGGCACGGTTCCAGCAGCTCCGCGATGGGAAATGACCTTGGGCATGTAAGCCATGTGTGTTTTTGCCATCATCAGTTCCGATCGCGTTGCACAAATACACTCAACAATGCCAAACCGCCCGATACCGCCATCAACAACAACGATAACGCATTTAATTCAGGCGTAGAGCCTTCGCGCAACCGACTATACATGGCGATCGTCAAAGGTTGATCTGACCCCACCAACATCAATGTGGTGTTGAAATTTTCAAATGACATCAAAAAAGAAACAATAGCGGCACCAATGATGGCCGGTTTTAAATAGGGAATTGTCACGGTCCAAATCGCAGCTAATTTAGAAGCCCCAAGGCTTTGGGCGGCTTCTTCTAAATCTGTATCAAATTTTCTCAGCCTTGCCGCAATAATCAAGGTCGTGATTGTAGAAATAAATGAAAACTGTCCCATCACAACCAAAAACGTGCTGGGTCGCAAAAATTCCAAATCAAGTCCAATTGTTGTTTCCAAAAAGTTGGCTATGGTGCTGGAAAAAACCAATATAGAAATGCCTAAAATCACGCCGGGAATAACCAATGGCAATAACATCAACATGTAACAAAGGTTCTTCAGTGGAAATTCGCGCCGTTCGAAAAGAAAAGCATTGTTAATGCCAACACTGACCGACAATACGGTAACCCAACACGCAATATAAAACGATGTCCAAATGCCACTTAACAAGCGTCGATCATGAAACAGGCCCAGCCGGGGTTCGGTGGGATTAAAAAACCAGTCCAAGGTAAACCCACCCCAAGGCAAAGACGGGAACATGGAATCATTAAAAGCAAACACCGCGACAACAATCAACGGCATCACCAAATACACAAAGAACAAGGCTACATAAGCCCCATAGGCCGCCCGGAAACTTAGGGGTTGAGGAATGGATGGTATCATTTTAGCCTCCTAACCTACGGCTTCGGTTAAAGTTTGACGCGATAATTTCAAACCGGACCACACAATCAGTGATGACAAGGCCAATAATAAGAAGCCAAAGGCGGCCCCCAATTCCCAATTAAAGCGCGTTATAAATTGGGTATAAATCATTTGTGTAAACCACATGCTGTCTTTGCCGCCCAACAAAACTGGGGTTAAATAATTTCCAAGGGTCAACATAAACACCACAATACATCCTGATACAATGCCCGGCATAGCATGGGGAATGATAATTTTTCGAAGCACCGTAAACGCGTTCCCGCCCAAATCATATCCGGCTTCGACCAAGCTATCATCAAGGCTGTCTAAAGTGCTGACCAATGGCACCACCATGAACAACATAGATGTGTAAACTAAACCCACCATGATAGTGGCATCATTGTACAACATTTCGATCGGTTGAGATGCCAAACCAAGGCTTTGCAACAATCCTGAAATCACGCCGCTTTCGCGCAATAAAATCATCCACCCAAATGTGCGCACCAATTCGCTAACCCAAAACGGCACCAAGCACAGCAAGAACAAAAAATTCTTAAACCGCCCACGCAACATTTTAGCGATGTAATATGAAACTGGAAAACCAATCACCAATGTTAAGGCGGTCGCCATAATGGACATCATGGCCGTTCGCATAAATGTGTTCCAATACAGAGGCTCTGTGAAAAAGGCAGCGTAATTTGCGGTGCTGTATTCATAAACTCGTGGCGCAATTTTTTCATGCACCGACACCAAAAACATATCCACATGGGGCAAGATAATCAGCACCAACAACCACAACACCAGTGGCGCCAAAAGCAATATCAAACTTAATCGGGAAGCCGTTTGCATGTTCATGAGATTTCACCCGTTCCTGAAAATGTTTTGGCTTGCGCCATCCCCCATCCCAAATGGATTTCTTGGCCTTGGCGTAAATGTGAAAATTCTCCGGTTTGAGGCAAGGCTACATCCAGTTCGCCCCCAGTTTGACGGTCACGCACCAACGCACGGCTGTTCGCCCCATTAAATAAAATACTCATTAAATCCCCGGTGATGGCGTTATCTAAATGGGCAATGCGATCAAGTTCAGTACTGATCACGACTTGTTCTGGGCGCACAAAAATATCGACTTCGCCGCCCTTGACCAAAGGCTGTGATCCCGCAGGTGTCGCCAATAATGAAACTCCATCGGATGAAGTCACTTTAACGCCGTCCTTATCCATGCTTTCGACCCGACCATGCCAACGGTTGGTGTCGCCAACAAAACCCGCAACAAAAGCGGTGTCAGGTTGATAATATAAATCTTGGGGTGTTCCAATCTGTTCAAACTTACCATGATTCATAACGGCGACATGATCTGACATGACCAAGGCTTCGGATTGATCGTGCGTAATATAAACAAACGTGGTGCCGAATTGATCTTGCATTTTTTTCAATTCGACCTTCATGTGTTCGCGTAATTTAAGGTCCAATGCGCCTAATGGTTCATCCAACAACAACGCGGCAGGTTCCAACACCAAACATCTGGCGATCGCCACCCGTTGTTTTTGGCCACCCGACAATTGATTGATGTTTTTATCACCAGAAGTCGGAAGGCCGATGCGGTCCAAAGCCGATTTTACCTTGGTGGCAATTTCGCTTTTACCCAAGCCCTTGCGTACCAATCCATAAGCGATGTTTTCCGCCACCGTCATCATGGGGAACAATGCCAATTGTTGAAACACCATATTAACCGGGCGTTTATTGGGCGGCACATTAATAACAGATGCCCCTTTGATCGTAATGTCACCAGATGTTGGGCGGTCGAACCCTGCCATCATCCGTAAAATTGTTGTTTTGCCGCAACCAGACGGGCCTAGGATAGAAAAAAATTCACCTTGGGGAACACCAAAGGAAACATCGTCCACGGCGGCAAAATCGCCGTAACGGCGAATCAAGTTGTGGCATTCCAAATCAAAAGCATTGGTGGTTTCTATAGCGTCGGTCATGTAATTCCTTACCCCAAATTCTTAAATGATTTAGGTATTGTCCCATTCACCAGGACATCAATAAACAAAAAACAATAAAAAAAGAATGGCGCAAGGAAACACCCCTTGCGCCATTTGATCGTTAAACGCCGATTATTTAGACGCTTGAACGCGATCGAGCATTTTGCCTTCCATGGCTTCTATGCCGGTAGGTACGGGTGGATACCATTTAATATTGTCAATGGCCGCCGCTGGGAACGTTTCTTGGAAACGGTCACGTTTTTCTTTGGAAACAAAAGCATCGCCGCCTTTTGACGCGGTGAAGTTACCCGCCGCTTCGACGATCATAGAGGCGATTTTAGGACGCATGACAAAGTTGATCCACTTGTAAGCAGCGGCTTCAGCTTTGGTTTTCTTTGGCAATGCAAAGGTATCGATCCAACCCAATGCACCCGATGTTGGGGCAATGGTTTTGACTTCTGGCTTATCAGCGTTAACTTTCCAGCCGGAACCATCCCAAGCCATCGCCGCATAAATTTCGTCGGAACGAATTAAGTTGATCAGCACGTCTTTACCAGACCAATAGGTTTTGACGTTAGATTTGCAAGACATTAATTTAGCTTCAACTTTATCCAAAATATTTTGATAAGCCATTTTGTCGCCATAGGCCGCAAACGGATCCATGCCCATAGCAAAAGCAAAGGCAATCACGGTTGGGCGTTTCAAACGGTAAGAAACCTTGCCCGCATATTTTGGATCACAAAGGTCCAAATAATCTTTGATGCTAGGGGCTTTGGTGGTGTTTACAGCCAAAGCGCTGGTTCCCCAAACGTGAGGCACACCATAGACCTTGCCTTTATATGATGTGTTTTTCTTGGTGCCTTCAAACATAGACGTGATGATTTGATCGGATTTAATTTTGGAAAGATCGATGGGTTTATAAATATCGAATTCAGCCTGTGCCCCCGTGATACGATCTTGCGAAGGTTGAGCCAGATCAAAACCAGCACCACCGGTGGCGCGCAATTTTGAAATCATGGCTTCGTTGTTAGAGTTCGTGACTTCGACGGTTATGCCCGTTTCAGCCTTAAACATTTGCACCACTTTTTCTGGAGCGTATCCGCCCCAGGTGAGCAGACGTAAGGTTTCCGCATTGGCATTTGCCGATGCCATAACCATTCCGACGCCAACCAAGGCGCTTGAGAACAGTTTTACATTAAATTTAAACATGGCGAGGTCCTTTCTAATTAAATAATCTCGCGTATTCACGAGATCAAAATTGTTCATCGCTTAAAACGACAATTTACGTAGATCTACAGCGAACCGTAGTCTCATCAACGAAGAGCAGGTTAACCCTGCCCAAGCAAAAATTTTCAGGGGAAATCAGGTCATAAAAGATGTACATCTCAGCCCTCATTATATAAATCAAACCCAATGATATGATGATTTGACAAGTAAATATTGTAAATCGGATTGTTTGTCTTAGCAACAAATAACCGACCACACCCCTTTTCGTTTGCGCAGTTTTTCACCCATGTATTACAGAATTATGACATTGCGGAAAGTTCTTAATACACGATATGCTGAACGCACACCATTTGGAGAATAACCATGCCCAACCACGCCCCTCATATCTTAATTCTTGACGGATACCCTATGTCTGACCGTGAAAATCTTGCCGCATGCGGCATGACATTGGCGGGGGATTTATACGCCAAAATGTTGGCTTCTATTTGCCCCAAAGCCACTTTCACAATCGTTTTTCCATCCGACTCGGGCGAGGCTTTGCCCAAGGGGGTCAGTTTAAGTGATTTTGATGGCATCGCGTGGACCGGCTGTTCGTTAACCATTCACGACCAAAATGACCATCGCGTTGCCAATCATCTGGCCATTGCCACAGAAGCCTATCGACATGGCGTTCCTCAATACGGCTCTTGTTGGGGCATCCAAATAGCAGCCGTTGCGGCGGGCGGTACCGTTGGAGCCAATCCGAGAGGACGGGAAATGGGTATAGCCCGCAAAATTACGTTATCCCCTTCCGGTCGCGGACACCCCATGTATGTCGACAAGCCCACAACATTCGATGGATACGTCAGCCATTTTGATGAAGTCACCCACTTGCCAAGTGGTGCAGAGGTCTTGTCCAAAAATGCATTTACCCGGATACATGCTGTAAGTATCCATCACGAAAAAGGGACCTTTTGGGGCTTGCAATATCATCCTGAATACAACTTGTTTGAAATGGCGCGCCTGATGCACGCGCGCAGCCAAGCACTTACCAACGAAGGCTTTTTCCACGACGAAACGGATGCCTTGGCCATGGTTGAGCGTTTCGAGCAGCTTTATAAAAACCCAAAAGACAAAGCCTTGGCTTGGCAATTGGGTTGTGAGGCCGATATTCTGACAGACAGCATCCGCCAAACAGAACCTCGTAACTGGATAGAACGGTTGGTCTTGCCCAACATGAAATCTTAACAACGCAACTTATTCATTAACCAGCGGTCTGGACAACAACCCATGAATAATAGCATCAAGATCGGCATCAAGATTCAACACCGCTTCTACAGCTATGCATATGGGCATATCGACTTGGTTACGGCGCGCTAATTCTGTCACGGTTTTGGCATTAAAATAACCTTCGGCAATGGTTTTTCGATGAGCCAATATATCGTTTAGGTTTTCACCTTGACCCAAATCAAAACCCAACGAAAAATTTCTCGATTGCATGGCGTTACACGTCAATGTCAAATCCCCTAATCCTGACAGCCCCATCAAGGTATGGGTTTGCGCCCCCAACACTAAGCCCAAGGCGTTGATTTCTGACAAGCCACGGGTTATCAACGCGGCTCGGGCATTATCGCCCAATCCTTTGCCCGTCACGATGCCACAGGCAATCGCCAATACGTTTTTGACCGCGCCACCCAATTGAGTACCTATGATGTCATTGCTGGCGTAGGCGCGAAAATGTGGCGATGATAACGCCTTGGCAAGATTTTCAGAAACTTTTAAATCAGCGCATGCCACCGTTGTCGCCGAAGGTAAATCGTTGGCAATTTCATGAGCAAAAGTTGGCCCCCCCATTGAAGCAATGATGGCATTATGGCCTAAGCAATCTTTTACGACTTCGGCCATTAACATACAGGTATCTTGTTCGACGCCTTTGGAACAAATCAACGCTGGTACGTTGGGTTGCCAATGTTTGGCGGCTTGGCTAACGATAGCGCGCAAGTACACGGTGGGGACGGCTATCAAGACGGCCTCATTGTCGCAAACGTTTTGAAAATCGTTGGTTGCCCTGATCTTCGAATCAAGCGTTACGTCCGGTAAAAAACAGGTGTTTGTGTGGCTTGCGTTAATGTCGTCTATGATTTCTTGTTCAAAGCCCCACAACGTTACCTTTAAGCCGGCCCGGGCCGCTACGGTTGCCATGGCGGTGCCAAAGGCACCTGCGCCTAGTATGCCAATTTCCTTCATCACACCATCCTTTGTATTTTGGTTTGAATTCACATTGTTTTATGAGCGTCAGTCCGTAAAATGCCCCTATGAAAAATTTGAATTTCGACGTGATCATTATTGGAGCCGGAGCCGCAGGATTAATGTGTGCCGCCCAAGCTAAAAAGCGGGGCCGGCGTATTTTGATCTTAGATCATGCCATAAAAATTGGTGAAAAAATTCGCATTTCCGGCGGCGGACGGTCTAATTTCACGAACCTTTATACCAGCGCCAATAATTACCTATCTGAGAATCCCAGATTTTGTGTTTCCGCCCTTAAACGGTATACCCAACTGGATTTCATCGCAATGATTAAACGCTATCATATTGCGTATCACGAACGCGATCATGGGCAATTATTTTGCGATGGTTCCGCTACACAAATCATCGACATGTTATTAAGTGAAGCTCGTGGTGTTCGCATCCAAAGCGAAACTTTCATTAATGGAATCGAACAATGCGATGATGGGTTTTCGGTTTCGACCAATCGGGGCATGATGACATCGGCGGCCGTGGTGATCGCCACGGGAGGGCCGTCTATTCCTAAAATGGGGGCAACCGATTTTGGATACAACATAGCCCGTCAATTCGGTATCAACGTCATTGAACCGCGCCCCGGATTGGTGCCTTTGATTTTTGACTTAAAGACTATGGAAAAACTTGACGGTCTGGCAGGCATCTCGTTAAATGCCACTGTGAAATGGGCTAAAACGCGCTTTGACGAAGCCTTGTTGTTCACCCACAGAGGGTTGAGCGGCCCCGCAATTTTACAAATTTCATCGTATTGGAAACCGGGCGACCGCGTGACCATAGATTTATTGCCAAATACGGATGTGTTTGAATATTTAAAAACAGCCAAAACTGACCACCCAAAAAAGGAAGTCCGCACCGCCTTGGCACAAATATTACCCACTCGTTTGGCCCACCGCATGGTTGAATGGTGTGGTTGTGATGGGCGTTTGACAGAAACGTCAAACAAGGCCTTACGGCAATTGGCTGAACACATTAATGCTTGGGGGGTGACCCCGCACGGAAGCGAAGGGTATCGCACCGCCGAAGTAACCGTCGGGGGCATTGACACCAAAGAACTTTCGTCCAAAACCATGGAATCTATATCACACCCCGGCTTATACTTTATTGGCGAGGTGGTGGATGTCACAGGACATTTGGGTGGCTTTAATTTTCAATGGGCATGGTCAAGTGGACACGCCTGTGGACAGGTCGTCTAAGTTTGATCAATGGCTTTTCATGATTTTGGTCAAGTTATAAGCCATGTCTTCGGGGGAAACACCCATCGGAAACGTCACCAAATATTTGCCTTGTCGATCCATCATATATGTCCCTGCGGAATGGCTGATAAAATAATCATTCCCCGTAACAGGTGATCCATCTGGTGCGGTATCTTTTTCATACCGCGCGCCATAAGCCTTAGCAACTTCATCAATGTTTTTTTGATCGCCCGTCAAACCCACCAAATTATGACCGAAATTATTAACATAACTTGCCAACACTTCGGGCGTATCTCGATTGGGATCAACAGAGATAAAGATCGGCTGAATTTGGTTTTCCGCGTCCCCCATTAAATCCAGACTAGCGCTTAGAATTTGTAAGGCCGTAGGACATACATCCGGACAAAAGGTATAGCCAAAAAACACCAACAAATATTTTCCCCGATAGTTTTTATCGGTCACCGTATTGCCCGTTTGGTCAACAAGCTTGAACGGCCCGCCATATTTTCCGTAATAAGCCTTATGCGATTGAGCGGAAAGAAGGTTTGCCGCCAAGGTCGACGTTGATGAAAAACACGCAATGGATAAGCCAAAGATAATGGAGGCCGAAAATATCTTTAAACATGGGAAGTGTTTCATCATAACGTTTTTTCCTTACATCAAATTACCGCGCCTTAACCACGCAATTCACCGCCCGATGATTTTTGCACTGCAGCAATAATTTTTGCCGTCACGGTTTCGATATCGTTATCGGTTAACGTCGCTTCAAAAGGTTGCAAAGTTACTTGAATGGCGATGGACTTTTTATTTTCACCTAAGTTTGCTCCTTGGAATGCGTCAAACACACGAACATCCGTGATCAATTTTTTATCAGCACCCCGCGCGGCACGAACGACGTTTTGTGCATCAATGCCAATATCAATCACAAACGCAAAATCCCGATCAACGGGTTGGAATGCCGACATTTTGACTAAGGGCCGGGCTTGGCTGGATTTTATTTTTTGTTGAGGCAGATTATCTAACAAAACTTCGAAGGACGCGATCGGGCCTTTAACATCCATCTTTTGCAAAACCCCCGGATGGACTTCACCAAAATTCGCCAACACCACCTTGGGATTCAAACGCAACGTGCCGGAACGTCCAGGGTGATACCATGCTGGTGCGCCCTCAAATACTTGGATGTTTTCTATGGGGGCTCCGGCGGCTTTCAACGCGGCTAAGGCATCGGCCTTGGCATCAAAGACATCAGCGGTACGAGCCGGGCCAGACCAATTTCTGGGCATCATCTGGCCTGAACGAACACCAGATGCCACAACTGTTTGCCCGGTAATTTCGTCACCGGAAAATTGAGGCCCGACTTCGAACAATGCCCCATTATCGTGACCACGATCAGCATTGCGCCCAATGGCCGCGATTAAGTTCGGTAAAACGCTGGGCCGCATCACGTCTAGGTCGGTAGAAATAGGATTGGACAAACGCAAGCAATCAGGCACTTCGCCAAATAATTCGGCTTGTTGTCCGGGCAAGAAAGAATACGTGACGGCTTCGACCAAACCTCGACTGGCTAAAACCCGGCGGACTTTGTTACGTTTTTGCATTTTGGGTGTCAGCGCCGAAGCCGGCAAATTGTCCGGGCGTTCCAAAGACACATGGGGAATATGATGATAGCCGTTCAAGCGTACAATTTCTTCGACAACACAGGGTTCGTCCACCATATCACCCCGCCACGCGGGAACGTTGATGGTCCATGCATCGCTTGATTTTTTTTCAACGCCAAAACCCAACACGGTGAGGATGCGTTCCATTTCAACATCGTCCACAACAACGCCCGTCAAACCTTGGACACGCGAAGGACGGAAGCTAATTGAACGTTTCCAATCCGGGCCAGATCCTGCCACTATGGTATTTGAAGGCATGCCCCCGCAAAGTTCCATAATCAAGCGCGTTGCGTTTTCACAGCCATCAATCGCAAAATCATTATCAATGCCGCGTTCAAAACGATACCGTGCATCGCTCATGACATTTAGCTTGCGCCCTGTTATTGCCGTGCCGATGGGATCAAAAATCGCTGATTCGATAAATACATTAACCGTATCCTCACCGCATCCGGACTCCTCGCCCCCCATAACACCAGCAATGGCTTGCGCGCATTTATCATCCGCAATGACACACATATTATCTTCAAGGTCATAAGTATTGCCATCCAGCGCCAATATTTTTTCACCCGATTGAGCTAATCTGGCCGTGATGTTACCGTTGACTTTATCTGCATCAAACACATGCAAAGGCCGCCCTAAATCAAAGGTCGAATAATTGGTAATATCGACCAACGCAGAAATCGGGCGCAAGCCAATGGCGGTCAAGCGGTCTTGCATCCATTTTGGCGATGGCCCGTTTTTTACACCACGCACCATGCGTCCGACAAACTGAGAGCACGCGTCCTCGCTTTCTTTTGGAAAGTTGAGCTTTACATCAATGGGGCTTTCGAATTTACCGGCTATGGCTTTGAGCTTAAGCGGTTTCATTTGCCCCAAGCCACTAGCGGCAAGATCGCGGGCAATGCCACGCACGCCCAAGCAATCACCACGGTTGGGGGTAATCGCAATTTCGATCACCGGATCGTTCAATCCCATTACATCAATGGCGCGTGCGCCAACCGGAACATCATTTTCAAGCTCAACAATGCCCGTGTGCTCGTCGCTTATGCCCATTTCACGTTCCGACAACATCATCCCGTTGGAATCCACGCCACGAATAGTTGCCGGTTTCAGGGTAAAGTCGATGCCGGGCACATACATGCCGTCGCCGCCGAAGACGCCTTTGAGCCCTTTTTTAGCGTTCGGTGCGCCGCACACCACTTGCAAAGTTTCCTTGCCGTTATTGACGGTCAACACTTGCAGTTTGTCAGCATCAGGATGTTTTTCAGCCGTCAATACTTCACCGATGACAAAGGGTTCAAGGCCCTTAGAACGGTCTTCAATGCCTTCAACTTCTAAACCGATCATGGTCAAACGTTCGGAAATTTCCATCAATGTAGCATCGGTGTCTAGGTGGTCTTTCAACCAATTTACGGTAAATTTCATGGGTTTAATCCTCCGACCATTGACGGCACATCCAAAGCGTTAAAACCATAATGCCGCAACCACCTTAAATCAGATTCATAGAATGTTCGTAAGTCTGGGATGCCATATTTCAACATGCCCAAGCGTTCAATCCCAATGCCAAAGGCAAAGCCTTGGTATTCGGTTGAATCGATACCACAATTTTCCAAAACCTTTGGGTTCACCATGCCACAACCCAAAATTTCCAGCCAGTCTTCACCGCCGATTTTGAATTCACCGTCTTTACGTGAACAACCAATATCAACCTCGGCGCTGGGTTCGGTGAACGGGAAATAGCTGGGGCGGAATCGCACAGGCAAATCTTGGACACCAAAATAGGCCCGGCAAAAATCAATCAAGGTGCCCTTCAAATGTCCCATGTGAATGGCTTTATCCACGACCAAACCTTCGATTTGGTGGAACATAGGCGAATGTGTGGCGTCATAATCACAACGGTAAGTACGTCCCGGTGCTATAATACGAAATGGAGGTTCGCCGTTTATCATGGTTCGAATTTGTACAGGCGACGTATGGGTACGTAAAACTTTGCGTCCCTTTTCCCCAACGCCGGGTAAATAGAACGTATCGTGTTCTTGGCGCGCGGGGTGGTCTTCGGGAATATTCAGCGCGGTAAAATTATACCAATCATCTTCAATTTCCGGGCCTTCGGCTACTTGGAACCCCATTTCGCCAAGGATGGAAACGACTTCTTCTATGGTTTGGCTGATGGGATGAACAAAACCATCGTTTTCGGGACGGACGGGTAACGTCACATCTATTTTTTCATTTAATAGCTTGGCATTCAAAGCAGCATCGGACAATTGTGATTGCTTGGCATCAATCGCTTTGGCGATTTCATCTTTGATCGCATTCAAAGCTTGGCCTCGGGCTTTGCGAGCGTCTGGTTCAAGACCACCAAGGCTTTTCATTTGCGCGGTGATTGCGCCTTTTTTACCCAACGCTTTAACGCGCACATCATCAAGGTGTTGCAAATCGTTCGCCGCATCAACGTCGGCCAAAAGTTCAGCTTTTAATGTTTCCGTGTCCGACACGTCTTTTCCCCTAACAAAAAAAGGGGCCAGCATTTGGTGCCAGCCCCTCTCAATTAACGCAAATCATCTTCGTTCGTTGTCAATAATTTGGTTTCTTACTTGGCGAGAGCGGCCTGAGCCTGTTCCACCAAGCTTTTAAACGATTCTGGCTCGCGCACAGCAAGATCAGCAAGAACCTTGCGATCCAATTCGATGCCAGCTTTCGACAAGCCGTTCATGAATGTTGAATATTTCATATCATTCAAACGAGCGGCGGCATTAATGCGTTGAATCCACAATTTGCGGAATTCTCGTTTTTTTGCACGACGATCACGGTATGCGTATTGAAGGCCTTTTTCGACTTTTTCAATAGCAACGCGAAAGTTGTTTTTATTGCGGCCACGATAACCCTTGGCAGCGGTGATAACTTTTTTGTGGCGAGCGTGTGTTGTGACGCCGCGTTTTACTCTAGGCATTTTATATACTCCGTCTCAGGACGCTATTTAGCGTACGGCATGTAAGATTTAACAATACGAGCATCTTGGGCACACAAAATCATGGTGCCACGTGCTTTGCGTTTCATTTTCTGAGAACGGCGACGTAACATATGCTGTGTGCAGGCAGAACCTGAGATGACTTTACCGCTTGCGGTGAGACGAAAGCGCTTTTTCGCGCCAGATTTGGTCTTTAACTTGGGCATTTCGCTATTCCTTATTTTGGACCCGATAGCTAAAACACATGGTCGGCTATGCTCGGTTATCGGGTCGGTTGGCTTCGTCAGTGACCAGGCATGCCCTGCCATGCCACTGGAGAACGCGCGTTATAGCCTCCAAACGCGTGCAATGCAAGGGATGAATGATATTATTTGAAAGGCATAATGAGAACGTAGCATTAGCATTCTCACAACCAAAAAACCTCACCGTTTCCGATGAGGTTTTGAGGTTTTGAGGTTTTGAGGTTTTGAGGTTTTGCGTAAACGATTAAATTACGCTGTTGCTAATTGACCAATTTCCGGGCTTGCGTTTGTATCTTTGCTCGGAACTTCAATGCTTTCAATTTTACAAACACCCACTTGATTGCGGCCAATCTTGCGCGCTGCACGCAAGGCATCGTGGGCCGCATCCACCAAGCTACTGTCCGTTTGAGTATGTTCTGAATAACTTGCAACACCGATGCTGACGGTCACCGACAAAGGTTCCATATCCTTAATGTCAAAAGCTGTTTCTGCGATTTTATCTTTAAGGCGTTGGGCAAACTCAGTCGCATTTTCAATGTTTGTATCGGGAAGAACGATGGTGATTAAATTGCTACTATATCGACAAACAAGGTCAACATTGCGTGTGGAATCGACAAGAAGCTTAGCCAAGCCCAACAATATGTTATCCCCAGCCGTATACCCATGTTTGGAATTTATGTCACCCAAGCTTTCCACGTCTAACAACAACAAGGACAATGGGTATTTATGACGTTTGGACCGCGAAAAATCGAAAGAAAGACGCTCTTGAAATACACGACGATTCCAAAGGTCTGTTAACGAACAGCTCGTGGAAAGTTCCTTGATGGTTTTTGCATCGGCGTTCATTTTACGGATCAAAACATTAACTTGGTAAACAAAGAACACGGCGAAGACCATGCCAATGACAAAGGCCAAAACCGCTGCATTGGTTGCCGTCAGCGCATATACATAGTTTGCAAACGCCACCCCAACCCACATCGCCACGGCAAAACCGTAGATAAATTTTAAAATGGTAAAATTCATCGGGATGCCTTCATTTTTTTGGCGGCTATACATTGCCCAAGTCGCCACAAACCCACCAATGGTTGCAACTGATCCATAACACAAAAAATATAACGCACGATATTCCATAACAACTCCATATAAAAATAATAGCTAACACAAGGGCCCATAAGGGAGGGCACGTTCTCTGCCCATTCTATAGCAAAATCGCATCACTCTGAATATTAGCCAGATGGCTTATTTAGTATGACAATTTACTTAGTAACTGATAAGCAATCTGTACGCACAAAAAACCCGGTTTTTATGCCGGGTTTTTCGTGCGTTTTTCAGGCTTTTTTTATTTGGGAGACAAGACCATTGTCATCATCCGACCTTCGGATTTTGGCATTTGTTCGACTTTGGTGATTTCTTCCAATTCATCACGCATACGGATCAAAACTTTTAGACCCAAATCTTGGTGGGCCATTTCGCGCCCCCTAAACCGAATCGTCACCTTGACTTTGTCGCCATTTGCCAAAAATTTATGAGCGCTCTTCATTTTGACACCATAATCATGGATGTCGATGCTGGGGCGCATCTTAATTTCTTTAATAGCGATGACCTTTTGTTTTTTCTTCGCCTCGTTCTTTTTCTTTTGTTCCTCGTACTTAAACTTTCCGTAATCAAGGACCTTACAAACGGGCGGATCAGCGTTTGGCGATACCTCTACCAAATCAAGACCAAATTCAGCAGCAATGTCGATAGCTTCTGGCGTTGGTTTAACACCTATCATTTCACCTTCTGGTCCGACCACGCGGACTTCAGAAGCTTCAATTCGTTCATTTACGCACGGACCACTGATGGTCGGCTTTTTGTTAAATGGTGGGCGAGCGATGGCCCTTCTCCTACAATTATGCGCTTCCGGTCGCGCTTAAATTAAAAAAACCAAACGATAATTTATCGTTAGGGCTGTCCACTTCCGGAAAGTGGCTCCCGAACTTCAGTTGAGAGGATATCAATTGCCTCTTTAAGCGCAAGGATTTCTTGATCTTTTCCGCCTAAACGACGCATGGCCACTTTTCCTTCTTCGGCTTCACGTTTGCCGATAACCAATATAACAGGGACTTTGGCATGGCTGTGTTCGCGGATTTTGTAATTTATTTTTTCGTTTCGAATATCCAATTCCGCTTTGATTCCTGCGGATTTAAGGGCGGCCAGCACTTCTTCGGCATAGGCGTCTGCGTCCGATGTAATGGTTGTCACCGCGACTTGGACCGGTGCCAACCACAACGGCATACGCCCCGCGTGGTGTTCAATTAAAATTCCGGTAAAGCGTTCTAGCGACCCGAACAAGGCCCGGTGCAACATGACTGGGCGTACTTTTTCACCGGCTTCGTCAATATAATGAACATCCAAACGTTCCGGCAAATTCATGTCCACTTGCAAGGTTCCGCATTGCCAATCGCGTCCGATGGCATCGCGCAAGACGAATTCAAGCTTTGGTCCATAAAAGGCCCCTTCGCCTGGATTATAGGTATATGGATAGGCTGAACTTTCCAAAGCCCCACGCAGGGCCGTTTCCAAAATATCCCAAACCGCATTAGACCCCAACCGTTTTTCAGGTCGATCGGCAAATTTGATGCGCACGTCAGAAAATCCAAAATCTTTATATATGTCCATCACCAAGGCGATAATCGTTTCGCATTCGCCTTGCAATTGGTCGGTCGTGCAAAATATGTGCGCATCGTCTTGGGTGAATTCCCGCACTCGCATTATACCATGCAACGCCCCAGATGGTTCATACCGGTTGACCTTGCCGAATTCGGCAAGGCGCCGAGGCAAGTCTTTGTAACTGGTCATGCCTTGTTTATAAACCTGTATGCCACCGGGACAATTCATAGGTTTTAGAGCGAAAACACGGTCATCTTCGGTTTGTGTGGTGTACATGTTTTCACGGAAATTTTCCCAGTGACCGGACATTTCCCACAAGCTGCGATCCATCACAGAGGGGGTTGAAATTTCCACATATCCGGCATCTTCTTGACGTTTACGCATATAATTGATGAGACTTTGAAACAACGTCCATCCCTTGGGATGCCAAAACACCGCGCCGGGGGCTTCTTCTTGGAAATGGAACAAATCCATTTCCCGTGCTAATCGGCGGTGGTCGCGTTTTTCGGCTTCTTCTAACATATGAAGGTAAGCCTTCAATTGCTTTTTATCAGCCCAGGCCGTGCCGTAAATACGTTGCAACATTTCGTTTTTAGAATCACCGCGCCAATACGCCCCGGCAAGTTTCATCAATTTAAACGAGGTTCCCAATTTTCCTGTCGATGGTAAATGCGGCCCGCGACACAAATCAATAAAATTGCCTTGGCGATACAAACGTATATCTTGGTCTTCGGGAATAGATTCGATAATTTGCGCTTTGTAATGTTCGCCTTTTTCTTTGAAAAATTTGACCGCATCGTTGCGCGTCCATACCTCGCGTTTGATTTCTTCGTTACGCTTAACAATTTCATGCATCCGCGTTTCGATTTTGTCTAAATCTTCGGGAACAAAAGGCTCGCTGCGTGCAAAATCGTAATAAAAACCATTTTCAATAGCGGGACCGATGGTCACTTGAACGTCTGGATACAATTCTTGAACCGCTTCGGCCATGATGTGGGCGGCATCGTGACGAATTAAGTCCAACGCGTCTTCGTCTTTTGCGGTGACGATGGCAAAGGCGCTGTCTTGTTCAATGGGCAAAGACAAATCCGCAAGTTCGCCATTAATTTTTACCGCCAAAGCCGCTTTGGCCAAACCGGGACCAATATCAGCTGCGACTTGGGCCCCCGTAACTGAGCCTTCATATTTGCGCTTAGAAGCATCGGGAAGCGTCAACGTAACCATAAACAATAGCCTTTAAATAAAACGTTATGTAACGGGGGAATTTAAGGGGATTAACGGCCCTGTCAAGAAACTCTGTCGATGTTATCCACAAAAGTTTCAACGGATTGCCAAACTTCGGCTTCAATCAAGCTTTCAAGACTTTCTTGGCGCAAGATTTTTACGGCTTTACCACGTTGCGCGCACAGGTCCGGATTGCTGTCAAAAGAATACAAAACCACACAGGCGCAATTGGCCGCCGCGATCAAATGCATCGGTCCGGTGTCATTGCCCACCGCCACCACAGCGCCAAGCGCCAAAGTTGCTATATCCAGAAAAGAGGTCTTCGCACACAAATTCACCGAACCGGGGGCATCGTGTTCAATCAAATGCAAAATACCCCGTTCCGCTCCGGCGCCTAATAATATCGGTGTTATTCCTTGGCCCAACATATGATTCGCAAGCTCCACATAACGCTCAACAGGCCAACGTTTGGCGGGTCTGTGCGGTGCTCCGCCGGGCACCAAAAGCGCATAAGGAGGAACTAATCCATATTTAGAATGTAAGCCTTGGTCTTGTTCTTTGTTTTGTGCCCAAGACAGATCAGGGACAGGCACAAGGTCAATCCCCGCCACGGCCAATTGTTCCCTTTGTCGTTCATGGGTGTGCATTAAATCCCGCGTTGGGTTGTTGTGAGGGTGGGAACTGCCCTTGGCAATACCAGACCATTCGGGTTTGGTGCCAAAGGCCAAAATATAATAATAAAAGCTCGATCGATCAGATGTTTGCAGATCATAAACGCGATCGAAATTTCCCGATTTTAGTTTTTGGCGCAGGTTCAAGACCTTGGAAATTTGCCATGGCTTTGGTTTTTCGGCATCAACCCACACATCATCAAATAAATTGGCCGCGCGAGCAAAATCAACGTACGGCGAAGTGGTCAATAAAACGATATCGGCATTTCGGTGATGTTTACGTATGGCTGCCATTGGCCCCAAGGCCTGAACAAAATCGCCCAAAGCACCAAGTTTAATAACCAAAATTCGCTCATGGGGCGCATTCACGTTAAGATTTCAACTCCGCCAAGACCTCTTGGTAAACGGCTAAAGTTTTTGCACACATAGAAGCCTTGGAAAAATCTGCGCGCACACTTTCGATAGCACGGCTGGCATAAGCTTGGCGTTCGTCATCACCAAGACTTAACGCTTCGCCCAATGCCTTTGCTAAATCATCCGAATTCCCAGGCGCCACCAACCAACCTGTTTTGCCGGGTTCAATGGTTTCACAAGCCCCACCATGGTTCGGCGCCACAACCAGACGCCCCAACGCTTGAGCTTCGACAACGACACGACCAAAAGCTTCGGGGTCGGTACTAGCAGACACCACCACATCGGCCAACATATAAGCGGTTGGCATGTCATCACAATGGTCAACGATCCGAACCACACCCCCCAAATCTCGATTTTCGATCAGGCGTTCCAATTCTTTACGGTATCCCGTTCGGCCCTGGTCTGAACCCACCAGCACGCATCGAATATCTTTGCGTCCAAGTTTCGCTACGGCTTCGATAAAGACGCTTTGGCCTTTCCAACGCGTTAAGCGTCCCGGCAACATAACCACGGGATAACCGTCTTCAAGCCGCCAATCGTTGGCTAGTTTTACAACGCGTTCAACACTGATTTTGGCTTGGTCGAAATTATCCAAATCCACACCACGATGAATAACGCGAATTTTATCGCCCGAAGCCCCATAAATTTGTTTTAAATGCCCCGCGATAAAGGCCGAAATAGCAATGATGCGATGGCTTTTAATCATCACCGCGTTATAGGCACGCTTCATTTTATTTTCCGCGCCGTACGTGCCGTGAAATGTTGTCACAAAAGCAATCCCAGCACGTTTACAAGCAAAATAAGCGCTCCACGCTGGGGCTCGGGATCGTGCATGAACCAAATCTACGTTTTGAGATTTAATCAGCTTTTCCAAACGACCAATATTAGCATACATGACAAAGGGATTTTTCGAATGCAAAGGCAATTCGAAATGTTCAGCACCCGCGCGTTGCAATTGGTATACACGTTCTCCGCCGTTACTAGCGACCAACGAACGCCAGCCATGTTGGGTAATAGCCCCCGCCACTTCGACCGTGCCACGTTCAACACCGCCACTGCCCCCAAGGGCGGGCAGAACTTGCATAACCGTGACTGGTGCGCCAGATTTTTTCGCCATTTAGCTTCCTTTGGTGTTCCATTCAGGCCAACGTTTCGCCCAAGCTTGGAAGATGTTAAGGTTTGACACTATAAACATCGCCCCTGATTCGCACAACATTACAGCTATATATGGGTGCAATTCAAACGATAGGTGCCTCTACTCATGCAAGACTTTGCCAATATGGTTGATACAAGCCCAAATTCACAGCCCAGTTTCCAGCATCGCAAAGGCGGGGCGACTATCGCTTACCGTTTCACTGCTGGCAAGTCTTCTGACAAATCGGTTGGTGTTGTTTTTTTAGGCGGCTTTCGTTCCGACATGGAAGGCACCAAGGCCCAAGCCCTTGAACAATGGTGTGAGCACCAAGGCCGACCTTTTTTGCGATTCGATTATTCAGGCCACGGCGCATCGTCTGGAAGCTTTGAAGACGGCTGCATCGGCGATTGGGCCGCAGATGCAATTTTTGCATTGGACGAATTAACCAAAGGCCCCCAAGTTTTGGTCGGCAGTTCCATGGGCGGGTGGATCATGCTGTTGGCGGCCTTGGCCCGGCCTGAACGGGTTGCTGGTTTGTTGGGCTTGGCCGCTGCCCCAGATTTTACCGAAGATTTAATGTGGAAAGAATTGAACGATGATCAGCGCGCCACCATCATGCAAAACGGGCACGTGGTTCTGGCGTGTGATTACGATCCTACTGAACCTTATGTCATCACCAAAAAACTGATAGAAGACGGCCAACAAAATTTACTGTTAAACGATGTTATGAATATCAAGGTGCCCGTAAGGTTGATCCAAGGTTTGAAAGACAATGACGTGCCGTGGGCAACGGCCTTAAAAATTCAATCCGCCTTGGTGAGCGATGACGTGGAGGTCCAACTGATCAAAAATGGCGACCACCGCCTGTCTGAAACCCAAGACTTACTGCGTTTGCACAACACTTTAGATACTCTTTTGAAAGATATTGAAGCTTCATGACGCCTATTTTGCAAAAACTTATCCAAGGCTTTAGCGATTTTCGCAGCCATTATTTCAGCGAACGCAAGGGGCTGTACAAACAATTGGTCAGCCAAGGCCAAAAGCCAAAAGTGGCGGTCATTGCATGCGCCGATTCCCGCGTTGATCCAGCCATCGTTTTGCAAGTCGAACCCGGTGATATTTTTGCCATTCGTAATGTCGCCAACTTGGTCCCACCATACGAGCATGACGATGACCGCGCGTATCATGGAACGTCAGCCGCTTTGGAATTTGCCGTCACCCAATTGGGGGTGCAACATGTTGTCGTGTTTGGGCATGCGCATTGTGCCGGCATCAAAGCGATGATTGACACTCAAGAAGGCGAACCCTGTACCGGGCGTTTTATAACCTTATGGACATCTATCGCGGCCAAGGCTTATGCCCAAGCCCAAAAGCTATACCCCAACGCCAAAGGCGAAGATTTGGCCCGGTGTTGCGAAAAACAATCCGTATTGGTGTCTATGGAAAACCTTCGCACTTTTCCCTTTATCCAAGATGGCCTTGGCAAAGGAACTTTGGAAATTCATGGATGGTATTTAGACATAGCCGAGGGTGAAATGTCGGCTTATGACCTTGATAGCAAAACCTTTAAACGGCTTAGCTAAGGTTTTCCTGTTCCTCGGTCAATATGGATTCAAGGCCTTGTTGATAATGAGCATACAAAAGCTCTACACCCAATTTTTCTTTAATTTTATCATTTAAAATCAATCGATTATCGGCCCAAAAGCTTTGCGCCATCGGGGACATGGTTTTGCTGGCCTCCGCGAAGGAAATTTCGACAGGAACGGGTTCATTCAACAGTTCACAGGCATATTTGATCACATCCGAAGGCGCCGCTGGTTCATCGTCGCAAACATTATAAATACCGCTTAAATGCGGGTTGTTGATCGACGCAGAAAGCACATTGGCAATATCATTAACGTGAATGCGTGAAAATAGATGATTTGGCATGGAAATCCGTTGGGCCTTGCCTTGGCGAATTTTTTCAAAAGGATTCCGGCCGGGGCCATAGATTCCAGCCAGCCTAAATACCGATAATTTCAATGCCGTGCGGACTGCCAAATTTTGCCATCGCGTTTCGGCAAGTCCCCGAAAACGTGAGCGTTCTTGGGTTGGTAATAACCGAGATGTTTCATTCACGGGTCTGCCATCGGTGTTGCCGTATACGCCTACGGTGGACAAATACCCAACCCATTGTATATGTGGGGCATGACGGGCGATGTCTTCGCCATGCAAATCCAATACGGGGCACCCCGCCGCATCCGGCGGAATCGAAATCAAGACATGCGTAACGTTTTTAAATATTTGATCGAATCCCTGAAGCGCCAGATTTCTTTCAAAGGGTAACGTTTCCACGTCAACCACCGCATCCTCGCGGGGATGTGGTCGGTGGGTGCCACTGATGTGCCAACCTTTATCCATTAACAAATTGGCCAATATTTGGGCGCTGTAGCCAAGACCAAAACAAAAAAGGTGAGGTTGGGAATCATTCATAACAGACACGCTTGCTTTTTATTTCTAAGACGGCGAATGTAACCGCCATGCCCCATCCAATACAAGCGGCCTTGTTCGCCATTGTTTTTTTTCTGTTCGTGATCACGCTTGCTCTCCAGGCAAAAGCAATTGATACGCTGGACCAAACTTGGCAACGGGGACAAGCCTTGCGTTACCATCAATGCATATCAATGACCCATTCCAACCCCCAAGATGCTTTTGATGAGGCCATTTCTTGGGAAGGTTTAGGTGGCGGCGATCCCGCCCGACACTGTCAATTGGTGGCCCTTATGGCCCTTGGTCATTACCAAGATGCGGCCGTTCGGCTTGAAAAGCTAGCCCTAACGATCAAGGCCGAGAAACCCTTTAAGGTCCGTATCCTCAACCAAAGCGCCAACGCATGGATTGCCGCCAACAAGCCCGATCAAGCCCGTAAAGTTGCGACCACGGCCTTAAACCTTGCGCCTGGTGATATTGAAGCGCTCATGGCCCGTGCATTTGCATTGGGCGTCATGCAGGCTTTAGATCTATCGGTCCAAGATTTAAATCAAGTCTTGGAAGCAACCCCTAATCATGTGGAAGCCTTAGTGTTAAGGGGGTCCGCCTATCGCCAATTGAACAACAACGATTTGGCCTTAAAAGATTTAAACAAAGCCCTAGCCATCAACCCGACCCATCCCGAAGGTTTGTTGGAACGCGGCATTGTTCACCGCTTAAACAATAAACGACCAGCGGCGCGCAAAGATTGGCGGTTATTGATACAAACCCACCCCAAAAGTGAAGCCGCCAGACGTGCCAAAATCGACCTTCATAATTTAAATTCAGGCCTTAAAAAGAAGCCTCAATAAATCAAAAATCTAAATCAGTATAGTGTTTGGGTGGCGGCGCGCCCGGAATCAAATCATGTAACAAGCTTCTAAAGCTGGGTCTGGATTTTATGCGCGCGTACCAATCTTTGGCGACCGGGTGATCGCCCCACGGCACATCATTTAAATAATCCACGCATGACAAATGAGCCCCGGCAGAAATATCAGCCAAGGTAAAGGCATCCCCAGACAACCATGTACGCCGTTCTACCAAATAGCTGATGTATTCCAAATGATGATGAATATTAGTTTTTCCTGCACGAATTGCTGCTGAATCGGGAGACCCCAGCCCCAAAAATCGTTTCATGACTTTTTCATCAACCAATTTTGTCGTCACTTCGCGATTAAATTTTTCATCAAACCAAGCGCACAAGCGCCGCACTTCGGCACGTTCCAACGGACCACGCCCCAATAAAGGCGGAACCGCATGCGTTTCGTCCAAATATTCGCATATAACCTGACCACCCGAAATCGCGGTCCCATTTGTTTCCATCAATACAGGAACTTCCCCCGTGGGGTTCAGGCGCAAAAAAGCATCCCTTCGTTCCCAGGTTTTTTCTGCCCTAAGTTCGAATTCTAATTTTTTTTCCCCGAGCACGATCCGAACTTTGCGGGAATGCGGGGATAGCCATAAATGAAAAAGTGTTCGCATAAAAACGTTATACAACACCAAATCGGTGATGAATATACGCGCTTTGAATAAAGGGTCGTTTTAAAAGAAAAAAGGTTCCGCCTTGTCTTGATGATAAAAAGGTCAAAACCCAAAGAAAAAACGAAATATCGCACGTTAATGTGGAATTGTGACATTAACTTTTACGGCATTAACCCCTGTATAAAAATCACAACGGCCCAAATCATTTGTAGTGAACTTTAAAAGACTGCGGTCAGAAAAATCTTGCAAGTTTTTAAACACCTCGCATTCTTTGCAGTGGTTGGTATCCCCACAACAAATTTGTTCCTCTTGTTTCTTGCTCATTTTGTATCCCCCTAAGACACTGTTAAATAACAAAACCATCTCAATATATTTAACCATAGTAACCATAAGGTCATAAATGTAAATAAATCGTTACAACCATCCCTTGAATTTTGTTTGTGGGGTTTGATTCATGGAATTTAGCTCACGAAGTTTGGCGACCCGTTATTTATATGATAGTATTTACAAAGTACTTTGTAATGCCCTGAAAACAATATGAATTAAGAGAGCCATAATGCTTATTAAACGCAATTTTCCTTGGCTATCAAACAAAGCCATCATCACCCCAGAGCACCTGTTTCGTCAACGAAGACAGTTTTTAAAAACGGGGGCGGCAGCTTTGGCCGGAGGAATAGCGGGTGGCGTGTTCAGTCACCAAGCCTTTGCCGCATGGCCCAAGGCAGGGGAAGCCTTAGATGCCATCAAAAAAACTGCCTATAATCCCGGCGAAACCTTGACGCCATATGAGCAGGTATCAAGCTATAACAATTTTTATGAATTTGGCACCAGCAAAGATGAACCTGCAAGTGCCGCAAAACATTTGCAAACCGATCCTTGGACGGTGGAAATTGCCGGGGCTTGTGACAAGCCCGGACGTTATGATTTCGAAGAGCTTATAAAACCACACGACCTTGAAGAACGTATATATCGCCATCGTTGTGTCGAAACATGGTCCATGGTTGTGCCTTGGACAGGCGTGCCGTTGGGTGATGTTTTAAAAAGATTTGAGCCAAATTCAAAAGCTCGATATGTGGCCTTTGAAACTTTGCATGACCCCCAACAAATGCCAGGGCAGCGTCGCGACGTATTGCGGTGGCCATATGTCGAAGGCTTGCGCATGGATGAAGCTATGAATCCTTTGACATTGCTTTCCGTTGGCGTGTATGGGCGCACTTTACCACCCCAAAATGGGGCGCCTTTACGAGTAATTGTGCCTTGGAAATATGGATTTAAGGGCATTAAATCCATTGTAAAAATCACCTTCACAGAAAGCCAACCGCCTACATCTTGGAACCTGTCCGCACCCCGTGAATATGGGTTTTATGCCAATGTTAATCCCAGCGTTTCCCACCCCCGGTGGTCCCAAGCCAAAGAACGGCGCATTGGCGAATTCTTTAAAAAACCGACTTTGCCCTTTAATGGCTATGGACAAGAGGTTGCACATCTGTACAAAAATATGGATTTGGCAAAGTATTTCTAAATGTCCTCAAAATCATCGTTAACCTATCGCCAAACGTGGTGGCTGGTCTTTTTGATCATGTCAGGGCCATTGTTTGGATTGGTTTACCTTGCCCTGACTGGTGGGCTTGGAGCCAACCCCATTCAATTCATGAACCGGTATTTAGGCGATTGGGGGTTACGGGCTTTGCTTGTTGCCTTGTCCATGACCCCGCTTAAAAAAATTTTGGGATGGTACTGGCCCGTTCGCTTGCGCCGAATGGTGGGGATTTGGGCCTTTGTGTACGTCACCCTTCACCTCACCAATTACATCGCTATTGATCAGTTTTTTGATTGGCAAGCCATCGGGGTCGACATCGTGAAACGCACCTACATTACTGTCGGCATGGGGGCTTTTGTGATTTTATTCACCTTGGCCATCACATCCACCAAACGGTCGATTAAAAGACTTGGCGGAAAAGCTTGGAATCGTATTCATAAATATGTGTATGGGGCGGCGATTTTAGCATGTATTCATTATTATATGATGGTCAAAGCCGATACCTTGCCTCCCATCATTCATGCCGTCATCTTGTCAATTTTGTTGGCCCTGCGATTATGGGCCAAACTGCAAATTAAAAAACCAGTCAAAACACATCAAACGGGCTGAGTGTTTTTCATTTCTTTTTCGCTGATGCCAATAATCATCATCAATCCATCATTGTGTTTTCTGACAAATTTCGTACCTTGACGAGGCAATGGGATTTTCAGATTTTTGCATGTTGAAACCAAAACCTCAAAAATTTTGTCTTGGTCTAATTTTATTTGATGTGGTTTTTGAGGATTGTTGCTGGCAAAACTAACGGCTGCGGCAACCACTGAATGACCATCGGTTGGCGTTTTTTCGTCAATTACAAAGTCTTCAATCGGTTCTTGCTTGTCAACCATATGTTGCTCTCGGCAATAATCTTTAAAGGCTGCAAGCACCTCATCCTTGGAAAAAATTAATTTTCGAACATCAACGGGCATTAGGTTTAGCCTTGTTACAAGCATGACACTTTTTCTATCATACGGTTATCAAAGACTTTTTCAATACCTATAAACAATTACACCGTTTGGACTAATGAGCTTCGCCCCAATTATCCCCAACGCCCACATCCACCAACAAAGGCACGTCTAGGTCCGCCGCCTCTTCCATGACCGAAACAACCAATTTTTGAGTGTTTCCGATTTCGTCATTGGGGATTTCAAAAATCAATTCATCATGGACTTGCAACAGCATTCTTGCTTTTAGCTTTGCATCTGCTAGCGCATCCGGCATACGAACCATAGCCCGTTTAATAATATCGGCGGCTCCGCCTTGGATGGGGGCGTTGATCGCCGCCCGTTCGGCAAACCCACGTCTCATAGGGTTTTTATCTTTAATACCTGGAACGTGACATTTGCGGCCGAACAACGTTTGTACATACCCATTTTCAACGGCAAAGGTTTTCGTTTCATCCATGTACGCACGAATGCCTGGAAATTTTTCAAAATAGGCTTCGATGTATTCTTTGGCTTCGGTTCTCGACACGTCTAATTGCCGCGCCAATCCAAAAGCGGAAATGCCGTAAATGATCCCAAAGTTAATGGCTTTGGCACGGCGCCTGACCATTGGGTCCATACCATCCAAGGGCACGCCGAAAACTTCGGACGCCGTCATGGCATGAATATCAAGACCTTGATGAAATGCCTCTTTCAAGGTGGTGATATCGGCAACATGGGCCAACAACCGTAATTCGATCTGCGAATAATCAGCGCTTAATAATTTATGCCCAGGTTCGGCTATAAAGGTACGTCTAATTTTGCGGCCTTGTTCCGTGCGAATGGGAATATTTTGCAAATTAGGATCAGACGATGCCAACCGCCCCGTTGACGTGGACGCCATCGAAAACGACGTATGCACGCGTCCGGTTGCGGGGTTGATTTGTGCCATCAACGCATCGGTATAGGTGCTTTTTAATTTTGCCAATTGCCGCCAATCCAACACGCGGGCCGCAACGGTGTGGCCTTCTGCCGCCAAGCCTTCCAATACATCTGCCCCCGTGGCATAAGCCCCGGTTTTGCCTTTTTTGCCACCTTCTAAGGCCATCTTATCAAATAAAATTTCGCCCAATTGTTTGGGGCTGGCAATGTTGAATTCTTGGTCGGCAAGTTTGTAAATTTCCACCTGTAAATCGGCTAGACGTTTGGCAAAATCATCCGACAAGGCCTTCAGCTCAGAAGAATCGCATTTAATGCCTTCGGATTCCATTTTTACCAACACCGGAATCAAGGCGCGTTCCAAATTTTCGTAGACCGCCGTCATACGTTCCGCTTGCAAACGAGGCTTTAAAATCCGGTACAGCTTGGCCGTGATGTCGGCGTCTTCGGCGGCATAATCCAAAGCCTTTTCTAAGGCCACATAATCAAAGGTAACTTTGGCTTTTCCGGTGCCCGCGACGTCTTTGAATTTGATGGTTTCCACACCTAAATGAAGCCGGGCGAGTTCGTCCATGCCGTGACCATGCAAACCGCTTTCCAACACATAGCTTAACACCATCGTGTCATCCACTGGCGCTAAATTGATTCCATAACGCGCCAAGACTTGCATATCGTATTTGATGTTTTGACCAATTTTTAAAACACCTAAATTTTCCAAAACAGGCTTTAGCATTTCAACGGCACGATCTAAGGGAATTTGTTCGGGCGCGGCACTTTCACGACCATCGCCGCCGCCATCGCCAAAATCAAACCCGCCTTGTTGGATTGAACCTTTGTGAGCCAACGGAATATAACAGGCGCGCCCAGGTTCAATACATAACGACACACCGACAAGGTCTGCTGTCATGGCATCCAATGACGTCGTTTCGGTATCAATGGTGACTTGTCCTGCGTCAAAAGCTTCATCAATCCAAGTCTGCAAATCAGATAAGTCTTGCACCAATTCATAGGTGGCTTTGACCGCGATATTAGCCGCTTTGCCGCCCCCGTTATCACCGATGGACATGCCCCGGCTTTCAATTTTAGCCATCAATGACTTAAAGGATTGAATACGCAAAAATTCCAATAAATTCGTGGTGTCTGGTTCGCTGACATCAAAATCGTCAAGCGGGACTTCCACAGGAACATCTTGGCATAACGTCACCAATTTTTTGGAAATGCGGGCCAATTCGGCTTGTTCTATCAAGCGTTCCCGGCGTTTGGGTTGCTTCACATTTTCAGCATTACTTAAAACATTTTCCAAATCACCGTATTCATTAACAAGAAGGGCGGCCGTTTTAACGCCAATACCTTCAACACCGGGCACATTGTCAGAGCTGTCTCCGGCCAAGGCTTGTACATCAATCACGCGATCAGGACCAACGCCAAATTTTTCATGAACTTGATCAATACCAATGGTGCTATTTTTCATGGCATCATACATGGTTACATGGGGTGTCACCAATTGCATAAGGTCCTTGTCACTTGATACAATCGTGACTTCGGCTCCGGCGGCAACGGCTTGGCGGGCATAGGTTGCGATCAAATCATCGGCTTCGTAACCTTCCATATCCACAGCCTTAAGTCCCATCGCACGGGTGGCTTCGCGCACCAAGTCAAATTGTGGAATCAAATCATCCGGTGGAGGAGGACGTTGCGCTTTGTACTGCGGATAAATGTCGCTACGAAAAGTCTTGCGAGCCCGGTCAAAAATCACGGCGATATGGTCGGCATCGGTGTCTTCGACCAATTTCAAAAGCATATTGGTAAAGCCATAAACGGCGTTCACCATAACACCGTCAGGCCTCATCATCGGCGGCAAGCCGTGGTAGGCTCTGAAAATAAAGCCCGAACCGTCTATTAAAAAGACATGTTTCAAAATTAATGTCCGCCGCTCACCTTGGCATTGGAGTCAAGCTTGAAAACTTGGGAACAATACGGGCATTTGGCTGTATGAGTTTGTTCAGATAATTTAATAAACACCCGTGGATGGCCTCCTGCGTCTTCGCTACCTTCGCAATGAACGGTGGTTGAAGCTACGATTTTTATCTCTTGATCCGCCATGGTTTACCTTTTTACAAGTGTTATATGTATTGTGACTTGAACCATATGCATAAAGGCTTACATTGCCTTAAAGCCATGAAACAAATCGTCGGGGGCGATGATAAAGCAAGCGAAGCCAGTTGCAACGCCCCTAAGGAGTAAATTGTGGATAATCTTCCAAAAAATGCCATTGAGATTTGTGGACTTAGCAAAACATACAAGGCCCAAGGTCAAAATCGTGAAAAACGCGCCCTTAAGGGATTAGACCTCGAAATTCCACGGGGCTCTTTTTTTGCTTTGCTTGGCCCCAACGGTGCTGGAAAGTCCACGTTGATCAATATTTTGGCCGGATTGGTGGTGAAATCATCTGGAACTGCCAAAATTTGGGGCCACGATATCTCCAATAATACCCGCGCCGCCAAGCGTGCGATCGGCGTTGTGCCTCAAGAGCTTAATATTGATCCGTTCTTTACGCCGCTTGAAATGTTGGATGTCCAAGCTGGACTTTACGGCCTTAAAAAATCTGACCGCCGCAGCTTAGAAATTCTTGAAGCCGTTGGGCTTGGCGATAAAGCCAATTCATACGCACGCACCTTATCGGGGGGTATGCGCCGCCGCCTATTGGTGGCCAAGGCCTTGGTACACAGGCCCCAAGTTTTGATTTTGGATGAACCCACCGCCGGTGTGGATGTGGATTTACGCCGTCAACTCTGGAAATATGTGCGCGAATTGAATGACCAAGGTGTCACCGTCTTGCTCACCACACACTATTTGGAAGAAGCCCAAGAATTATGCGATCACATCGCCATCATCAATCACGGCCGGGTGGTCACATGTGACAGCACCAAAAATTTAATGGGCAAACTTGATAGCAAGCGAGTCACCGTGACGTTGAACGATGATTTAACTGAATTACCCCCCAGCCTCAACAGCTTTGAAGCCGCCTTGATCGGCCCCCGAGAATTAGAATTTAATTACAAGCCCAGCGAAACCCAAGCATCTGAAATTATTTCAGCCGTACAAAATGCAGGGTTGAAATTTACCGAATTGGCGACCCAAGAACCTGAACTAGAAGATATATTTGTCCAACTGACCAGCAACCCAGACACCGACAGTACCCCATGAGACTTCATGAACAAAGATAGCCTGCGCATCAGCTCTATTGGTTTTGTTATTGCCGTCATTGGCTTTGCCGTGGCATTTCAATTTGTTGAGCCTTCACCGCCCAAGTCCATCACCATTGCCACGGGTTCTCAATCCGGTGCTTATTTTAAATTTGCGGGGGATTATCAAAAAATACTCGCCCAAGAAGGTATTCAATTAAAAATTCTAAACACGAAAGGTTCCGTTGAAAATATTCAGCTTTTAAACGCAGGGAAAGTTGACGTTGCCTTTGTCCAAGGCGGCGTGGGCAATGCCCAACAAGACCCCAATTTGGTCAGTTTAGGAAGCCTTTGTTTTGAACCCTTGTGGGTGTTTGTGCAAAAAAACCTGAACGTCAAGCGGCTGAATGATTTGAACGGGCTAAAAATTTCAGCCGGAAATGTAGGCAGTGGCACTTGGGCCGTTGCCCAACAATTGCTTGCAAAAAACGGTATCAATCCATCTGATAAAACCATTCTTCATTTATCATCGGCCAAAGCCACTCAGGCGTTGTCTTCAAAAGCCATTGATGCTGCCTTTTTTGTCACTTCACCCGCATCACCGTTGATGGCGGAAATGTTGAAAAATGAAACCATCCAACTGTTAAGTTTTGAACGGGCCGGTGCCTATACAAACCAATTACGCTATTTATCGGCGGTTACTTTAAACCAGGGCGTTATTAACCTCGGCCGCAATATTCCAGAAAAAAACATAACTTTGCTCGCCCCAGCGGCGACCTTGGTCACCCACCCAGACCTTCACCCAGCTTTGCAAAATTTATTGATCCAAGCCACCCAAAAAACCCATGCCAACGGGTCAATTCTGGCTGAACCGGGTTTGTTTCCGTCGGCCAAATACGTTGATTATCCTTTAAGCGCCGATGCGGAACGATACCTTAAAAATGGCCCCCCTTTTTTGCAAAGGTACCTGCCATTTTGGGGGGCCGTCTTGTTTGATCGTTTAAAGGTCATGTTGGTGCCGTTATTAACCTTATTGATTCCACTGATAAAAATATTTCCCCCCACTTATCGCTGGCGAGTACGCTCTCGAATTTATCGTTGGTACGAAGCCTTGTCCGACATTGAACGGCGGGCAAAAAATGCATCAAGTGACGACCATGCAAAGCTTGTGGGCGAGCTTGCGACCATAGAAAATGAGGTCAAACGTTTGAAGGTGCCGTTGTCTTATAATGATGAAGTTTATAATTTACGGTTACACATCAACTTGATCCAACGCACGCTTTAATCGGTCTTTTCCAGCTTTTCACCGATTTTCTTTTTCGCTAACGTCTCACGAGCTTTGGCATATTTTTCATCATGCCAAAACATTGTGCAACCGTTACAACCCAAACCACAACAACTCTCTAGTCCCAATGCCGGTGCTTTACCAACGTGGGCACGACCTTTCAACGTTGGGCGATCTTCGCTACCATCGCGAAGGCCCCGTTCCACATCCATACTCATCAAATTACCCTGCAACAAGGCTTGGCGATCGGCACTTAAAACCGCTTCTTTTCGCCCAATACTTAACGGAGGCAAAAGTTTTTTAAGCCGTTGTGGAGATTCGTTGTGAAACAAACTGACCGGAATACGAATAGCCGCGCCTTCTCCGGGGTTGGCTTTATCCATAACAAAACCATTTTTATTGTTGATAAATTCATACAATCGCAAGCGAATGGGTTCCATTTCTCTTGGCGGCAAAAATTCAATGACATCACCAGGACGTAAAGGATTGCGTTGAGCAAAAATAATATCATCGCCATCCCAACACAAAATAGTTCCGGCAAACAACCACCCCCCCACAGTATCCGTGCGGTCGTAATTGTGAGCAACATTAGACAACCGACCTTCATGAAAGCCCAAGGAATAGCCTCGGTTTTGCAGGGTATAAATTTCTCGCAAATAAATATCTGGGTCCCAATGAGCAGGGTCCGCATACCAGGCATCAATGGCTAGGCGATACGCACGCGCGGTTATGGCGGCATAATATTCGCTTTTATTGCGGCCTTCGATTTTCAAGCTATCTATGCCCAATTTTAAATACTCATCCAATTTGCCCATCAAACACAAATCTTTGGCATTCATGATATACGATCCACGATCGTCTTCTTCGATTTTCATCAATTCACCGGGGCGGAATTCTTCTTCTAAGAAAAAGTCAAAATCATCTTTGTTTTCAGGCGTGATTTCAATTTCGTCACCGCCTTTTTTGCGCGCCATAACTTTATAGCTCCAACGGCAACTTTGCGCGCAATTACCTTGGTTAGCTCCACGTTCTGCCAAATAATTTGACAGCAAACACCGTCCCGAATAGGTCATGCACATGGCGCCGTGCACAAAAGCTTCCAGTTTGATATCCGGACATTTTTCGCGGATTTCCACCAGCTCGTCAAAGCTGACCTCGCGCGCTAAAACGCACAATTTAGCTCCCAGTACAGCCCAACTTTGTACCGTCAACCACGAACAAGCGTTGGCTTGGGTCGATACGTGCAAATCAAGTTCAGGGGCATTCTCAGACAAATAATGAAAGACACCTTGGTCAGAAACAATAACGCCATCAGGTTGGACTTTGCGCACGGTTTTGACAAATTCAGGAAGCTTTTCCACATCGCGATTATGCGTAAATAAATTCAACGTCAAATAAATGCGCACACCATGGTCATGGGCAAAGGCAACGCCTTCCAATAAATCGTCCAGCGAAAATTCAGATTGTGTGCGTAACGACAAATCGGGCGTGCCCGCATATACCGCGTCCGCGCCGTACAGCACCGCCGTTTTTAATTTTTTCAATGACCCCGCCGGCATTAAAAGCTCGGCACGATGATCAAGGCTACGTAAATTTGGTGTTTTTGAAGTTTCAGTCATGACTTCCTATAGCATTGTCACGACAATCGCACCAGTACCCTCGCACAACGCTTTACCACCCGGATGTGATCGGCTAATGTGCGCCCACAATATTAATATGCACCCGTAGCTCAGCTGGATAGAGCGCCGCCCTCCGAAGGCGGAGGTCACACGTTCGAATCGTGTCGGGTGCACCATTAATTTCAATGACTTAGCACATGCTAAATTTTAAAAATTGATTATTTGGGACAAATTTGAGACAATGAGCTTTCCGTAACCATATGGGACAAAGCTCATGGCAACCATTCTTCAACGCGGCCCCTATCAATGGCAGGCTAAAGTTCGCCGCAAGGGCTACCCCGTTCAGACAAAAACCTTCGACACAAAACGAGAAGCCGAAGCCTGGGGCACCATCACGGAGTCCGAAATGGCTCGCTCTGTTTTTGTCGACCGCTCGCTTGCGGAAAAGACCACCTTTAGGGAGGTCATTGAAAGCTATATTGCGAACGAAGCTCCAACCCACAAAGGTGGCGATTCCGAAGTCTTGCGCCTCAAAAAATTTATGCGCGACGAGGCGAAGCTGGTGGTCCGAGGAATGGCGACGCTAAAGACCTCAGACTTTGAAGAATACCGGAACAAACGCCTAAATGAGGTAAAGCCCGGCACGGTCAAACGAGAGCTTAATATGCTCCATAGCGTCATCGAGTTCGTTCGCAAAAAACTGGGTCTGATTGCAAACCCCATTTCAGATGTGAAGCGGCCAAAGGTGAGAGACCAACGCGACATCCGCCTTAATGACGGCGAAGAAGAGGTGCTTTTAGAAGCCCTCGACGATTGTCTTAACCCATGGATCAAACCCGCCGTAATTCTGGCCATTGAAACAGCCATGCGCAGAGGCGAGCTTTTGGCCCTGCGTTGGGAAAATGTTGATTTGGAAACACACGTCGCAAAACTGAAAGACACCAAAAACGGCGAAGCCAGAGACGTCCCGCTTTCTTCGCGCGCAATTGAAACGCTTCAAAACTTGCCGAGATCCTTGAAGGGTTCGGTACTTCCAACAAGCCCCGAAGGCCTAAAAAACGCTTTCGAGCGCGCCCGCAAACGCGCAAACCTCGAACACGTAAACTTCCACGACCTCCGCCACGAAGCCGTCAGCCGCCTGTTTGAACGCGGCTGGAACGTCATGGAAGTCGCCGCCGTTTCAGGACACAAGGATTTGCAAAGCTTGAAACGGTATACGAATTTAAGGGCGGCGGATTTAGCAAAGAAGATGTGTTAAACTTCGCCTTCCACGCCCTCCAGCTCCATCGTATTTAGAACCCCTTGCAAAGCCTCCATTGCTGGTTCAAGGTCTCTGAAGGCTTTAAGCAACAACGAGATTGCCTGAATGGGTCCGTCTGGTCGAAACCCCGCAATCGGCTCAACGACAGCGATAAGTTCTTCAACGGCCTCTTCATAATCTTCACCGGAATTTGTGTCGTTCAAGAGTAGGTTCATTGCTGGTTCCTTTTAATCGTGAGATGAAGGTGTAACGCACGAAGTGGGGCCTCTCCTTCCCCCACATAGCACTCCAGTTCGAAAACTGTGTTACGGCCGAGAGGTAGAGATAATCACCGTGTCATCCGCACGTTACGATTGTAATGTAGCCCTATTTCACACAAACATCTATACGAATAGAAGACCTGTTCAAGCGACCTTGAAAAAACATGAATAAACGTCAGTATGGCATCCATATCAAATGGTGCATTTTGCATTAAATTCCCCACGTATCGTTTCGGATAACAATTTATGAACGCTGTTGAAATTGAAGAAGCGATTACGATACTGGCGGATCAGCCATTTGATCCGGATGGTTTCCCGTTCGCATTCTTGGAGGTTTTTGGAAACAAAGCCACAACGATCAAGCGTCTAAAGAGCGGTTCATCCAATTCATCGGATATTGAGGGTGGCATCCTTCAACGCAACAACATCCACATGATTGTTTGCCCTGAAGGCGAAGTAACCAAGACCTTAGCCGCGCTGAAAGACAGCCCGGCAACAGGTAAGGGGAAAGCCAAGTTTGTTCTGGCAACAGATGGCAGCTACCTTGAAGCAGAAGACCTTGCATCCGGCGAAACAGTCGCTTGTCCGTATTCCGATTTCCCCAATCACTTTGGTTTCTTCTTGTCCTTGGCCGGAATTTCAACGGTTAAGCAAGTAAGAGAGAGCTCTTTCGACATCCGGGCGACCAGCCGCCTCAATAAACTTTATGTAGAGCTTTTGAAGGACAACCCGGATTGGGGAACTTCCGAACGTCGTTCTGAATTGAACCACTTCATGGCGCGGCTGATCTTCTGTTTCTTTGCCGAAGACACGGACATCTTCCACGGCGACAATCTATTCACCGCAACGATTGGCCAGATGAGTGAACGGGATTCATCGAACACACATGATGTGATCGGCGAGTTGTTCAGAGCGATGAATACGACGAATGCAGATCGCGCCACCGCGAACCTGCCTCGTTGGGCCAATATTTGACTGAGGTTGTACGTGTCCGAACCGAGTTTCCGAACTCACAATTTATTGAAAAGAGCTATAAAATAGCCGCCATAGACGTCACACCCAAAAGAGGCTCAGACGCCAGCTTTAACGGTTTGATCCGTATGTCCGGCACGGTTGATGACTCGAATGTAGATATAGATGACAAGGTCGTTAGAAACAACGCAATCGTTGGTGTTCTTGCCTAGGCCTTTGATGGTAAAGCGTCCGTCTTAAGTCGGCAGGACCGTATGTCGAGGTGTGCGGGTTTAGTTTAGGGCTGGCAAATAGTCCTTATTTTATTTATTTTGAGAAATAATACTTGACAAATGAGTTTTTATGTATAAATTACACTTTAACGAACTGGGCTATCTGCGCCCACGCTAAAAAACCGTCTCTCATTTGAGGGCGGTTTTTTTGCTTTCAACAACTTGTCCTTAAATGAGAGTGTGGTACGTTAATTTTCTCTGATTGGTGGCGCTTCTGCAAGGCATATGCATATGAATGATACATCGAGCCCAAAACGAAAAATGTCGAAGTGGATCAAGGTTCCATTGGTTACCTTTGGCATCCTGATCGTTTTGATTTATGGGTATCTACAAGTCGCGTTGCCTGCAATGAATAACAAAGTGGGCGGCGACATTGATGAACTTTTTTATATTGCCTCAGGAAAAACGAGTGCGTTGGTTGATTGGGAGCGCCCTGCGCCCAAAACAATATCTGAAGGGCCGTCTTGTTCTTTGTTTTTTCCGTCTAGCGAAATCTTTTCAGCTGAGGGCGACACAATTCATAACCAACCCTATTCAGAATGTGTTGGTTTTTACAGTTGGGGGTTTGGGCCGGGCTGTAGTTATTGGCGACTTGAGAGTTGTGATACTTACGCCGTTGATGATTTTATTTTAACACAACCCGAACTTTTGGGGCGAAGCTTGCATGCCCTGCAAGAACCGTGTGCTTATTTGCCAGCCATGGCTGAAATTAACAAAGCCCGAGAAAAACATTCGAGTGCAGGACTTAATCTAAAATACGCAATCGAAAATATGCACTGTGAAACGGGGGGGCATCCTTATCCTTATAAGGTGATTATAAACGTGCGCGATGATGATGGAAATGTTGTGGCTCAATATTTCCATCTGCCTAAAAAACGCTTCGATGCATTTGGGGTTTTACGAGAATATTAAATATACAAATTGATGAATGTTAACCAAGACCGGGATTTTCCCGGTCTTTTTTTATGCCTGAAACAAAGGAGTTCCCTTATGGAACAGCAAGATAAATACCAAATGATCATTCACACCAAGGGCGGTTTAATCGGGCATGTCGCCGTTGAAATAACAGGCCTTGGCATCAATGACGATGGCCGATATATTCGCGGATTTGCTCCTAAAGAAGAAAATAAAATTGGCGCAGCCTTAACGATGGAAGTCTCAGGAGAAATTAGTGATGATCTAGTGAACGTGGAGGATCCTGAAAACGGCTACATAGCCGGACCTCCCACAAACATAACGCGTGAACAAGCCTTCGCCGTAAAAGAACGCTATGATTCCCTTGAGGGCACAAACCTTACGTATGACGCAAATGATAATAACTGCGTCGATGATGCCAATATTTCTGTTCAGCTTGCAGGTGTAAAAGGCACTCTAAATGATGTGCTTTCAACCAAACAAAAAGAGGCCGTAAATGCTGCTCGGGTCTATGGTGATTTTGTGTACGGCGATCCTATCGCTTCGAGTCTCGAAAAATTAGGTCATTCCATTCAAACGCAAGTGAACACATCCCTCAAAGATTTAGGGAGCTGGCAAGCCGGCCAAACCCGCACGCAAAATGAATATGAAGTAACCAAGGCCGCGAGGCTTGAATTGGAAAAACGCGGCATTAGTTATGTGTCCGGTCAACAATTGGGGACCATTGTGGATTTGACCCTTGATCGATTTGAACAGCCCATGGAAAAAGGTGAGATTAATCAAGTCTCACAAGAACAGCTTGGCGCGTATGTTGCCGATGCCATCGAAGCGACGACTTCTGTTCATCCAGACACGCGCTTTTCCGTCAAAAAGAATGAAATCGAAAAAAGCATTGCTCAGTCCATAGCGAAGACACCACAAGCCCAAACCAACACGCAAGCACCTGCAAGCGCCAAACGAACTCAATCCGTAGCTCCGGTTACACGGACCAACCTTTTAACGGGGCAGAAAAGTCTGACCATTCGGGCGGGAGACACACTTTCCGCGCTTGCCGTAAGTCTCGGCACGACGGTGGATGCGTTGATGGAGGCTAATCCACAAGTCACGAATGCAAACCGTATTCAGGCCGGGGCAAGGCTTGCCGTCCCTGTAAAAACATCTTCAATACGTTCAGTTTCCGACATCGTAAATAATATTTCACGAACGATTGAAGCTGGCAACTACGTAGGCCCTTCCCAAGAATACAGTGCCGAAGACTTCCAATCTGCTGCTCAAAATCAGGCTCAACTTGAGCGAAACACAGCCCAGCGCAATAAAAATCTTGAACTCGGCCTACGCGGTCTGGGCATGTCGCCTGAAAATGCCAAAAACGCGATAGCGGCAACACAGCCGGAATTGAGCCGGGTTTCGATGACCCAAGTTGAATCCGGCTTTCAAGTGGGCCATCATCGTGTCGGCAGATTAATGCGCGAAAACGGCATTCAAGCTGTTAGAACGCGGAAATAAAGGCGATATTTTAGTCACACACCTACAATGGGTTTCGCACCAAATCTGCTGAACCAAGACTTTGTAGCGCAGCAAGCAGATCAAAAATGGTCAGTCGATATCTTGTATATTGAGACTCGCAAGGGTTGGCTTTACCTCGCTGTTGTCATCGATCTTTATTCTCGTAAAATTGTCGGCTGGGCTGTGAGTGACCGAATGAAAAAGGATCTAGCGTTGCGAGCCTTACGCATGGCGATCACATTACGTCGTCCCGAAAAGGGGCTCATCCATCACTCAGATCGTGGCAGCCAGTATTGTGCAACGGAATACCAAATGGAACTGAAACGCAACGGTATAAAAATGTCCATGTCGGGAAAAGGAAATTGTTATGATAACGCCCCCGTGGAAACCTTCTTCAAAACCTTGAAAGCCGAACTGGTATGGCGGACGAGATTCGAAACAAGGCTACAGGCAGAACAATCAATCAGAAATTACATCAATAACTTCTACAACAGCCGGAGACGCCATTCTGCACTGGGCAACATCAGCCCAATGAGGTATGAAAACCTGGCAGCCTAAAGAGCGAGGTGCTGTCCACTTTTTTCAGACAAGTCCACCTAGCATCCGTAGCTTCTGTAGCTTCTCGTTTACGAGAGTTAGAAAAATCTAAATTAAAATCAAACTTTTTACGGGGATTGGTTTCATCCTGAAAAAATAGATTCA
>Ga0316204_10001681_pt1 | contig 57032 bp, 50 predicted proteins | sample 6monrhotite_MG_2_FD_205661 | JGI IMG/M metagenome (GOLD analysis project Ga0316204, IMG submission 205661) | Microbial mat bacterial communities from mineral coupon in-situ incubated in ocean water Damariscotta River, Maine, United States -... | ecosystem: Environmental > Aquatic > Marine >... | reverse complement strand
TCCGCAATCACGGACCTGTCCTCTGCCAATACGACTTCGACCGCAACAGATCTGACCTGGAGCGCTTCGACGGACAACATCGGGGTGATCAACTATGAGGTCTTCCAGGACGGAATTAGCATAGCCAACACCGGAACGACAACAGCTTTCAGCGTCACGGGACTTGCCTCCAGCACGAGTTATGATTTTACCGTGTTCGCTGAAGACGCTGCCGGAAACACATCACTTGTCAGCAACACCGAGACGGTTGTAACGACTGGAGTACCCGATACCGAGGCCCCTTCCGCGATCACGGACCTGTCCTCGGCCAACACGACTTCTACCACAACGGATTTGACCTGGAGCGCTTCGACTGACAATGTCGGTGTGACCAACTATGAGGTCTTCCAGGACGGAGTTAGTATCGCCAACACCGGAACGACAACAGCTTTCAATGTCACGGGACTTGCCCCCATCACGAGTTATGATTTTACCGTGTTCGCTGAAGACGCGGCCGGTAACACATCGCTTGTCAGCAACACCGAGACGGTGGTAACCAATTCGGGAGGAGGAGTTGTTGACTATACTTCGGAAAACTCAAATATGGTAACTGTGGATTGGACAGCAAGGGATTTATTTGCCGATAGAAATGTAGGCATAGGCACCACTGACACGCAGGGTTATATGTTGGCTGTTGCTGGAAACGTAATTGCCGAAGGTGTAAAAGTTGAATTACAAGGTAATTGGCCTGACTTCGTTTTTGAGCCAGGGTTTGATTTAAAAGATTTGGAGGAAGTAAAGAGATTTATTGATAAAAATGGACATTTACCTAACATTCCAAGTGCAATCCAAGTACAACAAGAGGGAATCGATTTAGGTAGTATGAACGCGAAACTACTCCAGAAAATAGAAGAATTGACACTATATTTATTGGAACAGGATGCGAAAATCAAGCATTTGGAAGAAGAAAATAATCAAATCAACAGCTTGTTGAAAAGAGTTGAAGCTTTGGAAAAAACAAAAAAATAGCACGCTTGGCGAAAATGACTCCCTTTAAATCTTGTTCAATGAAAACAAATTCCATGTATAAAATCTCACTTTTCCTTATAATTCTAGTTGCTCAGTCCAGTTATGCGCAGAGTATTCGAAAGAATTTTCAGGAAATGACTGATTATGAAAAATCAGAACTTGTCAGTGCTTTTTATCTTTTGAGAAATGGCCCTGATTTGTTCGATGACCTGGCCACGTTTCATGGGGATTTTTTTAATTTCGATAATACTGCGACCCCGGAAGCACTTGATTTGCACTTTAACCTTCCTGGTGAACCTGAACGCGAAATATTTTTAGCTTGGCACAGAAGACAGATGTTCGAGATGGAACAATCTGTTCAAGACATTAACCCGGAAATAAGTTTAGCCTATTGGAATTCGGCCGTAGATCAATCCACGACAGGACCACTTTGGGAAGATGATTTATTGGGAACCTTTGACGCAAATTGGGCTTTGAATAGGGATTTGGGAGGTGATCCCCGACTACCAACACCAGTTGATGTTGCTAATTTGCTGGTAGAACCAGATTTTTTTGAATTTTCTAACACTTTGGAAAGGTTGGATGTGCATAGGGGTGCACACGTTTGGACGGGTGGTGCTATGCCAACACCGCTTTCACCTCGTGACCCTGTATTTTACTTCCATCATTCTTGGGTCGATATGGTCTGGCATGATTGGGAAGAAATACACCAAAACTCTTCTTTTATTCCTACCTCCATGCTTCGCTATGATGGAACCTATGTTTTTGATGGCGAAACACTGCCATCTGTAGATCCCAATGATATTACAGATACTAGGTCGTTAGGGGTATTTTATGCAGAAGATGGTTTGGCCCAATTGGACAACTATATTGTAAGTAATACATATAGACCTGAAGAGGTTTTTTATTATCAATTTAGCATTGAAGCTGGAAATAATTTTCTAGCACCGGCTGGAACAAGCAGTAGATTTGAATCGGTAAACGAAATAAATCTAATACCTGGATTTGAAGCAGTTCCGGGATCTTCCTTTGAGGCTCTAATAGACACTCAAAATGGAGGAACAAGTAAATCTGGCCCAATTAGAGGATTGGTAAAACCTTATCCATATTCAGAAAAATTGTTTGAACCGATCGTATGGGAGGATACAGACCCTCTTGTAGGTGATAAACCTGTAATTATTGCGGCACATCCTAACCCATTTACTGAAAAGATTACCATTAACTTGTCAAAGCGCACAGATTGTGTAATTGAAGTATTTAATATGATGGGGATGAAAATCAGGGAAGAAGCTTTCCAAAACACGGATACTTTGGTTATTAAAAATCTGTATGGATTGGCAGCCGGATTTTATGTAATTCGGGTTATCAACGGCAATGGTGACTTATTGGTTGTCAAACGGGTAATTAAGCTATAAAAAAAGACCCCGTTTAACGGGGTCTTTTTTTTTATAGGAATATACTCTAATGTTAATGTTTTCCGTGGTCCATTTGAGAACTTTCTGGATTCCGATATTGACAACAGGCAGGCAAATTGTCGTAAACTTCTTTAGGGCTCGCGAACTCACCCGTGTCATGGCCCACAGATGCAATTTTTTTCTGAACATCAGAAACGGAGCACTTACGCTCATCTATAATGACTTTTAACTGCTTGGTTTCCACATTCCAAGAAGCAAATTTTACTCCCTTCATTTTAATGGCAGTCTTTTCAATTCTATTTTTGCACATCCAACAATTCCCTTTGACTTCAAAAGACTTCGATTTGCTTTTTTCCTGCGAATAACCAAGGTTCAGTCCTAAAAGGACAATCATCAATATTAAGGTTGTTTTTTTCATGGGTAACAATTATATTTTATATCTAAATCCGGCATAGTACGCCGCCTCCAAAACTGGCCCGTACAAGATGGTACTATCAAAATAAGGTCCAAATGGGTCGTTGGCACTTAAAATGGGGTTATCCTGTGTAAAATTATTGATATTCTCTCCTCCAATATATACCTCAAATTTTTTGGAAAACACTTTAGTAATCTGTGCGTTGATCAAAACATATGAGGGAGAGCGTAAAGGTTGTTGAAACTCAATAGGATTGGAACTGGTATCAGGTAATCGTTGAGAACCCAACCAATTGGCGGTAAAATCAAAACGCCATTGCCCTCGGTCATTCATCAGAGTTTCATAGTTCAAGTTGGTAAAGAATCGATTTGAAGGCTGTAAAGGTTTATCCAGGGTCCCATTGTTATAGTCTACCTTTACATCAAAATACTTGTATGTGGCCCTGATCCTAAAATCTTGCAGTAATTCGTAATTCAAATCAACTTGAAGACTATTGGAATAGCTATTCCCATCTAAGTTATAGAAGGAAATCTCCCTCGGATTTTCCCAATCCACAATAATTTGATTTATGAATGTGGTTCTGTAAAAATCAATGGAAAAGTCCATCACCCGATCCCATAAATAAAGCTTTTGTATAAAACTTACTCCATAATTCCATGCTGTTTCCGGATTGAGGTCATAGTAGTTTCCATTTTGGGAATCGTCAATCACCAATTGTCTAGAAGATGCAAAGAGTTGCTGGTTTTCCGCAAAAATGTTTGCTCCCCGTTTACCTCTTCCAAAAGAGGTCCTGAGACTGGCCTTGTCCCATAGGGAATATCTTAAATGGAATCTGGGGGTCAAAAAATTTCCCAAGTTGTTATGGGTATCTGCCCGCAGCCCGGCAACAAAACTCAATCCTTCCAAATTATCAAAGGTGTATTCCAAAAAAGCTCCTAAAGAACTGTCTGTTCTATTGTATACTGAAATGTTTACCAACTCGTCAAAATTATCGTATGTAACACTTAGCCCTGTTTTAAACTTGTGTTGTGTGCTTCCAATGATGCTATTGAAAATTAAATTAGTGTAAAAGGATTGGTGATCAATGTCATACAAATTCAGGCCATAGAATGAATCCTGCAAATGACTGCTATAGGCCGTTTGAAAGCCAAAACTTTGATAAGGTAAATCTGGGAACACATAGCCAAGTTTCGCAGAAACGTCCAATCTAGATGTGTTTATTTCGCTACCCCATGCATTGGTGGTGCCCCTATCCGTGTCCACATCAAAATCCAATTGTCCCAATTCCTTTTTATCTGAAAGCCACTGAATATTTACATAACCTACCCAACCATTTTCCGGATTCATATATTGCCATCTGTTCATTAGATTGATTTGTTTGCCCAAGGGTGTGTCCAAAAAAGAATCCCCATTCTCATCTACATATCCGTTTCTAAGATTGCCGTGGATATTGAGTCCAAAACCCAGCTCGTCGGTAATGTTGTAGTTTAATCTACTGTTAAACTCGTACCTCTCAAAATTGTTGGCGTACATATTCCAGAAAAACCGTTTGTCGGTCAGTGGTTTGACCAACTCACTATTAATATGACCAGAAATGCTCTCAAATCCATTGAGAACACTTCCTGCCCCTTTGGTAATCTGAATACTTTCAATCCATGATCCGGGAATAAAAGAAAGTCCAAACACTTGGGAAGCACCGCGTATAGCTGGCATATTCTCTTGGGTAAACATAAGATAGGGGCTATTAAGGCCTAACATTTGGATTTGTTTAGCACCTAGAATGGCATCGGAGACGTTTACATCCACAGAAGGATTGGTCTCAAAACTCTCAGAAAGGTTACAACAAGCGGCCTTAAGCATTTCCCTACTATTAACGGTAACCACATTTTGTGCCGTGAACAACGATTTTTGCAGTGGAGCCACTCTTTTCTCAAGTATAATTTCTTCCAATTCCACAATCGGATATAATACAATGTTGCCCATGTTTGGCCTGTTAGCCATAATGGTATCAGACCGAAAACCAACCGAGCTAATGACCAACTTTTTTAAATCTGCTCTAAAGGGTATAGAGAAATTTCCTGATACGTCGGTAGTAGTGCCAACAGTACTTTCCGCATAGTAGACGTTGGCATCTTCCAATGGGATATTGTCTTTTTCATTCCTGAATTCCCAGACTTTTCCCTTGACCTGGATTTGAGAATGGAGGTTTTGAAAGAAACACAACAGGATGAGAATAAAAAAAGTTGTTCTCATTAAAAAAATGGGCTCAATAGAAACATAAAACTAAGATTTTAAAAGTCAATAACCCTATTGTCTTATTAACTTTAACAATGAGGTGCAGTTCATAGATTTTTTTGACTTTTTAAGGAAATTAGAATCTTTTGAATTCAGTCATGGGGAATTTAAATATGAATACCTTTAGGGTATAGTCAAAATATACGATGCAAAAAGGCTTTTTTCTGACAATAATATCTGTAAACCTACTCTGGTGTTGTACCGCACAGCAGATAAAAAAAAATGTAAGAACACAAATCAGAGTGGTCAATCGTACGGAAATCTCTTTTACCAATATTAGTTTGTTTTCGATGCCATTTAAAGATTTGGGACCTACGGAGAGTTCAACATATAAACCTTTTAGATATAATCCTTTGAAACAAGATGGCCTGATATATTGCATGAATGGCGAAGACAATCATGCTAGATATCTCAAAATACCTGGAGTAAGAGATGGGAGAATCACTTACTCAATCGATAGTTTAAGAAATGATATTATTTATGTGTCCTATGAGCGCAATCCATAAGTTATTTACAATTTATCTCCATAATGTGCATATTCGGTGATTTTACGCTTAGACAAGATTTTTCCATGAAATCCGCGATAGCGTGGTATATCCAAGATATTCGTAAAAACCTCTGGCTTCATGGTTTAACTCCCAATATGCTAACTCAATTTTGTTGATACTAAGATTTAATGCCTCTTCTTCAATTTTATTCATTATTTGTTTGCCTATGCCCATACCCTTGAATTCGCTAAGCACCGATACCTGATCAACATAAAGGGATTTATATGACTTCCTAAAAAGATTTTCTTGGTATTCCTTAATAAAAAATGATGCATATCCAGCATTTTTATTGTCCACTAAAACAAGGTACGCCCGCCAGTTTGGTTTGGCCAATTGCCTCTTGAAAAAATCAATGCAAGCTTCTTCGTTAAAAGCCTTAAAGAACTCTGGGTACCTTTGACAATGGAGTTCCTGAACGGGCTTGTTGAGTTTTGCAAGAATATGTGGTTCGACTGCGACTTTAAAATCTATCATTATTATATTCTAATTGATTTTTAACTTAAGTGTAACCTTTAAAAATGATACTTGAACCGCCCCTGTCCTAAGATTCTTTTGGAATCTCGGGTTTCATCGTACTATAACTATACCCTCATTTACGATTTGTAAATCCGTCCATTAGGATCGATACAGCGGGAAATAGTTAATATTTTCCTTATTTTTTCTATTTGCTGAAAGCTTATCATAGACATCTTGATTTACTATATATTTCCAAACTTTAAATGGAATATGGTTTTTGGTAAACCCCGATTTCATTTTGTATAGTGGGCCTTCCCTACCTCCAGCGCCACCGCCGTAGTTCAAAAATTTCATCTGTTTTTGATTGCCTATAAGCCGTATTTCGTCATATAGTAATTTCGCAGGGCTATTGGAGAGATACGCTGTTTTAGTCCCCATGAACTCTCCTTGAATTATGCCATTGGTGCATACAGAAAACGATCCAGCGATAACTTCTCCTGATTCCGAATCTGTTACCAAGAGTATGATTGACTCAAAATCTTCGCTATTAATCAGCTTTTGAAAAAAATTACTATTTAAAATGAAACGTTTATCAGCAGAAACTCTTTTCATAGTTTCCAAATAGATGCCAAGAAAAATTTCTACACCTTCTTCTGTTTCTGCTCTTTTCACACTGCACTTTCGGCGGAGTTTGTTCACATCGTTTTTGACACTTTTGCGGTAGGCTTGCCGTTGTAAGATAGGATCTGTGCATAAATCCAAATAAAGAAGTTCTCCAACTTGTTCTATACTTCCAATTTTCTCTAGGACCAATTCTTGATTTACAATAAATGGATTGAGCTTTGAGAAAACAGAAACCACATTTTGATTATATAGCAATTTTTTGAATTGATTTTGAAAAAGAGATTGACCGAAGTTTGTTGCATTAATTTTTGATGCGGGACCCAAATATCCATGTACTGATGTTAGGTCAAAAAAATCCGTATCAAAAATTTGTCTTTTTATAAAAGGAAGTGCAATGTTCGATTGTTCGTCGTTATAGACCACCAATATTGGTGTTTCTCCCTTTTTTGCCCTGAGTTGGTGGTATTCATAGGTGTGATAGAAATCAAAATTTCCTATCTCGCGGAGTACAGTTGTCCATTCAATCTCATTTTGTAAAATCCTTATCATTATCCTTTAGTTTTTGGATTTTGCTAGAAAATTAAGAATGCCTCCCGTATGCCAAAAAAAAATATGACCCTTAAGTGATTTTTTCCTTACATATTCCATCATCCCATAAAATGCCTTTGCAGTATAGGTAGTATCGAGTACAAAACCATAATTGCTCAGGGATTTTTCCGAAATATCGTTTATTTCTTCATTTGACTTTTCATATCCTCCACAGAGATAGTCATCTAAAACCAAAGCACTGTTTTTGCCATTTGTTAGATAAAGGTGGTCACGCAGTTCACAATAGAGATTGGTTACATGCTTTTCAGCACTGTTTCTCTCTCGGCCTACAGAAATTCCAACTACCTTGCAATCACTACCCATAAGGTCCAATCCAGCCATTATACCGGCTTGTGTGGAACCTGTTCCAGTAGGAAGAAAAATATAGTCCGGTCTGGTGTCAGTTATCTCAAATAAATCTTTTACCGCATCAACATACGCCATTGCTCCTTCCAATGTATGTCCTCCTCCTCGCAGATAATATGGATTTAAATCCTTAGCATAATAATCCACCACAGCGGCATCCATGGCATCTGAAATACCTTTTGCTTCCGTAAAGACAATTCGAGAACCTGAAAGCCTCATTAATTTGGCATTCCCATTTTCAGCGTGAAATCGTTTCTCGTCACCATGCAGAACCAAAGTGCATTCCATGTTATTTTGTGCTGCAAAGATGGCTGCTGCTCGACAATGATTGGATTGAATACCACCGGTGGTAACAATTGCATTATAGTTGTTTTTCTTTACGTAATCACCTATCTTGGATAGCTTTCTTCCTTTGTTTCCGCCCCCAATAAATGGATATAAATCATCTCTTACAACAAAGAAACTATTGTCCAGAACGTCTATTATCATTGGTGAAATGGGTTATTAGTATGTTGACTTGGAAATATTTTGTTTTTTTCTATAGTAATCAAAAGCCTGTAATTCCGCATTGGTTACCGTATTTTCCGAATTAAATAACCTTAAGAATGTCATAAACAGGATTTTGAGGTCCATGAGCAACGAAATATTTTCGACATATTTAACGTCCAACTCCAATCTATCATCCCAATATAAGGCGTTGCGACCTGAAACTTGTGCCAATCCAGTAATCCCAGGTCTTACAGTATGCCTCTTGCACTCCCTTTTAGTATAATATTGTAGATAATGAACACGTAATGGCCTAGGTCCGATTAGACTCATATCTCCTTTAATGATATTTATTAACTGGGGAATTTCATCTAAAGAAGACTTACGAAGAAAACTGCCGAACTTGGTTAGCCGTTCTTTGTTGGGCAATAAATCTCCATTTGCGTCCCGTTTGTCGGTCATGGTTTTAAACTTCATTATGCTGAATACCTTTTCATTTTTTCCAGGTCTTTTCTGAAAAAAAAATGGGCTTCCATCATTGACAAACAATAATATCAGATATAATAAAATGAATATTGGTGATAAAAGGACGAAACCTGTAAAGGATAGTACAAAATCTAAAATTCTCTTGGGATGTTTGGAATACACGGTTATTGAATTGGGTTTTTGATGCTATAAGGCATCCATTTATTTTAAACTTATTACAAAAAAAATAAATTAATGCATTGGAAGATGTATTTTATAGATTAAAGACTTAATAAAAAGCTGAATCGTATACTAAGCAACATTTCATCTTTCCAAATATTCATATTGTTCTACTTTTTACGTGGAATACCCTAGGAATTTCAGTAGCCAACTTTAATCAGTTCAAAATGAAATATTGTCTTTATGGATTGCATGGAGTACCCAGATTGGCAATTGAATTAATCGAGTGAAGTTCCTAATAATATCTTTTTTTGTTAAAATCTTATGATAATTATAGTAATAGAGAACGAACACATTTAGATTTTGCTGGTCATTGTCGTTTTGAAATACGATTAAATTTCTTGTTTAATTAAATCAATCAGTTTTTTATTTATTATTTTGACATCAAATCTATTTTCGGCATAACTTCTACTATGAATCCCCATTTTTTTAATGGTTTTTGGCTTTTCCAGAAAAAATCGCATCGATTTTACGAGATCTTCCAAGTCGTTTGGACGAATAATTTTTCCGTTTTCATTATTGACGACCGTTTCCCTGCAGCCGGGGGAGTCAGTTGTGATTATAGGCATCCCTATAGAAAGTGCTTCTAAAATTGACCTAGGGATGCCTTCTCTATAATAGGTGGGAAGCACAAATACATCTGATTCTTGTAGAAAATGGGTGACATCATTTTGGATACCGTGATACTTAACCACTTTCTTTTCATTTAAATCAATCAACCTTTCTAGTTTTATTGCAGATGGAGTTTTATCTGGTGCACCAAGAATATGAAATTCTGCATTCGGGAATTCTTGTTTTAGTTTTTCCGCAGCATTGATAAAATGATGTATTCCCTTTTCCCTAATCAAACGGGCCACAAAAACAAAAATGATGTTGTCCGTTTTCTTTTCATTAACCCGGTGAGGAAACCTGTCCAGATTAATTCCTGATCCATCCACAACATAGGTCTTTTGATCTTGAGTCAGGATTTTAACATTCTCAAACAGTTTTAGGTCATCCCTATTCTGAAACACCACCCATCTATTTTTTCGTATGGATTTTTTATACAAGAATTCTGATATTTTTTGCAAAAATCTGGCTTTCTGAGATATACCAGTAAAAGTAAACCCTAATCCAGTAATTAAAGATATCACCGGCACATTCAACTTGTTCGCTGCCATGGACGAGTAGATTACAGGTTTAATAGTATATGGAAAAACCAAATCTATGTTATTTTCCGTGATAAGATTTTTCAGTTGTCTAATTGACCTTAGATCACCTAAAGGGCTTATTCCTGCTCGTTGGAGCTCATATGAAAGAGGAGTTGCTCCAAAAGCCCTCAATTTTTCCACTATGGGCTTACTTAGGTTTGGAGCAGCCGTAAAGACTTCGTAGTTCGATTTGATTAAATCTTGAATAAAATCACCTCTAAACCTTACCAAAGATCTATCGGATGAACAAACAATAAGTATTCTTTTTTTTATCATAAGGCTTTTTAACCAGTTAACATAGGAATATGAAACCAACTATTTTCGTTTCACCTAGTTTAGGAAACTATCAAAATTAAAAAAACGGCATCTCTCTTGTTTTAAAAGAGAATGCCGTTGCAAAGAAAATAAAAATATGTTTATAAGATTTCTGTCAAGAATAATATCTTATCAAAAGGAAGGATATTCTACAGATTAATTTTATTGATTATGAAATTCTTCTATGTTGGTATACCCATCTCCATCATGGTCATCGTTGTAATTTTGGCTTAAATCACCAAATACTCTAACTTCCCATGCATCTGCCATACCATCTTTGTCGGTATCATATGAACTTGGTCTTACATTTTCAGGAATATCAGGAAGATTCCAGTCATTAACATTACCAATTCTTTTCATGGTATTATTTCTAACATCATTGATACCGTCTGCATCCAAAGGATCCATATAGTAGTTAACATATCCATTATCATCAATATAATGGCAAGCACCTACATTACCCTGGGTTATCAGGCTTTCATACGCATCGTATGCATTAAGGCCAGTGTTGGAGTTAGAAATTCCAAAATGGGGTTCTGACACCAACAAGTCAGTATCAATAGGAGTGTCATTACTCACGCCTCCCAATCTGTAGGTCCAGATGGGTGCATTACTGTCCTTACCTGTTTCGGACCCATCAAGTAGAAAACCATTGGTGTTTTGATAAACATTTCCCTGGGTATACAACCTTAATTCGGTATATGGGGAACCTTTGGTATTATATTTTCCATTAGAGCGCTGAAATTCATTTGTTTGGGTTGTCCCAGATGGTAATCTGTAATAATTGTCGGACCAATTGATATATGCATTGTCAGACCATTGAATTACTCCAAACTTTGTTCCTGAAGTTTGTACAACGTTATTTTTTACTTCAACATATCCACCGGTTCCCCCAATATTAGGAGTTCTATTGGAACCTCTCATAAATACATTCAAAATACAAGAGATATAATCTCTCTGACTAAAGTTAGACGGGTTTTGCATGGATAGTTGCATATAGGTGTGCGAATTTGAAACAATACTCCTTTGTACGGTATGTCCCATTTGACTGACATCCTGATTTGTTCCTAACAAAATAGCTTTGTCTCCACCCCATGAGGCCGTTACATGGTCAAGTATGATATCATTTCCTCCGTTTACTTTGAATCCATAACTACTTTGGTCATCGGATATTTTCCCTGAGGAGTCATAAGCTCTAGTGGACCCGTTTCTTGAGCGGATATATCGCATTATAATATTACTGGCTCCATTGAATTGAATATTATCACCATGAATGGTAATCCCACCCTTTGGCGCTGATTGACCAAAAACAGTAATATCATCACGTGAGATTGTTAAATCGCCTCCAGATATGTCAATATTGCCGGAAACGGCAAAGGTTATATACCTGGCTCCAATATTTTGGGAAAAAGCCGCCCTTATTCCACCAGAATAAGTATTTGAAGCAGAGTCGTAAGTTAAAGGTGTGCCTGCATCCAAGGTATTTACAATTACAAGAACACCATCTCTACCTCCGGAAGCATTGGAGCCACCACCGTAGGCACCAGGAAAAGCTTTTAAGGAGCCATCGTCTTGACCAGGATTAGTAGTACTTCCATCTCCCTCTTCATCAGAATCCTCGGTGGTTTCATTGTTTTCTTCCGTATTATTGTCTTCTGATGTTGAACTTTCCTCAACATTTTCAGAAATTTCTTGCTCTATAGCCTCTGCAAAAAGATCGGTATCTTCTGTACAGGATATTGCTCCGATAAAAATTAGAAAAATAAAAGCAAAAAAATGTGCTAGGGGCATTACATTTTTCATAATAGATGAAAGATTTTAGGATTATAAAATTATTGAATAATTATTTTTTTCGACCAAAAAACGTTTTTTTTCGATGAAATGCACAAATAATGCATTTTCAAAGTGTCTAGAGGGTTGAATTTTCTCTTTCATTATAGTTTTGTTTCTTTTAAAATCAGATTTACATACGTTATTGGTCGATAAAAAAGATTATTTCAACGAGTACTTTTAACACTTTAGGACCACTTTCTCGATTAACAGCACGTTTATTTAACACTTTTAACAATTATTTGAAAAATACTGACCTCGTGTTATACTGCAAAGGGTAAAAAAAATAGTCTGTTGGAAAAAGGATAGTTTATTTGACTCTTGGATTTGAAAGCAAGTCTTGTACCTGATATGTTGGTATTTCCTCGATTTTTTTTTTGTCGGTAAGGGTCTAACTTGATCTTTGATCTCTAACTTTTATGGTTGTAAAGATTGACGGTCGTTTCAACCGTTGAATTTTTTTATAATAAAAGTTGTCATCTGTAGTTATACGACATTGCTAATTAGGTTAGTTTTGCTCTAAGTTATATAAACATCTTTATGAAAGAAATAAAAATTGCGATTATTGGACTTGGATATGTGGGATTACCCTTGGCTAGATTGTTTGCAACAAAATATAGTGTTGTAGGTTATGATATTAACAGCGAAAGAGTCTCCGAATTAAAGAATGGAAATGACAGTACACTGGAGGTGTCCAATGATTTTCTGAACAGAGTATTGGTTAAAAGTCCTGGCTATAAAGGATTATTTTGCACATCTGATGTTAAGGATATCTCCGATTGCAATTATTACATAGTAACGGTTCCTACTCCGGTAGATAGTACAAATCGTCCAATATTAACACCCTTATACAAAGCAAGCGAGACAGTTGGTTCTGCTATTGGAAAAGGGGATGTGGTAATTTATGAGTCGACAGTATATCCGGGAGTCACAGAAGAGGAATGCGTTCCTGTTTTGGAAAGAGCAAGCGGTTTGGTTTTTAATGAGGAGTTCTATATTGGTTATTCGCCGGAGCGAATCAATCCAGGTGATAAGGAGCATACGGTGGAGAAAATTTTAAAAGTAACTTCAGGGTCTACCCCTGAAATTGGGGAGAAAGTGGATGCCCTTTATGCTTCGGTGATTACTGCGGGAACGCATCTGGCTCCTACTATTAAAGTTGCTGAAGCGGCAAAAGTAATAGAGAATGCGCAAAGGGATATAAATATCGCTTTTGTCAACGAGTTGGCTAAAATATTCAACCTAATGGATATAGATACGAATGATGTGCTTACTGCCGCAGGAACAAAATGGAATTTTTTGCCCTTTAAACCGGGATTGGTTGGGGGTCATTGTATAGGAGTTGACCCATATTATCTTGCTCAGAGAGCTCAAGAGTTTGGGTATCATCCCGAGATAATTTTAGCCGGAAGAAGATTGAACGACGGTATGGGGGGGTATGTGGCGAATGAAGTTATAAAGTTGATGATTAAGAAAGATATTAAAATTAAGAATGCAAAGATATTAATACTCGGCATAACATTTAAGGAAAACTGTCCGGATGTCAGGAACACAAGGGCTGTGGATGTAATCGAAGATTTGAAAGATTATGGAACGAATGTAAAAGTATATGACCCATGGGCATCTTTACAAGAAGTAAAACATGAATATGGATTTGATATTGTCAACGACCTGCCCAATGAAGTATTTGATGCAGTTGTCCTGGTTGTCGCCCATAAGGAATTTATTGAGACAGATTGGTCAAATAAAATTAAGCCCGATGGAATAATATATGATGTAAAGGGGGTTTTGAAAGAGAAAGTCAATGGTAGACTTTAAATTAGACCTACATTAAAAAATTGTAAGAATAATTTTTATTTTGGAAGTGTATTATGATTACTTCGAAAAAAGATTACAAGACCTACATACAAGCTGATAGAAGTGCTCTTAGAATTAATGGAGGTAAATTTCTATGGCTAAAACAGATTGTTGCTCCAAATTATATATGGGTATTTCAAAAAAGGCTTAGAAAACTAGAATATTATCGTAATTGCAGAAAAGATGTTTTTGGAAGGGTTTATTACAATCTACTAAAAATAAGACATAGAAAACTTGCACTTAAACTTGGTTTTTCCATACCAGAAAATGTTTTTGGGCCGGGTTTGTCCATAGCGCACTATGGAACAATTGTTGTAAACTCCAAAGCAAGGGTTGGTAAAAATTGTAGAATACATGTATGTACAAATATTGGGGCTTCAGGGGGCAGTTTTAAAGCTCCACAAATAGGTGATAATGTTTATATAGCGCCAGGGGCTAAAATATATGGAGACATTAAAATTGCCAATAATATTGCCATAGCGGCAAATTCTTCTGTCGGAAAATCTTTTGATGAGGAGTTTATTCTTATCGCTGGGTCTCCAGCAAAAAAAATAAAGAATATTGAGATTAAAAATCTAATATCCAATATCGATTGAAATATTTTTTTGCCTACTGTTTTTTGTTTCTAGAATTTGCTCAGAATATCCTATTAACATTAAAATAATAAGAAAAGGATAATCCGCATATAATATAAAGTTATTGTGGAAACTTGTGTGTACCAAGTATCCCAAAAGAGATGAAACGAACAGGATTTTATAAGATTTTGGTAGGGTTATGGCATGTTTGTAAAGAAAATAGCTAAAGAAAGCGAATAGGATATAACCGAAAAATGTATATTGAAAACCTACATTGATTAAGCCGTTATGGGAAGTTAAGTGTAACAATGAGGAATCTCCGTATCTCTCGAACATTTCTCTGCGGGTTACATCATATTCAGCATCTGTAACTCCAAATGGGTTTTCGACAACTGCCATTATACCCGTCGTCCAAAGCAAAGGCCTATTATCTGACCCTCCCCCAGTTCCATCTGTGGAAGTAATCCTAGAATCAATTGAAGAGATAGAGTTGAATACAGCCAATAAAGCTAAAAAGGAAAATATGGATGCTACAAATAATCGAAATTTATATCTGGCCCCAGTATTTTTTATCAATAGGATATAAGCAGCTGATATTATGAATATTCCAAGTATTAAAGAACGTGTTTGGGAAAGGAATGCAGTAATAACCAGTAACCCCAATACCAATAGATAGAATTTCTTATTGGTCTTCATAAAAAGAAACAGGTTCAAGATAAAGCTGGTAATCGCAAAATAGGAAAATGTTATTGCGAATGCAAATGGCCCCGATAGTCTGAATCTGTTTGCATACCCGTGTTCAATGTAGATTTCTTCATTGCTCAAATCAGCCGATTGCATTGACGCACTATTAGAGGTCAATAGTGTTTTTTTGAATTCTTGGATTTCGCCTGCTATCGGTGATAATGGATGATGTAGAAGGGAAAAGATTAGTATTCCGAGGTGAACCCAAGTGATTATTCTTAGGTACTTCGTCCCTTTTTTTAATAAAACCACAAAAAGAAAAGCATATATGATAAACGTAAACCCTTTGAAAGCATCTTTTATTAATACGAGCAAGTCAATATTGCCAACGATAATGAATTTTAGGTTCATTAAAAATTTCAAACAGATAAAAGCAATGAGAAATTGATTAAATCTTTTAAAGAAAAAATTTGCCTTAAACTCAGCGATAAATTGTTTGAAAAATAAAAAGAAGATTAAAATTTCTAATAATCGATCAACACTCAAAAAGCCTATCCTTTTAGAGACAAATACATTGTCCAAAGCAAGTAACACTGCAATCAAATAGTAAGGAGCATTTTTCATGGTTATATATCTATGATTTTACTAAGAACACGTTGTAAATTGGACTCGACAATTCCAATACCTTTTTTCATGGGTTTTGGCATGTTAGAGATTACCTGTTTATATAAGGACATATTACTTGAAGTCAACAAAACACTTTTCTTTCTAAATAATACGATTGCAAAAATAAGTGCAAGAAAAATGCTGATGACCAGCATTAACCAAAATGGTAATTTATAGTAATAAAGGACACCAAAAAGAATTATAATAATTGGTAAGTTGAACATGAAAAAATCTCTAAATAAAGCCTGGTTAAGTGATTTTATCATTCCCAGCAACTTACTTATATAGAAAAAAACTATGATGAAAAATAAAATCGAGGAGAATAGTACACCAACGGCAAGTCCTGGCAAGGCCATAAACTTAACCCCAAGTATACATAAGGCCGCAGTGCTTATAAAAAATACTATTTCATAGACAACGCCTTTGTAGACTAGGCCCAAGGATTTTAAAAATGACCTGTTTATTCTATAGCCAAATCTAAAAGGTAGACTTAGGATTAAAATCTGCAGAATAAGAATAGCTTCTTCCCAACCTGGCCCCAAAACAACTTTAATTATCAACTCAGAATTCATTGCGATTAAAATAGCCAAGGGCATGAGAAAAAGTAAACAAAGAGAGATACTAAAAAAATAAAAGTCTCTTAACTTGGACCGGTCATTCTTTTTCTTGGCCAAAATCGGGAACATTATGGAATCATATACCCCACCAAATATTCCCGCTGGTATGGCATATAATTGATATGCTTTTGAATATATACCTAACGCTTGTGCACCTAAGAATTTACTGACAATCAAATTGTCTATAGTATCCGAGAAATACCCCAAAGTAGTATTAAAAGTAAATCCACTTCCAAAAAACAAAAGTTCATTTACCTCTCTTTTTTTCCATTTTAAGCTGAATTTGGGGAAAAAATATCTCCAACTATAACAGGATGAAACAACTATCATGGCCAACTGACCATATAGTAGGGACCAGTAACCATAATCTAGAATTGCAAAAATAATTGATACTAAGGCATATCCAAATGTGAATGATGTCAGGCTTATTTTTTCAGTGATTGCAAATTTTAAATCGCGGTTCAATAAAGCAATGCTAACACTGTTCAGGGACTTAAGAGGGAAAAGAAAAGCAAAAAAATGCAATCCATCAATAATTTCAACCATATTGAAAAAAACAGCGATAAATGGTGTTATAAAATAGAATATTGCTCCCAAAGCCAGTCCAAATAGCAATGAAAGCATGAATCCAGTCCTGATATGACTATCAGAAACATTGTCCAATTGGATTAGGGCACCACCGATTCCCATTTTAGAAAAGAGGTCTGTAAAGCCCACCATGATCATTATAAGGGCCATATACCCAAAATCAACAGGGGAAATCAATCTGGCAAGTACAGCAAGCATTAAAAATTGCACCAGAATTCTGAGCAAAGATCCAGAAGTTTTCCATAATGCACCTTTAATACCTAATTTTGTAAGGGATTTATTGCCCATAAAGTTTCATAAGTTTAAAATGGACACTTTTTTGGAATTGTATCCGTTTAGGAATAGAATTGAAATAAGGTTTATGGAAACCCATATCGCTAATATTTTCAGCACAAAAATAGATTAAAATGAAAAAGATTTACCATTATATAAAGACAATAGTAAAAAGGTTGAGGTATTCGGGTGCAGAATATGCCAAAAGTATGGGGGTACAGGTCGGAGAAGATAGCAGAATACTTACGACCAATTTTGGTTCAGAGCCATGGTTAATATCAATCGGAAACAAGGTGACCATAACATCCGGAGTAAAATTGCTAACTCATGATGGCGCGGCATGGTTGATAGAAGATGAAAAGGGCAGGAGAGAACATTTTGCAAGAGTGACCATTGGGAATAACGTATTCATTGGAATAAATTCTATTGTAATGCCAGGTGTTGTGATTGAAGATAACGTAATTGTGGCTGCAGGGAGTGTAGTGACCAAATCCGTTCCAAATGGCCTTATTGTTGGCGGTAACCCAGTCAAAATAATAGGTAAGTTTGAGGATTATAAGAAAAAAGCTCTTGAAAGCTTTGTTTCAAGAAAAGAGATGGATTTTAGTTTGAGTTTTAAGGAAAGAGTGGATAAAGTCATTGATACTAATCCAAAGAAATATCTCCAATAAAAATTGAAAAATTGAAAAAAATATTTTTCGTTCTTCCTTCATTAAGGGCAGGAGGGGCAGAGCGCGTTATTAGTTTTTTGGCCAATAACATAGACCCAAAAAGATTTAAAGTTCAACTTATTGTAATAGGCGGAGCGTCAGGTGCGGCATACGATGTTAGCAAGATAGACACCACTTTCCTTAACAAGGACAGAGTTTTGGCAGGAACACTGCCACTGTTGAAAGTTATAAAAAAGGAGAAGCCAGATATAGTAATGTCCTCCATTGGCCATTTGAATGTCATTTTAGGGTTTTTATCAATTCTATTTCCAGGAATGAAATTTGTAGGTCGAGAAGCAAGTGTCCTAAGTACGTTCTCTCTTTTTGCAAAAAAGAAAAGTACATTGAACATAAGACCTTTGTATCGATTTGCGTATAAAAGATTAGATAGAATTGTTTGTCAGTCAAAGGACATGTATGATGATTTCAAGAAGATTTATAATCTTTCAGATGCACAAATGATTCAAATTGCTAACCCCGCACCTGAGAATATGCTTCTCTCAAATAAAAAAGAAAATCTTTCAAAAACCTGCAAGTTTATAACTATTGGACGCTTGAGTCCAGAAAAAGGACACCTAAGGATATTAGAGTGTCTTTCCAGAGTGAATTTTCCATTTACCTATACGATTATCGGAAGTGGTATTGAAGAGGAAGGCATTAAAAATGAAGTAAGTAGATTGAATCTTTCAGGAAGTATAACATATGTACCTTTTACGAAGAAGATAAATGAATGTTTAATAGAGCACGATGTATTCTTGCAAGGTTCTTATGTTGAGGGTTTTCCCAACGCTGTGGTCGAGAGTTGTGTCTCTGGAATTCCTGTTATTGCCTTTGATGTTCCTGGAGGCACCAAAGAAATAATAGAGAATGGTGTAAACGGCTTTTTGGTCAATACCATCGACGATTATGTAGAGAAACTAGATACCATTAGACAAATCAAATGGGATTCCAAAACCATTAGAGATAGCATTTACAAAAAATATCATTCTAAAATAATTGTTGAAAAATACGAATCTATGTTTAAAGATTTATTGAAAAAATAATGGAAAAAAAAACCATAGTTCATTTAATTACAGGCTTAGGAGGGGGAGGAGCTGAGCAAATGGTACTGAAATTAGGGATGGAGGCCCAAAAGCTCGATGTAGATACGTTGGTCGTATCTATAAGCAATATAAATACTTTAGAACAAAAGTTCAAAGATGCTAAAGTTCCTCATTGTTTTCTTGGAATTACCTCAGTGTTTAAGGTTTTTAAGGGCCTTAGAGAGCTGAAAAAAAGGTTGAGCGATGAAAATGAACTTGTTTTGCATTGTCATATGTTCCATGCCCTAATGATTGGATTAGTGTTTCAATTGTTTTATAGAAAACTACCCATTGTTTTTACCCTTCATAATACAACTGTAGAACGGAAATATCGTGCATTTTTACTGGGATTTTCCAAAATTTTTCGAAAAGCGGATATTCTTTTTTCCAAAAGTGGTGCCCAATGGTTTCTTAAAAATAGTATTGTTATTCCCAACGGTTTGGATATATCAAATTTTGAAGTATCAAAGGAGGTACGTTTAAAACAGAATTTTGACCAAACTTTTCATTTTTTGTTTTTGGGGAGTCTTACTGAGCAAAAGAATCCATTGTCCCTTGTTAATTTTGCGAGTGACCTTTTAGAGAATGGAATATCAAATTTTGTTATCGATGTTGTTGGAGATGGTCAGATGAGAACTCAATTGGAAGAAAAAATTACGAATGCCAATCACCAAAATAATATAAAACTCCATGGATTCTCAAATAAAGTCATTGATTTTTTAAAATCCTCACATTGTCTAATAATGCCATCTCATTGGGAAGGTATGCCAGTTGTTATACTAGAGGCTGGAGCGGCTAGATTGCCCATAATATCTACCCCGGTTGGTTCCATTCCAGATATTGTATCCAATGATAAGGGTTACTTAGCAGAATTAAAGAGTTTTTCTAAAACAATGCAAAAGGTTGTTGAAGATTACAGTACGGCACTTAAAAAGAGTGACATTTTTTATTCGCATGTGGTAGATAACTATTCCATTCAAGAGGTATTTAAAAAGCATCTTGAACTATACCATTCTGTCTGATTAAGAAAACAACCTACTTTCTTCGTTTCACTAAAGCATCTATAACGGTAAGTTTTCCTTCATGATTTAAAGTGTGGGTAGAAATTAAATCTTTGCTCCAGTTTGGATGTATGGATTGCAAGTTAACTTCTTTGTAATCGGTTTCGGTTAATCTTTCTATAATTTGTAGTTGCATTCCATACCCATAATGTTTGGCACAGTTTTGAGAAGGTCTAATGAGATGACCATTATATTCAAAGATTTGGCCTGCAGGTCTGGAATATCGTACATCTGAAACTATTGGATTCATTGGGTGAGGTTGCCATTTATCCGTAGCAAGTACGCTTGAATGGAAGAGAAATAATTCATCTGAGGTAGATGCACCTTCGTTTTCCCTAATATTGCAAAACAGCCAGTATTTCTTATTGTGGTATAATATTGTTGTGTCTACTGCCCTTATGTTTTTTATCAGGATTTTTTCCAGTTTCCATTTTAATGGAAATTCTTCACAATGGTATAGCTCGATTTGGTTGGATTGAAGAGTTTCGGGAATCATCCATAATTGATCCTGATCTTCAATTAAGAAGGGATAGGAAAGGTGGTAATCTTTTTCTAAAACCACGGATGGTTTGGAATAATTCCCTTTTTCATCCAATTCCAAGACAGAAATGTTCCCTAAACCGTTCTTGTAGATAAGTTCTTCAAAGAAAATATAGTATTTACCATTTTTCTCTATTGGAAATGGATCGGCCCAAAAACGGTCTTTGGGTGGAACAATTCTTTTAAATCGCCAAAAAGACTTCGACAATTGTCGTTTTTTTTCAAACTTAAACAGTAGAATCCATTGATTAAAAAAGAACCTTCTCTTTATCCAGCCAATAATGATTCGATGGTAAATTCTAAAAACCGATTTAAGGGTTTCTCTATTTTTAGGTGTTACAAATAGTCTGTTGTAATAGAATTGAGGTACATTGTTATTGCCCTGAACCTCTTCCATAAAAATGTCTCCTCCTTTGGAATGTAGCTCGTTAAGTTTTCTAATAACCATGGAACAAGCATTCCAATAGTAGCTATTTTTATTTCTTATTAAACTCTTGGGGTCCGTTGACGAAAATGTTTTAGCCAGCGTTAAACCACCATCCAAGTCCTCTGTAAGAATTTGAAGAATTGCTCCAGTTTCGTCCCAATTGTTATAAACTTCCCAAACACCGGGAGGTCCACCTCTGTTAACCGCATTATCCCCATGGTGAAACGACCATATACCGTACTTGGCACTTTTGAGTATTCCACCTCTCAAAATTCTAAACCCAAACCTTAGAAGAACATCAATTTCCTCGCTCTTAATTTTGCTGACATCTTCATCACTTATAATATCGCTAAATTTGGTCTCCTTTGGATTCACCAGAATTTCTGGACAATTGACAATTTTATTTAAATCTTTTGGAGTAAAAGCATTTTTTTTTGGTTTAAAGAGTTTAGATTCTATCTTTCCGTGTAAAAAATAGAGGAAATTCCCTCTAATTTTCCATAGTTTTTGAAAAGTACTTTCTTTTTGGTTTTGCTTACCTAATTTTCGAACAATGAGACTAATCTCAGAATGGGGCGATTCATTAATCTGTTTTACTAGATGATATTCCCAAGCAGGGATATTGTAATCGTTTATTAATAAACCAACTTTTATTTTTTGCGACTCCATATAAGTTATCTACTCTATATTGTCAAGATTAAGCTACTGAGAGGAAATTTATTGATGTACTTTTCCTATTTGAAAATATTCAAATTTCATTTCGGACAGCAAAGCTTCATTATACTGATTCCGTCCGTCAAAAATAATCGGTTTGGTCAATTGCTTTTTGATTTCATGAAAATCTGGTGAACGAAACTCCTTCCATTCTGTTAGGAGAATCATTGCATCTGCATTTGAAATTGCCTCATACTTTGATGAAAAATATGTTATGTTAGGAACATCTTTAAGATAAAACTCTTTAGCCTCATCCATTGCTTTTGGATCATATGCGCGCACATTGGCCCCTCTTTTTATTAGTTCCTTAATTATATATATAGACGGAGCTTCTCGCATATCATCAGTCTCTGGTTTAAACGAGAGCCCCCAAATTGCAAATGTTTTTCCTGAAAGATTCTCTCCGAACTTGGAAATTACTTTGTTGGCAATGACCATTTTTTGTCTATCGTTGACATTTTCCACGGCACCAATTAATTCAGCCTCATACCCATTTTCTTCAGCTGTTTTTTTTAGGGCCTTAACGTCTTTGGGAAAACAAGAACCACCATATCCGCTCCCTGGATAAATGAAGCTATAACCTATTCTGCTATCAGAGCCTATACCAATTCTTACTTTGTTGACATCTGCTCCCACCAATTCACAAATATTGGCCACCTCATTCATGAAGGATATTTTTGTAGCAAGCATTGCGTTTGCAACATATTTGGTCATTTCTGCAGACTTAACATCCATTGTTATCAATCTATCGGTACTACTTCTAAAGAACGGGGCATATAAAGCTCTCATTTTTTCTGTTGCCCCTTTATCATCAGACCCTACAACAACTCTATCAGGTTTCATGAAATCACCTATGGCATCGCCTTCTTTTAAAAATTCAGGATTGGAAACTACATGAAAATCAATGGATGTATCACGTTTCTCCAATTCTTGAGCTATTGTTTGACTTACTTTATCGGCCGTTCCAACTGGCACTGTAGATTTGTCCACAATAATCAGTGGACGGGACATATGCTGACCTATTTGGCTAGCTACTTGAAGAACGTATTTTAAATCTGCAGAACCATCCTCTCCCATGGGAGTTCCAACTGCGATAAATGCAATGTCACAATTTTCCAAATTTTTGGAAAGTTGCGTACTAAAACGAATCGTCTTGTTTTTAATGTTTCTTTGAACCATTGCTTCTAGACCAGGCTCGTAAATTGGAATGATTCCTTTTTTGAGATTTTCAATTTTTTGGCTATCCACATCAATACAAGTGACAGTGTTTCCCATTTCTGCAAAACACGTTCCGCTTACTAAACCTACATAACCAGTTCCTATTACAGTTAAATTCATTTGCTAAAAATTATAAGTTAGTCCAGTACCATTTGATGGCTTCTTCCAAACCTTTTTCAATGTTAAATTTTGGGTTGTATCCCAGCATTTTTTTTGCTTTATCAATGGAAGCCAAAGAGTGTGGAACATCTCCTTGTCTATTTGGCCCGTATGATATTTCGACATCTGAAATTTTGGAATCGAAAACGGCTAAATTCTTCTTTAATAGGGATACTAGTTGATTTAAATCGGTACGTTCCCCATAAGCTACATTATAGACCGTATTTACAGCTTCTGGATTACTTGTGACCAATGCTCTAATATTCATTTCAATAACATTATCTATATATGTAAAATCTCTTGAGTAACTGCCATCACCATTAATGATAGGGGACTCATGTTTCATAAGTTGAATAACAAATTTTGGAATAACGGCGGCATAAACTCCATTTGGATCCTGCCTTCTTCCAAATACATTGAAATAACGTAATCCAACCGTTTCTATTCCATATGTTTCGGAAAAAATATCAGCATACAATTCATTGACATATTTTGTAATTGCGTATGGCGACAAAGGTTTGCCAATTATGTTTTCAACTTTTGGAAGTGATTTTGAATCTCCATAGGTTGAAGAACTCGCGGCATAGACAAAACGTTTTACATTGGAATCCCTTGAAGCCACAAGCATATTTAAAAACCCAGAAACATTAACATCATTACTTGTAATTGGATCCTTAATTGACCTTGGTACCGACCCTAAGGCGGCTTGATGCAAAACATAATCTACATTTTCACAAGCCATCGAGCAATCATCAATATTTCTAATATCTCCTTCAATAAATTGAAAGTTTTCATTTTTCAGAAGATTTGTTATGTTCTCTTTTTTGCCGGTGGCAAAATTATCCAACCCAATAACAACGTTACCATTGTTTAAGATTGATTCACATAGATTTGAACCAATAAAACCAGCTGCGCCGGTTACTAAAATTTTTATATCTGGGCTTAAGTTTAACCTCTTTATATCCATGTGTTTTGATTTCGGAGGCAAAGATGAAAAAAAGAAATAGATTTATGCCTCAATTTATATTAACAGTAAGAATAATCGACAAAAGTAATCCAGTTCTGTAAGTTATTAAGATGGTTGAAATTTTAGAAGTAATTTATCATTCAATATCGTAATATTCCTTGTACCATTTTACAAAATGGGCTACCCCGTCTGTTATAGTTGTATTTGGACTATAATTAAAGTCATTAATCAAATCATCAACGTTAGCCCATGTTTTTTCAACATCACCAGGTTGCATTCCTAAAAACTCTCGTTTTGCTTTTTTTCCTAACGCTTGTTCAATTGCATCTATAAAATCCAATAGTTTTACTGATTTGCTATTTCCAATATTATAGATTTTAAAAGGATTATTTTTTTCTACTCTCATTTTGACATCATCTTCCAGTATTTTCAAAACACCTTCAACGATATCATCCACATAAGTGAAATCCCTTTCTAGGTTACCATTATTAAATATTTTAATAGGTTTATTGTTTACAATGGCATCTGTGAATAGAAACATGGCCATATCTGGTCTTCCCCATGGGCCATAAACTGTAAAGAAGCGCAATCCTGTAGTAGGAAAACCAAATAAATGGGTATATGTGTGAGCCATAAGCTCATTACTTTTTTTTGTGGCAGCATAGAGGCTGATTGGATTGTCGACTCTATCGGTAGTTTCAAAAGGCACTTTTTCATTTAGCCCGTATACGCTAGAACTACTAGCATATACCAAATGCTGTATATCATAATTTCTGCAGCACTCCAAAAGGTTTAAAAAACCGACTATGTTGCTATCAACATATGCTCTTGGATTTTCAAGACTATAACGAACCCCAGCTTGAGCGGCTAAATTACATACTACATCAAATTTTTCGGAATCGAACAAATTTGAGAGTTCATTATTTTCTTCCAATGAAAGGCGGATAAACTTAAATTGATCATACTTATCACTAATGATTATTTTACCGAATACCTTTGCGCTCTTTTCCAAAACACCTAGTTCCTTAAGCCTGCCGTATTTGAGCGATGTGTCATAATAATCATTGATATTGTCCAGTCCAAAAACTTGGTGCCCTTTATCCAAAAGTTTTTTTGAAAGATAAAAGCCAATAAATCCTGCTGCACCAGTTACAAGTATTTTCATATTGTTATTTATAATGCAAATATCAAAAGAGTAAAATTAAATTTTTAAAATTACAAGTTTAAAATCAATAAAAGACGGTGAAAGGTTTGTGGGATTAGAATAAACGTATTGAATTTTTTATGTATGATGATAAGTCATTTCTAAATCACTCTTTGCCACTTTTTTGTTTTTGAATCAAAAACAAAAACCCCCTCAATAAATATTGCGAGAAAACAATGTTATTCTTAAGTGTCCGCAGATATGAGTAAAGTCCCCTTTGTTTCCATAATACTCTTCGCACGAGGTGATTTGCACAAAGAGTTTTTCATTACAACGGGGTGACAAGGAGTATTATATGGTGACTTCATTTTATCTATACTAGTTTTAATTTCATGACAAAAAAGCATCGGAAATAAACTAATATAGTTTTGCTCTTTTGACTCTTGAACGAGTATTTCCAACTTATATCGAATTGTCAATTTAAATTGATACAAAATCACCCTTTAAGAATTAGTTTTAACAAAAATTCCTCAAATTAATAAATGGAGACTGAAGTGCAAGAAAAAATTTGGCTATCCTCCCCACATATGGGGTCTTCAGAGCAAATGTATGTTAGGCAGGCATTTGACAGTAATTGGATAGCACCCTTGGGACCAAACGTCACTGGTTTTGAAAAGGATATCGAAGATTACATTGGAGACGAGGTACACGCTACATGTTTGAGTTCTGGTACTGGGGCAATTCACCTTGCCTTAGAACTTCTTAAGGTTGGTTTGGGAGATGAGGTGCTATGTCAGAGTTTCACGTTTGCGGCATCTGCAAACCCAATAACCTATTTAGGAGCAAAACCCGTATTTATTGATAGCGAGCAGGAAACTTGGAACATCTCACCAGAACTTTTGGAAACAGCAATAATGGATAGGATAAACCTTGGTAAAAAACCCAAAGCAATTATTGCGGTTCATTTGTATGGAATGCCTTATAAGGTGGATGAGATTACAGCGATATCCAGAAAGTATGACATTCCTGTGATTGAGGATAGTGCAGAAGCTTTGGGAAGTGTATATGAAGGAGTTAGGTGTGGTAGTTTTGGAGATATTTCAATTTTATCATTTAACGGAAATAAGATTATAACTACCTCGGGAGGAGGAGCCTTGCTCAGCAAAGATAAACTAATCACAGATAAAGCTGTTTTTTTGGCAACACAAGCAAGAGATAATGCTCCTCATTATCAACATTCACATATTGGATATAATTATCGCATGAGCAACGTCCTTGCGGGTATTGGTAGGGGGCAGATGGAGGTTTTGCCAGAAAGAGTTAGAGCAAGGAGAAACAATTTTTTATTTTATAAAGAAAATTTATCCTCAATTTCTGGATTAAGCTTTCTTGAAGACTCAAAAGGAAGTTTTTCTAACAGATGGCTTACTTGCGTTCTAACCTCTTCTTATGAAACTCGTGAAAGAATTAGAATTGCACTTGATAATGAAAATATAGAATCAAGACCTCTTTGGAAACCAATGCATATGCAGCCTGTATTTAAAGGCGCGGTAAATTATACCAATGGAGTAAGTGAAGACCTTTTTAACAGAGGGCTGTGTCTACCAAGTGGTTCTAATTTGGAACAAGAAGATTTGGAAAGAATTTGTAATATCATAAAAACAAATTTCAATGATTAAAAAATACATTTTTGATAACAATAAGCATTATGCCTCTAAATGGACTGTGCTCCTTATCGACCTATGTATTGTAGGGGTCTCATTTATGTTGGCCTATTTTATTAGATTCAACCTTAGCTTTAATTTTGATATTCAACGGCTTTGGACACAGCTGCCTATAGTTATTTTATTGTTTTTAATCTCTTTTTTGATTTCCGGAAGCTATAAGGGTGTTGTAAGACATACAGGGATAAAGGATGTATATTCCATATTTAATGCTATTTGTTTGGCTAGTATAGGAACGATAGGTATTGTTTTAACAAATAGATATTTAGGTATTGTTGATGGTTTTACAATCCCTCTTTCTATCATCATTATCAATAGCTTACTTACCTTTTTAGCACTCACGGCCGCGAGATATGTTTTTAAGATTTGTTTTGAGAGCTTAATTAAGAATAATGAGACTCCAACAAAAAATCTTATAGTTTACGGTGCTGGAGAGTCTGGTATAATCACATACAATACGCTTACCAATCATTCAAACATGAAGGTTAAGGTTGTTGGGTTCGTAGACAATAATCTTCAAAAAGTTGGAAAACAGATTAATGGTGTTAAAGTATATGATAAATCTATACTTACTAAAGATTTTGTAAGGTTTCATAGTGTTTCGGAAGTTATTTTTTCAATTCAAAATATTCGTCCAAAGCAACTAAGAACTTTGGTTAATGAAATTGTGGATCTGCCAGTTAAAGTAAAAATTGTTCCCCCTGTTGAAGATTGGATAAATGGAGAGTTAAAAGTTTCTCAGATAAAGAGAGTACAAATAGAAGACCTTTTAGATAGACCACCTATTAAAATAAAGAACAGTAAAGTTGTAAAGGATTTTGAAGATAAAGTCATTATGGTCACTGGAGGAGCTGGGTCCATAGGCAGTGAACTGGTTCGTCAAATTTGCAAATACAATTACCAATCTCTTATTATTATTGATCAGGCGGAATCTGCACTTTACGACCTCCAACAGGAATTAAAACAAGCGGGATTCCATAATTTTATCCCTGTGGTAAGTGATATTAGGGATAAAAACAAAATGAGGGCTCTTTTTGAAGAACATAAACCAGATAGAATTTTTCATGCAGCTGCATATAAGCATGTTCCTCTTATGGAACGCAACCCTTATGAAGCTGTTAAAATTAACGTTGCTGGAACAAAAAACATAGTTGACCTTGCAGTGGATTTTAATGTGGAGAAGTTTGTGTTTGTTTCTACGGACAAGGCTGTAAACCCCACAAATGTTATGGGGGCGACCAAACGAATTGCTGAAATGTACATAGGGTGCAGACAGCAAGATGGTAAAACAAAGTTTGTTACTACCAGATTCGGAAATGTACTTGGGTCCAACGGATCGGTAATTCCATTGTTTAGAAAACAAATTGAAAAAGGAGGACCATTAACAGTAACGCATAAGGATATTACAAGATATTTCATGACCATACCAGAAGCTTCTCAGCTAGTTTTGGAAGCAGGAGCAATGGGCAAGGGCGGAGAAATATTTATATTTGATATGGGTGAGTCCGTTAAGATTTTGGATTTGGCCAAAAATATGATTAGACTCTCTGGCCTTCATTATCCAGATGATATTGATATTAAAATAACAGGACTTAGGCCAGGAGAGAAACTTTATGAAGAACTATTGGCTAATGGTGAAAATACACTTCCTACTTATCATGATAAAATAATGATAAGTAAGGTTAGGGACATTGACTATGCTAAAACAAGAACCATGATAGATGAGCTTTGTATTTCTAATTTGTTCTTTAAGGACAATGTTGTAAAACTTATGAAAAGTATTGTGCCTGAATATATATCAAACAATTCGGATTTTTGTAAATTGGATAATGAAAAGGAGCGAGATATAGCGAAAAAAGCTCCAGAATCAAAAATTGCAGAATTCAAAAGCTAAACACAAACATTTTATGAGCCAAAATTTTAAATTGGTCTGTATTTCATTGCTCACACTAATGATGTTTTCATGCGGATCTAAGAAAGGAGTGGTCTATTTTCAGGATGCCGACCAATTTGAAACCCTTGTTGATGATAGTTCTTTTACAACCAAATTTAAGGTTGATGACTTAATCAGTATCCATGTCTCAACATTGGATCCTGAAGCTAGCGCCCCGTTCAACCTATTTAGAGGGGCTGAAGAAGGAGGTATTAGACCTGAGCAAGTGAACTATCTGGTTGATAAAAATGGGGAAATTGATTTTCCTGTTATTGGGAAAGTTAAAATAGTTGGATTATCACCAGCGGAGGCTCAAGAACTGTTAAGGGACAAACTATCGGACTATCTGAAGAATCCAATTATCAATATTAGAATCAGAAACTTTTCCGTTTCTGTTTTAGGTGCTGTAAATAGACCAGGGACATATAGTGTTAATGGACAACAGATAACTATTATGGAGGCTTTGGGTATGGCTGGAGATATAAATATCAAGGGTAGACGTGATAATGTGATGGTTATTCGAGATTTTGATGGAACAAAAGTTTATAACAGGATTAACCTGAATCAAAAAAATGCCCTTACATCTCCGATATATTACTTGACCCAGAATGATGTGGTATATGTTGAGCCAAACGAATCTGGAAAAACAGCATCCAACTTCGATCAAAGAGCATCAATAGCAGTTTCCATAATATCAATTTTGATTACTTCCACAGTAGTATTATTGACCCGAAATTAATGGAAAGGGTATAGCTTCATCTTCGCAAAATTAATTATGATAAATAATTCTCCTAACCAAGACTTAACAACTATTCTTAATAGGTACTTGAAACAGTGGAAGTGGTTTTTACTTGTTGTTATCATTGCACTTGGCGTATCCTTTATGTATCTTAGATATTCTGTGCCCAAATATAGCGCTATCGCTAAAATCCAAATATTGGCAGACTCAAAAGGCACTTCCGAACTTTCAGTATTGGAAGACTTAAATGTCTTTTCTCAGGCAGATGCTAAGATTGAGGATGAGGTAGAGCTTTTAAAATCCAGGAGTAATTTTATTGCAGTTGTTAATAAGTTGAAATTGAATTTTAGATATTATGTTATTGGGAATATAAAGGATAAAGAATTATATAATAATGATTTTCCCTTTAATGTCAGCTTTTTGGCTGCAGATTCAATTGTCAATAAAAGTAGGCATGAATTTTTTGTTGAACTTAATTCAGACATCTCCTTTGGTTATTCCGAAGAAACGGCAGGTCCTTTTAAAACATACTCATTTGGATCAGGAGTAAAGACCAAAATAGGTGACGTTGTTTTAACACCCAATATAACAACTATTAGTAAATATGATGGCCAGGTTATTAAAGTAATAGTTAATCCTATCCCTCTTGTCGCGCAAGATTATCAAACCAAGGTTAATGTTACGTCAGCTGACAAATTATCCAATATACTCAACATTACGCTAACGGACCCTATTAAACAAAGGGCCATTGACGTAATTAATTCATTGATTGAAATAAACAATGATAATGCTGTAGAAGATAAGAAGTCAATTGCTGATAAGACCTCAAAATTTATCAACGACCGTATTTCTGATATATATAGTAATCTATCATCTGTTGATCAAACGGCCGAAACGTATAAAGCAAGCAGAGGGATTGCCGATTTGGGCTCACAGTCCAATGTCAATTTTACTCAAAGTGCCGCTAGCGAGAAACAATTACAGGATGTTAGTATTCAATTAAATATAGCCAATTCAATGAAAGATTTGATTGGTGAACAGGAAGGTTTTGATTTTATTCCGACAAATGTAGGACTTTCAGATCAGGGAATTGCTGGCACTGCGCAAAGGTACAATGAACTGGTAGCTCAAAGAAATAGATTACTTGAAAGCTCAAGTGAAAAACATCCTGCAGTGGTTGAATTGGACAGACAACTTGAAGGTCTACAAAAGGGAATGCGGTCAAGTTTAAATAATGTATCAAACAATTTAAACCTTCAGGTTAATAGTCTTAGTAAGCAATTATCTCAAATAAATTCAAGAATTTATGCAGCTCCTAGTAATGAAAGGGCTTTAAGGGACATTTCGAGAAGACAGCAAACAACGGAGCAATTATACCTTTACCTATTGCAAAAAAGGGAAGAGTCTCAGATTACATTTGCTTCTGCCAGTCCCAAATCTAAGATTGTAGATAGCGCATATAGCGCGGGAATACCGGTTTCACCAAAGCCTAAATTTGTAATAGTTCTGGCTGTAATGCTGGGCTTTTTGATCCCGTTTTCAGTTATTTATGCGCAAGAATTGCTTGATAATAAAATTCATAATAAGATTGACTTAGAAAATCTAATTTCCAATATACCGGTTATAGCCGAGGTACCTAGGTTATTAAGAAAAGAATCAAAGATTATACAGGATAACGATAGATCGGTTTTGGCGGAATCATTGAGAATTTTAAGAACTAATCTAAGTTATATTTTTAAATCCTCCGATGGAGAAGAAGGTTCAGGAAAAACGATTTTTGTTACTTCAAGTGTGCCAGGAGAGGGCAAAACTTTTTTATCCTCTAATTTATCATTGATTTTTGCAAGTACCAATAAAAAGGTTCTTTTGCTTGGAGCGGATATTCGAAATCCAAAAATCTATAGATTTTTCTCTGAAGGTGATGAGTCAAATGAAATCAATAAAAAGAGAGTATTGGGATTGACAGACTATCTTACAGATCCCTCTTTACCTGTTCAGGAAATAGTTCAAAAACTGCATATAAACTCTCAGACCATAGATATAATAAGCTCAGGTAAAATACCGCCAAATCCTGCGGAGTTGCTTATGAATAAAAGAGTAGCCGATATATTCAAGTCTTTAAGAAATGAATATGATTATATCATAGTAGACACCGCACCCTTAATGGTTGTGGCAGACACTTTATTGATAAACCAATATGCAGATCAAACGCTGTATGTTACCAAAGCGGGTTTCACAGAAAGAAAGGTATTGGAGTACCCTCTTAAACTCAAAAAAGAAGGCAAACTAAAGAAACTTTCTTTTGTGGTTAATAATGTTAAGCAATCCAATTTAGGTTACGGTGGTAAATACGGTTATGGTTATGGTAAGACTGTCAAGAAATGGTGGAAATTTTCCTGACTAATAAAATGTTTTTATTGTTTGATCTATTACGGGGAGAATTAAGTTTAATGTTCTTCTGGATATTTTTGTTTCCTTGATTAGAGTCAATTGTCTTAGGTTATGCACATCTGAAGCTAGAAAATTTACAGATTTATCTTCTAAGAGTTTTTGTCCAATCTTTTGAATTTCAGCCCCATATGATTCCGAATTGAGAGATGATAGATTCATTTGAAAGAGAATCCCTTGTTTTTTAAGTTTTAAGTAACTACTGTATTTATGATGGAAGTAAACATATCTTTCGGGGTGTGCTAAAATTGGAAAGTAACCATGTTTAGCGATTTTTCCAATTGCAATATCAAAATTGAAGGAAGGTTGTAGATAGGACATTTCAACGAGTAGGTATTCTTTTTTAAGCTGCATTACCTCATTGTTTTCCAAAATGTTTTCGAAATTGTCATCTATCATATGCTCTGCAGCACTATCTATTTTGATAGTATCCAGACCTAAATTTTCCATTTCTTTTTTTAAAATTTCAAAGGAGTTGTTAATGGTCTCAGGAGTATTGGGGTAATAGTTGTTCATAATATGAGGAGTGCAAACAAAATTGGTTATTCCAAACTCTGAAAACCCCTTTATTAAATCAATGGAATCATCAACTGTTTTTGCTCCATCATCAATTCCTGGGAGAATATGATTGTGGATATCCACAAGTCCATGAAGGTAGTCTACTAAAAAGATTTTCTTATGAAAAAAGCTGAACATGCATAAAATTTGGATTGCAAAGATAAGCGATAAGTGTGCTTGCCTAATAGTTATTTCCCGATACAAAAATTAGAAAAGATATTCCCTAACAAATCATCGGTTGTAACACTCCCGGTAATTTCTCCCAAATAAAAAAGCGTTTGACGAATGTCAATGGCCATAAGGTCACTTGCCAAGCCTACATCCATACCTTCTTTTACCTTCTGAATTTCTTCTAACGCCTTTAGTAGGGCATCATAATGTCTACTATTGGTTACAATGATTTCATCACCGCTCAATACCCCAGAATCAATCAATAAAAGCAATTCTTTTTCTAGTTCAGAGATACCCTTTTTTGCTTTTGCGGAAATAAAAAGAGTGTTTGGAATCTCAGATTTTAACTGATTAATTTCTGTGTTGCTTAATAGATCTACTTTATTGCAAATTGGAAGTAGATTTTTGTTTGGATACCGATTCCTTATATTTTCCAATTCCGCTTTGTCAAAGTCAGGACTGTCAAAAAGGAAAATAATGAGTTTGGCTTTATCAATTTTTTCAAAAGTCCGTTCAATTCCAATTTTTTCAACTACATCTTTTGTTTCTCTTATTCCAGCAGTGTCTACAAATCTGAAATTAATACCATTAATGCTAATTTGATCTTCAACGGTATCACGAGTGGTACCAGGTATATCGCTAACAATTGCACGTTCTTCGTTCAATAATGCATTCAATAACGTTGACTTGCCTACATTTGGCTCACCAACAATTGCTATTGGAATTCCATTTTTTATGACATTGCCCAGAGCAAAAGAATCAATCAATTTTTTAAGAGTTTCGCTGATACGGTTCATGAGCTCATTAAACTGGGTTCTATCCGCAAATTCCACATCTTCTTGGGAGAAATCGAGTTCAAGCTCAATTAAGGATGCGAAATTTAAAAGCTCTTCTCTCAGCTTTTCAATTTCTCCACTGAAACCACCTCTCATTTGCTTCATGGCAATTTCATGTGCAGCCTCACTATCGCTTACAATTAAATCAGCTACCGCTTCAGCTTGACTTAAATCCATTTTACCATTTAAAAATGCTCGTAGTGTAAATTCGCCGGCAGTAGCCATTCGACAACCATGTCTTAAAAAAAGTTGAATAATCTGCTGTTGAATATAGGGTGAACCATGACATGAAACTTCAATGATATCTTCGGAAGTATAAGAATTTGGTCCTTTGAATATTGAAACCAAGACTTTGTCCAAAATTTTATCATTTTCGATGATATGTCCTAAATGAATGGTATGACTCTTTTGATCAATCAATTTTTTGTTTCGTATAGATTGAAAAAGGACATCAGAAATAGAAATAGCTTTGGGTCCAGAAATTCTGATTACTGCAATGGCACCAATCCCAGAAGGTGTTGCCATTGCTATAATTGTATCGGTATATGACATAGGGAACAAAAATACGAATTAGTAGAATGTTGTAACATTTTATAAAGAAGTGGTACAGATATAGTACATCATTAAAATCAATCAAAAATGGAAATCATCAATCAAAATGTAATTAGGAAGGACAACACATTGTTGGCCATCACACATCTTTCGCAATTGTTGCACTATGTAACTGGTTTTGGCGGTTTTATAGTCCCTCTCATCATTTGGCTATCCTCTAGGAGAACCGTTGAAGGAATGGACGAACACGGAAAAGCCGTAATTAATTTACAGTTAAGCTTATTGCTCTATATTATAATAAGCATACCTGCAATTTTGTTGTTAGGATTGGGAATTTTAGGCTTAATTGGAGTTGCCATTTTAGGCTTTGTATTACCAATAGTAAATGCGGTAAAGGCAGCTAATGGGGAATCACCGTCTAAGTTTTTGACCATTCCGTTCGTTTAAAACAAAAAAAGCTAGAGCAATTGCTCTAGCTTTCAAAATATTTAGGTAGAATATTTAGTTGTTTAGCATAACTGGCATAACCAGCATTGTAACGTGTTCGCCTTCATCCAATCCATCAGCAGGGGTTAAAATCCCTGCTCTGTTTGGTAAACTCATTTCCAAGGAAACTTCATCAGAAGTTAAGTTGTTGAGCATTTCTGTCAAAAACCTAGAGTTGAATCCTATTTGCATATCATCACCTTGATAAGAACAAGAAAGCCTTTCTTCGGCCTTATTGCTATAATCAACATCTTCTGCAGAAATATTCAATTCAGCACCTGCAATCTTTAATCGTATTTGGTGTGTGGTTTTATTGGAAAATATAGAAACCCTACGAACAGAACTCAAAAATTGATTTCTAGAAATTGATAATTTGTTAGGATTTTCTTTTGGGATAACAGCTTCGTAATTAGGATATTTCCCATCAATCAATCTGCAAATCAATTCCGAGTTATCAAAAATAAACTTTGCATTACTGTCATTATATTCAATAGTAATTTCTGACTCTGAACCTGATAAAATCCCTTTTAAAAGATTCAATGGTTTTTTTGGCATAATGAATTCCGCAACTTCGGAAGCAGTAACATCATGTCGTTGGTATTTCACCAATTTGTGAGCGTCCGTAGCTACAAAAGTCAAATTTTCAGTGGAAAACTGGAAGAAAACACCACTCATGACAGGGCGTAAATCATCGTTTCCAGCAGCAAATATAGTTTTGTTAATAGCTGTAGCTAAAATATCACCTAGTAAGGTTGTAGAACTTGGATTAGAGACTTCTACTGCCTTTGGGAATTCAGCTCCATCGGCATATGCCAAAGCATATTTACCATGGTTAGAGCTAATCTCCACTGTATTGTTATCCTCCACAACAAATGTCAAGGGCTGCTCTGGAAAAGTCTTCAAAGTATCTAGCAACAATCTAGCAGGAACTGCAATGGTACCTTCTGCATCAGAATCAACTTCTAATACAGAACTCATGGTTGTTTCCAAATCTGAGGCAGAAACAGTTAGTTTCGTTTGTTTTAAATCGAAAAGAAAATTGTCTAGAATTGGGAGTGTATTACTGTTGTTGATTACACCACCTAAAACCTGTAATTGTTTTAATAAATATGTACTGGATACGATAAATTTCATTAACAGAACTCTTTTTTAGCATTGTGTTTGCCCAGAAATCTTCTTGTGGGTAAAACTCATAAAATCAATAGAAACAAATATATCTTAAAACGCTTAAGTAAAGAAACAAATTTATCAACACTTAACTTGCATATTTACGCTTGCGGGAAGCACCAAAGAAAATGCCCAGGATCAAAGTCAAAAGAACGGGAACCCCAATGTTTATTAGTTGCCACTTTGTTTTTTGTTCAGCAATTTTTTCAACATCCAATAATGGTATGGATACTTTCTTGTTTCTTATGTTTATAAGTCCCGTATCATCCAAGAGGTAATTAGTGCAATTGATTAAAAACTCTTTGTTGCCATAAGAACTATTGGTCCATTTATCATAACCTAGTTCTAAAGGTCTGCCATTTCTTAATTGATTTTTGATAACATCCCCATCAGAAATTACTATCATTTTGTTATTGCCTCCTTCTTCCAGGGTATTTTCCAATTTTATTGGTCTCACCCGATTTTTAAACATAGAAGTGAATTTTCCCTCTATTAATATGGCCAATGGTTGATTACCGTTATTGTAGGCTTCTTTATTTGGTGGTGTGTCCAAAATATTCAAGCCTATTTGTTTTGGAGTACCTTCAGTTTTTGATAATGGAGAACTTCTTAACAAAACTGTTTTTTGATAATCATTCTCTAAAACATCCATTGCGTTTGCAAACTGATATCTCACCGCTTCTATATTGGTATTAATAGGGTGATTGTTTCTAGAAAACACCATAGGGTTATAATACCATGGTACGGGATTGTATTGCGAGTCATTTCCTTCACCGGTAGCCAATACTATTTGCGTGAAGTAAAGATCATTTACTAAAACAGGATTTATTCGAACACCATACTTGAAGAAGAAGTCATTGAGGTTTAAATCTCTTGGTATGGCCATGGCACTTCCGCCACTCTTAAAAATGCTATCTATCTCCATGGCCACTTGATCCATTAACCAAATGGATTTCCCTCCATTTACGATGAACTGATCCATAACGTATTTTTCTCCATCTGAGAACGCTTCTGTTGGTTTTGCAATAATTGCAAGATCAAAACCCTTTAATTGTTCTAAGACTCTTTGGGGATTCTTGGCAACAGAATCCAAGGTAATGGCACCAATGTTATAGTATTCCTGAATTGTGGTCAAGTAGTCAGCCAAGAAGATATCTTCCAATTCTCCATTACCTTTGATGACCGCTACTCGTTTCTTTTCAGTAATGCTCAATTTGGTGAAAGCATCTGCGAAAGCATATTCCAGTTGTTGTACGGAATTGTTAACACGCTCTTCTGTAGATGAACCAAGTTTGTTCTTTAGAAGCGCAACTTTAACAGTTTGGTTGTTATAATTGACCATGGCCCATGGAAAAACAAGCTCTTGAGAAACTTTCCCATTTTCTTCTACCGTTACATTGGCCGGCGTTAGACCAATACGTTGTAAATTGGCAATGGTCTCTTGTGTTTGGGTTTCATCCTCCAGAGGGTTCACCAAATTATATTTAATGTTTTTGTTTTTAGAAGCAAAAGCCTTCAATAATTGAATAGTCTCTATTTTTAGTTTGGAAAACTCTGGTGGAATATTTCCTTCTAAAAGAATGTCAATCACTACAGGGGAATCAAACTTTTTAGCTGCATCAATAGCCGGTGCGGATAAAGTAAACCGTTTGTCTTCTGTTAAATCAAAACGGGTGGAAACAAAACTACCGATGACATTTAGAATAATCACCGCAACTAGAGCTTTAAGAACAGAAATTAAAAATTTCCCCATCATCTTGGTATTTGTTTTAGTCGTAGAAAGGTGAGGTACAGAAAGAACAGCGTTAATGAAATAAAATAAAGTAAATCCCTTGTATCTACTATCCCTCCGGCAATACTGTCAAAATGCGATTTAGCACCTATTTCTTGAATCAACCGTTGCGTTTCTCCATCCGCAAACAAGGATGAAATTGCATCAAAACCATTAAAAAGAAGGAAACACATTAGAATGCCTATGATAAAGGATACAATCTGATTATCTGATAGTGTTGAAGAGAAAAGCCCTATTGAAGTGTAAGCTCCGATCAGGAATAGAAGACCAAAATAGGAACCCAAAACAACTCCTAAATCAAAGTTACCCTCAGTTATTCCCAAATTTGAAATTGCAAATACATAAATAATGGTAGGTATGACTGCTATAATACATAAAAGAAACGCTCCCCAGAATTTCCCCAAAACCAATTTCCAAATAGATATGGGTTTTATTAGCAGCAGTTCTAAGGTCCCAACTTTGCGTTCTTCGGAAAAACTTTTCATAGTAATTGCTGGAACCAAAAAGATAAAAATCCAGGGAGCCAATAAAAATAGGTTTCCTAAATCGGCAAAACCATAATCAAAAATATTGAAATCTCCCTTGAAGACCCATAGGAAGAGACCGTTTAGCAACAAAAACAGGCCCACAATCAAATACCCTATAGGTGATGTAAAAAAAGATTGTACCTCTCTTTTAAAAATTGCAAACATTAAAATTGGTTTGAGGATTGAATTTTAGCAACACTCCAAGCTTCGGGTTTTTCTGCAAACAATACTTTGGTACTGGACCAAACACCTTTAAAGAAGTCTGATGTTCTGTAGCTTTCCAAATTTGATTCATCATTCCAAAAACTGTAAGTAAAAAAGATACATGGATTTTTAAGGTCTTGATATAATTCTACAAAAGTGCAACCTTCAAAAGCCAATATACCGTGTTTTGATTCTTCAAAAATTCGTTCAAAACTAGGAATATTTTCGGGTTTAAAAGTGAGTTTTACGATACGGATGAGCATTTACAGAAAATTTATGGTTACAGTATCCCTGTAATTAAGTCCAAGTAGGGTAGAAGCACCACCTACAGTATTTTCATCACTTTTATATATTGCGAGCTCCAAATAGGACGCTGAATTAAATAGCGCCAAAGCATCTCCTGGGCCTCTACGTTGTCCCTTTTCCAGATTATAGTTGATAATCCCATTATAGCTATTATGAATGGTCTTTATTTTGTTGGTCCTTGCAATCACTTCAAAACTTCTTCCATTTCTATAAGCTTCAAAAAGACCTCTTTGTATATTGGTTATTACATTGCCATAGTTATCAATGTAAATTACATTGCCAATTATCGTTTTACCATCATTGGTAACTCTAGGCTCAAATTCTTTCAATTCCCTGAGGGCATCAAAAGGCTTTCCAATTACTTCTAACTTTCCTCCTCTAGCTATATGGCAAGCAACCTGCACAAACACATCAAGTACTGGAAAAGAAGCAGAATTCAAATTGGGAATATTCACTTGCATGACCTTTTCTGGCTGAATTTCTGAAGTAATCAAAGAAATGACACCATTATTGGCACTAACAAAATAATGCCCATCTACGAGCACCACAATATGTTGATTTTCGGGAGATAATTCAGAATCCACCCCAACCACGTGCACAGTGCCTATTGGAAAAGAACGATAGGCGTTTTTTAAGATGTAAGCACACTCTTGGATGTTAAACGGACTTATAGCGTGCGAAATATCAACAATACTGACTTCTGGCAAATTATTTAAGATTGTCCCCTTAATGGCACCTACAAAGTGGTCTTTATGCCCAAAATCTGTAGTTAGTGTTATGATTGCCATGCAATACTGTTGATATGTTTTTCCGTGCTCAAAATGATTTTTGGTTAAGTTTGTGGGGTAAAATTAAATAAAAAAGAAAGAATAAAATTTCTTCAAAAATAACCTTAAAATATCCCACTTTTTTTGAACGAGTTAATCATAGAACTTACAGATATTAGCCCACAGGATTTCTTTGGGCAAAGCAATGAAAATATAGAATTATTAAAAAAATATTTCCCTAAGCTTAAGATTGTTGCACGTGGCAGTAAAATTAAGGTTTACGGAGATGAAGAGCTATTGGAAGAGTTTGATAAACGATTTGATATGCTCACAACCCATTTTGCTAAATATAACAAGCTGGATGAGAATATGATTGAACGTGTGCTTACCAGCAATGGCAAGGAAGATTACACGTCTTCTAAAAGCAGTGGAGATGTTTTGGTACATGGTGTAAGTGGTAAACTGATTAAGGCTCAAACAGCAAACCAAAGACGTCTTGTTGATGCTTGTAAAACAGATGATATGGTTTTTGCCATCGGCCCTGCGGGTACAGGAAAAACCTATACAGGTGTAGCCCTGGCCGTAAAAGCATTAAAGGAAAAACAAGTAAGACGAATTATTTTAACTCGCCCTGCGGTGGAAGCAGGGGAGAATCTCGGTTTCCTTCCCGGAGATTTAAAAGAAAAACTGGATCCTTATATGCAACCGCTTTATGATGCGCTCAGGGATATGATCGCTCCTGAGAGACTTGACAAGTACATAGAAGACGGTACTATTCAAATTGCACCTATGGCCTTTATGCGGGGTAGAACTTTGGACAATGCCTTTGTTATTTTAGATGAGGCTCAGAACACAACTCATGCCCAAATGAAAATGTTCCTGACACGGATGGGTAAAAACGCCAAATTTTTATTAACAGGGGATCCTGGGCAAATAGATCTTCCACGCAGAGTGACTTCTGGTTTAAAGGAAGCCCTTTTGATTTTGCAGAATGTACCGGGAATCAGCATGATTTATCTAGACGATAAAGATGTAATTCGTCATAAATTGGTCAAAAAAGTCATTGACGCTTATAAGAATATTGAGCACCATAACTAGCAGCGCATGTCAAACACTTTAATGGACACCAATTTCCACTTTACTGGTCAGAAGGCCATTTATAAAGGAAAGGTGAGGGAAGTTTATACTTTGGAAAATGATATTTTGGTTATGATTGCTACAGATCGTTTATCTGCGTTTGATGTAGTAATGCCAAAGGGAATTCCATACAAGGGTCAAATTCTAAACCAGATTGCAACTAAAATGATGCAAGCCACGGAAGATATTGTTCCAAACTGGTTAATGGCCTCCCCAGATGCCAATGTAGCCGTAGGTAAGGCGTGCGAACCCTTCAAAGTTGAAATGGTAATTCGCGGTTATCTTTCGGGTCATGCAGCGCGGGAGTATAAGGCAGGGAAACGGATTTTGTGCGGGGAACCCATGCCTGAGGGAATGAAGGAAAACGATAAATTTCCGGAACCCATTATAACACCGGCCACTAAAGCTGAAAAAGGAGATCATGATGAAGATATTTCCAAAGCTGAAATCCTGAATAGGGGAATCGTGTCTAAAACCGATTACGAAGTATTGGAAAAATATACTAGAGCATTATTTCAAAGAGGGACAGAAATTGCTGCCAAGAGAGGATTGATTTTAGTCGATACCAAATATGAGTTTGGAAAGACTAAAGATGGCGAAATCGTTTTGATAGACGAAATCCATACACCAGACTCGTCCCGTTATTTTTATGCTGAAGGCTATAAAGAACGTCAGGCAAATGGCGAGACGCAAAAGCAACTATCAAAAGAATTTGTTCGCCAATGGCTAATCTCTAATGGATTTCAGGGACTTGAAGGGCAAATAGTTCCAGAAATGAGTGATGCTTATGTAGAATCAGTCTCTGAACGATACATTGAGCTTTACGAGAGCATTATGGGAGAAACTTTTGAGAAGGCAGATGTTTCCAATATTCAAGAGCGCATTGGTCAGAATATATCTTCATACCTCAATTCAATTTAACCTTTTACAATAAGTTTATAGAAGTTACCTTAATCAGGGTAAATGGCTTTTTAGGTTATTGCATCATATTTCTTATATTTCAAGAATAAACCAACCTTGAACCTAAAAATGGATGCCTCACAACGAAAAAAATACTGGAGGGAAAATCTAAAGTACCTCTCTATTCTTTTAACCATCTGGTTCTTGGTCTCCTACGGATTTGGTATTTTATTGGTAGATGAATTGAATACCATTCGCTTGGGTGGTTTTAAATTGGGCTTTTGGTTTGCTCAACAAGGTTCTATCTATGTTTTTGTATTGCTGATTTTTGTTTATGTCCGTTTGATGAACAAATTGGATAAAAAATACGAGGTAAACGAATAAGATATGGGAATTCAAACATGGACGTTTATCATTGTCGGAATTACTTTTGCCCTATATATTGGAATTGCGATATGGTCTAGAGCTAAGTCGACCAAAGAATTTTATATTGCTGGAGGTGGGGTTTCACCTTTAGCTAATGGCCTGGCTACAGCTGCAGACTGGATGTCTGCGGCCTCTTTTTTGGGAATGGCAGGGATTATAGCTTTCTCAGGTTATGATGGCTCTGTGTACTTAATGGGATGGACAGGTGGTTACGTACTGTTAGCATTACTACTTGCTCCATATTTACGAAAATTTGGCAAGTTTACTGTCCCAGATTTTATTGGTGACCGTTATTATTCCAATGTGGCAAGAACAGTTGCCGTGGTTGCGGCTCTCTTTGTATCATTTACCTATGTGGCAGGCCAAATGCGTGGAGTCGGCGTGGTTTTCTCCAGGTTTTTAGATGTTGAAGTAAACACTGGTGTATATATTGGAATGACCGTTGTGCTTTTCTATGCTTTTTTAGGTGGAATGAAAGGCATTACCTATACGCAAGTTGCACAATATTGCGTGCTCATTTTTGCCTTTATGGTACCTGCTATTTTTATATCTCTTATGGCAACGGGGAATCCAATTCCTCAGCTAGGTTTTGGTTCCGCTGGTGAAGATGGGGTCTATCTGTTGGATAAATTAGACGGATTGATGACCGAGCTCGGTTTTACCGCATATACAGACGGTACTAAATCTACAACGGATGTATTCTTTATTACAGCTGCTTTGATGATGGGCACTGCAGGATTACCACATGTTATTATCAGGTTTTTTACGGTTCCCAAAGTAAAGGATGCCCGAAAATCTGCAGGGTATGCGCTATTGTTTATTGCGATTCTCTACACTACAGCTCCTGCCATAGCTGTTTTTGCACGTACCAATCTAATGGAAACCGTTCAAGACACTCCGTATAAAGAAATCCCCTCTTGGTTCACTAAATGGGAGGATACAGGTCTTATCGCTTGGACAGATAAAAACGGTGATGGGAAAATACAATATTTACCCGGTTCTGCTGTTGAAGGCAAAAAGCCTGAATTTGTTGAGGGTAGAGCTGAATATGGCCAACGAAAAATTTCCAATCCTAGCATGACTGCGAATGAGCTGTATGTGGATCGAGACATTACGGTATTGGCAAATCCAGAGATTGCAGGACTCCCCAATTGGATTATTGCTTTGGTGGCCGCAGGTGGTTTGGCCGCGGCACTTTCAACTGCAGCTGGTTTGTTATTGGTCATTTCAACTTCCATTTCGCACGATTTGATTAAAAAGCAGTTTGCAAGGGATATATCTGATAAAAAAGAATTATTGATTGCTCGTCTTTCAGCGGTTTTGGCCGTAATTGTTGCAGGCTATTTTGGAATCAACCCACCTGGTTTTGTGGCCTCAGTAGTAGCATTGGCATTTGGTTTGGCAGCTTCATCCTTTTTCCCAGCTATTGTGATGGGTATTTTTAGCAAGCGAATGAATAGGGAAGGAGCCATCTCTGGCATGATTGCAGGTTTGGCCATAACAACATATTACATTGCTCGTTTTAAGCTGGAATGGATTGGAAATCCAGAAACAAGTACAGCTGAAGATTGGTGGTTTGGTATTTCACCAGAAGGGTTTGGCACAGTGGGTATGTTGGTCAACTTTGCAGTTGCCCTTGTGGTTTCACGGTTTACCTCCCCACCACCTGAAAATGTTCAGGAAATTGTAGAAAACATAAGGATTCCGAGTGGGGCAGGAGATGCTGCGGAACACTAGAGCTAAAAATCAAATTTAACGAATACCGACCAAGCCTTTTGCTGCCTCAAAAAGTTTTTTGGAATCATACCCAATACCATTTTTAAACACGGTATCTATAGAACGTATTGCCGATATATCTTTGCTGATATCTCCATCAATAATAACCAAATCTGCAATTTTAGTAGGTGCTATAGTTCCAATAGAGGCCTCTTTTTCTAAATACTTGGCCCCATTCAGTGAGGATATTTTAATGGCTTCTGGAATGGTAAAGCCCATTTCCACAAATAATTCCAACAATCTCATATTGGCATAGCCAGCTACAATCCGACCATCATAAGTTGGATCTGTACCTGCCACTAACAGGCCACCGGCATCATAAAACATTTTTTCCCAAACCTTAGATTTGTTGAATAATATATAGTCCAAGGAATCTCTACCTTGTTTGCTTGCCCATCTTTTGTACACTCTTTCTTTGGCGTTAGTATAAAGCGCTTCGGTGCCGCCACCTGGCACAACTTCTCTACCCGTGTACGGCTCAAAAACATTAATGGTTGAGGTCAAAGCAACTTTTTTCTTCACCAAATGGTCGATAAGATCGGTCACCATTTCTGAATCTGTTGACATTTCTAACATGGCCTTGCGCATTTTAAAAGGTTGGCATTCATCCTCAACCTTATCTTGGACAAAATCACTACTTGCAAAGAAACCATGCTCCAGATTATCAATTCCAATATCAGCGGCTTCTCGATATGTGATGGAACATAAATGACCTGTAACTTTCATATTTCTCGAATGCGCTGCCTTTACAATTGCCTTAAGATCTTCTCGAGTAATAAAATTGTATACTTTGATTGACGTTACACCCATGTCCGCATAGAAATTGATGGCATTTATAAACTGCTCAGTTGAAGTAAAAGCACCTAACTCATAGATTCCTAGGCCTTCTCGATCTAGATGGGGACTGGTCACATCCATATTAGGACCAGGGGTTTGTCCTTTATCAATGGCCTTTTTAATATTTACATCTGCTTGTGGCATAATACTTCCAGCGGTTCGCATGGTAGTAACTCCAGCGGCCAGATACAATTTTGGGAAAGAATAACTCATTTGATCCACACCGTAAATATGCTCTGGAGTGGTTTTTGGGTAGAACAAATGTTCATGTAACATAACCAAGCCAGGAATAGCACTTTTTCCTTCCATATCCAAAACAGTGGCGTTTTTAGGTATTGGCAAATCCACACCTACTTTTTCTATGGTATTGGCAACAATGAGAATATCTTGATTTGTTTTGGATGCACTTCCGGAGCCATCAACTAACGTAAGGTTTTGTAGTAGGTATGTTCCTTTTTCGTGAGATACGTAGGCCTTTGTTTCTTTGGATAGGTTAGTTTGCCCAAAAACAGAAAAATTAGCAAGCAATATTGCTATTAAGAAGGAAAGATTTCGCATGATTTATTTTATTTGGTTGAAGTAGCTGGGCACAATTTACAGTTTTTGTTAAGAATGCTCCTGTTTTTTGAAAGTCATTAGTCGATGCTGTTTAGTAAGTTAAAGTCGTACATTTCCCTTCCGTCGATTAATTATAGAATCGTGAAAGCACTGTTTCTTTTTTGCTATTTTTAAAGTTCAAAAATTTTCGAGTTCACTCATGAGCAATTACCACATCAAACATTTAGAAGAATATTTTCAAGTATACAGAAAATCAGTACGGAACCCTGAAGCTTTTTGGGAAGAAGTTGCGGAAGAGCATTTTGAATGGCGAAAAAAATGGGATACCGTATTGGATTGGGATTTCTCTAAACCAGAAATAAAATGGTTTGATGGTGCTCAACTCAATATTACCGAAAATTGCATTGATAGGCATTTGCGAATTAGAGGAGATAAGACGGCCATTCTTTTTGAACCCAATGACCCAAAGGAAGAAGCGCAGCATATTACATATGCACAATTACATGAGCGTGTATGCAAGTTTGCCAATGTTTTAAAGGATAAAGGCATTCAAAAAGGGGATAGGGTGGTTATTTATCTACCTATGATTCCTGAGTTGGCCATTTCAGTTTTGGCATGTGCTAGAATTGGCGCTGTTCATTCAGTGGTGTTTGCTGGATTTTCTTCTACCGCTTTAGCCACGAGAATCAATGATTGTGAAGCAAAAATGGTGCTAACTTCTGATGGTTCTTTTAGAGGTAACAAAACGATAGATTTAAAAGGTATTGTAGATGATGCATTAACACAATGTCCAGGCGTAGAGACTGTCCTAGTTACTAAACGTACCAATTCGGATATTTCTATGGAAAAAGGTCGAGATCATTGGTTACAACCATTACTGGATAAGGCATACTCCGATTGCGTCCCTGAAATTATGGAAGCTGAAGATCCTCTTTTCATTTTATACACTTCAGGGTCCACTGGTCGCCCAAAAGGAATGATGCATACCACAGCGGGTTATATGGTTTATACTGCCTATACGTTTAAAAATGTGTTTCAGTATAAAGAGGAAGATATATATTGGTGCACAGCAGATATTGGTTGGATTACAGGGCATTCTTATATTGTGTATGGCCCCTTAACCAATGGTGCCACAACCGTTATGTTTGAAGGTGTTCCTTCATACCCGGATTTTGGTCGATTTTGGGATATTGTTCAAAAGCATAAAATCACCCAATTCTATACAGCTCCTACGGCTATTAGAGCTCTGGCAAAAGAGAATTTGGATTTTGTAACCAAATATGACCTTTCCAGTTTGAAGGTTTTAGGGACAGTTGGCGAACCTATAAATGAAGAAGCATGGCACTGGTACAATGATCATGTTGGTGAAAAGAAATGCCCCATTGTGGATACATGGTGGCAAACAGAAACGGGCGGTGTGCTCATTTCACCAATTCCGTTTTCAACACCCACCAAGCCAACCTATGCTACCTTACCAATGCCAGGAATTCAACCGGCCTTAATGGACGAACATGGTAAAGAAATAAAAGGTAATCAAGCGGATGGTCGATTGTGCATTAAATTTCCATGGCCCTCTATTGCACGAACGATTTGGGGAGATCATCAACGCTATAAAGACACTTATTTTTCTGCTTATGAGGGCAAATATTTTACTGGTGATGGCGCTTTAAGGGATGAGGTTGGCTATTATAGAATCACTGGTAGAGTTGATGATGTCATCATTGTTTCTGGTCATAATTTAGGTACAGCACCTATTGAAGACGCCATTAACGAACACCCTGCTGTTGCAGAATCTGCTATAGTTGGTTTTCCACATGATATTAAAGGAAATGCCTTGTATGGGTATGTTATTCTTAAAGAAACGGGGGAATCTAGAGATCGTGATAATCTAAAAAAAGAGATCAATCAGATGATTACAGAGCATATTGGCCCTATAGCTAAATTGGATAAAATTCAATTTGTACCAGGATTACCAAAAACTCGAAGTGGAAAAATCATGCGACGTATTCTAAGAAAAATTGCATCAAAGGAAACTGATAATTTAGGGGATATTTCAACTTTATTGAATCCTGAGGTTGTTGAGAAAATTATTGAAGAGAGCCTATAATTCTCAAAGTCCAAATTTTGGTGGCTTTTGTTTGTTGATGAGGTCACCAAGATTTTTTGGCTTGAGTTTGTCTAAAATAGCAAGGAAAGATATCACGGTAATATAGGCATCTCCCAAGGCTGTATGCCTATCTTTTTTGGAAATGCTAAATTTTTCTGCCAAATCATCCAAAGAATACTGCTCTTTCTTTTGCAGTACAGGTGAGGTAAGTAAGGTTCTTTTGTAAAGTAATCCAGTATCAAGTGTTTGGTTTTTCAGTTTGGGTAATCCATTACGTTTTAAGGCCTCGTTGATCATGGTAACATCGAACATTACATGATGCCCGACCAAAACATGGTTTTTAATGTAGGATAAGAATTGTTCCAACGCTTCAATTTCAGTAATGCATTCTTTCTTTCCTTTTTTAAGAATACCATGAATCTCAGCACTATCAGCATTATAATGAGTTTGGGTAATGTATACCTCAAAACTTTCTTTAACCAGAATATTTTTGTTGATGAGTTTCAAAGCCCCAATACTAAGGATTCTATCTCTATCAAAACTAAACCCCGTAGTTTCTGTATCGAAAATTACAAACTGATTTTCATTAATGTTGACAGGAAGTTTATCTTTAAACTGATTGGAATAGTCTTTCCAGAAAGTTGGTAAATCCTGTTGTTTTCTCTTTTGAAAAAGTCTCATTACCCTAAAATATTCTTGATTTGAAACCGTACCTGCAATAATTCTTGAATTTCCTTAATGGTTTTAAAAGTTCTTTTAAGTTTTATTTTTTCTTCTTTGTTGAGCTTGTCCAAAGCTATAAACCTACCTGAATCATTATGTTGTAAACCTTGAATGGTCCTAAATTTTAATAACGCTTTGCTGGCATAGGAACATGCCAAATAGAATTCTTTGTTTTGAGGTTCCAGTTCTGCCAGTTTCTCATAACGTTCCGCTGTATTGTTGATAGACTTTACAGAATGGGAGAGAATCAATACTCTTGCCGCATCTATCAGGGGCATCAATGCGCGTAGTTTAAGATCAAAAAAATCTTTATGGGCTCCATCCTGTTCCACTAAAAAATCCCTGAAAAACCCAGTAGGAGATGGGTTCTGTAAAGCTCCACTGGCTAAATGTGTTAAGAACAACGGATGGTCTTTTACACTCTCAAAAATGTGTTTAGAAAGCTCATCAGTAAGCTTTTTATCTCCATAGGTAACATTGTAATCAAAAAAGATAGAGGATAAGAGCACTTCATCGGGTCCAGGGTTACTGATCCAATGGGTGGTCACCTCTTTCCATTCGCTTAGGCTATGGCACCATAATGGATTGGAAGCCATCATTTCTGCAGGACAATATTCGTAACCTATAGTATTAAGTTCCTTGGTTATCATTGCTCCAAGTTTCAAAAAGTAAGCAGTGGTCTCTTTTCGCTTGTTTTTTGGGACATCTTCAAAAAGAATGGCGTTGTCCTGATCTGTATTCAATAATTGTTCAGCCCTTCCTTGGCTTCCCATGGTGAGCCATGCAAATCTAACGGGCGGCTCGGTATCCATATTTTTGATGACAATTTTTATCACCTGTTTTATTGTGGCATCATTTAGCTCAGATATAATTTTGGAAACTAGCCTAATAGGAATGTTCTCCTCTAAATATCCCCTTAGCAAATTCATTACCCCATGCCTTATAGAACGTAAACTTTTGGTGCTTCTACATCTTTTAATGGCCCGCATTAGTACCGCAGGATTGTTACCGATTGCCACCATTACATCATGTTTGGACAGTATTCCCACTGCAGGAGTTTCAGGAGTTCCATCCTCGGTTAAGCATAAATGGCTTATGTTGCTTTTCATCATGGCCATTTGAGCCTGGGTAATGGTAAGCTCTCTTGGGTACGTGATAACAGGGGATGTCATAACTTCTTTTGCGATTCCACTAATAGGAACAAGACCAGTGAAAATTTTATTTCTGATATCTTTATCTGTTATAATACCAACAGGAAGGTTCTTTTTTACAACCAGAATACACCCCACATTGTTAATGGTCATGGTATTGGCGACTACTTTTATTTTGGTGCTTTCTGAACAGGTGACCAAATTTGTTGAATAACGGACTGGTTGAAGATCTAGAAGTTTATTTTCAGGATTAGTATCAGTGTTATTAGAAACACCATATAGCTTTCCACTATGTTTTATTGAATATGGATTACGGGTATTAGATGCAAAGCTTTCTATCAAAAAATCACCTACCCTTTTATTTTCAAGGGCAATGGGCTTAAATTCCTTGATTGGGATAGCATATAATATCGTTTCCTCATGTGCCTTTGCCTCTAATTTGTATTTCTCCTTTGCCATTAAGGGGCGCAAACCAAAAATATCTCCCTCATCACATATATCCAGAATATTGGTCGTGTCTTTTTTTGCAAGGGCTATGGCACCTTTGTGGACTACATAAAAATATTCATGAGGTTCCTCATTTTCTGTGAAAATTATACTGTTGTTTTCTTTGTAGATAATGGATACTTCGTAGGAAAGCTTTTGTAACTGATTCCCCTCCAAGATATTAAAAGGAGGGAAGTTTTTAAGAAAATCTGCAACCCGTTCAGAAATGGTATTTTTCATACCACAAATTTAGGTCTAAAACCAATTCTTAAAGTGTTTAAAAAGAAAAAGACCATCAATTGATGGTCTTTTTTGTAGCGAGAGGGGGACTTGAACCCCCGACCTCAGGGTTATGAATTTTTCGACACTATATATTAAAATAACATAAAGTCAATGAAAATCAAATGGTTATGATAATGATAATTTTAGTTGATATCAAATAATACCTTCTAATACCATAAAATGTTGTACCTATGTTGTACCTAGATTTTGTATTTTTACTAAAATTAGACAGCAATGGGAACGGTTCAAGCGGTATTGAGAAAAAAACCGAATTTACAGGGTAAATACCCTATAACCATCCGAATTACGAAAGATAGAAAATCATCTTTTATCCATACCGGCCAATATGTAGATCTAGCGCACTGGGATAGTTCTAAACACAAAGTAAAACGATCTCATCCCAATTCTAAGATGATAAATCATTTGATGCTTATAAAACTCACGGAAGCCAATGAAAAATTACTCCAATCAGAAATTTCGAATGATAATAAATCCGTAAAAAAAATTAAAAAAGCCATTAAGAGCAATAATAATGATGGTTTCTATTGTTACGCACAAAAATACCTGGATAGACTAATCCGTAGAAAACAATTTTATCAATACAACAATGAGAAAGGAAGAATTGAAAGATTTTTGAGGTTTTCTAAAAAAGACGATTTATCATTTGCCGAGATTACCCCAAGTCTCCTTAAAAAATTTGAGATCTTTTTAGTGCATGAGAGACAAGTGGCCTATCGTACAGCAGTGAATTATATGATTCCTCTAAGGACAATCTACAACCAGGCTATAAGTGATGGAGTTGCCGATAGAAACAAATATCCTTTTGGCAGGGGTAAATTTCAAATAAAATTTCCCGAATCGGATAAAATTGGATTGAACGTAGCTGAGTTGCAGAAATTGGAGAATGCTATAGGACTAACCTTTGCTCAGCAACATGCCCTAAATGTGTGGCTCATGAGTTTTTATTTTGCAGGCATGAGAATGACTGACGTTATTCAATTAAAATGGTCAGATTTTGTAGATGGGAGATTGAAATATCGAATGAGTAAGAATGACAAAATTGTTTCACTTAAGTTGCCGGAGAAAGCTCGAAAACTTCTAGAAGTTTATCGTCAACTTCCTAATACCGGAAACGGATTGATATTTCCAGAACTTGGTCATATAGACCTAGAGGATATAAGGGTGTTGAGAACCAGGATTAAAACGATAACTAGAAACTTTAATCGCCATTTAAAGAAAATAGCAAAAAAAGTCGGAATCGATAAAAATTTGAGCATGCATATTGCCCGACATAGTTTTGGAAATATTTCTGGGGATAAAATTCCAATTCAGATGCTTCAAAAGTTATACCGCCATTCTTCAATAACAACTACTATGCAATATCAAGCGAATTTTATTAATAAGGACGCCGATGAAGCCTTGGACCTGGTAATTAACTTTTAAGTACTAAATACTCAATGCACTCCCCAAATACCTTTAGATTAGCTTCCATATAAAAACCAATAAAAAATCTCTTTTTTAGAGTTAAAACCAAGACTATTTTGGTTTCAATTTGATATCACGTCTAAATTGAAGTTGTGAGGCAATTCAAGATGTGTCATTGTCATGACAATCTTGCTTTTGCTCCCGATGGTTGCAAAAGAAAATACAATTTCAATTAATAAAAGCGAGCGAACGCAGTGAAGTGCTGCAAGCCCCCAAAGCTTACCTTAAAACTTAGTGCAGGATCCTGTTTTGATGACATCGCGTTTCTGGTAGATTAGCGAGTTCGTGTCAGCAAAATAGGGTACTCCTACTTATCAGGGTTTCTCTTTTTTACTAAAAAATGAACTGATTTTCAGCAAGTTATTAAGTGTTTTACTAAAAATTCGGATTTTTAAAAACCACATTGATGTCTAAAGTACTCATAAACAAATAGTTAAAAATAATAACCTGTGCAAGCAGGTTATCCTCTTGCTTCTCCGAACCTGTTGCATAGCAACACATAAAAGAAATTCAATATTATTCAAAAAGTAGGTAGGTTGCGACCTGTAAGATTTTTGTTTTACGCTTACCTATCGGGACGCTACAAAAACCCAACAGGAACCACTCGCAAAAATTAGAGGTAAGGATTTGGGACAATTCTAGCTTTAAATATTGCCCTCGTCTTTTGGATTGGAAATTTCAGTAGGTTTTTTCTTTTCTTTTTTTAATCAATGCCAAATCCAAAAGATTTGGCGGTGTTTATAGATATTCCGGGTTTATAGCTTAAGCAGCCAAGCCCGTATTGTTTATAGGTTTTGTTGTGCTTTCGTGTTTTATTTCGCATTTATCATTGAATGAATCTCGTTCGCAACTACAACACTTTTTTCATTGTCCACATTAATGCCAAAGGCTTGTCCCAAAACGGTCTTTATCATTTTTGATATTTGCTCCACCGAATTTTTTTTATTGACATGAAAGAGGATGGATGCCCATTTCACGAGATACGTCCCCGACGCTCCTACCTTGTTCGTTCTCTTTCAGTGCCCTGATAATCTGGCTCTCGGTAAACTTGCTTTTTTTCATGTGACAGTTAAAATTTAAAGTTAGAAAATTCTGATTTTAAGCTGTCCTATTTTTAGGGAAGGCTACATTTTTAGGGAAGGCTACAAAACGGGTAAGGCTACACAAATATTCCAACAACATAGCACTCAAACAAATTCCGATAATCAGAATTCCACTTTTTTTAGTCCAATTTATATTTCGAAGTGCTATGTTCAATGTTTTGTCAAATGTTGGGTAACGGTTGGGCTAAGCGTAGTGCGGAGGCAAGGAAACTTTTCGTTTCCGTCTGCCGACGTAGCTAAAGCTTATTGTTTTGCTTTTTCTTTTTTGTTCCAAAGCTAAATCCATAAGATTTAGCGACCTGATAAATATACACAGACCTTTCGGTTAAGCCCTAAAGTCCGCATTGCGTTTAGGCTTTGTTGTAAACAGTATTTATTTCAATTCCTGCTCTAAATTCAAAATATATAAATCTCCAATTTGTTTCAATTGGGATTGTTTGGTTAGATTCCGCATTGTTTTAAAGTCCGAAATAGCATCAGTAAGTTGTCCTTTTCTATGGTATAGAAACCCCCTGACGAAATAGGACATCTCCATTTTCGGATTCATTTTAATTGAAGTGTTTACCGATTCGTTAGCCCTATCATATTCCTCATTTAAAATTTCCAATTCGGATAGTTGAATGTATCTTCCAGCTTTATTGTCTGCTGAATCTATTACTTTCTGTAACGAGTCCATACGCATCTCTAGATTATCTTTATTTCGATTGGAATACCTATTGAGAAGTACGTTATTAAAGTCCATTTGATATTTTGGACAAGTTTGAATTAACTCTTTCAAAAGTATCATTAATTGGTTTTCTGCAAAATTTACTGAATCTTCTTTGTTGACGTCTTTCTTCTTTTTATTTACTGTAGCGTTAAACTCTGTTAGACAGCCTTTTAGAGTTTCATCAAATCCAATAAATTCCGATTGGGAATAACATTGGCATATCGTTTCTGGTGAGTCCAATTCCTTATTTGTGTCCTTGCAGGCAAATAGAATTAAAAAGGAAATTAAGAAGAGGAATTTTGATTTTGGCATATTGTTTACAACGGTCTCGTATAACCGTCAGTTACGGGTTTATATGCGTTAATTTTCGGTTTGGCACAGGCTTTAGCAATTCCGAGTGGATTCGGACGTAGTCGAATCCGCCGTAATTGCGGTTATACATTGTTGTGGTGTCGTACTTATTTTTCATTCTCAATTAATTCAATTCCCACAGGTTCCTTTGGTGGCGGTGGTGGTGGCGGAATATCCATTTTCTCATTCAGCCATATTTTTAAAACCACGCTGTCAGTCAGTTTTTCATATTCGTTTACAACTTTATACAACGTTTTTGGGAATAATGAAATCTTTTCATCATCATAGGATAAAAATATCAATAGTTTTTCCGGATTTCGACTCCAAGATGGTATTTTACCATTGTTATCAAAGTCTTTTTTTAAAACTGAAGCCAAGCTATCTAAAGGATAATAAAACCTATCAGCTTTACTAATTGTATCGTTATGTATTTGAATTGTGTTTCTCTGCTTTATTAAAATGCATCCAAAATTATCCCAACAAGGATTTCTCAAATAAACTCTTTTTATAATACTGTCATTCTCAAAAGTTATTTTTGGAATACTATCATTACAAGCGATTTCTTCAGTTCTTTCGAGTAAACTTTTCCATTCCGTATATTCAGTCAGTTTTAATTCCACCGCAACACTTTCACTTTCGTTTTGAAAAAGACCAAAATTCTGTTCAACAATTTTTTTCGGTTTCTGCTCCGTAGTATGACATCCGAAGATTACTGAAATCAGAATTATAAAAGACAATATTTTAAAGTCAGTTCTCATTTTTTTTGTATGCACCACAACGGAATTGTATAAGAATAGTAGGGCTGAAAATAGACAGTTACTATTCGGTTAAACACAAGCCGAATTTTTAATTTTTCTTATTATCTTTTTTTCTCAATAAGCCAAATTTAAAAATTTGGCGACTTCTCAAAAGTGCCCAAGCCATTGAATTAAGCATTAATTGCCCTATTATTTTTATACGGTGTTACCACACGTTTTTATTTCCGACTTGCTATAAATTCATCTGCAATAATGTATGGTTGACCTAAACTAAAATCGTTTGGACTAACATCTTCATTTCCAAAAATCAGAAGTTTAGCATTTGGTCTATTCGCATAACCTTTATCATATCCGTCCGTTTCTTTTTTTATTTTAAAATCTATTCCGTGTTTTTTACACACTTTTTCAATCGATTCTTTTAAAGGTTTTGGTATCGATAAATTCCGCTTCTCGTTTTGTTTATAATATTCATTCAGAGCCCAAAAATTCTTGTGAAGCGGAATCCAATTTCCAGCAACTTTTTCATACTCAAAGAATAAATCGCCCATAAATTCGCTCGGATTTTCAGGAAACTTTATTAATTCACATTCCAATTCCACTTTATTATAAGTCCAAAGTAGAGGATGGTCAGTTAAAATTTTCATTTTAATGTATGGAAGATACAAGTCTGCATAAATTCCGTTAAAATCTATTGTTTTGTGTGCAATTAATCTCCAATGCTCAACATTATGCATTTTTCCAAAATCGTCTTGCTCTTCAGCCACAAAATTGAATTCCATTGTTTTATATTGACCAATCAGACCTTTTAATTCAGTCAAATGTAAATGTCCATTTTGATAGAATTCTGTTGTATTTGTTCTTTCTATTAATTGTTCAATCATTGGTTTTCTCAAATGTGTGGTAACGGTTGAGCTATGAACAGTACGGGAGTAAACTAGCGTTTGCTTTCCGCTACACACATAGCAAAATCTTTTTGTTTTGATTTATTTTTTTTGTCCAGAGCAAAATCCAAAAGATTTTGCGGACTTCATAAAAATACACAAACCTTTCGTTTAAGCCCGAAATACGTATTGTTTATAGGTTTTGTTAGCATTAGTACTTTTTGCGTTCATCTTGTCTTTCCCAAATCCAGCATTCAACCGTAATATTCCAATGCGTGTCATAGTCAAGGGCTTTACTGTCTATTTCGGTCAAAGTATTTTTTAGAAGTAACAATTCTTCATCCGAAAATTCCGTCTCGAAATATGATTCAGGTTTTAGTTTTTTCAGATTATCTTGAAATTCAATTACAGTAATTCCACAACGAGCGAATTTTTCTATATCAGCATTAATGTACACTTCATCAAATCCATCATCATGGTTTAGATAGACTATTTGTCGATTTTCAGTATTAATTCCAATCGGGTCTCCCGAACCATTAAATCCAATATTCACATACTTGTCAAATTCCGTATCATTAATACTCCAAGTTTCATTTATAGTTTGCAAGTCTTCTGTTAGATAATCAAAACTTAATTCAAGAACATCATTTGGTAATCCAATATCAAACAAAAATTCAGTTGATTTTGAGTCCAACTTGAATTTATTTCTTGAACTTGGCAAAGCTTTGAGTAGCTCCAGTTTATTCAATCTGTTCAAAAAAAAATCGTCTGTCATGGTATTAATGTTAACGGTTAGTATAAGAATAGTAGCGGGATTAGTATACAACTACTTTTTAGAAAACAATATACTTAATTATACGCAAAAACGGCTTGGATTAAAACCCAAGCCGCTATTACTTTTATACATTGTTAGGCACTGGCTTTATTTTGCCAATTTGATTATACTTTCAACCATTTCTAATCGAGCGCTGGTTATAAATCCATCGAATTGTTCTTTGGTCATATTTGGATTTTCCATAAATTCATAACTAGATGTCCAAACAATCATTGATTTATTATAGCCTAAATCTACTACTTTAATAAGATTGTTCATGTTTTTAGCTGGTACACCTTCTATTACTTGATACGAATAAGTTCTAGTTTTGTCATCGAATCCTGTTATCTTTTCTTTAAAATAACCTTTTCCGTCAGCAGAAGTACAAACTCTTTCTCCACCAATACCTTTTGGACCTTTCCATTGTACTTTAGACACAAAAGATGAAAGCTCATCAATATTGTCCATTTTTCGAATTTGCTCCCAAACTTTATCTGCTGAGCTTTCTATTTCTGTTACTAATGGTGTTTGTGCTTGCAACATTGTAGTTACAGAAATTAATAAGATGAATAGAATTTTTACTTTTTTCATTGTCTTGATTTTTAGATGTTAATTAAAATTTATTATTTATGTTTTTATTATTGTAGCTTTAGGATACTTCTTCTTTATTTCCTTGTATTTGTCAGTTCCACCAGTAACACGTTCACCAGTTTCTATGTAGTGCTTTAGACCTACAAGAGTACCAGATAATTGTTTTTTGAATCCACCTTTTGCAATTATGCCTAAAAATGCTGGTTTAGTTCTAAATTGAAACT
>Ga0316204_10001680_pt1 | contig 57037 bp, 47 predicted proteins | sample 6monrhotite_MG_2_FD_205661 | JGI IMG/M metagenome (GOLD analysis project Ga0316204, IMG submission 205661) | Microbial mat bacterial communities from mineral coupon in-situ incubated in ocean water Damariscotta River, Maine, United States -... | ecosystem: Environmental > Aquatic > Marine >... | reverse complement strand
TAATAATGGCGAAAGGCGAAAGCTATCGCACGCCTGCTTAGTTCAAACAAAAAAAGATTCGATTAATGAAAAAACATTTTTATCGATAAAGAAATAGAGAGAGGTTTAAACTTTTCCTACAATTGCAGAAGATAATTTGATCTGATGGTGAGATAGGTCAGACCGGCTCACTCAAAACCTGTTACGCACATTGACTATTTAAAAGTCGGACGGATGATGAGGAGGGTGAGCGCAAATAACCATCAGGGCCAGGAAATAAAAAGTTTCCAAAAACAGGCCGGATATATGAGAGCAATGATTTTCTCTCACATCAATGATCAAATGTCTTGCAATCGGGGCGGGTCCATATATGTGCGTAGCTAGAACAATGCAGGAGCAATTGTCGAATGAAAAAAGTTGTCTTCACCTGGTTGGTGAAGCAAGCTTTTTTCATATAGCTAAGCGAAACAAGAGCCTGTGTTATATTTCGTGGATCAACTGCTTTTTTTAGGTTAAAGGATAGAGCAACTAATTTTTTTCTGACAACCCATACCCTAAAGCTCGGCAAGAAGATACAATCTTCAAAACAATTGAGGGAGCAAACAAATCAATGGCAAAAATCATCTACCCTGACGGCTCTCAGGTAACTGATCCAAAGGAAATCCAAAATACACTAGCGAAAATTGACGTAGCGCTAAAATATTGGGCGCTACCCGAAGGTGATATTGAAAAGAGTTTGCTAGATAAATCGAGCTTAAGCGATGACGAAAAAGATACTCTACTAAAATCGGTAGACCACTACTTTGAAAAACTAAAATCAAACCAAGGGTATGCAACTCGAGATCTAATAGTGCTTAACGAGAACATCCCTGGCCTAGATGAGATGCTGGCAAAGTTTTGTAGTATTCACTATCACACAGACGATGAAGTACGTTACATCATAGATGGCAAAGGTTACTTCGGATTCGTCGATAATGATAAAAAACAATTTATGGTAGAAGTCGTTGCCGGTGATTACATCAATGTTCCAGCAAATGCAGAGCACTGGTTTATCCTCGGCGATTCAAAACGAATTAAAGCTGTTCGATACTTTATCGACACCTCTGGTTGGACACCAGTATACACAGACCGGCAACTAGCTTTTAATAAAAACAACACACCAAAATAAACCCGCTCGACTACCCTATGATAAAAGTTACATACCGTTTTCCAAAAAATATGGACGCTGAAAAACAAGCGAAAATGATCGCAATTGGACAAACCGTGGGATCATGGGGTGCGCAATTTTCACATCGTGAAAAGGAAATGCAATCTCATTTAGCAAAAGTCATTAATGTTACGCACTTAGATAATGGTAACTCAACTGCCACCATTGGCTTTCCTGAGATCAATACCGAAAATGATATTTCAACCCTGCTAACGATGGTATTTGGCAAATTCAGTCTTGCCGGCCCAGCCAGAATTATCGATATTATACTCCCAAGCGCATACGGCACATCGGCTAAATTCGGTATTGAAGGTATTCGAAAAATCACACAGGTTTACGATAGGCCATTCATCATGGGTATCTTCAAACCCGCGCTGGGATTAACCGCAAGTGATCATGCAGAACTTCTTCGTTCAGTCGCAACAGCCGGGCTTGATATTATCAAAGATGATGAAATCAATTTTAATTTAGAGACTGCACCAACAATTGAACGCGTGAAATCCTGCCGAACAGTTATTGATGAAATAAAACAAGAAACTGGCAAAGAGATACTGTACGCAGTTAATTTATCAGGGCGAGCAGACAAACTCATTAATAATGCAAAAAAATTAATTGATGCTGGAGCTAACGCATTATTATTCAACGCTATTAGCTACGGTTATTCATGTTTGGAAGCGCTTGCTGGATCACCGGAAATTAACGTACCGGTTTTCACCCACCCAGCACTATCGGGAGCCATTGGCGGTGCAACAGATAATAGTAGTGATTATGGAATTGACTACAGCGTTTTGCTCGGCTCATTAATGAAATATGCAGGAGCCGATGCAGTACTCTACCCTGCTCACTATGGTTCACTCCCCTTCACAAAAGAAACCGAATTTGCCATTCGTGACATTCTTCGAATACCAAAATCTTCGAGCGCTCCGGCAATTCTTCCAGTCCCATCAGCAGGTATACACCCAGGAATCATTGGTAAAGCTTTTCAGGATTATGGAAATGACGTTGCTTTTAATGCTGGCTCAGCAATATTTGATCACCCGAATGGTGCTCACGAAGGTACAAAAGCATTTTTCCAAGCACTTAGAATGGCGCAAAACAAACTACCAATAAAAATTGAAAATTGCGAAGGCGAGGCGCTCAGAGTTGCATTAAACAAGTGGGGGGAAGAATAAGTAATATGAGCGAAAACTTCGACACACTAAACAAGCCTGAAGCACTATGCCGTTGCGCAAAAAACTTTTATGATCGAGGTTGGATGTATGGAACAGCTGGCAACTTAAGTGCGAAAGTCGATCAAGACACTTTTTTAATTACCGCTAGTGGAAATCCTAAAGGACAACTATCCACTTCAGATTTCGTATCTATTAACACAAGTTCTGGCGAACAAATCACTCAATCAACACCAAATAAACCTTCGGCAGAAACATCTATTCATCAAACAATTTATTCACTCTATCCTGATGCTAATGCTTGTTTTCACGTACACTCTGTTGCTGCGTGCCTAGCAACCCAAGCTTACTCAAAAGAAAATTGTCTTCGTTTACCCAATCTGGAAATGATAAAGGGGTTTGATATATGGGAAGAAGAACCAAATATTGAATTACCGCTTTTCAATAATGATTTGGACATTGCAAAGATATCTCAGGAAATCCAACAACGCTTTTCACAGTCGAAACCTAAACTGGATGCCTTGATGATTAAAAATCATGGCGTTACTGTTTGGGGTAACAGCATCCAACAAACATTTAATCGAGTAGAGATACTTGAATTCATTATGTCATTCCTAAGCAGAACACAAAAATAGCCAGCACCTTTTTATATCATCTATACCTGCTTTCTAAACTTATCTCGATACAAACGAATAAGCAATATCATAGCCGGCAAGCTGTGCATCAATAAATCAAAAATATCCACCGGTTTCGTCAATTCACCATTTACCAACATCACCAATTTCTCAATAACGTGAGGCTCCGGCACAAACGGTGCAGCAAGTAATAATAAACTGCCGATGGCTAACGGCAACAGCGGTAATTTATCTATCCATTTCATTATATTACTCTTTTTTGTATCGATTCTAGTTTTTCAGCACACTATTATTAGACACTAAAGTGCAAACAAAATCACAGTATGGAGATCAAATTTCGTAAGGGAAATCAGCTATATATTCTAATGATTTAAACCAGAGGAGCGCCATCATGACTGACAAAAACACTGTATCAGTGGAAACCATTCCTTGTGAAGTCTGCCTCACTGAAATTCCCGATGCGGAAATTTCTAACCCAGAGTTCGACGCATACGTTTCGAATTATTGCGGGCTAGAATGTTACGAACAGTGGCGAGAAAAACAGATAGCCGCCGAAGTGACTAAACGAAGCAATTAGCTATCTCGCTTTTTCCGGCCTAACCATATTCCAACACCAAGAACGAATGATGCAAACAAAACAACGGGAATATTAGTGAACACAGCGTAAAAAGTCATTCCTTCCATAGGCTGAATTTCATCTGTTAACACATGAGTTTCAAACTGGGGCGAAACCGATTGGATTCGCCCTTTTTCATTGATAAAGGCTGAAACCCCAGTATTCGTTGACCTCACTAAATAACGGGCTGTTTCCAATGCTCGCATCTGAGCTATCTCTAAATGCTGATGCGCTGCAGCTGAATCACCAAACCAGGCATCGTTACTGGTATTAATAAGAAATGTTGCATCGGGTAACGCATCAACTATCTCCTCACCAAAAACATCTTCATAACAAATAGAAATACCCGCCGGCTGCCCCGCAACGGTTAACACCGTGCTATCACGCTCACCAGCACTGAAATTGGACATAGGAATATTAAAAAAGTCGATAACACCACCAAGATACTCTTTCAATGGTAAATACTCACCAAATGGAACGAGATGCCTTTTATCGTAAAACCCCTCATTCATTCCCAAACTCATCATAGAATTAAAATGTTGTTTACTTTTTATGTTGTAGACAGGGAGCCCCACCAATAACTCGGAGCTATTCATGCGCGCTTCTTCCGCGATTTTCTTTAGAAATGGCTCCACTTGGTGAAACAATGCTGGAACTGAAGTCTCCGGCCATATAATTAGATCACTTCCCCAGTTTTCACGACTTAATTCTGTATAAAGTTTTAACGTAGGCAAACGTTGTTCAGGCAACCATTTTATATCTTGAGAAATATTTCCTTGCACCATACTTATTTTAATCGGTTCATCAACTGGATCACTCCAATTCACCGTATTCAATAAAGCAGAGCAGCCCCAAATAAAAATGATTCCAGGTAATGCAAATTTTGCTGCTTTCTTTCCTGATAACAGCCAGTAAACAATGAGGCCGGCAGTTAGCACTAACGCATAAGAGATTCCGTACACTCCAAACAACGGCGCCAGCCCTTCAAGAGGCAGCCCTAACTGGCTATAACCTACAGACAACCATGGAAAACCGGTAAACAACCAGCCTTTAATCCACTCAAACAACACCCAAACTGCAGGAATGATAATGACAAATTCACGTGCAATTTGATGAGTCCCACGCTCCGCAAACTTTCGCGCAATATAACCCGTAATAGCAGGATATAAAGCGAAAAACATGACAAATAAAATAGTTAGGGCGATAGAAAGTGGAGCGCTAATTCCACTAAACTCGCTCATGCTAATATAAACCCAGGATACACCAAAACCAAACATGGCTAGGCCATACAACCAACCACGAAAGAAAGCGCGTCCTTTGGAAACTTGTGTCCAGCAGAGCATGATTAAAATAACGGAAAGTAGCGCCATGAAAGACAAACCATAGGGCGCAAAAGCCAAAGGCATAATTGAACCAGCCACCGCTGCGAGAAGATCTCCTCGCCAGTTTTTCAAGAATGTGATATTCACGATTTGGTCTTATATTTCTGAGGGTTCTTTTGGATGGTTGTCTCCAGTCGTTAATTGGAGTAAATGAATGCGGCGCTTATCGGCACGCAATATTGTAAAGTTAAAACCACCAATGGAGATAGACTCTCCTCTTGATGGCAAATGACCAAAAGAGTTCATCACTAAACCACCGATAGTATCGAATTCATCTTCACTCAAGGACGTCTCAAAATATTCATTAAACTCTTCAATCGGCGTTAGTGCTTTAACAGAAAAATGATCATGGCTGTACTTCATGATGAAAGTATCTTCATCAATATCGTATTCGTCTTCTATCTCGCCAACAATCTGTTCTAAAACGTCTTCGATAGTAACAAGGCCAGCAACTCCACCGTATTCATCAATAACTATTGCCATATGATTTCGATTAGAACGAAATTCTTTTAATAAAACATTGAGTCGTTTACTCTCGGGAATGAAAACCGGTGTCCGCATCAGGTCTTTAATTTCAAACTTAGCACCTTCGCCATCCGCAAAATATGTTAACAAGTCTTTTGCGAGTAAAATCCCTTCTATCTCGTCACGATTCTCACCAATAACCGGAAATCTTGAATGGCCGGATTTAATAACAGCGGGAAGAAACTCTTCTGGCGCAAGATTTTGATTAATGACTTCCATTTGCGAACGAGGAATCATAATGTCGCGAACATGCATTTCAGAAACTTGCATTACGCCCTCTATCATGGCTAGCGAATCAGCCTCTAATAAATTGCGCTGCTCAGAATCCCGCAGTAAATCGACTAGTTCTTTTCGATCACGCGGCTCGCCAGTGATAGCTTGTGTAATCTTTTCAAACCAAGAGCGCGAATCATTAGCGCTATTCGGGTGTCCGTCCATCATATTTTATCCATAGTAGAATAGGGGTTTTCATATCCAATTCGTTGGAGTATTTCTATCTCTTGTTCTTCCATTATTTTCGCTTCGTCATCGTTAATATGATCATACCCCAATAAATGCAAAACGCCATGCACAACCATATGCGCCCAATGAGCTTCCAGCAACTTTTTCTGCTCATTCGCCTCTTTTTCAACCACTGCAGCACTAATAACTATATCACCTAAAAGTGGCAATTTTAATTCATCGGGAAGCTCTGCAGGAAAAGAGAGAACGTTGGTAGGGCCGGACTTTTGGCGATAGGTTTGATTAAGCTCTGCTATTTCATCAATATTACAAAGCCTAACGGTAAGTTCTTGCTCATCATCGTTAGATAGCGCATTTTTCACCCACTCAATAATTTGATTATTTGTCGGCAGCTTAGAAGTGTTATCACTCACATCAACTTGAATATCGACAAACAAGCTCACGACGTACCCTTCTCATCATGGGCTTCATAGGCAGCAACTACACGTTGAACTAGCGGATGACGCACAACATCTTTTTTATCAAAAAACGTAAAATTAATGCCTTTTGTCTCGTTTAGAATATCCACGACTTGATGCAAACCGGAGTGATTTTTATTCGGTAAATCAGTTTGTGTCATATCACCAGTAATTACTGCTTTAGATCCAAAACCTAAACGAGTAAGAAACATTTTCATCTGTTCACGGGTGGTGTTTTGCGCTTCATCGAGGATAACAAACGACTCATTTAGCGTTCTTCCTCGCATAAACGCCAAAGGGGCGACTTCAATAATATTTTTTTCAATTAGTTTTGAAACTGTATCAAAACCTAGCATTTCATATAAGGCATCATAAAGTGGACGCAAATAAGGATCGATTTTTTGTGATAGATCTCCAGGTAAAAAACCAAGCCGCTCGCCGGCTTCGACTGCTGGCCGAGCCAGAATCAATCGACTGACTTTATCTTCCTCTAGAGCTTTGACTGCCATAGCAACAGCAAGATATGTTTTACCTGTACCTGCAGGACCAATTCCGAAATTAATATCACAGCTTTCAATACTGCTCAAGTATTTACTCTGGTTCTCCCCTCGCGCTTTTATTGGCTTACTGCGTAAACTTATCGTCGTAACTTGTTGCTCTTCTTTTTCTTCTTTCAAAAGTGATTCAATTCCTGATTCTTGCAAATGAAGCTGAACTTTAGGGGGAGTGAGTTCAGTTCGTTTAGTTTCTTTATAGAGATTATTGATTACCGCTTCCGCTTGCTTGATGGGCAAGCTATCACCTGCAACCTCAAACAAACTTCCTCGGCGTTTTATAACAACATTTAGTCGATTTTCAATCTGTTGCAAATGCTCATCAAACTGTCCACACAATTCAGCGAGTCGGTTATTATCATCGGGAGACAATCGAAAACTTAAGGTTTTCGAGACAGGAGTTTTATTAGATACACTAGCGGGGTCAGGCACAGTTAACAGTTCTTTTTTTATTATTAATTAGCAGCCATTAGCTGAGAATCTTGCAACACACCACGCAAGGAGTTGGGCAAAGCTTCAGTAATTTTCACATCAACAAATTGACCAATTAAATCGGCAGAACCGCTAAAATTAACCACACGATTATTTTCAGTTCGCCCAGCAATTTGGGATTTGTCTTTTTTTGACAGACGTTCTACTAAAATCTTCTGTGTTGTTCCAATCATCTCACGACTAATTTCAGCCGCTTTCTGATTAATCCGAGCTTGCAAAATTGCCAAGCGCTCTTTTTTCACACTCATAGGAACATTATCCACCAAACCTGCGGCAGGTGTTCCAGGGCGAGCACTGTATACGAAACTAAAAGAGTGATCAAAACCAATATCAGCAATTAAGTTCATCGTGGCCTCAAAATCAGCATCAGTCTCACCAGGAAAGCCAATAATAAAATCCGACGACATACTCAGACCTGGCCGCGCCTCTCTAAGGCGCCGAATCTTAGATTTATATTCTAAGGCAGTATGTCCTCGCTTCATCGCAGCAAGTATACGATCAGAACCGCTTTGAACAGGCAAATGTAGATGACCCACCAATTCTGGCACCTCAGCAAAAGCCTGGATAATTGATTCACTCATTTCAACAGGATGGGAAGTGGTAAAACGAATACGATCAATTCCATCAATTGCCGCCACATAATTGATCAGCAGCCCCAAGTCAGCAGATTCACCATCATGGGTCACCCCACGATAAGCATTCACATTTTGCCCTAACAGGTTCACTTCTCGCACGCCTTGCGCCGCAAGTTGAGCAACTTCAGCGAGCACATCGTCAAACGGACGACTGATCTCTTCACCACGTGTATAAGGAACAACACAAAATGTGCAATATTTACTGCAGCCTTCCATAATCGAAACAAAAGCTGTTGGTCCATCTGCTTTTGGATCAGGTAGGCGATCAAACTTTTCGATCTCAGGAAATGAGATATCCATGACTGACAGGTTTGTGGCCTTAACTTCCTTATACATCTCAGGTAAGCGATGCAAAGTTTGTGGCCCAAAAACCATATCAACAAATGGTGCGCGTTCACGAATAGCGGCACCTTCTTGACTAGCGACACATCCACCAACACCTATCACAAGCTCGGGATTCTTTTCTTTCAGTTCACGCCACCGACCTAGCTCAGAGAAGACTTTCTCTTGTGCTTTTTCCCTTATTGAGCACGTATTTAGCAGTAGAACGTCAGCCTCTTCTGGATTGTTAACCCGAATCATCTTGTCTGACTCATTAAGTACGTCAGCCATTTTAGATGAATCATACTCGTTCATTTGGCAACCATGTGTTTTTACATAAATTTTTCGGGGCATAAAATTAAAAAATCGCTAATATTGCTATAGTAAGTTGATAGTGAATTGGGTGTAGAGTAATTATCAGATGATATACTTCCACTATCGCAGGTGTACATTTTGCACGATTTTACCAAAAGTTGGGAACATTAGGTATATCGATTACTTAATGGAGTCAAAAAATCATTTTCCTGGAAACTGACAAAGAAAACACACCTATTTTTCAACTAGTTACTCTATAATCGCCCACAATATAAGCAGGAATTAATAACCTAGCACTATAGTGCGCCACCAGCTCAATAAGAAACCGAAGAGTCAAAACATGCTAACACACAATAAGTTATACCAGACCCTGATCATACTTTGTTTCACTTTGACTACATTCAATGCGATAGCTGTTGAATCTGACACATATAATGATAGGAGCTTTGATAGTTGGGTTGAACGCTTAAAAAGCCAAGCTTACTCAAAAGGTATATCAGAAGAGACTCTTAATTCAGCATTCTACAATGTCCAACAACAGTCATTTTTAGAATATGCGCAGCTAGAAGAGGCTAACACCAGTGGGCAAATAAGTACCTTTCTCACCGCTCAACAAATTTTGCGTAACAAGCAAATATTAAATCACTACCGTGATGTGCTATTCGAGATTAAACACTTATTCGGAGTAGATGAAGAGGTTATTGTTGCAATCTGGGGCATAAACAATCTAAGCCTTGCAGAAACATCCCCCCAATCAACCATTGATATTCTCACTACTCTTTCCTATCAACAACCAACAAACAAGAAAATACAGAACGAACTTTTGCAGGCGTTAAGGATAATTGACGAAGGTCATGTTAGTGCCAATGAATTAAAAAGCAATTCAATTGGCAATATAGGAACAATCAATTTCAATCCAACTCAATTTAGAACATTTGCCGTTGATTATGACGGCGATGGAAAAACTGATTTATGGAGAAGTCATGCAGATATTTTTGCTTCAACAGCAAATTTTTTAAGCAGCATAGGCTGGAAAACTAACCAACCCTGGGGCATGGAAGTAAAACTCCCCGAAGAGTTTGATGTAGCGCTACTTGGCACCAACTCCCAAAGAACTGTCAACAAATGGCATGAACTCGGATTACGGTTAGAAAATGGAGCCGATTTTTCTCAAACTAGCGAAATGGCATCTTTAGTCAAACTCGATGAGGCATCTGAAAAATATTTTCTTGTTTTCGACAATTACTTCGCACTGCTACGCTGGAAAAGATCTCCAAAATTTGCGTTGGCTACCGGCATGATGATTAACGAAATCAAACAACAGCAGTTTGCCACTCCTATTACGCCATTTGCAGACATTAGCGAATAACAGACAAGCCCTGTTGTACTTCAGCAGGGCTTCTAAATTTCAGCCAGCAAACTCTTGGCTATCCCAATTGCCTGCCGCTCGTATCCACCACCAAATAAATTAAAATGATTTATGACGTGATATAGATTATATAAATTTTTCCTCACAGAATAATCACAATCAAGCGGATATGTATCGTTATACGCTTCATAAAACCCTGTCCCATAACCTCCAAATAATTCCGTCATTGCAATATCCGCTTCTCGATCACCATAATATGTTGCAGGATCAAAGACCAACGGCTCACCATTGCTTGCAAAAGAATGGTTGCCAGACCACAAATCACCGTGCAACAAACTTGGTTCGGGGGTATGCGTTGAAAAAAAACACGCCACGTTGCTACAAAGCTTGTCTATAACGTTTGCAAACTCACGACCTGCACCTCGCTGCAATGCTAACGAAAGCTGAAAACCCAAACGATGATCTCTATAAAACGAAATCCAATCATCACTCTGAGTATTAATCTGCTTTGTCGATCCAATTGTATTATCTCGATACCAACCAAAGCGCTCCCCAAAATATTGATGCATCTTAGCGACATGCCGTCCAAGAATCTCCTGGGAATGACTATCCATTGAAGACGAAAACTCAACAAACTCTAAAACAAGAAATGAATAATTTAAAGTACAACTAGAACAGATGGGGAGCGGTACTCTAATCGAATTTGATTTTCGAATTTCATGCAAGCCCTCAAACTCAGCCTCAAACATATCAACACGATCTGCTTGATTTAATTTCACAAAGAATTTTCGTGAAGGACTTTCTAATACATAAGCATCACTAATATCCCCACCACTCACGGAGCGACTATTGATTACAGAAAACCTCTGCAAAGTAGCTGCTTCAATTTCGCGACTAATTTCAGACCAATCCATCATAAGCTTTATTAAACCATTGAAAGTATATAATCCCACTCTGCCTCAGATATCGGCATAATTGATAATCGACTACCTTTGCGAACCAGTGGCATACCCTGCAAATCTTTCTGCTTTTTAAGCTCTTCTAAACTAATTATCCGTTTGAATTTTTTAACAAAACCCACATCCACCATAAACCAGCGCGGGGCCTCCTCCGAGCTTTTAGGATCATAATACTTACTTTCAGGATCATGTGCAGTGTGGTCTGGATAGGCTTCGCGAACAACTTTCATCAAACCTACGACTCCAGGGACTTTACAATTGGAGTGATAAAAAAAGATCTTGTCGCCCTTTTTCATTTGATCACGCATCATATTTCTAGCTTGGTAATTTCTCACGCCATCCCAGGGTTCGGTTTTAACCGCTTTCAAGTCATCGATGCTGAAAGTATCTGGTTCGGATTTCATTAACCAATATTGCATAATTTAAAACTTAATAAGTCGTGTTGGAGTAACAACGGAATCAATCGGCACATCCCAATCGTCACTTGGCAACTGATCAACTTGTTGAAAGTCGTGAGCCACACCAATCAACTTTGGTTTTTTCCAATTATTACGAAACTTCAAAAACTCAAAACTTTTATCGTAATAACCGCCCCCCATTCCCAATCGACTTCCATTCAAATCAAAAGCAACCAGCGGCATCAGCACTAAATCAAGCACATTTGATTTCAGTTGTTTCCTTATGGGAACAACTGGCTCAAGGATGCCATAAATATTCTTAGTGAAGCTTGAGTTTTGCTGAAAGGGCGCGAAGTGCATTCTCTTGCCACCAAATCCAAACAACACCGGGAGATAGCATTCTCTATTTCTCCGCCAAAGATCAAAAAAAATCTCATTTAATGATACTTCACCATCATTAGCGAGATAAGCCGCCACGCGATGACTAGAACGAAAGGAAGGGTAATTTCTTAGTTGGTTTAACACACCAAAACAAGCAGCTAGCTGTTCAGCGTCACTCAAAGCGTTTCGTTGTTGACGAATCTTTTTACGAAGTACTGACTTGGCAATCAAAACAATCTCATTTCGGCAATGACATTTTTTGCAACACTAAGGATATAGATAAAGATGGCGTTCTCCACTTGTGCCGTTGACCCCGTCCTCCTTGAACCCAACGGTTCAAGTGGGAACAGCAACTATGAATTAGGCTTTCCAACAAGTGGACATGCACACATCATTAGGATTCAGCTCCCGAGGTATAACGTATCGGCTCAAGAAATTTCGGGAAACACGAACACAGCAGAGAGCGCCAAGACAAAACTTGACATATAATTCTAGTGCTTATTTAAAGCAACATGCAATTATTTCGATAAGATTATTCTAACAAAAAAATCTTGCAGAAACCTAAGACTTTTTTGAGTGGATATCGAATTAGGTTTTATATTCGACGTAAAGACAAATTTTTTAAGGTAACAAAGCAGCCTATTTCTAACATAAATTTTATGTTTTTTTACTCAATCGAACTGAATTGGAAAAGTGCCGACAAAACACCCGTAAACATTAAACATCCAGACCTGGGCTATCTTCAAGCGCAAGCTCAATGCGATCTTGCAAACCTTCCACCCGATTTTTTAATAACTTATTACGCTCATGCTCAAGAAATTTCTGCTGCAACAGTTCATGAGAAATATTTAACGCAGCCATCACTGCAACTCGTTCACTACCAACAACTTTTCCATTACTTTTCACATCACGCATTTTTTCATCAAGATATTTTGCTGAAGCTAACAACGCATCCTTCTCATTTTCAGCACATGAGATACGGTATTCTTTGCCCAATATTTCCACAACAACCGCAATAGGTTTTTCCATTCCTTATACCTCAGGCTCTAATTCTTTTAATCGTGTTAATATTGATTCCACACGAGATTTAGCCAACGCGTTTTTCCCTAGCAACTCGCTACGTTCCTCAAGCAAGGACGCTTGGCGAGCACGTAAAGTAATATTCTCAGCTTTCAACTGATCACATAAACGAATTAATTGGTTTAACTTATCTTCAAAACGGTCTAATTCCATTCCGTCAAAGTTATCTGAAGTGTACTTACCCATTTTCCACTACCATTTCCATCAGTTTCGTACGAAAACAAACCACAAACCCAGTTGCAAAATAAGTGCAGATTCAACCAGAACCCCTAAAATCACACAACAATCTAAGATAATTAAGATAATAATGCGGCGCTGCGTATATTATAGGCCACAATATCAGCTATTTTAACAGACAACACGAAGAAAATGCGCCAAGCACTTGTCGCAACAACACTATCGAAAGAACAGCGCCTATAATAAGGCCATCAAGTAATTAGAACAAAAGAAACTTTCTTCTACCAGTTTAATGGAAATGCAACGCTCTCATGTCGCCATAAAGTAAGGTATAATTGCATGTTCACAAAATCCACATGCGCAAAATTTCGCCGCACCTACAATGAGAGAAACAATGTCTGAACAAACAATTAGCTACGAAGCCATTGACGATGCCCTGCTTAAACTTGATGCGATTAATGAAGCATCCGAAGCTCACGGTACATTATGCGGCATGACTTGTATTAGCGGTAAAGGCGACATAAACAACTGGCTGACTCACATTCTAGGCAAAGTGGATGCAAACGACGTGGAACTGGACAGCAATCAAAATGTATTGCAAACACTCCACGATAAAACAGTTGCTGAGCTAACGGAACAGAATTATGAACTCGAACTACTCCTGCACAGTGAAGACGATTCACTAGATGTGCGAATTGATGACTTATGTAACTGGTGCCAAGGATTTCTTTACGGCTTAAGCGCTGCCGGCCTGACAGACATAAAAAAACTCCCTACCGATGCAAGTGAAATTTTGCAAGATATGATGGATATCAGTAAAGCAGGCTATGATTCCGAGGATGATGAAGAGGAGAACGAAGCAGCCTTTGCTGAAATCGTCGAATATTTACGCATCGGCGTCTATCTCATCTACAATACGTTTAACGGCAACGGACTCACCTCCGACACAACAGTGCTACACTAATTGTCTATGAATAAAAGAGAATATAAACAGCGTCGAAGATCCTTGATGAGTCATCTGGGAAAAAATAGCATTGCAATCATTCCAACAGCTTCAGAGAAAACGCGAAATAGAGACAGCCACTTTCCATTTCGCCCAGATAGTGATTTCACCTATCTAACAGGGTTTAAAGAACCGGAAGCAGTTGCGGTTTTAATTCCCGGAAGAAAAGGCTCACAATACGTTCTTTTCTGTCGAGAGAATGACAAGCTCATGGAAATTTGGAATGGGCGACGAGCAGGCTTGGAAGGTGCAAAAAATATTTACGACGCTGAAGAAGTTTACCCCATCGATAGATTAGATGAAATTCTTCCGCAACTACTCGAAAACCGCGAACGGGTTTTCTATTCAATTGGCAATGATGAATCATTTGATAAACGACTCATTGAATGGGTAAACAAAGTTCGCTTAAAAGCGAGAGCTGGCATTATTGCACCGCAAGAGTTTATTTCGCTCGACCATCTAATTCATGAAATGCGATTAATCAAAAGTGCTGCAGAAATTCGCACTATGCGCAAAGCCGCAGATATTTCTTCTGAAGCACATATAAAAGCAATGAAGGCTTGCAAACCCGGTATGCGGGAACACGCAGTCGAAGCAGAAATTTCCCACACATTCACAAAACATGGTTGTCCACCTGCCTATACCTCTATCGTTGGTGGAGGGGAAAACGCCTGCATACTGCATTACAACGAAAATGACTCAGCGCTAGAAAATGGACACATGCTGTTAATAGATGCCGGTGCAGAGTTGGACTGCTATGCTTCCGACATAACTCGCACATTTCCGGTTAATGGAAAATTCAGTCCCGAACAAAAAATCATTTACGAGATTGTATTAAAAGCACAAATTGCCGCAATTAAAAAAGTGAAACCAGGCAATCATTGGAATCAACCCCACGATGCAGCAGTCCGTGAATTAACAAAAGGATTAATAGCAAACGGCTTGCTAAAAGGCGAGCTAAGTGCATTAATTAAAAAAGAAGCTTACAAAACTTTTTATATGCATCGCACCGGCCACTGGCTAGGGATGGATGTTCACGATGTGGGCGATTACAAAGTTAATGGCAAATGGCGAGTATTCAAACCCGGCATGGTACTAACCGTTGAACCAGGACTTTACATTGCGTCTGGAACTAAAGCCATCGCAAAAAAATGGTGGGATATCGGTGTACGTATTGAAGATGACGTACTCGTCACCGAAGAGGGTTACGACATCCTCTCTAAAAAAGCCCCCAAAACTGTTGCCGAAATTGAAAAGCTAATGGCCTAAGCATGACAGAATCAACAACAAGCGAAGAAAATCCATTTGATGTTGTTATTATAGGTGGTGGCATGGTCGGGGCCAGCATGGCTTGTGCGCTAGCAACACTACCACTAAAAATCGCTATTATTGAAGCGTTTCCTTTCCGCTCCAACAACCAACCCAGTTATGATGCTCGCAGTATTGCACTAGCTTACGGTAGTAAAATTATTTTTGAATCTCTCGGCTTATGGGAATCGTTAAAAACAGAAGTTGCGCCAATTAAACATATCCACGTATCTAACAAAGGGCAATTTGGTGTAACGCGCCTACATGCACAAGATGAAAACCTGGAGGCCCTAGGCTACGTTATTGAAAATCGCGTATTAGGAAATGGGCTTATTGAAAAGCTTAACCAGCATTCAAATATTGATCTTATTTGCCCCGCAAAACTCGAAACACTAAATACTGATGACGACTTTGCAGAAATCACTATTTCTAAAAATGATCAAACCATAAAACTAAAAAGCAAACTGATAATCGGGGCCGATGGCGGCAATTCGAAAGTTCGAGAAATTGTTGGCGTTCCCAACAAAAACAAGCCTTACCAACAAACGGCTATCATCAGTAATGTAACACCCGGCAAACCACATGAAAATGTTGCCTATGAACGCTTCACCAACCAAGGTCCTATCGCATTACTACCCATGACTGATGATCGATGCTCATTGGTGTTAACCGTGAACGATGAGAACAAAGATGAAGTCATGGCGATGGATGATGCAGAATTTTTAACTTATCTTGAAAAACGATTCGGTTTTCGCACGGGCGGTTTTACAAAAACATCAAAACGCCACGCATATCCACTCTCATTAATGCGCATAGAAGAACACTACAAGAATCGTGTCGTCATAATAGGAAATGCAGCGCACACACTACACCCTATCGCCGGCCAAGGCTTCAACCTTGGCTTGCGTGATGTCGCTGTGCTTGCCGATGCAATTGCAAATGCTGTTTCCAGACAAAAAGATATTGCAGAAACCAGCGTACTAGAAAATTACACACAGTTACGTAGCAAAGACCAGAAAAAAGTCGCATTCATTACCGACAGCCTGGCTCAAATTTACTCCAATGATTTTTTCCCATTAGCAAAAGCGAGAAGCAAAGGCTTAACGTTTACTGACTTAATGCCCACCATGAAACATTTTGTCGCCAAAGAAGCGATGGGGCTATCAGGTAAACTACCTAGGTTATCACGAGGCTTGCCGCTATGAGTAATAACAGAGAATATGACATCATCATTCTTGGCGGCGGCATGGTAGGAGCAGCACTGGCCTGCGCACTAGAAAACATACCGTTAAAAATAGCGCTACTTGATCGCTTCAAACCAAATTTTGATTGGCCTATCGAAGGCTACGAACTTCGTGTTAGCGCGCTGACATATGCATCGCAACAAATACTCAAAAAAATTGGCGCGTGGGACAAAATGGTCGCACGAAGAGTTAGCCCCTTCACTGACATGCACGTATGGGATGCAACAGGAGATGGGGAAATACAATTTCATGCCGAAGACATTGGCAAACCTTGCCTTGGCCATATTGTCGAAAACCGAGTTACTCAAGGTGCATTGTTTGAACAATTAGAAACATTAAATAACGTGGACTACCTACAACCCATCGTTGCAAAATCTATTCAAAGCGATGCAAACAAAACCACACTCAGACTTGATAACGGCGACACCATTACCGCGAAACTTATCGTAGGAGCGGACGGCGGGAGATCTTGGGTGCGCGACCAAGCTAACATCCAACTTAACAGTTACAACTATGAACAAAAAGGTGTGGTAACCACAGTCAAAACAACAAAACATCACAATCAAGTTGCACGACAACGATTTCTCCCTACCGGACCACTCGCATTTTTACCCTTGACCGAGGGGCGCTGCTCAATTGTTTGGTCAACAAACTACGAAGATGCTGATCGATTAGTCGCACTTGAAGAAAAAGCATTTATGGTTGAACTTGAAAGCGCGCTAGGTGAATCAGACCTGGGCCATGTAGAAACGGTCTCGCAACGTGCGGCATTTCCGCTTATCAAACAACACGCAGAACGCTATTGTGACAACCGTTTAGTCTTAGTTGGTGACGCCGCACATACTATTCATCCGCTCGCTGGCCAGGGAGTTAATCTTGGATTGCTAGATATTGCAACACTCGCAGAAGAACTCATCAGCGCTACAGGAAAAAGACGTGATATTGGAAGCCAACAGGTATTACGAAAATATGAACGCCGAAGAAAAGGGGATAACACCCTAATGTTAAATTCTATGGATGGTTTTCATCTGCTTTTTGCAAACGACAATAAAATGTTATCACAAGCCAGAAACATTGGCCTAAAACTCACCAATAATATCTTGCCCGTTAAGTCAAAACTTATTGAACACGCGATGGGAATTGATCGAAAGATTCCACTGGTTCAACTTTCAGCAGAATAACTCTTACCTCCCAGCTCGCAAACGTGTGCCACGAATAAGAGACATGGTTATCTCATCTGAGCTAAATTTATCGGGGAAATAAACACCGGAAATCTTCGCATCGTGAATGCTAGCACCATCCAATTTAGCTGCTGAAAAATCGATACCCCGCAAATCAGCGTGGCGAAAATAGCTATTCGACATATCCAAACCGGAAGCATCCAAACCTTGCAGATCAAGCGCTCGAAAATCACAACTGGTTAAATCGCACTCTTTACCTTTACTTTTGTAGTGATTGAATTTTTCAATTTTCCCATCACGCAACAATTGATACATCGCGTCTTTTTTGATTTCTGGTAATTGAGAATGAGAAGCCATAACAAGCCTCGCTTTTTAAGTTAACCTAGTTCGTTATCGACAATCAGCAGGACGACTTAAGCAACAAACTTTCCGTTTTGCGTAACTATTCAATTAAACCAATTGCACGACCGTTAGTGGCTTGAATAGGTCGAGCATTGCTACCAAATAAAGAAGTGAATTTATTCAATTGCGATGGTGATAATGACACAGTTTCTGACATAACACTCCAACTGACATTTTCAGAACACGGTGGGGTTGTTAAAGAACCACTATAACTAAGAAAGCCTCTCCCTTCAGGTAGCAAGGTATTTAGATCAACAAACCCTTTAACCTTAGTTCCTCCCATATTTTCGGATAACTCTCCCCATAAAGGCTTAAGAAATTTGTTTTCTTCTCCCTGAGTAAATAGCACTGCGACTACTGCAATCTGGCCATCGTCTGGTGATTTATGCACTAAATGCATCTCCATATCAAGGTGTACTCCATCAATTTGATGCTCGCTTGGAGAATGAAAATGCAATTGCATTAACTGATAAGGTTTACCGGCTATTACAATGTAACTCCGCGATGTGTTTTCCACTCGAATAGTATGTCCGTCATTTTCAATTTTCGGGTTTTTCCATAGCACATAATTAAATTCGATAGGTGATAATCCCATCTCTTTCTCATTTGTTAGATTAATGGGGGATTGCGATCCACCGGTTTTGCAGCGCACATATTCATCTTTCAATCCGCCCCAGTTTTCAGGCCCTTTTTCACCGTCATAACTCCAACTAAGATCGTGGTCGCCGAACTCTTGTTTAACCGTAACTCCCGTACAAGCAACGTTAAACAGAACCGCTGCAATAACAATAGAAAACAAAACATATTTCATTTACACATGCTCCTACAAAGCTACCTACCTGAATTTAAAGATAGGACCTAAATTAACCGTTAGAGTTTTCATGATTAAGCCCTGTTCAATAGAAAAAAACTCTTTTAACTCACCAATATTTGTCCTTGGCTTACCTCGTTCCGGCACATCACTTATCGCTGGCTCACTAAAAATCTGTGGTGCCTGGCTAGGTGACACAGTACCAGGTGGCGGTGTAGAAAACCCAAGAGGTTTTTTTGAGAATATTTTTCTGCGTGAACAAATTAACAAAAAAATTCTAGACGCGCTGCAAGTCGATCCGCTAGGTGTTCAATCTTTACCAGATATTGACAAACTTCCTCCAGTCGAAGGATTAGAAACGATGATTAAGCAAGCACTGGAAACTAATGGTTACGATCACGCACAACCGTGGTTGTTTAAAGATGCGAAATTGACGCTACTTTGGCCAGCCTATATGAATGTTTTCCCAAATGCACATTGGGTCATTGTGCGGAGAGATCCAGAGCATATCATTTCATCATGCCTAAATACCTCATTTATGAAAAAACATAGCAATGATCCTAAATTTTGGGCTTCCTGGATTGCGGAATATTTAAGCAGACTAGAAGACTTAAAGATAGCGACCAATAAATATACAGAGATCTGGACATCTCCAATTATCAACGGGGACTTTTCAGACCTCAAAAAACTCAGCAACACCCTACAACTCTCATGGAATGACGCAGAAATAGCAAATTTCATCAATCCTGATTATTGGCACTTCAATTAACCCTCCTTACTTTGTTAATCCCACCCCATGATGTAAAATCCCTCGTTTTGCAGAATTCTTAATGGGGAATAGATATGAAAATCCTGGTAGTCGGTAGCGGTGGTCGCGAACACGCCTTAGCGTGGAAAGCATCACAATCCCAGAATGTGGATAAAGTATACGTCGCACCAGGAAATGCCGGCACCGCATTAGAAGACAAACTCGAAAATGTGAATATTGGCGTTACCGATATCGATGCCCTTATTAACTTTGCCAAAAACGAGAACATCGCACTTACCATTATCGGACCAGAAGCGCCACTCGTAATCGGAGTTGTTGATGCCTTTAATGAAGCTGGCCTTGCCTGCTTTGGCCCAAGCAAAGGTGCATCACAACTCGAAGGCTCTAAAGCTTTCACTAAAGATTTTCTCGCTCGTCACAATATTCCCACCGCAGCCTATGGAAACTTTACCGCGATTGAAGATGCCGTCGCTTATGTAAAAAAAGTCGGTGCACCAATTGTTGTTAAAGCAGATGGTTTGGCGGCAGGCAAAGGCGTCATTCTCGCACAAACAGAAGACGAAGCCATTCAAGCCATTAACGATATGTTAGCTGGCAACGCATTTGGGGATGCAGGACATAGAGTTGTTATTGAAGAGTTCTTATACGGAGAAGAAGCAAGTTTCATCGTCATGGTTGACGGAAAAAATATTCTTCCATTAGCGACGTCACAAGATCATAAAGCGCGTGACAACGGTGACACAGGCCCAAACACTGGAGGCATGGGAGCCTACTCACCGGCTCCAGTTGTTACACGGGAAATTCATGATCGCATCATGGATGAAGTCATTAAACCAACGGTGGAAGGAATGGCCGATGAAGGAAACCCGTATACAGGATTTCTTTATGCTGGCATTATGGTTGCTCCAGATGGAACGCCAAAAGTTTTAGAGTATAACTGCCGGTTTGGTGATCCAGAAACTCAACCAATCATGATGCGATTGAAGTCAGATATTGTCGATCTCTGCCAAGCAGCACTTGCGGGTAAACTCGATAAAAAAACTGTTGATTGGGATCCACGCTGTTCATTAGGTGTTGTTTTAGCTGCCGGCGGCTACCCGGATAAATATGAAAGCGGAGATGAGATCAAAGGTCTTGCGCAAGACAACGGGGTCTCTGACAAAATATTCCACGCCGGCACCAAACAACAAGATGGCAAAGTTGTAACCGCGGGGGGGCGAGTTTTATGTGCTGTCGGCCTGGGCGATACGGTTTCAGAAGCACAAAAGATTGCATACGAGCTGGTTAATAAAATCGTTTGGAACAACGTTTACTATCGAACCGATATTGGCCACCGCGCAATTAAACGCGAACAATCTTGAATCGTTTTAACATAAACAAAGCTGTCAACACACTGCAGTCGGGAGGTGTAATCGCCTATCCGACTGAAGCAGTGTTTGGATTGGGCTGCGACCCAATGAATGAAGATGCGGTAAAAAAAATACTCACCATAAAAAATCGTCCTGAGTATAAAGGATTAATACTCGTCGCATCAGACTACTCACAACTAGAACCCTATCTCTCACCGCTTTCACCACAACTTTTTGATAAAGTGATGCAAACCTGGCCCGGCCCGGTAAACTGGTTGTTACCTTGCAACCCGTCATCACCAAAATACTTACGAGGGAAATATCCGCTGCAAGCGGTGCGCATAAGTAATCATCCTGAAGTAGAAGCTATATGTAATCAATTTGCTGGAGCCATTGTCTCCACAAGTGCAAACACCAATAAACGACCAGCAGCAAAAACCGCATTACAAGTACGAGGCTATTTTTCTAAACAAGTGGGCTACGTGCTCAACGGAAATGTAGGCATACAAAAAAACGCCTGTGAAATTCGAAATGGTCTTGATGATCAAATCATCCGACCAGCTTAACGAGGATTAAGAATGACAACACCTGATATAGAAGTAGTAAAAAAATATCTGCTCGATCTACAAGACAAAATTTGTAAAGCACTAGAAACTGAAGATGGTGCAGCAACATTTGTTGAAGACAAATGGGATCGCCCAGCAGGAGGTGGTGGTCGCACTCGATTACTCACTGATGGCGCAATTATTGAACAAGGTGGTGTTAACTATTCACATGTTTATGGCGACAAAATGCCCGGCTCAGCAACCGCCCATCGACCAGAACTCGCGGGAAGAAACTTTCAAGCCGTTGGCGTGTCTTTAGTCATACACCCAAAAAATCCATACATTCCGACATCTCATGCGAATGTACGATTTTTTATTGCAGAGAAGGAGGGTGAAGAGCCTATCTGGTGGTTCGGTGGAGGTTTTGATTTAACACCTTACTACGGTTTTGAAGAAGACGCCAAGCAATGGCACCAAACCGCCAAAGCAGCTTGTGATCCTTTTGGTGACGATGTATACGATAACTACAAAAAGTGGTGCGACGAATATTTTTATCTCAAACATCGTGATGAACCACGTGGTGTTGGTGGTTTGTTTTTTGATGATTTGAACGAAGGTAGCTTTGACCAATGCTTCGCGTTTATGAAGAGCATCGGCGATAATTATATCACTGCATATTTACCGATCATTCAAAAGCGCAAAGACACTGCTTACGGAGAAAGAGAACGAGACTTTCAACTCTATCGCCGGGGCCGCTACGTAGAGTTTAATTTAGTTTTTGATCGCGGCACATTGTTTGGTTTGCAATCAGGAGGGCGTACAGAGTCTATCCTAATGTCGCTTCCTCCATTAGTGAAGTGGCGCTACAACTGGCAACCAGAACCAGGTTCAGCCGAAGCAAAATTGTACGAAGTATTTCTCAAACCGCAAGATTGGATAAATTACGAGCTGAAATAGGCTCAACTTGAATGATTTTATTCCACAAAATGTGGAAGCATATATTAATTTAAGCTAGAATTTTAAAACAGGGAAACCGAATGAGTAATGCTAAAAAACATGCTACCTTCCTACGCATAGTTATCCTATTAACACTGTTATTTAGCACCTCCTTCGGTTTCGCTTCCCCTCCTTCAAAAAATATTACCCTTGTTTATACCGGCAATCTTGATGGCGAATTGGAACCTTGTGGCTGCAGCGAAGGTGGCGACAAAGGTGGTATAAAACGTCGTGCACAAATGATAGACGAATTAAAAAAAGATGACCCTAATCTTTTTTTAATTTCATCGGGTGGCTTGTTAATCAGTGAAATTTCTGAAGATAAGCTAAAAAGCCAGTATATTCTCAAGGGCATGACTATGCTAGAATATGACGCAATTGGCGTTCAGTGGAAAGACTTAGCCTTTGGTAAAAACTTTCTCACCAAACATAGTTTGCCTTTAGTTATCACTAATACACAAAATAACGCGTTTCTACCTCAAAAAACCATTCGGAAGAATGATCACGAAATATCCTACTTCAGTTGGCTAAATCCGTCAAAAAACAAGCAAGAAAAACTCGTTTTCAAAGAAACTGAAAAACTTAAACAAGCACTACACAATGCAAAATCTAAAAAACAAACGACTGTATTAGCAACAACCTACTCATTAAAATCTGCGCAAAAAAAATTGCCACTAGAAAATGTTGATATTCTAATTGTTCGCGCGAAATATGAACACTACGGTGAACCTCAACAAATCGACGATATGGTAGTGATCCAACCCGGCTCCAGAGGTATGCGCATGGGTAAACTAAATCTCAACATAAACTCTTCCGGCAAAATCAAAAAGTGGCAACACAAAGTTATCGCCTTACCTGAGAGTGTAAAAGATGCACCTCGAATGCAAGCTTGGTATGACGAATATAATGCCAAAGTAAAAGAGGATTACGAAAGAGCAACGGCGCTTAGAAAAAGCCTAGAAACCGGAGAAAGCCCCTATGCTGAAGCAGAAACATGTAAGACCTGTCACACTGAACAATTTAAAAAATGGCAAAACTCAAACCACTCAGAAGCATTTTATTCACTGCAGGATGACGGTAAAGCTTTTGATCCAAACTGTATTGGTTGCCACACAGTCGGATTCAAAAAACCAGGCGGCTTCCTCAACGCAACTTTGACAAAAGAATTAATGCATGTTCAATGTGAAAGCTGTCACGGTGCAGCAAAAGCACATGTAGTATCAGGCGGCCAAACAGCAGTAGAAAATAAGGATTGGTCGAAGGAAAAAATCTGCGGACAATGCCACGTTCAAAAGCATAGCCCTGATTTTGTTTTCGAAAAGTATTGGCCTAAAATACGCCACTAGGAGGCCAACCGAGAATAGAATCAAATTAGCTAGTGAGTAATCAGCTTAATAAACGTATTACGATTGTTACAAATCACGCAAAATATGCCTAACGCACGCGGGGTATGCCTATGCAATGTTAGGCTCTATTTGAATGAGAGGTTGCGACCTTAATTTTTAATAAATTCTAAAGGGCACCTCCGGAAATAGAAACAACTAAAGCACTGCTAATTCCCCATGACCAACGAAAAACAGAATCTGAAAGCTGCCACCCTAACTCGACAACATCTTTTTGCATTGTCCTATTTCTTGGGTTTGAATCATCTTGATTGAGACTCCACTCTGGTGAGTATGAAACGAATTGGATGAATTCTTATTCCATAGAAGCTCATTTAAAATTATTGACTAAGAATATAACCACTATTGAACAGCAAACATATCATCTTAGAGCCTGCTGAAACCGCACGATAATTTTCGAATCAGTTATATTTCACAGACGGAGTACGCGCCCCCCGTTGGAACTGAACCCCATCTAGTTTCCCTCACAACAAATCGCGAAGCCAAGTAATGCAATGATTAAAGAATCAAGAACAGAAGACACAAGAATATTGGGGCATAACAGTCGATATTGATTATTTTTATTTACCCGGAATGGCTGGAAATACTGCGTGGGAACATAAGCGCTCATTCACTACACATTAATAGTACTTTTTCTACTTTAATAGGGTACAAATGTATTGACGGGTAGTATTCGTTTGGTAATGATACTCGTAACTTTCCGTTGCTCGATTTGTTGTGGCGCTGGTAATGACATAGGAAAAAGGAAATATGAACAATAAATTAGTATATTCTACGCTAATTGTATTACTAAGCTTAGCACTACCACTCTCTGCTAATCCAAAAGTTTCTCTTCAAAATTATTTCCCTAAACTTAACTTCATTATGCCCATCGGCATGATTGAGCATCCATTCATCGATAACCAATGGTACTTGGTTGAACAATCCGGCAAAGTTGTTCAGATAGACAACAAACAATCTACCCACATATTTGCCGACATCCAAACAAAAGTCGATGCCGGGGGAGAAAAAGGTTTACTAGGTATGGCCTTTCATCCCTCATTCAGAAAAAATAATCTGCTCTATTTTTCATACACTGCACAATTTAATGGAGACCTGGTGTCAATAATCAGCTCATGGAAAGTCAGTGGGAAAAAGGTTGACACTAATAGCGAACAAATTCTATTGCGCATTAATCAACCTTATGGAAACCACAACGGTGGACAAATAACTTTCGGTCCAGATGGCTATCTCTACATCGGCATGGGAGATGGTGGATGGGCTGGAGATCCCCAAAAGCACGGGCAAAATACAAATACTCTACTCGGTGCAATGTTGCGAATTGATGTAGATAACGGTACTCCTTATAGTATTCCAGCGGATAATCCTTTCATAAAAACAGGAGGAAAAAAGGAGATTTATGCCTCGGGTCTACGCAACCCTTGGCGCTGGAGCTTTGATTTAAAAACGGGAGATCTATGGCTAGCAGATGTTGGGCAAAACCGTTACGAAGAAATTAATATAATCGAAAATGGTAAAAATTATGGCTGGAATATTCTTGAAGGCAAACACTGTTACAAACTTTGGTGTAGTGAAGAAGGTTATACCTCACCCATCTATGAATATAAGCACAATATTGGTCAATCTGTAACTGGCGGCTACGTCTATCGGGGGAAACAAATCCCCGAACTAGATGGGCAATATATTTTCGGAGATTTTGTATCTGGCACTATCTGGTCATTGAAGCGAGAAGCAGAAATCACAGTTAAAACATTGTTAAAAACAGATGACAACATTTCCTCTTTTGCTCAGAGTAGAGACGGTGAAATTTATCTATTAAGTTATCAAAAAGGTATTGTTTACAAATTAACAAGACAACCCTAAAAAATCAGTTGATCCACGAATTTAAGCACAATCACTTGATTTAGCTGGCTATATGAAAGCGATTCATAAGGGGATGAATTCTACCAACATTTCCAACTAAATCCTAATAGCTTTTTGAACTATCGTTTCATGACCTTTGGGTGTAACAACTTCAATAACTAATACGTCATCTTTTGCTGCACCACTGGCAGTCAATACAAATTTAAAATTCGTACCTGATGATATTGTTTCTGGCACCGTAAAAGTTTCAAACGGCTCAAGCTTAATTGTGGATTTATATTTTAGATTGATCAATGTTCCACTTGGCATCACTTGACCAGCGGAATCAGTGACCTGCAATAAAAACTCAATAGTGCCCGCCGCATCGACATCAATTCCTGGAAGAAGCGAAATATTATTTGAAATAAATAAAACATCTTGTGCATCGTTGCTAAGATTGATCAAAGCACGCGAACCTGACATAACCAAGGTCACTGATGCGCGAACATGGACTGTTGTTTCAGTAGAACAATTGCTACCATCTTTACACAAAATCCCGTTATACTTTTCATCACCTAGTGATGTAAATAGAGAATCACCATTCGCATCAAAAAATGGTTCTCCAATATCATACTGAAGATTTTCATTCGCATCGAGATAAGCTTCACCAAGATCAACAAATCCCGGCCCATCAAACACACCGTTACCATTTATATCCGTGTAAACCTCACCTGCTGGCAAATACCCACTTCCATCATATTTTCCATTGCCGTTTGCTGAATCTGTAAACGTCGTTTCACCAGCGGGGTTATCTCCATCACCGTCATAAATACCATTTCTATTATGGTCGTCAAACTCTTCTCCAAGGTTATATCGCCCATCAGGTAATAGAAGCGGAATCGTGTCGGTGAAGGGTTCATCAAAAATAAGATTCCCATTGCTATCACTGAAAGGTTCGTCGTAGATAAAATTATGATGAACATCTACACGAGGCCACAAATGGACAGAATTAAGTCGTGTATCAATAAACGGTTCTCCATCTGCATCTGAATAGGAACCATCACTATCTATATCAACAAAAGATTCATTACCAACTGCAGTTGCCAAGATAGTAACACGATGATCACTAGGCACTGGATCAGCACTCACCCATTCAACCGAACAACCTCCGCTTACGGTAAAGCAGTAAGGCTCGATCGCTCCACCCTCCGTAGTAAAAAATACGGTAGTCCCATCGGGAACATAGTTATTATAAATATCAGCTAATCGCGCAGTAACGCTTACCGTTGTTCCCAAATAATTGGCCGCTTCTGGATTGAAATTATCGATAGCTACAGTAAAGCTATTTTGATCCGGTATTCCAGTACTCACAATCAATCTGTCAGATTGGGTAAAAACAGTATAGGTCTCTCCATCTGAAGCAGCCACATCTGCAACAGCAGTCACTCGGATAACGGTAGGAACTGTACCTGCGTAAACAATTGTATACGCCTCACCTTGACCATTAGTAAACGCCGATGCGGGACTCAAGCTTAAGCCCCCCAAATCTGTATTCAGTGAAAAGCGGATTTCTCTATTCACTATAGGTTCACCAAATTCATCAAGCAACTGAAAGGTGACTTTCGATATTTCTGAACGGTTAGTCCCTCCTGTGCCTCGTAAAACTATATTATCTGGCGCCGTACTCACAAAATTAATAGAACCAATAATGACATTGTCTGGTATGTCATCAATATCATCCGTTACGGATGTATTGTCTGTCGTGTCTACAGTCGCGTCATCAACATCAGTGGTAGCCGTGGTTCCTGTCGTTTGCCCTTCAGTGACCGAAAAGTTATAGCTCACACTGAGACTGTCATCACCAACTTGTGCCGTAGCGGACATAAAACCAGCGCCGGTAAGCTCTCCTGTATCTAACACAACAGTGGCAACACCGTTTGAAACGGTTAAACCAGTTGCCGCTTCTGGCATAATTTGTCCGATGCTCGAAGAAAAAGAAACAATAACGTTTTCACTATCTTTGGGTAATGCGGTTTTTATCGTCGCTTTAATCGTTACCTTAGAAAGTGTTTTTACTGAGCGGACAACCTTTTGTGAGTTATTATCAACGAGCTGCAATGTTATAGAATTACCTTTATCGCTCTGAAAAATCTCACCGTTATCAGTACTCTCATCCACACAAGCTAATAAAAGAAACGAGAATAAGACGATGAATAAAAACTGGCTTATTCTCGCTGGCAAAATTAAAAACGAGGAAAACGTATTCATGGTTGTTAACAAAGCTCCATACATTGCAAGACAGTTCACATGCAACAGCATGATTAATACCAATAATCATTTGTACTATTCTTAAACACTCATGAGAACAGTTTAGATGCTATATTCTTCGCGAGTCCGGTGAAATGGGGCAAGATCAAATCAGGTCTTTAAATCGAACTAACAATATAATAAATGTGCACAAAATTCAGGCTATTTCACTGAAGCTGAAATAGAGCAACAAGCACTAAAAAGGTGCTCTCACAATAGCTGGTCAAATTCCAGCCAAACATGGATAGCATATTTCCCCCAAAGTTATGCGTGTATTGCACTCAGCTTGCATAGACAATAATCAACTTGTGATAGACTAGCCTTCAACTCGCTTGAGCCGTATGATGAGAAGTTATTACGTACAGTCGGAACTAACAGGTTATTTTAAAAGGAGATACAAGCATGGCTCAGTACATCATTACTTACCTAGGCGGCAATCAACCATCTACCCCAGAGGAAGGTCAGCAACATTTCGCAAAATACAAAGAATGGTTATCTTCATTGGGTGACTCAATAGTTAGCCCTGCGAATCCTTTTAAAGATACACACACTGTAAATTCTGATGGAACCATCACTAGTGGAAGCACTACGACAATGTCTGGTTACACCATCATAGAAGCCGATTCCATGGGAGCTGCACTTGAGAATGCGAAGACTTGCCCTTTTCTTGATATTGGTGGCTCACTTGAAGTATCAGAGCTAATGCAGATGCCAGGCTAAAGAAAATACAAACTTTACTTGAAGATATCGAGGTTTTTCAATTCGACACAACCGGTTCTACGCGATCAGTTCTACACAAGCCGTTCGATATAAATTGTTGCCTACTCGGAAACACTTTTAAGGTTGCCTCCGGTTGTGATTTTAACGCAGTCAGCGTGCTACAAATCATAACCCGAGGTACCCTTATGAATTAATCATCAAAGAGCAATATGTATGTATAAATATTTGCCTGTCCTACTTTCTATCGTTATTTCGGGGTGCTCCTCGAATGAAGAAGAGGAACAAAAGGCTTCACTGGACACACCTAAAAATCCAACAGTATCAAAAACACTGATCTCAAAAACATGGGAGTTGGATTTATGCTACCAAGCTAAAGACCTAAGTAGTAATTGGTATAAAAGTATTGAGACATTTGATGATACCCATATCGAGTCCAAACTAATTGAATACAGTGATTCCAAATGTACGATGGCAACAAATGAATATGTTCAATACAAACTTCCTTATACGCTAGGTAAAGAAGTCGTTACAGAAGACGGGCTTAAAGCGACACAATATACTGCAAGCGGTGAATTAAAAAAGGGACCTGTCACCGTCAGAAGTATTATCTCGATTAAAGATGAATGTCTCTATTTTGGCGAAAACAAATATAATCTAACCGTTTATCCAACAGCGCTATTTTATGATGCATGTTATAAATAATTTACTACTTATTTATTTTTCAAATAATCACTAATGTCTACACCTATTTTAGCCACTAAGCTTTATATCCCACCTCCTCAACCAAGCACTATTCTGCGCACTCGCTTACTCGAACAACTTAATAGAGGTTTACAACACAAACTAACTCTTGTCTCCGCATCCGCCGGTTTTGGAAAAACAACTCTCATTAGTGAATGGGTCCAGCAATGTGAGCGGCCTATTGCCTGGTTGTCTCTTGATGAAAGTGAGAGTGATCTTAATCGTTTTTTGAACTACCTGATCGCAGCATTGCAAACCATTGAAGATTTTGAAGGGAAAGAGCTAACATCGCTGCTGCAATCTTCTAGCCCAGCAATCGTAGAATCAACGTTAACTATTTTAATTAATGAAGTTGCAACACTAAAAAATCCAATTATTCTGGTTCTTGATGATTATCACGTTATCGATTCAAAAGCTGTTGATGATGCCGTCGGTTTTCTATTGTCTCATCAACCGCCTCAGATACACATTGTAATCGCCAGTCGAGAAGATCCTTCACTTCCTCTGGCTCGACTACGCGCCCGAAATCAGTTAACCGAACTTCGTGTGGCAGACTTACGTTTCAATCATGCAGAAACAGATCAATTTTTCAGCCAGCTTAGCGGTATAACGTTAGCAGATGACGAAGTTTCCGCATTAGAATCACGAGTTGAAGGCTGGGCTGCAGGCCTTCAACTAGCAGCAGTATCCGCAAGAGGAAGTAATAACGGTACTCATTTTATTAGAACCTTCGCAGGTAGCCATCAATTTGTATTGGACTATTTACTCGAAGAAATTCTCTATCAGCAAAGCGAAGATATTCAAAATTTTCTATTAAGCACCTCAATTCTAAGTCGCTTATGCAGCTCACTATGCGAAGCCGTCGTTAACATTAAATCTACTTCCGGGAAAAAATTTTTAGCGCATATTCAACTAGCCAACCTATTTATTGTTCCGCTCGACGACAAGCGTCAATGGTTTCGCTACCATCATCTTTTTGCCGAAGCGCTACTCGCTCGCCTAAAAACACAACAACCTGACAAGATCAAGATACTCAATCAACGCGCTAGTGCATGGTATGAGGAAAATGATTTATTAGATGAAGCAATCCGTCACGCTTTTGCAGCCGACGATTATGAGCGTGTAGCAAATCTCTGTGAATTGGCGTGGCCGGAAATGGATCTTAGCCTTCAAACAGAAACATGGTTCAGCTGGGTTAAAACCTTACCTGAGAATATAATAGAAGCTCGACCTGTGCTAAACGTCAATTATGCCTGGGCGCTACTCTACGTCGGCGAGCTGGAAGCAGCTCTCACACGATTAGAAAAAATTGAGGCTCAGCTAGAGCAAACAAATAACAATTTTGCAAATACTGATAAATTGCCAGTTGGTATCATAGTCTTCGACAACAAGCAGTATAACTTACTACCGGCGACTGTTGCGTCCGCCAAAGGTTACCATGCTCAATCACTCGGAGACGTTACAAGCACCATAAAGTACACTCGCCAAACACTTGCTCTTTTACCAAGTGATGATCATTTCAAACGAGGTGGAGCGACTGCTCTGCTGGGGCTTGCTTATTATTCTATTGGTGAACTCAAATCCGCTTTTCAAACTTTCTCCGACAGTATTGATAGCATTAAAAAATCTGGCCATGGTCTATACGTCATTGGTGGAACCTTTGTTTTAGCAGATATTAGAATTGCACAAGGCCGTATTCATGACGCAAAACGCCTTTACGAGAACGCATTAAAATTCGTGCAAGAGCAAGAGTCTCCCCCGCCAGGAACGGCATATATCTATCTAGGCTTAGGACAGATCTATCTCGAACAAGGTGATGGGGATACAGCAAAAGGTTATTTGCAGCGTAGTGAAGAAATTGGAGAGAAAGTAGATCTACAATATTGGCAATTTCGTTTATGTCTTGCACAAGCACAAGTTAAGCGAAGTGCAGGAAACCTTACTTCAGCCCTTGATTTATTAACCCAAGCAGAAAAACTTTATTATAGAAGCGCTGTTCCAGACCTCAAACCGATTGCAGCCAGGAAGGTAAGAATTTGGCTTGAACAAGGCAAGTTGTCAAAAGCCCTCGCTTGGCAGCAAGAACAAAATATATCCATAGATGATGAACTCAGCTATCAGCATGAGTTCGAGCACTTAACTCTAGTGCGAATACTCATCGCTCAGTTTAAAGATAAACAGGAAAGTCATTTTATTCATGAAGCGATTACACTACTGGATCGATTATTAACGGCGGCGAATGAAGGTGACAGAAAAAAAAGTGTCATAGAAATTCATATGCTGAAATCACTCGCGCTTCATGCCCAAGAAGAGATGCAGACAGCCCTTAAATCACTCGAAGATGCCTTACATCTCGCTAAGTCGGAGAATTTTATTTGCACTTTCATCGGCGAAGGAGAAACAATAACAAAGCTATTGTCTGAAGCAGCAGTTCGAAAGATCGAACCCGAATATGTGGTTAAGCTCCTGTCAGTGCTAAATCCTCAACAAAGTGGCGGCAAAACGCTTCCGAGCGAAAATCTCCAATTAGATCCACTGAGTGAACGAGAATTGAAAGTTCTGGAATTGATCGCTCAAGGACTTTCTAATAAAGAGATCTGTGAAAAACTGCATCTCGCACTCGATACTATCAAGGGACACAATCGTAGAATTTTCAGTAAGCTCCAGGTGCAAAGGCGTACAGAAGCAGTCGCCAAAGCTAGAGCACTGGAACTTCTTCCACCACAATAACACCTCAAAATAACACCTGAACTTACCTCAAAGCACACTTTAGTGTCTACACACTAACACCTCCCGTAACCGATACTTATCACACATTAACAACATGGTGCTGGAAATGTCGGACAAAACTTATCTTTTAGAGAACTCAACTAACCCCATGGTCTACCAAGTGCGGCTCAAAGGCCAATTAGGCAAACAATGGGAAGACTGGTTTGATGGTTTGGCTATATCCAACGAAGCTAACGGTGAGACAATTTTAACAGGCCCCATTACCGACCAAGCAGCATTACATGGCTTGTTCAAAAAGATTCGTGATTTAGGACTGCCGCTACTCGAACTTGTCCGAGTAGAACCGAAGGATGCTCATTTATAACTTATTCAGAGCAACCTTAAGTAAATACAGTAAATAAGATAACGAACTTCATAAAAGGAGAAACGAATATGACAATTAACAACACAGATTTATCACAACAGCAATTAGCGAGAACTGCTGGATTTGGTTATCTCATTATTGTTTTTTTAGCTATTTTTTCTGAATTTTTTGTACGAACGGCATTATTTGTTCCTGGCGATGCTATCGCAACAGCAAATAATATTATGGCAAATGAATTACAATTTCGAATCGGTATCGTAGCCTGGATAATTGTCGTCATCTGCGACATCGTAGTAACCTGGGCACTCTATCTCCTCTTCAAGCCTATAAACCAACATCTCTCTTTATTAGCGGCGCTTTTTAGACTCGTGTATATCGCCATTAAAGGTGCTGCACTTATCTATTTCTTGTTGGCTTTACAACTGCTAAGCGGTGCCGACTATTTGTCTTCAATTGATGCTAGTCAATTGCATGTACAATTAATGTCATATCTCAATGGCCACAATTATGGATTTCTAATTGGTCTGGTATTTTTTGGTGTTCACTGTTTCCTGTTGGGATGCTTGGTTTACAAATCTAATTTTTTCCCTAAAGTACTCGGCATTCTTTTAATGGCCGCATGTTTTGGATATCTCATTGACAGTTTTGCCAATTTTTTATTACCTAACTATGCAGACCACCAAGATCTATTTTTATTGATCGTTGCAGTACCCGCATTTATCGGCGAAATGGGATTTTGTTTATGGTTATTGCTCAAGAACTTCAACAACCATAAGAACGCAAGACAACTTAGCGCTGCATCATAATCAACTCATATTTTAAAGGATAGACAATGAAAGCAATTGCACACACAAACTACGGCGCACCATATGTTATGCAACTTAGAGAACAAGAAAAACCAACACCTAAAGATAACGAAATATTGATACACGTACACGCCGCAGTGGTAACTCAAGCAGACTGTTACTTACGAAGAGGGAAACCATTTATCACAAGATTATTTGGCGGCCTAACAAAACCTAAATTCATACCCGGTGCAGAGCTGGCAGGAGAGATAGAAGCAGTTGGGAGCAAAGTAAAACTATTTTCAAAAAGAGATAAAGTTTTCGCACTATCTCCCAATATTCTCGGGGCACACGCAGAATATATATGTCTCCCAGAAGATGGAATAATTGCGAATATGCCAAGCAATATGACATATGAAGAGAGTGTCGCAATATGTGAAGCAACGACTGCATTAACATTCCTAAGAGACAGCGCCTCTATCAAAAAAGGACAGCAGATTTTAATCAATGGCGCTTCCGGTGCGGTTGGTATATGCGCAGTGCAGTTAGCTAAATACTTTGGTGCAGAAGTTACAGGTGTCTGCAGTGGAGTTAATATAGAAATGGTTAGATCGGCAGGTGCAGACCACGTTGTGGATTACACGAAAAACCACTTTACAAAACACAATGAAAAATATGATGTGATTTTCGACACCGTTGGTAAAACGTCATTTCAACAGTGTAAACATTCTCTGAAAGAAAACGGTGTTTTTCTTGAAACTGTTATTTCATTCAACGTAGTTTTTCAAACATTATGGACACGATACTTTAGCAATAAAAAAGTTATTTTTTCAGCAACAGGATTATGCCAAAATAAAGATAACTTGCGTTTCCTCAAAGAACTGGCTGAAGCCGGAAGAATTATTCCTATCATAGATAGACACTACACGTTAGAAGAAATTGCAGAAGCACATAGTTATGTAGAAAAGGGACATAAAAAAGGCAGCGTCGTTATCTCTTTATAATAAAGCACAGGAACATCTATAAAAGCCGAAGCTTATTATCACTATGGATCACCAGACGGTATAAAAATAGAAGACATCGATAAGCCCATCCTGAAAACTAAAAAACTTTGATAAAAATCACTGCGACTTCACTAAATACATTAGTTTATGATTCCTAACCGGCAAGCCTCTATTTACCCTAACGTTACATAAGATATCGAAATTTTATGCAACGCTAGGGTTACGGCAGATAAACTAAAATTAATAGACCGAAGCTTCCCGTTAGAAAAAACTGCTGACGCTCATGGATACGGTGAAGAAAGGTATAAAGTGGAAATGTTTGTTGATCATGGAAAAGCAGGGCAATAAATAAACCTCAATACAAGGGATGCTTTCTATAAAGCAGCCCTTTACTTTTAGTAATTATAATCCCTTTTCAAGTCTGGCCATCGCTTTTTCAAGTTGCTGTATTCTGTGCAATGCATTAATTAAAGCATTCAATAATTCTTCATGACTGACTTCATCCGCTTTTTCTAAATACTCAGCAATCTTTTTTGCTTTTCCGTATCTCATTAATTCGTTTTCGACAACCATTATGTTACTCCAAAATCGATACAAATATTATTTTCCTTGTTTGGTAATTATATCACAATGCTATCAACCTAGAAAAAGCAGTTGGACGCGCAATTAGAATGCAGGATATTGTTTTGAATAGCGTATTGAAAAAAGTTGTCTTCACCTGGTTGGTGACGCAAGCTTTTTTCATATAGCTAAGCGAAACAAGAGCCTGTGTTATATTTCGTGGATCAACTGCTTTTTTTAGGTTCAAGGGTAAATTTACAATAAGGAAAATAAGAAAAGCCCAGCCTCCTAGGAGGTCGTCTGGGAATAGAAATCCTACTACGGCTATTTTCTCATCAAAATTAACTGCGCCGCTTGAACAAGCTTCCCTTTCTTGATGCTGCCGTTTTTTACGCTATGGGCTTGAACTGTACCAATCAATAGAGTTTCACCTTTTTTGCCATCAAACAACGGAGTGACATCTAGAATACCGGAGGACTCCCAATTACCAATATCCGACACCTTGGAATCCGAAGCATCTTTTGGATAAATAGCTTTTCTATCAATTTCACCAATACGAACATAACTTCCCGTATTAGGCTCTAAACGCCAAATCGACGCTTCCACACCTTTTGCACTACCAAATAATTTTTTCGGATTAACGGAGCGATCTTCTTGCACATAAATATAACCATCATACCCCCAAGTTAGATTATCAGGATTTCGAATTCCCATATCTGGTTGCGGTAAGGCATCGGCATCGTGAATTATTTTTACCGTTGCTTCTGGTTTACTAAGATCATCTAAGTTAATATCAACTATATAAACACTTCCCCAGTTATCTTTTGAAAATAGTTTCCCCCTCCCTGTTGAAGCAAAAGCGATTTGTGTAGGTCTATCAGGATTTTCATGCAAATCTTCCGGACGGGAAAAAGCAAAACACCCCTTCTCCTTTGCTTGGTTGCGTAATGTTTTTGCATTTAGATAACCGTTGCGGTCATAACCCGAATCACCGCCGCGTGAATCATCTTTTACTGTCAATGGAACAAAATAGCCTAAGCGCTGTTGATCAAACCCGTGAAAATCATTTGGGTTAACGTCTCCTTTATACGTCTTCCAACAAAAAAGTTCTCCCTCTTTTAAGCCATTTCGATCAAGGAAACTTTTATCACCAACACCGTTCTTTTTACCCAGATAAAGATAGAGTGGAGCGGCTTCACGATCATCACCCGCTAGCAATGCAACCGTATCTTTATGGCCACTTTTAATTGGTGTTACGTTTTCCCAAGCACCACGCCCCATTGCAGGAAAGGCCCATAATTCGCGCTGGTCCACATCTAAAACCCACTCAGTACCATTATCACTTTCTTCACCGCTAAAAAAGAGATTATCTTCAAACTGATATTGGCCTTTTTCAACACTTCTTGCAGAACACAAGCGACTTAACCCTTGCTCACTCTCATTGACCTGATCCGTTGTTTTAACCAGCTTGCCAAGACGATCGTAGATATTGTCATATGCTAGACCCGCTTTTGTGACCTTAAGAGTCTTACGATTAATATCTATATAACTAATTCGTGCACCAGTTAGCACAACGCCAGAATCAAGCTTATAAGGCTTTCCCTGTTTTGTTCTCAATTCATGATTAACCAATACACGCACAGTATTTTTTTTAATCTTAAAAGCACCTAAGCCATCCATCACTCCTGGCGGCATATAGTCGTCAATCTTTTCACCTACGGTATATAAAGGGGTTACTTCCCAACCGTTATTTGTTGCTGGTGTATCCCCTCTCATCATCGAGGGGATTGTGTCCGCCCAAGATATACCCACAGACGAAATAAGAAACAGTGCAGCGATCGATTGATTCATGATTTTCACAAACAGTTACCTATACGTTTTTCAAAATAATTAATGAAGACTTTACCCTAACGTTGCATAAAATATCGGAATAAAAAGCTTATAGAGCTAATATACTACTATAGAAGCAGAAACGCGGTTTTTAACCGAAATTTTATGCAACGTTAGGGTTTATTACAGTATCATGACAAACTGATTACAGGAATAATTACCAACCCCCATACACCAGAATATTTCATTAATTGCTTCGAATAGAAAAAGTTGGGGATTAATGAGAAAAATATGAGCAGTGTCATTGCCTAATGTATTAGCGATACGAATATCGGATAAAGATTGATTAACTCGATTTTTTACGCCAACGCTTTTTATATGCAGGTTTTACTGAAGCTGTCTGCTTGATCCCCTTTAATGCGGAAGGCAATGTGATTTTTATATGACCTAATAACCGATCAAGTGATTGAGTTAAACCACCCATAAAATCTTCATAACTCCCTCGGGAGGTCGCAATCAAGTCCAAAGTTGACTCCCACTCGGCAGTCATATCGGGTTTAGTGGCGACTTCCGGTAGGCTTTGAATTAGTCCTTGTCCAGCAGGTGTAGCAAGAATAGATTTTTGTTGTCGAACTAAGTAACCACGTTTAAATAGTAATTCGATAATACTAGCTCGGGTGGCTTCAGTACCGATACCATCAGTTTCCCGCAACACTTTTCGCACATTTGGATCTTTCACAAATCGAGCTATACCTGTCATTGCAGAAAGCAATGTCGCATCAGTAAAATGTAGTGGTGGTTGAGTCTGTTTTTCAACTAACTCTCCATGTTGACAATCTAGCGCATCACCTTTTTTCAATGCTGGCAACGATTGATTTAAGAATTGCTTGTTGCCCATTTCTTTATTGATGTTTTCTTTACTGATAGACTCTTCATTAATAGCCCCGTATTGACCGCTTCCCTTCTCAACGCTTGAATGCTTTGCATGTGTTTTCGATGCCTTTCCTTTCCCTGCTGCAGCTAGCAACTTCCAACCCATTATCGTAATACGTTTTGCGTTGGCAATAAAAAGGCCACCTTCTATTAATACTTCAACTCGTGTATCGAGATATTCATGTTTTGGTAAAAACTGATAAAGATATTGTCTAGCGATCAGTTCATAGAGTTGTTTTTCGGAATTATTTAGCTTAGAAGAATCGAATGATTTCTCTGTAGGAATAATGGCATGGTGTGCTTCAACTTTTTTATCATTCCACGCTTGGCTTTTTAACTTACTATTTATCTGTATCGACACCTCTTTGAACGCATCAGATGTTTTCATAATGGCAGAAATAACATTATCTGCCCTTTGAAAGTGTTCTTGCGGTAAATGACGACTACTTGATCGTGGATAAGTAATCAATTTATGCTTTTCATACAGCGACTGACAATAATCTAATACTTGTTTGGCAGATAAACCATAACGCTTAGCGGCATCTATCTGCAACGCTGATAAGTTATAAGGCAAGGGGGGAGGTTGTTTTTTTAATTTTTCTTCAACACTTTTAACCGAAGCTGGTTTACTGTTTATTTTTGCAATTACATTTTCAGCAAGCTTTTTTAATAAAACCCGCCCTTCGTCATCCATATACGGTCGACAGGCCTCACTCGGTTTCCACTTAGCAATAAATTTTTGATCATCACTTGTTCGTAGATGTGCATAAACTTCAAAAAAAGGTTTTGAAACAAAAGACTCAATCTCTTTATCTCGCTGAACAACTAATCCCAATACAGGCGTTTGAACTCTTCCAACAGATAGCACACCATCGTAACCGACTTTACGACCTTGAACAGTGTATGCACGCGTCATGTTAATGCCATATAGCCAATCTGCACGAGTCCGCGCTAAAGCTGATGTTGAAAGCGAAACAAATTCTTTATTATCACGTAACTGCTCTAATGCGCGACGCACAGCTGCAGGATTCATATCGCTAATCAAACAGCGTTTCAGCGCCTTGCGCTTACTAGCCGGTGTTTTATGATAGGCAATGACTTGATCAACCAACAGCTGCCCTTCTCTATCAGGGTCACCCGCGTGAATGAGTTGATCCGCCTGATTAATGAGTTTTTTCAGAACACTGAGTTGTTTTTTTGTCTTCGCTTTCGGCTTCAATTGCCATTGCTGAGGTAGTATCGGCAAATGCTCAAGCCGCCACTGTTTAAATTTAGCATCATAAGCATCAGGCTCTGCCTGTTCTAAAAGGTGGCCCACACACCAGCTAATGCAATCCCCATTACCTACGCGTATAAAACCATCTTCCTTTTTATGAGGCTTGGGCATCACATCTGCGATAGCACGAGCCAAGCTCGGTTTTTCAGCAATATATAGATTCATCAATGACAACCAAAAACTGTTAATATATACAGTTCATACTAAAACATATAAAAAATGTTCTCAATAGTGATATTAAAATATCATAATTCATATTCTCAACCATATACCGTCATGCAGAGCAAAAAATAGACTTGACATCGCAAGACGACCGGTCTAACACTTCCCCAATGAAAAAAACGTCAACAAAAGAAAAGATTATCGACGCCAGCTATAACCTGATGGTGGAAAAAGGTTATAACAACACCGGCCTAAAAGAAATACTCACTAGAGCTGGCGTACCGAAAGGTTCGTTCTATCATTTCTTCGAAAATAAAGAAAAACTTGGATTGGAAGTTTTGGAATATTACGCAAGCAACATGGAATATGTTATTAACGAAAATTTACTCGACAAAAATACAACCGCCATTCAACGGCTCAAGAATTTTTTTAATACAATCATCAAAATTCTTGAAATAGGGGAATAGGGTATAGTAGAGAATGTCGGGAGATGTCGGGTCAAATCTGTACATTAACTATTTAATACGTTATCATCTCCATATAGCTAGACCTCTGAGAATAGAATACAAAAACACTTATTACCATGCAATGAACTGCAGGGCGGGTTATCGTGATATTTCTTTTGTGCGATGAGCATCGACAGATTTTTTCGAACTTCGCGTGAAACCCACGATATGTTTCGAATAGAAATACACGTTTACTGCCTAATAGATAATCATTACCTCCTGACGATAAGCAACCCCGATACCAATTGAAGTCGTGCGATGCGACATTTGAATGGTGTATAAAAAAAGGGGGAAATCTATACATTACATCATTCGCAAATCAGTTAATTGACGTCCATCTTCAATGTTGCGAAACCCACCCGCGTAAACTAATGTCTCATAGTCGCTAACTAATGGTTGATCAATAATTATATTTGTTGATGTTTGAAGATTGGTACCGGATGTTTCAAAATTAAAAGAAGACTCCTGATATTGAACACAGTAATCTGACTTGGGAAAGTTCCCTTGACAACTATTTTGATAATCCGAAAAAGAGAATTCGTTGAATATTTCTTCGATGATTTCAGGGCCAGTCTTTTCCTGAAAAATTCGATAGTTCTGGTTCTGCCCAAGAAACCAAGACCAAGGAACCACATCCATTTGATAAGAACGAAAGCCATTCTGAACAATCGCTCCGCGACAAGATCAAGCTTGTAACAAAATTGATCGGAGATCAGCTCAGAACCATTGACATTTGTTAACAAAAAACACCTTTACCCAAAGATGTTTCAATCTCAATGCGACGTGAATCTTGTGTGAGGGCACCCAATGATGAAGTCCTTATCAAGAAATAGTTTTTCAACTATTAACCTGATATTTGATTTTAATCCTAGCGTTAATTTAGAGGCTGAGTATAAATTGATAAAGAAAAGGAGTATGCGTTAAAACAAAGAGACCACGACTATTAACTAGCCCAGTCTCTCTGCGCCGAGAATTGATTGAATACTCTCAACATCAGATAGAGAGGGGTTCTTTTATTTGAATTTGCTGCCACTCATATTGAAATCTTGACTACAACATTCCCGCAAAAATCTTCTCCAGTTCCAGCGGATCTTTGCGAAATGTTGCGTACATTTGTTCAGAAAAATCATCGGGAAAAACATCAGCAACACCATCCCGCAACGCATCAAAAGCTCGCTCAGCGACTCGGCTCGGATGAGGTTTTTCCATTTCCATTCCTTCCGCCATACGCGTGTCAATTGGCCCCGGATAAACACCAACAACGCGGATATTTTCGCTAGCAAGTTCTGCACGATACCCCTGTGTTAACGAATGAATAGCAGCTTTAGATGCTGAATACGGACCAATTGACGGAAAATTACTGATCGCCGCAATTGAACAGACATTGATAATCGCCGCCTGATCCGATTTTTTAAGTAGCGACAACAAAGCCAAGGTTAATTGCATCGGACCAAAAAAATTAGTTTCCATTTCCGCACGCGCAATTTCCAACACGTTTTCTGATGTAGAATTGCACGCATTCGCAATACCCGCATTGTTGATTAGAATATCGAGCGAACCAAGTTGCCCGGCCACATTTGCAATCAGATCAGGTCGTGTTACATCCAACTCAATTGGGGTAACTATGTCAGGATATTGCGCAAGCAACGATTTCGCATTATCCATATTTCTCACCGCTGCATAAATTTTACTCACACCGGCCTTTACCAATGCCTGAACAAATGCCTCACCAATCCCACGATTTGCCCCCGTTACTAATGCGGCTTTGCCGTTAAAATCAAACTGTTTCATCTCTTATTTCCTCGATAGGTTTTGGTGGCATTATTATCGATTAGAAAGTGATGCTTGATAATACCGTCGTTTGATATAGTATTTATTCATTTTACGAATAAATAAAGACGCAGATATGGAAAATAACTATCTTCTCGGCGCAATGCAGGTATTTATCTCAGTGATAGATAGCGGTAGTTTTTCAGAAAGCGCACGACGTTTAGGGCTATCGCAACCTTCCGTTTCTCGCCAAGTGAATACATTAGAGGAGCATCTTGGTGTCAGGCTAATTCAACGCACAACCCGCCGACTTAGCCTAACCGAGGCTGGGCAAATTTATTACGACAAAGCGCGAAAAATTCAGTTTGATGTCATTGAAGCAGGCTTATCAATTAATGGCTTTAAAGAAAAGCCATCCGGTGTTTTAAAAATTGCATCGCCTTATACTTGGACGGAAATGAAAATCGCTCCGTACCTTAGTGAATTTTTACAACAATATCCTGATATAAAAATAGACATCGAATGCAATGATCGCTTTCAAGATATGATTGAAGATCGACTCGACTTAGTCGTACGTGTTGGTGTTCCAGAAGATAGCTCTTACGTCGCCGTCCCACTTAGTGAAGTAAAGATGGTAATGTGTGCAACGCCAGAATACCTCAATAATAGAGGAACGCCAAAGACTGCAACCGACTTACAGAACCACAACTGCATACTGTTTGAAGATTATAATCAACTCATACTCAACACCGCAGATAATACACAACTCGTCACAATCTCAGGTAATGTTAGCGCGAACACTGTTCCCGTCATGCTTTCCGCCGCACGGCAACATATCGGTGTTACCGTACTCCCCCACCCGCTGGTCGATCACCTTTTTCAATCCGGCGAGTTAGTCAATATTATGCCCGACACACATATCGAGATTAACAAACTCCCGATCAATCAAATTTTCGCGCTTTACTCAAATCGAAAACATCTTTCAGAAAAAGTAAGAGCGTTTCTGGATTTTTTTAGGGAAAGGTTTTAAGAGCTGGTTGATATTTTAATGAGCTGCTCTAACAACTCAACGATGAATTCATTAGATCTCGAAGTCGCCCTTCGACTCTGAATTCGTCACAGAGCGCACACAAGGCAAGACTTAACTCGTTTCATGATAGCGTTAAAAGCCATCAAAAACAGGCTACACTAAAGCTTACTTTTTGACATAAGAATTTCGTTATATCTAAAGGTCACCCTGAATTTGATATAACGACAGATTAACAAAACATAAGGGGTTACCCATTAGTCAGCCCCGGTCAACAGACAATAGTAATGTATAAACACAAAATGTTTTTCTTTGTGTTTATACATTACTATTGTCTATCTTGAATGTGTTCAAAATTAGTTACTGTCTTCGCACCCAGTTTCTCTTTTAAGTGAATTAGCATCATTAAAAACTGACGCGCATCAGTCACTGTTTTTGCTCCTGCAAAAACAGCATACACTACATCCGTGTAGTAAACCCATCAGGATTAAGATCAAGTGCAACATGATAATGTGTTTTCTTACACCCTTGGCGTTTTTAATGCCCCAGAAAATCGTTGGTACTAGGCTTTGTCCAAGTGAATTACTTAGCATGTTCGTTGTAACGAATGCAAAAATTGGCGGCTTCTATAAATGCTCACGATAAATATTTGTTATCGTTTTTTGTGTTGCCTTTGCCTTTTTTCTTTCCGTTACTAATTCTCTGACTTCCTACGCAACGGCAGTATGAGGCAAATTGGCCAACCTTATCAAAACGCGAGATATCGCCTGTTTCTAGCACTATTGTGAGTGCGAAAATTTTAACTTGTTTTTAAGCGCTTCATAAATCAGAAAGTTGCTTTCCATTGCTAAAACAACATTTGGATCTGAAAATCGACTTCGCAAATTCTCAATACTTTGTCTCTTTATTGAATTTACACTGAGTATTTCTTCCATAGTTCGTGCATGAATATTCTGAATACTAAGTATATGCAGTGTTTGTTGCTGAACTAATTGACTGCGTTTCCTTGCTAAATCTCTAACAGCGACTTATAGGGACTTAGCGCATCCAAAATTATATTTATTTGGCATGGTAATCTTTTCTGGAATACAATTTTGTCGTTTTCATCAATTACAGTGACAACTGCATTGTTTGAATGTAGGTCAATTCCACCGTATAGTTTCATTTCAGTCTCCAATTTTTTGGTTATTCGTCCAAAGCTAGTTTAATACGCTAGCGGTGAACTTTGGGGGGCTGACTATATGGTTATTAGGTCTTACGCCATTACCGGCAATTTATCTAGCAGGTTAAAGTCCTGCCCCAATTACCCAGGGCAGACTAATGGTTGCCCTAACAAAATCGCTAGCTTTTGCAACGAAAATATTAGGGCATGGAGAACCGTCTATTTAGACTTTGAGGCAAATGTCATCTAGATTATTTTCAATTAATTGGATCAATATTTAATTCATATGTTGCACCACCTAACGTATTTGTAACGTTAGTAACTTCGATCCAAATTTCTCCTAGTTCGTTTGCTGTAATTTCACTAAGTACTGTGTGTGTCGTCCAATCGGGTATATCTACATATGTCCAAGGTGTATTTGTTGTTCTTATTGCAACCGTGCCGGTTTCATCTGTTAGAAACACAGAGTACAAAGTGTGAGGATTTAACCCCGTTATTTTGTAATAACTACCATCTGGACTAGTGGAACCATTGTGGAGAAAACTTTCGTCATAAGGAAGGATAAGTGGTTCTTCCTGGGTACCTTCAGATGGAGGGCCACTATACTCCGTTAGATTTAATGTGAAAGTGGCACCATCAACTTGTGAAGACCTGGATATATTGATATTTAATTTCCCTAATTCGTCTGATTTTTTTGTACACGTTTTATCTTCATAGTTCGCCCCAGGAAAATAGAAAATATTGTGACCACAATTGTTGATCCATAAATAGAAACCTGTTGTAGGATTAATAGAAAGTGAAAGATTGTCGGTCAGATTCGAGAGTAAAATATCATATAGCGTATTTGGTGTTAATCCGCTAACTTGATAATAACTTCCTGAGAGGCTTGTTGATCCATCATGCGGCAAGTCAGATTCAAATGATAACGCATAACGATCTATCGATGTTCCTTCTGAAGGTACTCCACTGTATTCACTGACATTTAATGTAAATGTTGATCCACTGGAGTTTAGTCGTCCATTAACTCGAACAATTAGTTCTCCTGATTCATCTGTAGAAAAGATACAACTACGGTTATTGTAATCCGAGTTGTTAGAAGAATAAACGTCGTAACTAACAAGATTTGATAGAGAGTAAATGGGAAAATATTCTAAACCGCAATTCTCCCAGCTTACATAATCAATATTTGAATATTTTAATAAATCCAGTGAAAGATAATCAGTCAGATTGGATAATGAAAGTTCATATATTGAATTTGGAATTAAACCAGTAATCCTATAATAACTGCTAGTGGGACTAGTTGTACCTTGATGAGGTAAGTCTGCCTCAAAAGATAATGGATGTGGAGTTTCCTCTGTTCCTTCTGAAGGTAAGCCTGCGTAATTCATTATATTTAGTGTAAATGTAGAACCTTCCGGGTTTGATGTACCATCAATACCAAGAGATAAATTACCTGAATCATCAGAAATTAATGTGCAGCTTATGTCATCTTTATTTATTACAACGCCCCCTCCCGTCAATTCACAATGTAGAAAGGACAGGTAGTCGGTTAAATTAGACAACGATATATCGTACACCGTATTGGGTATTAATCCGGTGACGACATAAAAACTATCTAAAGGACTTGTCGTACCATTGTAAGGAAAATCACTTTCATATGAAAGTGCGCGCGGTATTTCAGTCGTGCCTTCAGATGGGTGACCAATATAGGAAGTGACATTCAGGTTATATTCAGCACCTGACGAAGTCGATGAGCCAGAAACTTTCACCCAGAGAACACCTTCACTATTAGGCATAGTTGAACATTCAACTTTTCCTGTGAAAATTGTAGTCGCGATACTGCACTCATTTGAACTCCAGGAATGACTGGAATAAACATTAAGGTGAACGGGTGCTGAAACGCTGGAGAGTGAAATGTCATAAATAGTATCGGGGGATAGACCAGTAATTTTATAATAACTGGTTAGTATGTTTACTGAGCCTGAGTGAGGAAAATCAGTATTATAAATTAATTTCATGGGCAAATCTTGGCTGCCTTCTGAAGGTAAGCCCATATAATCTGAAATCGTTAGTGAATAAGTTGCCCCTGCTTTTGTATTATTCCCACTAACTTTAACCCATATTTCACCGCTGCCATTAGACTCAATTGAACATGCTTCATCGTCTAGTCCTGTATTACCTGAATAACATTGACTAAAAAAATCTACAAAATTATTGTCGCTGAAGAGTGAAAGGTTTACGTTATCTGTTAAAATTGATAATGAAATATCGTAGATCGTATTTGGTATTAGATCAGTTAAATGATAATAGCTATTTGTTTGACTGGTAGTGCCATAGTAGGTACGCTCTTCATCAACATTTAAAACGACAGGCTCGGAAATCGTGCCTTCTGACTGGCTTCCAGTGTAATTGTTAATATTAATTGTAGAGATTGAATAATTTGATAGAGAGGAGTATCCAGTATTATCTGTCGTATTCAATAGTTCTGGTGAGATAATAATCGAGTAGCTTTGATCTCCATCGTTTTTATTATCATCAACACCAATAACTGTTACTGTTTGTGAAGTAGACCAGTCTTCTGGGGTAAAAGTTAATTGTATCTTTTCTTGTGGATCTGTAATTGAGCTGCTTAATTTAACGAGTCCCTCTGTAACGTCGTTTGATGCAATATCTAAAATTACATTCCCATCTGGTTTGCTGTTTAGTGCGATACTAAAGGTGTCACTCAAACCATCTTCAGAAGTTTGGAGGTCGGTAGCTGGATTAATCGTTAGCCCACCGCTATCGTTATCGTCATTAATAAACGCTACATCTGAAAGACTGATCCCATTGAATTCTGAATCGTCACTGCTCGAATCAGATATGCGTATATTGTAGCTTTGATTACCATCGACGATTTCATCATCTTGTCCTAGTACAATAATTCTTTGTGATGTTGCCCAATCTTCAGGGATAAACGTGAGTGTGAGTGATTCCACAGACATTGATGGTGAATCACCTCCTGAAATTAATCCTTCAGTAGGGGAGTTTGTTGATACTTCGATATCAACATTAGATTGAGGTTGTTTATTAAGAAAAAAATCAATATGGCTGATATCACCGGATTCAGATGTATTTAGATTGTCACTTAAAACGATTGAAATAGCCGATTCGTTATCGATATTTACTACAGTGACGTCTTCAGGATTTATTCCGTTATAGGCTGAATCTTCGCTAACCGCTTTGTGTGTTGTAATTGTGTATGTCTGGTTTTCATCAAATTCACTATCATCGATGCCGGATACAATTATTTCTTGCGACTGGTGGTAGCTCTCTTTTGTAAATTTCAATGAATCTTTATCGACAACGCCTTCTGAGGTATCTTTACTCGTAATACCAATTGTCACATCAGTAGTGGGTTGGCTATTGAGTGCTACAGTGAATGAAGCTTGACCACCTGATTCAGAGGTCTGCAAATTGCTTTTCGGATTGATCGAGATGCCAGCGCTATCGTCATCGTTAACAGCGACAGAAATTTGCTGTGGAGTGAGGCCACTATAGTTAATGTCATTACTGGAAATATTTTCAAATTTTATGAGTACGTTTTGTGTTCCATCAACGATAGCATCATCATTTGCAATTGCTGTGATTACCTGAGGCAATGCCCAGTTTTCGGGTGTAAAGATAACTACTAACTTGTCAGCTTGTTCCTCGGCACCGAATAAAACTTCTGTAGTGTCACTAGTTGTTACTTCAATAGAAACTTCATCTGTAGGTTTAGTGTTGAGGAAAATACTAAAATTAGAATTATTGTTTAGCTCACTATTCTCTGACAGAACGAGAGTTAATGGAGAAACAGTTGTGCCAGCCATGTCGTTATCACTATTTGTGATTTTTAGATCTTTGGGATTTAGTTCACCATAGTTAGTATCGTCACTAACGATGGGGTGGGTAATAATGGTAATAATTTGATTGCCATCAATAATGTCATCATCAACACCAGTAACAGTAATCGTTTGTGGTGTGGACCAGTTGCTTTGATCGAAAGTAATTGTTGCAGGAGTAACTATAACTTCGCCAGTATCATTACTTTCTAGAGAGATAGAAGCTGAAAAGTCCGGTGCTGAGTCAAGAACAAGCGTAACATTGATTGAATCTCCATTTTCAGATGTAGTGAGACCTTGTTCTGAATCTAGCGTGATACCTGGTGTGCCAAATATTCCACTTCCACACCCTGATAGGAAGACAATAGAAAAAATAAGAATGAACGTGATAAAGTAACTACACTTACTTAATTTTAGCGTTACCACTCTTGCGATAGTCTGTGCTAACAAGTTCGCTCTCCCCATTTTGAATTTGATGCTTTTTAGTTGTTTTTTTTATAGATTGATAGAAAACTAGTACTTTAGTATTAGATTAAAGATCTGATTGGAAATTTTTTTAAGTCTATGTCGCTTGATTATACGTTGAAATGAGGTCAGATATAAACTCTATGAATGTTTATTATGTATAAAAACTAGTAGAAAACTATTGAGGAAAACTCAATTTAACGTGTCGGGTTCAAAAATTAATCGATGGAACAATATGCTTGGGCTTAAATGGTTGGCAGGTTAACGCAAGAAACACTCCTCAGTGCCAGGCCGCTCTAAAGTTCGCATCATATCTTAAAACAATTTGAAAAAGCTAATCCGCTGCAAAAATGGATATTTTTGCGAATGAAAAATCGCTAGAATTATTTATATAGCGCAATATCCCCCGATAGTTTTTAAAGACGAAACAAACGGGCTATTTCATAAAATAGAATTCGCCTTCTACAAAAACTTAAAAATCGGACGAGATATGATTCGCTTACAATTTATCAAAAACAAATCGATCTAAACCATTTGTTACCCCGCCCGTTTTCTAATAACAATCCAGCTATACCACTGCATCTCTTCACTTCTCAAAATTCAGGTCAACAGTAAAAGAACTGAACAAATCCTTGTTTACTTCAACTACAAATTTTTGTGATACTTTTGTGAAATCTCACTGTTAACATCGTGAGAATCAGGTCTTTCGACGCCTTAAAAGAATAGAGTTATACTATATGAAAATTAGGTCAATTTTTACATATGTTTTCGTTTTTTTACTATTCATCACAGTACGAGTTTCGCCAATGAACCAGTATTATTAACTCAAGTGGTTGGGAAACTGATTTCGGCTATTGTTATCGATGGTAATATGAAAACAGATCAGGGAGTGATTCGCCGCGAGTTGGAATTCGATCAGGGAGAACGGTTGGCTGAACATTCAGTACAAAATAGCATTCGAAAGCTCAAGAATCTACAGATATTTGAGGACGTTTCATTTCACTATTATCCGGGGCCTAACGATACCGTTCGTGTAGATGTAAGTGATAAGTGGACGATTATACCCATTGCTAAAGTTGGTGGCGGTGGTGGATCTCAATTCTTTACCGTAGGTGCCTATGATGTAAATTCCTTCGGTCGTCATTTGGAGTTAGGCGCGCAATATCAAAATGAAAACGGCGGTGTTTTCTGGATAAGGAATCCCCGGTTTTTTGGCGAGCGGTTGCTTGTTGGGTTAGATGTGTGGCATTTTCGACTCAATCAGCCGGTTTATGAAAAAGATACCTGTCTGCTAGGTGCGTATAACAATACAAAAAATCGATTTCATCTTTTTACAAAAAAGGAATTCTTGCCCTGGCTATTTTTCGGCGGAGGTATTGATACTGTCTCTGATGAATTTGATGATACCGGATTAACCGAAGAGCAGCGCTTGGCGAATAGCGATAATAATTTTTTACCTCCCGTCAACGCAAAACAAAATTTTATCGAGCTTAACCTCCAATTTGGGAATCTCAACTATGATAAATATGTGGTAGATGGCGCCCAATTAAATGTTGACAGCCGATTTACCTTTCAGACGTTGAGTTCTGTGAATAATAGTGCAAAAGTCTTGATTGAAGGTATCTATTTTAGAAAATTCAAATATCAACAGAATATTGGTTTCAATGTTGTTTTAGGTCGTACAACATCTAAACTCATACAAAATCAATTTTATCTTGGTGGATTAAGCGAAGTGCGTGGCTATATGGATAGGCGATTTCAAGGCTCTAACTATTGGCAAGGTAATATTGAATATCGAATTCCCAGTTATAGATCACGCTGGTTTGTATTACAACACGTAGCGCTTGCGGATTTTGGCCGCATAGGCAACTCTGTACAACAGGCTCTTAGCAGTGGCAGCGATCAGTTTAGTAGCGTCGGAACTGGCTTGCGATTCATTTCCCCCAAAATTTATCGTTTTAACGCGCGTCTGGATTTTGCAAAAACATTTGGCAGCGAATCCAACTACGATGTTTCGTTTGGCCTACAACAATTTTTCTAACGGGTATCATTATGTTTAACCAGCTTAGGTTCTCGCAGGTATGGAAAGGATGGCTTTTATTGGTGGCTTCTCTGTTGTTTACAGCCTGAGTACAACAGGCTGATGATAAAGCACTTGGTATTGCAACTATGGAAGTAAGTCCTGCGACAAAAGCAATAATGATAAGCGAATCATTTTAATATATAGCGGTATATACTGACGCCCGTGGGGACGAGCCATTGCGGGTAATGCAGGCATTTTGGTGACTACAGAACAGAATAAGGAATAAGTGCAATTAACTAAAAAAGTCTTGATAAGGGTATTAGTGTATTTCGGGGAAACCAATAAGCAAAGCTTGCCCTGGTTATTCTTTATAACTAGATTGGTAATTAAATGAGTATCCAGAAGAAGACCAAGGTATATCAAGGTTTTTTAGAAAGGCTTGCTTCTATCGTTAATCGAGTTGTAGCGGGCTAAAATAAATAAACTAATCTGACACCCCCTAATTGAGGTAGTAAAAAAATAGGCTCGGTATGCATTCCAGGGTCTTAATTTAACAGTAGCTGAACCAGTGAATTTAACACCGCTTTCCCGCGCTTACGCACGTTATGCACATATTCAAAAAAGCCGAGATATTCAGGCAACTTTTCTTGCGAAATATCCCGATGCGGTCTTAGCCAGGAGCGCAATAATGACCAGAAACCTTCCATCGTGTTAACATGAACTTCATGAAAACCATCACCGTCTTCATCGCGTGCATACTCTCCTGAACCATGGTTAACACTTTTATGTTCGTATCCCCATTCAGTCAAACGATGATAGATGTTGTATTCGTCCGTATAGACTAAACTTCCCAAAGCAACCGATGATTCGATCAGTGGTTGAATCGTTTTCTGCTGTACATTTTCACACAGATGAATGATAACTTCTCCTGTACGCTGAATCATTCCAAATGCCGGTGGCTTCTCATTGGCCAACGTACCTCGTCCTCGCGCACCTTTTAAACGTCGTCGACGAGGAAGCCGTCCGGCACGTTTTACGGCTGAAGGTGATTTTGGTTTTTTTTACAATGCCAGAACGAAGTTGTGAAACCATATTCTGCGCATCATCCTTATTGAGATCCAGTTCATAGGCTATTTGGCGATTAGAGAGATTGAGTCCCATAAAATACAAGCAGAGTATCCATATTTCCAGCGGTTGATGATGCCCTGTGAATATTGTATTCGTTAAATCATCAAAACGTTTATGGCACTGATGACATTCATATCGTTGCCGAAATTTTTCGGTATCATCTTTTCCGCGTTTTATAATCTGTACCGATTCGCTATGTGGACAGGTTATTTTGCTGGGCCAGCGTAGTTGCCTAACTTGTCTGTAACATTCCTCATCATCAATCAAATTCTTTATTTCTAAACCAACAACTTTTAAAACCACTTGGCATCCTTGCCTATATTTTGTTCATAACAGGCGAATATTCTAGCACGACCCCGAAACACATACTGAGCCTTTATTTTTATAGTATTACTTAAAAAAATACTTTTATGGTTAGAGAAGTAAGAAAACGATTATGAATAAATTGTGAACTACCTAATTATCAAATAATGATATAAACTTGCACGCTAAAACTTATAACCTGCCTCAAAAAAAACCTTAAAAATATTCAATTAGTATAAACAATAAGCATATAACCGAGGGTAAAATGCATCTATTTCAACGTGTTTTTATAATAATATTAGTCATTTCAGGAATTAACGCTTGCGGTAAAGGCGTAAATGGTACCGCTGAAATCTCTACACTTTGCGACTTTGGAGAATTATATTCTTCTAAAGGAACTTGCATAGATAGTAAAGTGGTTGATATAGATGGAGATGGTGTTGAAGACGGGCTTGATCTCAATAACGACGGCCTACCTGATATTATCTTTTCCGAAAAAGCAGTAAGTGAGGGGAATGGCTCTAGTATTACCGCAGAAATTGATATAGATAACGATGGCACTAGCGATTATTTCTTAATTCAAGAACAAGAAAAATACGCAATCTATGATAACAAAGCGGGAACAGGCGATAATATCTTTATCGTATTAGATGAAGCCGGAGAATTTAAGGGCTTTGACATTAACCGTGATGGCGTTGTTGATGAAAATAGCAAGCTTTTCTCTGCAATTTTGGCAGACGAAGTCGCACCCACGATAACTGCTGATAAAACATCAGGCTTCTACCCAATTGCTCAGAACGTTACCTTAAGTTGTAGTGATGACGTTCAATGTATGGCAATTGTATACACACTAGATGGTTCGGACCCTAGCTTCGCGCTGACTAATTTTGAAACCAAAAAGATAATTCTAGGTGAATCGGCTACTGCTTCATTAGGTGACGGTGGTAACGGTGAGTATCAGATAAAATTTATGGCTCGCGATGCCAACGGAAATCAATCAGAAATTCAATCGCTCACTATCACGGTTGATAGCTCCACACCTACAGTATCAATCAATCTCGCCTCAGGAAATTTTTCTAGTAATCAGGTGGTAGCGATAACTTGTACAGATAATCAAGCTTGTTCACAAATCGCCTATTCTTTAGATGGAACAACACCAGATTTTATTTCCTCAACTATCGTTGAAGGAGATACTGCAGAAATTACACTTGGCGAAGATGGAGATAAAAACTACCAACTTAAATTTTTAGCACGCGATATTACTGGCCTTCAAACCGCAGTAGAAACGGCAAATTATATTATCGATAAAAATGCACCAACCTCATCGATTAACAAGAAAAATGGACTATTAAGCAGTGATAAAACAGTTGTAATAAGCTGTGCAGATGCAGTTGCTTGCAATGGCATTGCTTATACTACCGATGGTTCTGATCCCTCATTTTCTGGAGGTGGAAGTCAAATCGCATCAGGTGCAAACACAACTATTAGCTTTGATAGTTCTGGTGATGGAATATTAACACTCAAATATCGAAGTCGTGACTCAGTTGGAAACATCGAAGCAATTAAAGAAGCCACATTTACTATTGATGAAACCGCACCGTTTTCAACAGTAATAGATGTCGCAACAACGACCCTGTTCACCTCAGGCATCTATTTAGAAGACAAAAGCGTAAAAATCAGTTGCTCCGATGATATCGCTTGTACATCAATTATTTATACGCTTGATGGTAGTGATCCTGACTTTGCCACATCCTTGAATGTTGTCGAAGGGAACGAAGTCGAATTATCTATTGGTGCGTTAGGTACTGGTAGTAGAGAATTGAAATTCAAGGGCCAAGATAGTGCTGGAAACATAGAAGCAACACAAACGATTGCTTTTGATCTTGATCTATTAGCGCCAATATCTCAACTTGATCGACAAGATCGTAAGTTCACATCAGGACAATCTATCAATATTGTTTGTCAAGATGATCTTTTATGTACAAATATTGTATACACCACAAATGGTGAAGACCCTATTTTTTCTCAAGTTATAAATGACGTTCCGATAAAAGGGAATGGAACAGAAGCTAACAGTAATGTTGCACCACTAGATCTTGGAACAGCTGGTTCAGAAATCGTAACTTTAAAATTCCGCGCAAAAGATAGCGCAGGACGAATTGAAGATATCCAAACTATTGAATTAACTTTTGATAACACACCGCCGGTTACCATTGCACAAGATGATAAAGGTATTCCTATTCCTGCTACTGGAAATTACTCAGGTATTACCAGTGTTGAATTAGAGTGCGCTGATGTACACAGCAGTTGTGAATCAATCTCATATGAATTAGAGAGAGAAACCACTGGTGATCCGGAACCCATTTCATCCGGGTTAGTTGCAGGAAATTTAGCAAACATAAGTGTTGGTATCGAAGGATCAGGCACCTATAACCTAACCTTTAACAGCGTGGATGAATTGCAGAATACAGAGGCTTCCTCTGAAATTACTTTTGTTGTAGACAATGAAGCGCCAGTTACAATTTCAGACGGAGTTAGTGGCTATTATCCACCAGGAAAGGTAGTAACTTTATCGTGCACAGATGATACAGACCCAACATGTGACAACATTAAATATACAATTACATATAATGGTGCGGCCGATGCAGAAGCTAATGGAAATAGTATAACACTTGATACTGAAGGCACTTATAGCATAAGTTATTATGCCACCGATAATGCTAAAAACATCGAAGAAGCAAAAACACAAACTTACTATATCGATGACACCTCACCTACCGTTACCTCGTCACATGGTAGTGGTAGTTTAGTGGGTAACACAATTGTTACATTAACTTGTTCAGATGATTTTGCCTGTGACGAAATAGCATATGCTATTTCATATACTTTTGACGATAGCTCTGTAGATTTTTTAACAGATACAGTTGTTAGTGGAAACACTGCAAACATTGCAATTGATAATCTTGGTGACGGCAGTGTTTACTTAAAATATGCTGCGCTAGATAGAGCAGGTAATAGGTATGATTCAACATCAACATTACTTTTCACATTCGGTTGTGGTCATGCTCCTAATGCAGTTGCACATACAGCCAGCACTATCACAACTCAGCGAAGCTCTTCATCTGAAGCGTTAAGTCAATTCACATTAATGGGTTCAGGTAGTGTTGTTGATAAAGGGTTTGCGTACAAATGGGAACAAATTGTACAAGGAGATGAACCAATAGATACGACTTTGGAATCAAGCCTCACATCTAACCCAAGTAATTCAGCTTCTCTCGATTTAGCGATTGATATCCCAGCCTATGTCACAACGTTAAAATATCGCTTATCGGTTGTTGATAATTCAGAATGTACCGCATCTGATACTGTTGTTATTTACGTAATAGGAGATAATCCCCCAATATTTGTTGATGGGAACAATGTGGCATCTGGCGATGGCAGTCGAGATTCTCCTTATACTTCAATTCAAACCGCAATCGAAAATGCGGCTGGAAAAGATATATATGTGGCTACGCTAACTGAAGAAAACAGTTTTTATAATGAGAAATCTGCGATTTTATCCATTCCTGCTGGCACTAGTGTTTATGGCGGATTTAATTCCAACTGGGTAAGGAATGTTCATGGCCTTGATGCCGATAACTCGAACAGAACTATCATTCATGGTTACCATAACCCTTCGGTACTATTTTCAAATGTTAGTGGAAATACATGGTTTGATGGATTTAAGCTTCTCGCCGAAGATTCATCTGCCAGTGAAAAATCTGCAGGAGTTGTTGCAAGCAATGGATCTGGAAATCTATATATCCAAAACAGTGAGATCAGAGCTGGAAATGTAGAGAGTACTTCTAGTACCAATGCAAAATCTAGCTATGGTGTACTTGCTCGAAATATTACTAAGTTGATTAGTTTTAATAATAGTATTTATTCTGGTAAAGGTGGTTTCGGTTCTATAGGCACCTCCCCCTCTGTACCATCTAAAGCAGCAAACGGAGGTAATGGCTCCAAAGGAACAGATCATGGTGGCACTATTGATGCTGAAAATAACGGAGGCACTGGCAGTGGTGATGGTGGTGATGGTGGAACTGGCTGGGTTTTCGCGACTGGGGGAATAGCTCAACAAGGTTCTTACTCTACAGATAGTTGTATTACCTTAGGCGGCACATACTTATCTAAAGGTAAGGCAGGAGTTGATGCTGATTCTGTTGGTGTAACTTCTTCTGGAGGTATTGGAATTGGGACAAGCTCTACAACCAATTATGATCCAGCTGATGGAATAAATGGTGGAAATGGCGAGATTGGTTGTGCCGGTGGTGGTGGCAGTGGTGGATTTGGTGGCTATCATCACTTCAATTCCAAATTTCACTTTTTGAGTGGTGGAGGCGGTGGTGGTGGCGGCGCTGGAGGAGTTGGAGGAATTGGCGGAGGAAAAGGATATGGTGGTGGAGCATCAATAGCACTCTTTGTTCAAAATATTAGCTCAACCACACTAGAAAAAACACAACTGCAATCTCTGAACGGCGGAAACGGTGGAACCGGCGGAGACGGAAGCAACGGTAGTGCAGGTGGAAACGGCGGTAGCGGAGGCTCTGGTAGTTCAGATGACGGCAATGGAGGCGCAGGTACTTATACACTCTCCAAACCAGGGTTTGAAGGTGGCAATGGCGGTAAAGGAGCCAAAGGTGGTGACGGAAGCGGCGGCGGTGGTGGCCCATCAATAGCCTTGTTTATCTCCTCCAATAATACAGAAGTAGAATTTATCGAATCAGATAATGTTCTAACTGCAGGTAATGCTGGTTTAGGTGGTTCTGGCGGTGCAGCAACCTCACCAACAAGTGATGGAGAAGATGGTTACAGTTATGCGGTATATGATCCGAATGGAAAATTAGCTACTGCGAGTCTCGGAAGTAATTCTTTGAGTGGAAATGATGGGGAAATTTATCCATAAGCTTTAACCTAGAATAATCAGTTGGCCACGTATTTAGAGTGCAAATAGTTGGTTTGATTAGCGTAATGAAAAGTTTTGCGTTCACCTGGTTGGTGAATCAAACACTTTTCAAATAGCTAGGCGAATCAAATGATTGTGCTATAAATCGTGGATCAACTGATTAATCTAGGTTTGATCATTCCTCATAAAAAAGCCCCGTTTAATCAATGGGGCTTTTTCTTTTAGAATAGGAACATCTGAACAAGCCTCAAAAATTTTAAAAATCACCAGAAATTCCTTCAAATAAACGTTTATTAGCAGAATCTCTGTCTAATTTTTCTCACTGATCCGCATTTTTTCGGTTCAGTGACGGATTTATCCTTATATCATGTATTTTTCCGCGGTTAGTAAGTTTGCAAAGCCGAGCAATAAACTTAGGCGGTTAGTATTTTTTGCCAAACCTTTGTATCGTGTTTTATCGTAACC